>Ga0172371_10013639_pt1 | contig 10560 bp, 14 predicted proteins | sample Lak12m_FD_114543 | JGI IMG/M metagenome (GOLD analysis project Ga0172371, IMG submission 114543) | Freshwater microbial communities from Kabuno Bay, South-Kivu, Congo - kab_022012_12m | ecosystem: Environmental > Aquatic > Freshwater > Lake | place: Democratic Republic of the Congo: South-Kivu... | reverse complement strand
GGGGGACCTAAGAGAAAAAGCTTCTTTAATTCAAGTGCTGTATTTGATTCAAGATTAGTAGATGTTGTATCAGAACAAATGATTGATTATGCGTCTGCAATTGGAGCTTGTCGTAGTAAATTAGCATTACAAATAATTTCAAATATGTTTAAAGATAGAGATTGGAGTGCTGATGATGGACCAAAAATATTAGATTTTATTAATAAAAGAGAAGAATGGAAAACAGAAAATATTCTTGCTCCACACGAGATAATTAATTTAGAGCCTTTTAGTAAACATTTTGGGAAAACTGTTCCTGTGTCATTTTTAAAAAAAATGCAGACTAATTGGGAACAAGAATTTCTTCTTGCTTTATTGTGGGGGTTATCTAACCCAGATAAATTCAAATTATGGTATGAAAAAAAATATAATGAAGATAAAAAAATACTTGAAGAAGCTAAAAAAGCTGGTTTAGATGTTGATTTTATTCCAACCTTAGAACAATATTTATCAAGTTGTGAAGAGATAATCAAAAATTATGAACACAAGATGGGTAATTTACCTACTACAATTCCACCTAGATTAATAGCAGATGCACAGAAATTAGGTGTAATTTTTGAATAAAAATTTAAATTATATGAAAAATAAAACCATTGCTATTACAATAATAATCTTATTTGTACTAACTAAAATTTTAGAAATTATGGGTTATTCGACCGATAGTCCTTTTACTTTACTTTCATTATTAGAAATAACTATGTTTTTTTTTATTATAATTGCATCAGTTCGATTATGGAAAAAATACAAACTAGTATTTATTTCATTTTTTCTGGCTTGGATTACTAGTTTAGTATTTGATATATTGCTTGTGTTAGGAAAAGTAAAAGATGGAGATTATAGTTTAATAATAAATAGTATTGCAACTGTGGTATATATCATTTCATTCATTAAGATAATATTAAAATTGTTTAATAGTGAACAAGATAAAGATATGTTAATAAAATAAATATGTTATTAAAAATAATTTCTTATATATTAATATCCGTATTTGCCCCATTAATAGGAAGTCTTCCTTCATATCTAATCGTTATGATTTTTTATCCATTTAAAAAAATATTAGGCGAATCTCTGATTCTTTTTATTTGTTATGTTTCAGTTGGATTTACTTCAACATGGATAGGGGTTCAAATATTGAATTTATTTAATATAGAACCAAGTATTTTAATATCGTTTGTTATTTTAGCTGTCTTTATTTATCATTATACAAAAGATGCTAGTGACAAGAATCTAACTTTATTTGGTGAAATTATAGGTATGATTATTGGTTATATTATATTTATAAAATAATTTATTCAAAATAAGCATGAAAAATTTTTGGAAAATGTTAGGTGATGTTGAAATGTTTAGTGCAGTTTTTGGCTGGTTAATATTTTCATTAGTAACTATGATGATATTATCGTTTATTTTTTTAGTACTTGGGGTTGATTTTTTTAATAATTTATTAAGAGAAACTAAAATTATTGCATCTTTAATACTGGGTTATTGTGTCTGGTATCCATATTGGGATAAACGGAAGCGTTAATTTAACTAATAATACATGATTTTATCTAACCAAAAAATTTTAACAATAATAGCCTCTGGTTTTTTATTTGTTGCCTTATTTGATGGACTGCCTTATGGGTACTTCACACTATTAAGATTTGTAGTTTGTGCAGTTGGAGCTTATATAGCATATAAGACATACGAAAAAGATAATGAATCGTTATTAGTTTGGCTCTTTGGAGGAATAGCTGTTTTATTTAATCCAATTATTCCTATTTACTTCACCAGAGAGGTTTGGTGGGTTATTGATTTAATTGTTGGAGGAGTGTTTTTATTATCAATCTTTAAGTTTAAAAATAAATAATTTTATGTTTTTTAAAAAAGTAATGGGAGTAGAGGAATTTATCAAAATAAATTATTTACCATTTATTAATGAAATTGTTCTAAAAGAATTTAAAAATGTTATGGAGGCTATCATTATGGATGGTATTTCTGATAGAACGGATTTAGAAATAGAGCCCAATAAAGTACTTTTTGAGTTATATATATTATCTTTTTATCTATCTGGACGTGGGTTGTCTAAAATAAGAGGTTTTGAAAATATTACTAGTCCAAATATTATAAAAGTTTCATTCGCTGAGAATGAATTTTTAAAAGGAAAGTTTATAGATTATAAGTTAGATAATAAATGGTTAGATAAAGAATATAGTTCTGAATTCATGAATTATAGAAAGAATAAAAACAATACATATAGAAATATAGAATTATCTTTTCATCATGGAGACATAGATGAAAATGAATTTAAAAAACAAATATGTAAAACATTTCTTTCTATAGATGATGATAATATTGATACTGGATTAATAGAGATAATTGGTAATTTACACAAAAAACAATTCCTTTATCTTTATCAAAATTTACTGAAATTTTCTAAAGATTATAAGATAGAATAATAAAAATCATTTGTATTACAAAAGATTTCCTAAAACCTCTTAGTGGTTTTTATACCTATTTAGGACCCGTAAACATTCATTAAACACCTCCCGTCGTCTCTTTCATAATATATAAGCAATATAAAGGTTAACTTGTTAACATTATGAACTTTATATATTAATCATCCTTTAAAACTTTACTCAAATACTCACACTCTTTTGCAAATCTGTTCCAAAAACCAGCTTGGAAGTCCACATTAAAAGACTTCGTCCCTAAGGCGAGGTCTTTTACTTTGAAAAAGCTACACATTTCAGTGGTTCCAAAAAAATTATTTTGAAAGGTTAAACCTAGTGGAAATTGGAACCACTGCAATTTAGTTTTCACGCCGATTTTCGCATCTTTCCATACAGCACTTGGGTTTTTTTAGATATTTCTCAAGAAACTCTACCGCTTCTTCGTAGTTCGTCTCTGTGTTCGGCATAACAGCAAGTGAGGTGTTTGCGTTGAGTAATTCCTAGTCTATCATCGCTAGTTGTTGCTTTAAAACATTGTCTGGGATAATTCCATCTAGGTTTTTCTTGATTATGCCTGTCTGGTTCTTTGTGAGCTCGTTGATATATTTTTTCAAGCGGTCCGTCTCTTTGCGTTGATCTAGTGTCGCTTTCACTAGGTTCTCTCGCACGAGCTCTTTAATGAGGTATATGCAAAAGAGCTCGGCTTTCTAGATTTTCAAAAGATAAACAAGAACTTTGAATATAAGGTTGTCTTTGATGCTCATCTACAAGAACGACAGCATGAACTTTTTTAGATGATAAAAATCCTATAAAAATATGCAAATATCAGATAAACATTTCTTGGAGTTCAAGGAGTTGATGAGAGAAAAAGTTGGTGATGAAGCATACAGCAAAATGACAGAGCAAGAACTGTTTGATAGTGCAATAAAATTGATAACTCTAGTGAAAATTGTTTATAAGCCGATAAAAAGAGATGACTACGAAAAATACAAAGCAAAATGCGAAGTGGACCGATAAAGAAACACAAACAGTCATAAATGTTTTTTCTTGACTGTTAGAATAAGACAGGAAACAAAATCCTCACCTTTACATAAAAAATAATAATCCCACCGAAATCAATAAGAAATTGCCTGATAAACAGCGAGAGAACAGTGTCCCTATAATGTCGGAAAACTCCTAAATATAGTGATACAGGGTGTGGGGATATCTGCACATTGACATATACCCCCTAGGGGTATATACTTGTCTATATGAAATATATGGACGAAAAAGGTAAGGCAAAAATTATTAAGCAACTCAAGCGTATTGAGGGGCAAGTTCGTGGTTTACAAAAATTGGTCGAGAACGATACTTACTGCATAGATATCATAACCCAAACATCAGCAGTTAAGCAAAGTCTATCCTCTGTTGAGGATGCTCTTCTTGAAAACCATCTTGGACATTGTGTCCATCACCAGATGTCTTCTGGACAAGTTGATAAAGCTAAAGACGAAATTCTTAAAGTTTATAAGCTAAAAAGAAAATAGTTATGACGACACAAACATACAAAGTAAATGGGATGCACTGTGCTAGTTGTGTTGTACTCATTGAGAACAAGCTAAAAAAAGTAGGTGGTGTTAAAGATGTATCTGTAAAGCTAACCTCTGAAAAGGCAATCTTAAACTTTGAAAATGCCCAAGTAGATACACCTACTCTCAATAATGCTATTTCTCCTTTTGGATACACCCTAGAAGACACCCAGAAGAAGGAGATGGTCTACCACGATATGCACGACCACGCAAATATGACTGCTCAAGCTAATACTGGTCTTGAGATGAAGTTTGTTTTACCTATGGTTGGCTTTTCATTCGTGATGATGATTTGGCAAGTTTTATCTGACAAAGGAATACTATCTACTATGTCAGAAAATACTTATGAGGTGTTTCATCACTTAATGCCGATTTTTGCATCATTTGTTCTCTTTGGTATTGGTAGAAAATATATTAGAGCCGTATGGATGTTCTTGAAGACACGAACAGCAAATATGGATACTCTAGTGGGGCTTTCTACTGTTGTTGCGTTTATATACTCGTTTATTGTTACTGCTTTTGAAAAACCCCTTGCCCTATACCTTGATGTATCATCAAACTTTTATGATGTAGTTATTATTGTTATCGGTCTCATTGCGTTCGGGCAACATCTTGAGGCAAGAGCCAAGAAGAAAACAAACGAAGCATTGCAGAAACTTGCATCATTGGGTAGCAAAAATGCCCTAGTTCTTCGTGATGGTAAGGAGATAAATCTTTCTATTGAGAAAGTAGAAGTTGGCGATGTTGTCATTGTAAAACCTAATGAGCGTATTCCTCTGGATGGCGTGATTGTAGATGGCTCAAGTTCTATTGACGAAGCCAACCTTACTGGTGAGTCAATTCCAGTTGATAAATCCATCAATGATACTGTATTTGCAGGCACCCAAAACTTTCAAGGTATTTTGCATATAAAGATAACCAAAGACCCTAAAGATACTGCCTTGGCTCATATTATTTCTATTGTTGAAAATGCCCAGAACTCCAAAGCTCCCGTTGAAAAAATGGCAGATAGAATATCGGGTGTGTTTGTATATATCGTTATTGGTCTTGCAATAGCTACATTCATTTCTTGGATGATATTTGGTCCTGCTAGTTTAGGATTGGCAAAAGCATTGGCATTTGCTATTTCTACTACTATGGCAGTGCTTGTTATTGCTTGCCCTTGCTCTCTTGGTTTGGCTACACCTACCGCAATCATTGCAGGTGTCGGTCGTGGTGCAGAGAGAGGTATTCTGATTAAAAATGCCGAGAGTTTGGAAAAGTTGTCAAAGGTTACTGCGATTGTATTTGATAAAACGGGAACGCTCACACATAACAAACTCGCTATTGAAGGTATCTATTGTAAGGACAAAAATCATACTTGCGATGAAGAGCATAAAAATCTACATCAATCTCTCATCTACTCAATAACTAAATCTTCCAAGCATCCTGTGTCTGAAAGTGTTGCTATGTGGCTTAAAGAAAACAATATAAAAGCACTACCTATCACAAATCTAGTAGAGGTTGCGGGTAAAGGTGTAATGGCAGAACATAATGGTATTACATATTATCTCGGCTCTCGTGCGTATATTTCCGAAATCATTAAGAAATCAGAAGAAACACTAAAAGAAGATTTTGATAATTCTCGCTTTGAAAGTGGACGAGAGTTATATCTCTCTGATGGTAAAGAAGTTCTTTCGCTTATCAAAATACACGACACTGTAAAAGAAGAAGCGAAAAATGAAGTTATTAAACTCAAAAAGCTAGGACTAAAAGTAGTGATGGCTACTGGGGACCACAAAAAAACAAGCGATGTTGTGGCAAATAGTCTTGGTATTGATTATGTTTACGCCGATGTAAAGCCAGAAGACAAACTCAATATAGTTAAGGAGCTACAGAGTAAGGGTCTTAAGGTAGCTATGGTTGGAGATGGTGTAAATGATGCCCCTGCTCTAGCTCAAGCGGATGTGGCAATTTCTATGAGTGATGGTTCTGATATTGCCATTGAAAGTTCTGACATTGTCTTACTCAAGGGAGATATTCAAAAAATTGCCGAGGCAATTCATTTAGCACAAAAAACAAATCGCATTGTTTGGCAAAATCTTATTTCTTCGTTTGCTTACAACTCCATTGGGCTACCTATTGCAGGAGGCATACTCTACCCATTCTTTGGGTGGATATTGAGTCCTGCGATTGCAGGAGCGATTATGGCATTTGAGAGCGTAACAGTCGTAACGAACTCATTACGAATTAAAAGTATAAAATTATAAGTTTAATAAATATAAAATATATGATGGGATATTATGGTTACAATGGAATGATGGGTAGTGGCTGGGGTTCTATAGTCGGGTTTATAGTTCTGATTGACCTTGTCTTGGTCGGGATATGGCTTTTCAAGCAAATCAATAAAAAATAATTATGAAAACATATACATTTCACGTTCACGGTATGCACTGCAACTCTTGTGTAATACTCACCGAGAGCAAGATTGCCGAGCTACCAAATGTACAGAAAGCAAAATCAAGTTTGAAAAATCACTCTATAGAAGTTACTGGTGATTTTGGCAATATGAATGAAAACCAAATAGCCGAAATACTTACACAGCCAATCAAATCTCACGGGTATACAGTTTCTCTTGAAAAACAGGTTATGGATAAGAATTGGTCTGACTTCAAGATTGCTATTCCTATAGCAGTGGGCTTTGCTGTGTTGTTTATTCTTCTTCAAAAACTCGGAATTGTTCACCTTGTAGGTGGAGGTAATGTAACTTATGGCACTGCATTTGTTGTAGGCATAATTGCTTCTCTCTCCACTTGTATGGCAATCGTAGGAGGACTGGTTCTTTCAATGTCTGCAACATTTGCAAAAGAGGGAGATAAAGTGAAGCCACAAGTAATGTTCCATCTTGGGCGTATTGTTTCTTTCTTTATTTTAGGTGGTGTAATTGGAGCTATTGGCTCTGCGTTTACACTCAACACTACGGGCATTTTTATATTAGGTGTGGTTATTGCCATAGTGATGCTTATACTAGGTATCAATCTCCTTGATGTGTTTCCTTGGTCAAAAAGATTACAGCCATCAATGCCAAAGTTTATTTCAAAGCGTGCTTATAATGTCTCAAGTCTCAACCACACACTTACTCCACTTCTCGTAGGTATTGCTACATTTTTCTTGCCGTGCGGTTTTACTCAATCGATGCAGTTGTATACTCTTACAACTGGTAGTTTCTTGAAAGGTGGTTTGACAATGCTTTCATTCGCCCTAGGAACGCTCCCAATCCTTGCACTCATTAGCTTTAGCTCTTTTAGTATCCAAAACAGTAAGAAGTCAGGAGTATTCTTCAAAAGTGCAGGACTTATCGTAATACTTTTTGCACTCTTTAATCTTATTAACGTTCTGGTGATTATTGGTCTTATTCCACCAGTATTCAATTTTTAATCTATATGAAAACAACAACAATCATTATTGCAGGGGTAATCATAGGAGGAGTAATACTCTTTATTGGTGGTCGCAATAATGGAACACCCACACAACAAGAAAATATACAAAATGTTAGCGTAGTAGATGGTAAACAAATCATTGAAATAAAAGCAAAGGGTGGATACACACCAAGAGTAAGCACCGCAAAAGCAGGCATACCCACCATTGTTCGTTTTGATACAAATGGGACCTTTGATTGCTCTGCATCAGTTCGTATCCCTAGTATGAACATATCAGAAATACTACCTAATTCTGGGGTAAAAGATATTGATCTAGGTTTACCAAAAGTAGGCACCCTGCAAGGAAGTTGTGGTATGGGTATGTATCCATTTCAAATCAATTTTCAAAGCTAACCTTTCCGCAAGAAAATGCCAGGGATTTTTGAAAACCATTGCAAATTTTACCGTCGCAAGGTGGCGGTTCGAGCCGATGGTTTTTAAAAAAGCTTTCATTTTCTCAAACTTTTTTAAAGAAGTGAGATTATAGAAAAGATTCCATATAATTCACTACGTATTACCATAGCTTTAAATTATAATCATAAACCTATAATCAATCTAATTTTTCTGTCCAATATAGAAAATAAAAATTTAAGATTTATTTACCAAAATATTAAGGATGCTATATCATAGTAATTATATTAAAAAATGCGATCATATCGTGTGTTTTTTTATTTATATTTATTTTTGTATGATTATTGAAAATCTAAAAAAAAATTATAGGTCTGGAATTACCGTATCTCTTATTTCTATTCCACTTTCTATTTCTTTAGCAGTTGCCTCTAATGTATCTCCGCTTATCGGTATTATTACAGCTATATGGGCTGGTCTAATTGCTGCAATTTTTGGAGGAAGCAATTTTAATATTGTAGGACCTACTGGAGCATTATCTGGAATTATAGCCACTTATGTAATTGTGCATGGTATTAGTAGTTTGCCGATACTTACTATCACTGCAGGTATTATGATAATAATTGCCTATATATTAAAACTTGAAAGATATTTAATTCTTATTCCTTCGAGTGTTATTCATGGATTTACACTTGGGATTGCTTTTATTATAGCATTTGGATAATTTAATTCAGCAATTGGCTTGAAAGCAATTATTCAGCATGAGAATTTTTTTAGCAATATGCTTGAATCTTTCAAACATATTGGGGATGGATCCTTATTAACCTTTAGTGTTTTTGCTTTGTTTTTTTTAGCACTTTTTTTATTTGCAAAATTTGCTCCCAAACTACCAGGTGCAATTATTCTTGCACCTATTGGTATTTTACTTGGGTATCTTAATAGTAATGGTATTATTTATTTTCCATTTGAAACATTGGGAGATAAATTTGGGAATATATCATTCAAGTTTTTTGAAATTTTAAATTGGGAATTTCCTAGCAAAATATTTGAAGTGGCCTTAGTTGTAGCATTAATTGTCATTTTAGAAACTATGCTGTCGGCCAAAATTGCAGATGTAATGACTCACACAAAACACAATGAGAGAAAAGAAATGCTTGGGCTCGGTCTTGCTAATATTTTTTCTGGCTTAATGGGTGGTATGCCAGCAACAGCAGCACTTGCCAGAACTTCTTTAAATATCAAAACAGGAGCTACTAATAGTATGTCTGGAGTTATAAGTGTTTTGAGTACCGTTTTAATCTCAGTTTTATTGTTGGAGTATTTTAAATATATTCCAATGTTTGTCATATCGGCAATTTTGATGTTTGTCGCGTTTCAAATGGTTGAAATGGAACATTATTCAAAATTATGGAAATATGAACGTTCTGGATTTTTTATATCGCTTATTGTCGCTGTAATAACTGTTGTGAAAGACCCAATGTTTGGGATACTTTCTGGAGTAGCAATTTCTTTATTGTTTTTTATAAATAAATTATCTCATGGGCATTTTAATTTAAAGGTTAATAGATTATAAGATGGTATTATTGAAGAAATATCAGGAGAGAAAATTGAAGAAATTAAAGAAGATGGGGATGTTTTATTATATTCGATTAAGGGAAAATTATGCTACGTCAATAGTCGTGCGCATATTATGAGATTTGAAACTAATTTAATAAAATATAAACATATCATTTTAAGATTAAGAGGGGTTTATTTTATGGATATTGATGGTGTTGAAGCATTTGATGAGATAATTAATATTATTGAATCACGGGGTCAACAAGTACTTGTTTCTAGTATTGATCCCGGTATATTGGGACTACTAGAACAGTCGTCTAGTGCTTATAAAAGTCTGAAAAATAAAAAATTAATATTTAAAAAGTCTGAGCATGCTTTAAGTTATTTAGGAGTTTACACTAGAAAAAATAAACAAAATTTTACTAATTTGTCTGTTTAATTAAAAAATTATAAGTGAAATTAAATATTTTTCTCTAGACCACTCTTAGGGATGGGGAATTATCTAAGATAGAGTAAATTAAAATTATAGAAAATTAGTGGTAGAATGCGTATTGCATTTTTTTTCACTACACTTTTTATTTTAGAAAGCTCTGTGTTTCACATAAATATGAGTATCATACATAGGACATTATTTATTAGAATAGAGGTTTGTGTAAATGTTAGAATAACATCACATAACACAAAAAACAGTATTTGCGTGTTATAATAAATATTTATGCGTTATAAAATATACACAAAGACTGAAAAGGCTTGGGATTCTATGTGTCAAGCTTTAAATAAAGCCAAAAGCTCGATTTTTTTTGAAATGTATACTTTTTTAGATGATACCGAAGATACGCACGATTTTGTTGATATACTTAGAGAGAAAGCTTTAGGAGGTGTAAATGTGAAAGTCATAGTGGACTCTTTTGGTAGTTCAGGTCTCACTGAACAATCTTTAAACAAATTAAAAAATGCAGGAGTGGAAGTTTTTTTCTTTAGGACACTATTTCGTCATACTCACAGGAAACTTATTATCATAGATGAACGAGTGGCTTATGTCGGTGGAATGAATATAACTAAATTTTATAAAAAATGGGATGATTTACAAATAAAGATAGAAGGGAAAGTCGTCCACTATATGATTCGTTCATTTGCTCGCATTTATAAAGATTGTGGAGG
>Ga0172371_10013636_pt1 | contig 10560 bp, 6 predicted proteins | sample Lak12m_FD_114543 | JGI IMG/M metagenome (GOLD analysis project Ga0172371, IMG submission 114543) | Freshwater microbial communities from Kabuno Bay, South-Kivu, Congo - kab_022012_12m | ecosystem: Environmental > Aquatic > Freshwater > Lake | place: Democratic Republic of the Congo: South-Kivu... | reverse complement strand
ATTGACCCTCCACGGCCGCCTGCCAACCCCGGAACAAGGGAAACTCTCTTTGCCGATCGTCCGCTTGGAGGCCGAACCGGCCAAGCCCATGGAAATCGCCTTGTTCCGCGAGCCGGCAGTCCAGGTCCAGGTGGGCGACCCGGTGGGCTTAGTCGAAGCGGAGGCGCCCGCCGTGGACGAGTCGCGGGCACCGCTGGGGCGACTGGTCAAGGCGTTCCAGGTCCAGCAAGCCGGGCCCGTGGAGGCGGGCCTGTGGATCGCGCCCAACGCGCCCAAGATCCGTGCCGAACAGATTACCTGGCTCCGCGGCGGGTCGGACACGTGGGAAGCCGAGGTCGAGTTCCGCTTCAAGGTCACCGGCGGCGTGGCGGACCAGTTCCGCCTCGAAGTCCCCCCGCAGTGGACCGGTCCCTATAAAGTCCAGCCGCCGGCGACCCTCAAGGTGGTCGACGTTCCTGGAAAAGCCCACCGGCAACTGGTGGTCCGGCCGAGATTCGCCGTGGAGGGCGACTATCGGTTGAGCGTCTCCGGACCGCTCACCCTCGGAGCCGGCGAGCGACCGGTCGCGGTGAAGATCATCCCGGACGAGGTCCTTATCACCCGGCACTTAGTGATCCTGCCGGTCGCGCCGCAGGGCCCGCCCGCGAGCTGGGAAACCCGCGGCCTGGTCCAGGCAAAACTCCCCGATGACTTCCCATTGCCGCCCGCAGCCCGTGCTTCGCTGGTCGCTTACCAAGCGGTCGGCAAGGACTACCAGGCGGTGCTCCGGGTGGGAGAGCAGGAGCACGGCAAGCCGCAGGTCGATCTGGCCGATCTGCGGATCGCCTGGCAGCCCGACGGGACGTTTTACGCCGTGGCAGCCTTCGACTTGGAGCCGGCCGGCCTGGCCTCGTGCCCGATCGCCTTGCCGCCGGAGTGCAGCCTGGTACAGATCCTGGTGGGCGGGCAATCGACCCTTGCCGCTCCCGTTGGGGAGAACCGGTGGGACGTCCCCCTGGAATCGACCACGCTTCCGCAACGGATCGAGGTTCTCTATACCGGGCAGGTTCCCGAGCCCGGGCGCGCCGGCCTCCGCGACTTCGCCGTGCCCACCCCGGGCGAGATCCCCGTGCGCCAAGGCGTCTGGGCCGTTTCGGCCCCGAGCGGATACCGGATTGGCGCCGACGAACCCGACCAGCAGATCACGCCCTTACAACATGCCTTGGCGGAACTGCGCAGCCTCACGGCGATTGTGGAGCGGGTGGCGGAAAGCCCGGGCGTGGATCCCGAGCCGCTGGAGCGATGCTATCGCGCCTGGGCCCGGCGCTGGATCGCGGCCCGCGTGACAGTCCTACGTCAACTCGTTTGGGCGGAAGCCACCTATGAGGCGGCGTCGGTCCGGACGGAGCTCGAGTCGCTGGAGAAGCGCCATGCGACTGCCTCCGAGCGACTGGGGCTCTCCGATCTGTTCTCTCAAGTAGCGGCCGACCCAACGCCGCCCGATGGGCCCGCCGCAATCTGGCGGTCGGCCCAGGAGGATCGGCAACCCGCAATCCTCTTCGGGACGTCGCGCACCCTGTCTCCGGTGACGATTCTTCACGAGGGCGTTCGCGGTTCGGATGCCGCGTACCGGCTAATGGCGTTTCTGGGGATCGCGGTGCTGGGCGCGGCGGCCGCTTGGGGCACGCGCCGCGGAATCCTCCCCAAGGTCTTCCGCCGCTGGCCCTATGGCGCAGGAGTGTTTGGCGGTCTGGCCTGGTGGTGGTGGCTCCATCCGAGCGTCTTGGGCTGGGCGATTGCGTTTCTGAGTCTCGCGGCGGCCGCCTGGTCGTCTTGGCGGCAGCGGCGGCGGGCGGCTTCCACGCTGGTGCCCCTGTCGCCGTAAGGGCCTATCCCATAACGTGGCACAGCCGCCCTCGGCTGTGCGGCCCCGCCAGCACAGCCGAGGGCGGCTGTGCCACGGGTCGTTTTCGGATAGGCACTAAGCGCCGCACGCCGCTTCGGACGCGACCACCAGAGCGCGGCTTGATGGCGGCGAGGGTCAACCGCGATCCAGCACCCACTGCACGGCGCGCCGGCTCAGCTCGGCGCTGTTCTTCAGGTTCAACTTCTGCTTGATTTTCTCGCGGTGGGTCTCGATCGTCTTCCGACTGAGTTCCAGCCTGCGGGCGATCTGGAGCGTGGTCAGGCCCTGGCCGATCATCTCGAAAACCTCCAGCTCGCGGTTGGAGAGAATCTGAAGGGGGCTCTCCTGCGGCACACCGCTTCCCAACGCCCGGTGAAGCAGCCGGCTGGTCATTCGCGCACTCAGATAGACCTCGCCGCGAAGCACCTGGCGAACGGCGCCGAGGAGCGTCTCGGGCGGTTCCTGCTTGCTCAGGTAGCCCATGGCGCCGGCGCGCAGAACCCGCTCGGCGAAGAGCATTTCGTCGTGCATCGACGAGACGAGCATCTTGATCCGGTCGTCGCGGGCCCTGATCTTCTCGATGAGGTCGATCCCGTGGCCGCTCTTCAACGTCAAGTCGACGACGACGACGTCGGGCGTCGAACGCTCGATTTCCTGCAACGCTTCCGACACGTCGGCCGCTTCGCCGCAGATTTCAAGGTCCGGCTCGCGCCCGATGAGGTCGGCCAGGCCGCGGCGGACCAGCGGATGGTCGTCCACGAGCAAGACCTTGTATCGCTTCTGCAACAGGCCCAGGCTTTTCTCTTCCGTCATGGCGATCCCTCGTGTTCCCGTGTCAAGTCCCCAAGCCCCTTCCATTGCCAGACACCGGGCTAGCGGAGCGCGGCGGCCGGGTCCGCCTCCGCGACGCCGAGCCGACGGCACGGGGCCTCGACGGTCACCCGCGTGCCCTGACCGGAGGCCGAGTCCACGTCCATCCGGCCGCCCAGCAGCTCCAGCCGCTCCCGGATGCTGAACAGACCGAAGCCCGAGCCGCTCGTCTCGCGGGCAGCGAGATTCTCCGAGTCGAAACCGATTCCTTCGTCGAGCACCTCCAGCCGGATCTGGCCACCGGGCGATCTCGCCATGGCGATTCGGGCATGTTTCACCCCTGCGTGCTTGACCACGTTGAAGAGGAGCTCGCGCACCGACTGGAACAGCAGGATGCGAACGTCTTCGCTCTCGGGCTCGACCTGCGGATCGGCCTCGACCTCGACCAGCAGGCCGCACCTCTCGTACATGTGCCGGGCAAGCCACTCCAGGGCGCCTTTCAGACCGGCCACGTAGAGAACGGGCGGGCTGAGCTCGACGGTCAGGGTCCGCGACTCATGGATCGCCTGACCGAGCAAGGCGTCGACCCGCTCCACGATTTCGCCAAGATCTTCGTCCGCCACGCGGGCTCGCAGCGCGCCGACGTTCAGCCGCGCCGCGTACAAGAGCTGCTGAAGACTGTCGTGAAGGATCGTGGCCAAACGCTGGCGCTCGCGCTGCTCGGTCAAGGTCAGCTCGGAGGCGAGCGCGCGGAGTTGGGCGGCCCGCCGCGTGGCCACGGCCGTCCGTTCCGCCACCCGCTGCTCCAGCGATTCCTTGAGCGCCTTGAGCTGCTGCTCCGCGTGCTTGCGCTCCATGGCGTAATGGATGGCGCGGGCCAGGAGGCGGCCGTCGGAGCACCCTTTCACCAGGTAATCCTGGGCCCCTCGCCGCACCGCCTCGACTCCCGTGGCCTCGTCGTCCAGCCCGGTGAGCACGACGATCGGCACGCTCGGACACTCCGCGTTGGCCTGCTCGACGGTTTGGAGGCCGCGGCTATCGGGCAGGGACAGGTCGAGCAGGATAACGTCCTGGGGACGGCTCCCGAGCACCCGGATTGCCTCGGCCAGGAGTTCCACGTGCGTCACGTCGAAGTGCTCGGCGTGGGCCTCGGCCAACGTGTGCTTCAACAGCAAGGCGTCGGCAGGATTGTCCTCGACCAGCAGAACCCGAATTGCCTTCAAGCTCATGGCGCCTGCCCCCTCATCTGTTCGAGCATGCCTTCGACCCACTTCCAGACTTCCGAAGTCTCTGAGACTTCGGAAGTCCGCCCTGTCTGCCCCGGTCACTTTGCTGTCGGCAGCCTGACGACCGTCAGCCAGAAATCTTCAATCGATTTTACCACTTCCATGAATCGGTTGAAGTCCACCGGTTTGGTAATATAGCAATTGGCGTGCAAGTCGTAGGCCCTGAGCACGTCGGCTTCGTCCCGCGAGGTCGTGAGGATCACCACCGGGATTCTCCTCAGGGCAGGATCTGCCTTGATCTCCATGAGCACTTGCCGCCCATCTTTGCGGGGCAGATTCAGGTCCAGGAGGATCAGGTCCGGGCGCGGGGCATCGGCGTAGCGGCCTTGCCGGCGGAGGAAGTCCATGGCCTCGACGCCGTCCTCGACGACCCAGAGGTTGTTCCAAACCTTGGCCTCTCTCAACGCCTCCTTGGTCAGCCGGACGTCCGGCTCGCTATCCTCGACCAGCAGCAACTCGATCACTCCCGATCTCGGCGGGCTCTCGATAGACATGGTTCCAGCCTCAAGTCAAGGTGAAATAGAAGGTCGTTCCCTGCCCGGGGGCGGAATCGAGCCAGATGCGGCCCCCGTGGCGCTCCACGATTCTCTTGCAGATCGCCAGGCCGATTCCCGTTCCCGGGTACTTCTGCCGGGTGTGCAGCCGCTGGAAGATCACGAACACCTGGTCCCTGTACTGCTTCTCGATGCCGATCCCGTTGTCCCGCACCGAGAAGACCCAGCCGCTGCCGTCACGCTCGGCGGACACGTGAATCTCGGGACGCCGCTGGCTGCGGAACTTGATCGCGTTTCCGATCAGATTCTGGAACAACTGCGTTAGCTGGGTCTCGTCGGCCCGCACGGTCGGCAGCGCGTCGTGCGTAACCGCGGCGCCGCTCTCGGCGATGACGTTTTGGAGATTCGCCAGAACCCGGCCGAGAACGGCCTCCGCGCTGGTCGGCTCCATCGCCCTACCGCGCGTGCCCACTCGGGAGTAGTTCAGAAGATCCGCGATCAGTTGCTGCATGCGGGAAACGCCGTCGACAATGTAGTAGATGAACTGGTCGGCGTCGGCGTCGAGCCGCCCCTTGAAACGGCGCTCGATCAACTGGACGTACCCGGTCACGACGCGGAGCGGCTCCTGGAGATCGTGCGACGCCACGTAGGCGAACTGCTCCAGTTCCTGGTTCGAGCGGGCCAGCTCTTCGGCCGTCCGCTTCAGGATCTCGCCCGCCTGCTTGCGATCGACGATCTCCTGCTGCAATTGCTCATTGCTGATGCGAAGCTCTTCCGTTCGCTGCGCGACCAGGTCTTCCAGGTGGCGCCGATACACCTCCAATTCCTTTTCGGCCCGCTTTCGCTGGGTGATGTCGCGGGCGGCGGCGAACACCCCTTGCACCTCGCCGGCCTCGTTGCGGAACACGGTGGCGTTGTAGAGCACGTCGGCCGTCGGGCCCGACGCGTGCCGGATCGTGAGCGGATAGTCGGTCACAAACCCCTGCGCCAGCACTTCGCGATACCCCGCGCCGGCCTTCTCGGGATCGGTGAAATACGAGGAGAAGTCGGTGCCGATCAGGTGCGCCCGATCGACTCCGGTCACCAGCTCCGTGGCCTTGTTCACGTCCATGATCTGGCCGTCGGGGCTGATCGTCACGAGGGGATCGAGGCTGGCCTCAAGCAGGTTGCGGGCATACAGGGAAGCGCCGCGCAACTCCCTCTCCACGTTGAAGCGGTGGATCGCTTCGCCGATCAGCGGGGCCATCGACTCCACGAACTCGACGCACGAGAGCGGCACGACGCCCTCGCGCTCGTCGGCGATGTGGATCGCCCCGAGCGGCTGCCCGCGGTAGAAAACGGGAACGATGGCGATAGAATTGAACCCGTAGCGTATGCAGTTGCCCCGGTATCGAGGCTGCATCTCGGAACTGAGCCCCGCCACGAACTGGGCCGCATGCTCGCAACGGAACGACCCGCCCAGCGTCCGCAGGGGCAGGTCCTGCGGTTCCGGCGATTGCAGGATCGCGCGCACGCAGATGCAAGCGTCCCTCTCCAGGGAGAGCCAGTTTTCCAGCTCCCAGAACTGTCGGCTGAAGCCCACGAAGGTCTCATAGGGGATATTGCGCGCCTCGTCGACGACGCGGATGCCCACACAGCGGCAGCCGCTCCAATCGCGGATCGCCTCCACCGCGGCGCCGAGATAGTCCTTGCGCGACTCCTTCCTGGCAAACAGCTCGAGCAGGTGCCTGGTGAAATCGTCTCGCCGCTCGGCCTCGCGGCGCTGCGTGACGTCTTGCAGGGAGAAAACGAGGAATTCCACCTCGCCGACGGCGTCAAGGATGGGCGTCAGGGTCCAGTCCCAGTACGTCGTGCCCCATTCGGGATGGTCGGAGAACACGAAGGGCTTGGCCACGGCCTGATACGGCGACTTGCTGCGGGCCACCTCGCGGAAGATCGCCTCGTTCTCGGCGTTTGCATAGAACTCGAAGTGATTGTGCCCGGGGAACTCCGACACGTCCCGCCCGCAGGCCTTCGCGTAAGCCTCATTGACCCGGATGAAATTGAACTCCCGGTCGAGGATCACCAGGCAGGTGAAGGTGTGCTTGAAGAACGCGTCGAGCACCCGCGATTGCTCCCGAAGCGACTGCTCGGCCCGCTGCCGCTCCTCGACCTCGTCCTGGAGTTCGTCGACCGCGGTCGCCAGTTGGGCCGTCCGCTCTTGGACGCGCCGCTCCAGTTCGGCATTCGCCTCTTGGAGGCCCTCGTGGGCCTCGCGCAGCCTCGATCCCATTTGATGGAAGGCGGAAGCCAGCTCGGTCAGCTCGCGGAGCCCGCCCCGCTCGGCTCCGGTCGCGACCTCTCCGCGCCCCACCGCCTGAGCTTGCGCCTGCAAGTGCCGCAATTGGCGAATCACTTTTCGGCTCGTTCCCGCCACCACGAATCCCGAGGCGGCCACCACCAGGAGGTTCAAACCGACGACGATCCACAGTCCGCGGTAGACGCTGGCCATGGCCAGCCGGAAGGGCCGGCCGGCGCCTACGACCCAACCGATCTCCGGAATGGGAACGCGGGCGACGATGCGCTCGCCGCCCTCGACCGGCCAGGTGAGCCTTCCCGCCTGCTCCGCCTGCTCGTCCAAAGCCTTAGCCAGGAGCGGATCGTCTTGCCTCCAGTCCCGGTGACCGCTCTCCAAGGCGGGCTGGGAGTTCACCAGCACGCCCTGCCGGTCGAAAACCGTGACCGAGCCCTGTTCCGTTCGCCACCCGGGGATGACCGACTGGCTTAGCTTGTCGACGTCGACCGTCGCCAACAACACGCCCAGAAAGGGGTCCTGCAACGAGCGGATGCGACGAGCGATGATGAACACGGGCTGGCCGGTGACGCTGTCTTGCAGCAGGTCGCTGACGGCCCACGGCCGGCCGGCGGCAATTTCCTTGAACCAAGGCTGATCGGAGAAGCCTACGCCGATTGCCTTGGGGTCGCTCGATGCGAAGACGTTCCCCTCCGGGCTCACCCAGTGCCATGCGTGAACCAAGGGGTACTCGCTGGCGCTCATGTGAAGGAAGTTGTCCGCCTGTTCCGTCGTGTAAGGGTGCAATCCTGCCAACGCGGCCCCGATCGCCAACTCCTGGCGGCGCACGTTCTGCAGATAGGCCCCGAAAGCGATTGCCAGGCCGCGTGCCTGTTCGAGGTTCGCCTGCTCCTCCTCGGCCATACGGCTGAAATACCACGCCGAGAGGATTCCGGCCTGCACCACCAACAGCGGCAGAACGGCCACCAACACCAGCAACAGCATGGCTCCGCGCATGCTGTCGGGAGATCCTGGGATGCGTTTTGACCTGCTCACCCGACGGCTCCCTGGCCCCATCCCACGTCTGCGACTCTTGTCGAGTCTACAATGCCACGGCGATATTGTCACTAGCCCCGAGCGCGTTCGCGAGTGGCGCACCGGGCCCCGCGAGCCGGCCTAGGGAAAACCCCGATCCCCGGATAGGAAATCGCCTGATGCCGGTGTCGTGATCTTCCGGATTCTCGGTCATAAGGGGGCTCGGCTACAATGCGTGTCTGAGCTGGGAATCATGGAGTCCGATGGCGGGCCCCGCCTGAGGAAAGCCAGGAGCTTTGAGATGGCCCACAAGGAAGCAAGGACCGGTGCCCCGACGAACCCGCTCACCCCGCATCACGTGACCGCCGAAGCGGTGGAGCGAAGGCTGAGCCGATCGCCCTACATGGAGCTGCGTTACATCTCGTGCGACGTGCGCGAGGGGGTTCTCACGTTGCTGGGTCGCGTGCCCAGCTACTACCTGAAACAACTTGCCCAGTCCATCGTCGGCAGCCTTCCCGGTGTTCAGAGAATCGATAACCAACTGGAAGTGGTTGTGTTCCGCGTCATTCCAGGAGCTGGCCGAGGCGGCCTCCAGACCTCGACGCCGGCAAAACCACGCCCCCGCTGAATCTCGTCTTTTTGCGAGGAGATCGTCCATGCTCGTCTTGACACGAAGGAACGGAGAAAGCGTGCAAATTGGCGACGCCATTGTGGTGAAGGTGTTGGCCGTTTCGGGCAGCCACGTGAAGCTCGGATTCTCGGCCCCACCGGAAGTGGCGATCCACCGGGAAGAAATTCTCGCGCCGGTTTCCGTGCCGTTGGAGCGGTGGCGGGAGGAACACGTCGAGACCGCGACGTGCTCGCGAGCAGTCTGTTAGCACCGCATCGCCCTGTTCTCGGTAAGAAAAGGGGACTCGCTCCGCGGCGCAATCCGGCGCGGCATCAACGGAAACGTTGCCGCCACAGTCCCCGTCCCCTCTTTCCGCACGCAACGCTCCCCGTCGCAAAAGGGGACAGGCGCCGTCGCCGGATAGCGTACACCGCGGGATACTGTTATTGGGGCGACGGCGCCAGTCCCCTTTTGCGACGAACAGGACCCCAGGCGTTCACGCCTGGAGAAGCACTTCCTGCCACTGGCGGTGGGTGTTATGCTAATGCCGGTTTCACCTCGTTGGGCACCGCGCCGGTGCGACCGCTCCGGGAGGCGATTCGTCGAGGGAATCGGCCATGGGGGGATTGCGGCGATACGCTGGGCTCGCTCTCGTCCTGGTGGTTCTTCTGGCACTCGGGCTGGCATGGATGTCGTTCCGTCGCATGGGCGGAGGCGGCTGGCCGACGGGGCAGATGCGGATCACCGTCTCCAAGGAAACCACCTACCTTACTGAACCGCTTCGCCCGGACGGGTACGTCGACTATCTGGCCGCGATCAACCAACTCGGCAGCGCCGGGGTCACGCCCGAGAATAATGCGGCCGTGCCGATTGCCCAGGCCTTTGGGCCGGCAGAAATCCCTGCCGACCAGCGCGACGAGTTCTACCGGCTGCTCGGCATCCCGCCGATGCCGGAAAAGGGCGACTATTTCGTGACCCTTGCCAGTCTCGAGAAGCGGCTCAGGAAAGACGATGCCCAGCCGGACGTGGATCGCAACGGCCAGAAGCCGCCGCCCACTCTTTCCGATCAGCACGCTCAGGCTGTCACGCGCCCCTGGTCGCGAAAAGAGTTCGCAGCCGTGGCGCAGTGGCTTGATAAGAACGAAGGCATTCTTCCCTCGATCGTCGCCGCGAGCCGGCGTCCTCGATGCTACTGGCCTCTCGTATGCTCCGACAGGCCGCCGGCGGTCGTTCGTGCGCTCAGCCACTCACCGGCCCAATTCCGGGAAGCAGTCCGAGCCCTTGGCGCGAGAGCCATGCTTTACCTCCACGCCGGGCAAGTGAAGGACGCCGGGGAGGACCTCTTGGCCTGCCATCGTCTTGGCCGGTTGGCGGCCCAAGGCCCGACGATCCTCGATACGATCCACGGCATCGCCATCGATGGCATTGCCTGCCGAGGCGACGTGACCATGGCCCTCCACGGCCGACTCACGTCGAAGCAGTCGCTGGATCGGATCGCCGAGTTGCGAGCCCTGCTGCCGTGGCCTAGCCTGGGCGACAAGGTGGATTCCGCCGAGCGATTCCAGACACTCGACGGAGTCCAAGACGTGGCCCGAGGAGTGTTCACGAAGCGTGCCGATTCGACCGACGACGGCATCCGGATCCCCGGTGTGGATGAGATCGGCGGCGCTGTGGGGCTCGCCGCGTTCGATTGGGACAGAGTCCTGCGCTTGGCGAATTCCTGGATGGACAGGTACGTCGATGCCCTGGCCAAGCCGACCAGGGCCGAGCGGATTGCGGCCATGAAGAAGATCGACGAGGACGTCCATCAGGCAACCCGCCACCAGTCCTTCGGGGAATCCCTGGGGGATTTCTTCTCCGGCCGCTCGCCCCGCGCGGTCCTGTCTGACAAGATCGGCGTGTTTCTGACCGCTCTCATGTTTCCAACGCTTGAGACCTTGCCCCGCTCCGAGGATCGGGCCAAGGCGCAGTTCCAGATGACGCTCGTGGCCTTGGCCTTGGCGGCGTACCGGGCCGATCACGGGTCGTATCCGGAGAAGCTCTCGGACCTCTGCCCCCAGTACTTCAGCGAGGTCCCAAGCGATCCTTGCGGCGACGGCCCGCTCCAATATCGCCGCGCCGACGGCGAATACCTGCTCTCCAGCGTGGGCTGGAACGGCAAGGACGAT
>Ga0172371_10013635_pt1 | contig 10560 bp, 6 predicted proteins | sample Lak12m_FD_114543 | JGI IMG/M metagenome (GOLD analysis project Ga0172371, IMG submission 114543) | Freshwater microbial communities from Kabuno Bay, South-Kivu, Congo - kab_022012_12m | ecosystem: Environmental > Aquatic > Freshwater > Lake | place: Democratic Republic of the Congo: South-Kivu... | reverse complement strand
AATCCGGAAGGAAGAATAATTTGCCGGAGCGGAGAATTCTCAACGGTAATGCCGCGTTTGGCAACAAGGTTTGCAAGTTCAACTTCAATTTCTTTTGCAAGACCTTCACGTTCGGATGTGTACAATGCTTTAGCTTCAAACTTTGCCGTAACGCCGCGAACTACAGAACGAAACTGCGGGATTAAAATAATTTCAGCGTAATTTTCTCCAACCGATTTATAAATATCAAACGTGTTTTCAGGATTTAAATGATAGAGCAAACTGATTTCAAGTTGAACGCTTAATCCTTCTTTTGAAGGAACGTTCATTACTTCTTTAATCTCTTGCGTCTTGATGCTAAACTTTATAACGCTTGCAAGTGGATTAACAAAGTTGACGCCGGACTTTAAAGTGTTTTCACTTACTCTTCCGAAGAAATCAATTACGCCAACCGAACCCGCCGGTATCAAGGTCCAGCACTGCATAAAAGAAATGAGCGCCGCAACAACAAAACCGATAAAAGCAAACGTTGATTCTGATTTATTAAATCGTTTTTTGGCGTTAATGTAAACAACCAGCGCAATAATAGCGGCTGCAAATGATACTAAAAACAACATAACTTCTTCTTCCTTCTTTTTTCAAAAACAAATATAGGGGGAATTACATCATCGGGAAAGCGAAATAAAAAGTATTGGCGTACACGGCGTTCCTTTTATACGAACGCTTATGTCAATTATCGCAAAAACCGATAAACACAAATATGAAAACTTTTCGTTATTTTGCACACAAAAAAGTGACGGTCTCTATGCTTTCGAACCATGAAAGAGAACAAAAACAACTTGAAGAAACAACAACGGCGGCTTTGTTGGAGGCGATTCCGGTTGGCATTCTTGTTTTTGATGAGCAGTATAACATAACTTATCTTAATTCACGCTTTACCAATTTGGAAATGCTGCAGCCAACATTTCTCGAAAACCCTATCGGAAAAAACCTTAAAGAAGAGAATCCGTTTCTTCTCGAAGATGTCTGCACGGAAATTCAACAGTTGCAAGCCCAACGATTTTTTGAAAAAGAATTGGGAATGCAAAAGCATTCAAACGGCGGAGAAAGCTTCTTTTTTCTAAAAGGCGCCGCTCTTTTTGATGGAGAAATTTTTCGCGGAGGCGTACTTGTTATTGAAGATAAAAAGATTACTCCCGAAGTAAAAAACGAAAACCTTGTTTTGCAAAGCGAAAGATTTACCGACATTCTTCAAAACACAAACAATCTTGTTTTTTTTACTCAAATAGACGGAACTGTAAGCTATGCCTTCGGAAGTCTTATAAATACGGCGTTCAGGAAGAAAAAAAATTTTCTTCAACAACCTATTCACGAAATCTTTCCGCCGGACAGCCAAACAAATGTAACCGGCGCATTAAAAAAAATTGAACAAACCAAAAAGCCGTCATCGTTTCTTTCTACATTTCATTTTAAAGAAGAAGACTTGGTTTTTGATGTTCAAATATTTCCGGTGTTTACGGAACGAAAAGAAATTCAATTTGTTTGTTTTTATTTTGAAGATGTAACGCGGTGGATTGAAGAACAGGAAGCGTTAAAGCAGCAAATTGATGAACTCCATTTTTATGAAACGATCACGGAAAAATCAAGCGATGCGTTAGCAGTTCTTAATGAAGAAGGAAAAATTATTTTTTGGAACAAGCCCGCCGAAAAACTTTCGGGATACGCCAAGAGCGAAGTCTTCGGCAAACCGTTTGAAAAATTCTTTCTTTCCATTGACCATCTTGGTTTGCTCTCGGTTTTTTCTTTTTTAGAAGACAGAGATAACTATAACATGAACGTTTCTCTTCTAACAAAGCAAAAGCAGAAAAAAGAAATTGAACTTTCATTTTTTGCAACAAGAAACAGAAAATTATCCGCGGAATATGTTGTTCTCTGTGTTGACATAACCGAAAAAATTGAAATAGAACGCGCGCTTCGCCTTTCGGAAGAGCGGTTTCGTTCAATTGTTCATAATGCAACTGATTTAATTTGCAATTTTTCCGAGTCGGAAAAAATCATCTATGCCAATCCTTCATTTTTTACGGAGCTTGGTTATAGCGAGCAAGAGGTGAGTGAAAAAAAATTAACTGACTTTCTTGACGCCGCATCCCAGCAGCAAAACAAATTCTCAATCAAACAAATTTTACAGGGGAAAATAAATTCAGCCGAACTTACTTTTGTGAAAAAAAACGGCGACTTGCTTGAAGCGCTTGGAAATTTTTCTGTTACTTATGATTCACAAAAAAGAATAAAATATATCGGCGGAATTTTTTCTAACATAACGGCGAAGAAAACTTTTGAGCGTGAACTTCTGTTGATGCGAGCCATATTTGAAGCCTCTAACGACGGTATGGCGGTTGAATCTGGCCACTCTTTTGTAATTGTAAATAATTCGTTCGCCAAAATATTTGGTTATGAAAAAGAGGAAGAACTGCTTAACACAAATCCCATGCAGCTTGTTGACCCGTTAGATTATAAAAGAATAATGGCATACACCGAAGCGCGATTACGAAAGGAAGACGCGCCAAATCATTATGAATTTCTCGGCAGGCAAAAAAATGGAACACAGAATTTTGTTGAAGTTTCAGTTACTTCTTTTGAGTTTAAAGACAATCTCTTTTTTGTAATCATTTCACGCGATATTTCGGAACGGAAACGAGTTCAACAAGCGATTAAAGAATCGGAAGAACGGTACAGAACAATTACTGAAAACTTAGACGACTCCCTTTGGACGGCAGAACGCTTTGGAAAAAACATTCGGTACACATTCTTTACGTCTTCAATCGAAAAAATCACCGGTTATTCTCAAACAGAATTCTTACATGATGCCAAACATTTTTTCAAAATTACTTTTCCTGATGATTTCAAAAAGATCAAAGAGAAAATGAGGAAGTTTGTAAATAACTATTATAAAAACTCAGAGGAACTTGTCTTTAGAATAATTCATAAACAAGGGCATCTTGTTTGGGTAAAAAATAAAATTTCCGTTACCAGAAATAAGCGCGGCGAAATAATGAAAATGTTTGGTTTGGTAAGCGATATTTCAATACAAAAAAAAGCGGAAGAGGAAGTTCAAAGATCGTCCGACAATTTGAAAAAACTGAACGATACAAAAGACCGTTTCATTTCAATTGTTTCGCATGATTTAAGAACTCCGTTCAGTTCAATTCTCGGTTTTACAGATATCCTTTTAACCGATGATGAAATTAGCGAAGAAGAATCAAAGCAGTACATCGGCTACATACAAGAGTCGGCGCAAAGTATGTTAGCGCTTGTAAATTCATTGTTGGATTGGACGAGGCTGCAAACCGGCAGAATCCGATTTGAACCAGCAAAGACCGACCTGTTTGAAAACGTAAAAAAAGCATTTGACTCGGTTTCCGGCTTTGCTCGTAAAAAAGAAATTGCACTTGAAAATTTAATTACAGACGAAATAAATGTTTTCGCCGATAAAAGTCTGCTTGCACAGGTTTTTGGCAATCTTCTTTCAAACGCATTAAAATTTACCAAAAGCGGCGGAACAATTTCTATAAGTTATGCGCAATCGGATATCCCAAGATTTATTGAAGTTTGGGTGAATGATACGGGGACAGGAATTTCAAAAGAAAATTTAGGTAAGGTTTTTAATGTTGATGCAAAATTTACCTCCGAGGGAACTGCCGGGGAAAAAGGAACTGGACTCGGGCTTTCGCTTGTTAAAGAAATTGTTGAGAAACACGGAGGAAAAATTTGGGTTGAAAGTAAAGTTGGAAAAGGAACTTCTTTTAAATTTACCTTACCAAAAGCTTCCGCAACTATTTTATTAGTTGATGATAATAAGACCGATAGACTGCTCTATTCAAAAATTTTAAAAAGTTTTGTGCCAGATTATGAAATCCTCCTTGCGGATGACGGCGAACAAGCTTGGGAAATTATCAAAGAAACTTCTTTGGCGCTGGTAATTAGCGACCACACCATGCCTAAAATGAACGGCATTGAACTGGTAAAAAAACTGAAAAGCTCATCAATTAAAGGAAAACCGCAAACCCTTATTTTAAGCGGCGATATCGGAAAGCCCGAAACGCTCGCTTATAACGATTTAGGAATTGAGTACATTTTTCAAAAACCTGTAAATCTAACTCAATTTAAAGAAGCGATAGAGCAATCACTTCGCAAGATTTTTACAAAGTAAAACGCAATAGTGTAATTTGAGAATTTTACTTACCGTGCCAGACTATAGTTTTTTGTCTATCTTCAAAAAGATTGCCTATAATAAAAGCTTCTTTACCGTCTGTCCATACCCCGGTATATAAAGTTTCTCCGTCATTTACAACATTTATCGGTTGCCAATTGGTACCGTTAAAATGATAGGCGGTGCCATAATCACCAACCGCAAAAAGATTATTATCGCTGGTTCCATTTAGCGATCTAATGCTTCCGTGACCTATAAGCTTACCCCATTCACTCGGTCCTTTAGAGTATAAAGTTCCTTGAGGACTTGTCCAAAGGATAGACCCAAAGGAAGCCGAATTCCCCCCAATTGTAGAATCTATCGCCAGCCAGGCGTTGGAGGTTCTTTTGAATAAATAATAAAATTGTTCACCTGTAAGAGAATTCATTAAAGAAGCTGCAACGAAGGTGCCGGTATTGTTTGAAGCCACCGAACGGACTTGCAGATCTTTCCCGGGAGGTATAGTCATTTGAATAGAATCCCTTTTCCAACTAATTCCATCAAAATGATATATGGTATTGAAATCGCCAACTACCCATATATCGTTTGGCGCATTGCCATGTATACTTATGAGATAACCGCCTCTCTCAATGCTTACATCCTTCCACGAAGCGCCGTCAAAATGAATAAGCAGACTCAAGTGGTTGTCTTCAATATATGCCCCAATAGCATAAATATTATTCGCAGCAAATCCATATATTTTTGATAATGACATCGCGCCTGATAAATTACCTCCTTGTAATTTTTGTAACTTTACGTCCGTCCATTTATTGCCGTCAAAATGCCACATTACCCCCATACTTCGATCATTATGCCCAACAAGGTAAACATCATCTGGTGAGCTTGCCCAGATACCACTCATATTAGTCTGATAACTGTCAATGTAAGCTAAAGTATCAGCAGTCCATGTATATGTGCGCGGGTCTTTAAGCGGCTGCACATCAATCACCTTTTCCTTACAACCGGAAGAAAGCAAAAAAACAGAACATGCAGTTAATAAAATTTTTTGGTAATTACGGAAATACATTAGCGACCCCCTTTGCTTTGTTAAGATCATTTTTTTATTGGTTAATTCTTTTAAAACATAACTAAAAATATTGAACAAAAAACTTTGCAGAAAAGCAAATTATCATTTTTGCTTTTTTAACACACAACCCGAAGTTGATTGAATAACTAATTTTCTGCTGACTACACCAAGTCTTTTTATTCCGGCAGATTCTTCATTTACAAGAACTTCCCAAGTTCCTTCCGGTAAAATAAATTCTTTATCGCTGTTCGGGTTAGCGTTCATCGCGACAAGAAATTGTTCTCCCTTATAGTTTATTGAATACCCAAGCGAGAACTCGTTTTGGTTGTTTGCAAAAAAAGTAATGTCATCATATTTCGCTTTTCTAAATGCATCATATTTATTGCGCAGAGAGATTAACCCAGTATAATAATTTAATAGTTCTTTGTTGATTTCTGCATGGTTATAATTGATTGCATTTACATCGTTATCTTTATCATAAGTGTTGTGATCAATCCTTCCTTTGTTGGTATCGGGCGCATCTACATTGAGCGGAATAACTTTTGTGCGCGCAAACTCCTGCCCCGCGTGAATCATCGTCATTCCCTGCGAAGTAAATAAAAAGAGAGCGGCAAGTTTGTTCAGCTTTAATTGCGTTGGAGAAAGTTTTATAAAAGAATCAACATTAGCAATTACATCATGTTCAGAAACCTCTTTTGTTCCAAGACGAATAAAATCTCCAAGCGTATATCCATCGTGAGCTTCAACATAATTTACGGAATGTTCTTTCTTCTGAAAAAGCCCAAGCGTATCGCAAGCGAGCGTGCCGTTTACATAACTTTCTATTCGTTTATGGTTGTTGTTTCCTTGCCACTGTCCGAAAATCCAGCCAAGACCGTTTCTCGGATTTTCACCTTTTACACCGTTGCGTATCTGGTCGTTCCAACTTGCAATGCCGCGCACAGACATTCCTTTTGGGTCGTAGCCGCCGCCCCATGGCTCGGCAACAAACACAACATCGGGATTAATTTTTTTTGCTTCGTGCACAATATCTTCAAGGGTAACCCAATCAAGTAATTTTCCAAGATCAAACCGGAAACCATCAACATGATATTCTTTCATCCAGTATAAAATGCTTTCAACGATAAGTTTGCGAACCATTGGGCGTTCGGTTTTCAAATCGTTTCCGCAGCCGCTTTCAGCTTTGAAATTTCCTTTTTCATCAAGCCGGAAATAATATTCTTTATCAATTTCTTTTAAGTTGCCAAGTTCGTATTCGGAAAGATGATTGTAAACAACATCCATGATTACGCCGATGCCTTCTTTGTGAAACGCTTTAACCATTTCTTTAAAATCATTTACTTGCCGGGCAGTAGTTCCATCCCAAGTATTAAATTGAACCGGTTTATCGCTAACGGAATAATATCCTTCCGGCGCAAAGAAAGCGGCGGTCATATATCCCCAGTGATTTCTTTCGTACGGATTCCAGGTATTCATTTTTCCTTTAAACTTTTTTTGAAACGGAATTTCGATGTTTGCAAATTCTTGAGAAGGAAGAAGTTCAACGGTGTTTACGCCGAGAGATTTGATATAGCTTAACCCTCCGGTTTTTCCTTTGTCTGTTAAGCCAAGATACGTTCCTCCTTTATTAACACCGGAAGATGGATGAGAGGTTTGGTCTTTTATGTGCATTTCATAAATAATTAAGTCGCTCCAATCGCGCTGAATCCATTCGTCGTTTTCCCAATCGAAATCATTTTCTTTAATTACAATGCCGAGCCGTTCGCCCATATACGTGTTGTAAGAAGCAACAGCTTTTGCGTACGGATCAAGACAAAGCAAGTCGGTCTTCTTTTGTTTTTTGCTGTTCAGAATTTTGAATCCATAAAATCTTCCGTAAAGCTCGCCGCTTAAAACGGTTTCCCAAACGCCGTCTTCATCTTTTACCATCAGATATTCTTTATAATTTTTTTCATCAACATTTTTTTTAACAACCACCGAAACCTCAAACGCTTGCGGCGCAAACAAACGAAAGACGGTTGTTCCGTTTTCAACAAAGGCGCCAAGTTTTTTTGAAGAATAGTAGGTATCTAATTTTTTGTTCTTTTCGAGAAATGATTTTTTAGCGGCGGCTAAATTTTTAGTGCTTGAAGTTCCGTTCATAGTTAAACTCAAAAAAATTAAAAAATATGTAAAAAGGACTGTTCTCTCTTTCATCTTCCGAGCAGAGTTTGTGAATAAGCGCCTAAAAATAACTAATTGTTATTTGATGAAAAAAGAATTTCTCCGTTTTAAGGATTAATTACTTAATTTTCTTTTGAAGAAACGGAGCGTTTTGTGCTGGTTATAAAAATATTTTTGTGGATTGGAAGAATTACATCCGTGATGTTGTTTCTTCTGTGGGGAGCTTTTTTCGTTGAGCATCTCAAAGAGTGGTTCAGCGATTCGGGGCACCTCCCACCGTGGTCTGTTTTTAGCATTCAACTTTTTCACCTGTTATTGCTTATTGGTTATGTCGCTTCGCTCAAGTGGAGAGTTGCCGGAAGTATTCTTGTTATCCTTAGCGCTTTGCTTTTCTTTGGTTCAATTGGAGCGAGAGCGGTACTGACTTTTTTTGCCGTTTCAATTATTCCCGCTGTACTATTTCTTCTCATCTATTATTATGAAAAGAAAATTCGTTTCTCTCCGCCGGAGGAAACAACTAATAAAAATTAGAGAAATTATTTATGGAAATATCATTTACCGTTGTCGAAATTATTCAGGCGATGCTTGCGCCAGGAATTATGATCTCCGCGTGCGGATTACTGCTGCTTGGTATGAATAACAAATATTCTCTTGTGGTGAACCGGATTCGGTTGCTTGGTGAAGAGCGGAGGAAATTTTCTATCAAAGCTTCACAGGAAGAATTTTTGTACCAGGATGAAGTTCGGCTAAAAAGCATTTCAATTCAACTTGAAAAGCTGAAATACCGCGTTAAACTTGTGCGTAACGCGGTGTTCTGTTATTCAGTTGCGGTGGCGCTGTTCGTATTTACTTCAATGCAGATTGGGTTTTCGTTTGTACTGCATTCCAAAGGCTCCGAGCCGCTTATCATCGTTTCATTTTCTTTAGGAATGCTTCTTGTCTTTATCGGCATTGCGTTTGCCGCGGCAGAAACAATTAAAGGGTATGAAATTATTAACTTCGAAACCAAAGCAGACGAGTAAAAAAACGAATTACTTTTTGAGCAACGGAAGTGACTGAAAAAAATATTTTACCTGAAGCAGAACTGCTGATGCCGGAAAAGATGATTAAGTTATACGCGGCGGGAGCGTTTCCTATGGCGGATAACGATGCCGGAACAATCGAATGGTTTTGCCCCGAAACACGAACTATTATTCCTTTAGAAAATTATCACCTCCCGCGTTCTTTAAAGAAAATTCTAAACGAAAATCGGTTCACCGTTCAGTTTGATACCGATTTCCTTTCCGTTGTAAAGCACTGCGCTAACCGTGATGAGACTTGGATTTCTGATAAATTAATTACCGCTTATTTAAATTTACAGAAGCAGGGACATATCCATACGGTTGAAGTTTATCAACAAGAAAAACTTGTTGGCGGGCTTTACGGTGTAAGTTATCGCGGGGCTTTTTTCGGCGAATCAATGTTCTCGCTGGTAAGTCAGGCGTCTAAAATTGCTTTGGCTCATCTGCTTGCTCATTTAAAAGAAAAAAATTTTACTTTGCTTGATGTTCAATACATGACGGAGCATTTGAAGATGTTTGGGGCAACTGAAATTTCGTTCGAGTTTTTTAATTCCCTCTTGAAAGAGGCTTATTTTGTTGAAGCCGAATTTTGAACCGGCACATTATACCAGAAATTTTATTTTGAGGATTATATGAAAAAGTTACAAGAGCTAACGCTTAAACATCTTTTAGAAAACAGCGCAGATGAGTACAAAGATAGAAAATTGTTTGGCTTTGTTGACGGTGGAATGCTCACATTTTCAGAATTCAAAGTTCAGGTTGAGTTAATCTCGGCTTTTTTGTTGAATGAAGGAATTGTGCATGGAGACCGCGTTGCGTTGCTCAGCGAAAATTGCCCGCATTGGGGAGTTGCTTATTTTGCCGTTACAAGCATTGGCGCTATTATCGTTCCGGTCTTAACTGATTTTCACACTTCGGAAATTCATCACATCATTAAACATTCAGAGGCAAAAGCAGTTTTTGTTTCAGAAAAACTGTACCCCAAAATTGAAGAATATACTTCCGACAACGACCTTAAAATTATTTTACTCGATGATTTTTCCATCGTGCAAAGAAATACGCCAAAAGATATTTTGAAAAAACTTATCGCGGACGGCAGTAAAGAACTTCAGAAAGTAAAAAATCTTGTATTAAAACTTACCGGACTTCAACCAAACAAAGTTTCCGAAGATGATGTCGCTTCAATAATTTATACTTCCGGTACAACAGGCCACTCAAAAGCCGTTATGCTAACGCACAAAAATATTTTATCGGACGCAATAGCCACACGAAGATATGTGCCGGAAGAAATTGAATGCAGGATGATTTCTCTTCTTCCCCTTGCGCATGTTTATGAATGTACGCTTGGAATGATCTTTCCCATTTTAATCGGCGGAACAGTTTATTATTTACGAAAGCCTCCGACAGCCGCTGTTCTACTGCCGCCGCTTGCGGAAATAAAACCAACCGTTTTGCTTTCGGTGCCGTTGATTATTGAAAAAATGTTCAAAGGAAAAATTCTTCCCGAAATAAATAAAAAGAAATTAGTTAAACTCGCTTACAAAGTTCCTTCATTGCGAAAAAGGATTAATAAAGCCGCAGGGAAAAAATTGCTGAAAACATTCGGCGGCGAATTAAAACTTTTCTGCATTGGCGGCGCAGCCCTTTCGCCAGACGTTGAATTGTTTTTACGCGAAGCGGCATTTCCCTATTCCATCGGTTACGGCTTAACTGAAACTTCTCCACTTGTTGCAGGCACTCCGGCAAAAGAAACAAAATATCGTTCAACCGGTCCGGCTTCTGAAGGAGCTGAATTAAAAATAGATTCTCCCGATTCACGAACCGGCGAAGGAGAAATTTTAGTGCGAGGAGCAATGGTAATGAAAGGGTATTATAAAGACCCTGAAAAAACCAAAGAAGTTCTTTCAAGCGATGGCTGGTTTAGAACAGGCGACTTAGGCTGTTTTGATAAAAACGGTTATCTTTATATTAAAGGACGATTGAAGAATATGATACTTGGGTCAAGCGGAGAAAATATTTATCCCGAAGCGGTTGAATCTATTATTAACCGCTCCGAGTACGTGCTCGAATCAATTGTCTTT
>Ga0172371_10013630_pt1 | contig 10565 bp, 17 predicted proteins | sample Lak12m_FD_114543 | JGI IMG/M metagenome (GOLD analysis project Ga0172371, IMG submission 114543) | Freshwater microbial communities from Kabuno Bay, South-Kivu, Congo - kab_022012_12m | ecosystem: Environmental > Aquatic > Freshwater > Lake | place: Democratic Republic of the Congo: South-Kivu... | reverse complement strand
TATATAACCCAGAAGCAAAAATATGTGTATTGCGCTATAGAATCCATTCGGCAGACTAAAATATTTCTCTATATGTCGAAGCAGTCCGTTTGCTATAAGGGCGGGCAAGGCCCATAGTACTCCACCATTGGGTATATCCAATGACGTCTCAAATCTGCTGTCCGCTGCCTGTATTTTCCCCGTGGAAGCTAATACCCGTTCCAATATCCGGGTTGCTCCCACCCCCATTGAGGCCTGACTGTCTTCTATGCTGCGGTGGCTTTTTGCGCTGCCTTCTTCAATTTTTTTTTAGTTTCTAGCAATCGTCCGGATTGTATTGCCTTTAGTAATGTATCCTGCTTTATTCCCATTCTCTTTGCCGCTTCTGATGTGCTATGGCCTTCATTTAACAACCCCTGCGCCTGTATTATGACCTCAGGAGTCAATACTCGCGGCTTCCTCTGTTTGGGTCTTTCATAAAATGCCGCTGGCCCTCTACTACGGTATTTCTTTATATGCCTTTTGGCGCTTATTACACTGATGCCGAATGCCTTTACTATCTCCACCTGTTTGCAATTCCCATTTACTACAAGCTGACTCGTAAACATCCGGAAGCTCCTCAGGTCATCTTCTGCATGTGAGAATACTGGCAGACACCCCTGAAAATAATATACCTGCCCATCCCTTTTGGCAAATGATAATATATCGTTTATCGGCGTTGCGCCTTCTGGAAACAATGGATATATTATTTGCGGCATATGACCTCCTTTGCTTATTTCCGGTATTGTTCTGAAAATAAGGTATCATACTTAAATCCGCTTTGTCTTGGAAATTATCACGATGTTCAGGGGGCAGAACTCGCTGATTTTACATTATTTTTAGAACTCGCTAGATGATGTCTTTACGAATGAGAGGTCAGGTGTTCTGAACTTACCAATGCAAACAGTAAACAAATTACCCCAACCACAATTAATGCAATAGAAAGATTTTTCATTAATTTTCGTGCAGACATTTTAAGTGTCTCCTTTATGTTTCCTTCCAGCAATTTCACATAACGTTCAAGGCTTTGCGCCGTGCTGCCCCTCCGTGCCATCTTAATCCCAATAATAAGCGGGAGGTATGGAGCGACCTCAATACTTAATCCAAATATTGGAGCGCCGCAAAGCCTGTTGTTATCGGGCGTGTGCCGAACGTTTTGGTTTTCCGAGCCGCCGACGCATTTCTTCTGATGAAATTCCACCTTCAGATTTCTGTCTTGTCCGTGACCGCTCAATTAGAGCAATAAACTTTGGATTGTTGCTCAAAGATACTGTTTCAATATCTGCATTGATTATGCTCACCAGAGCCGCAACAGGTTTGCCTTCTTTTGTAATAATCACCGGTTCCTTTTTAACCTTTTTTGTATAATCAGAAAGTGGCAATGTAGCTTTTGCGACTTCAACCGTTTTCATAGTTTTATCACCTCTTTTCCAATTTTAACATTGTTCCTTTCTTTGATTCCAATAGCACGGATATAAACAACTCGCTCAGGCTTGTCTTCAAAATCATAATAAACTCGGAGATTTCCAATTCGTAATTCCCAAGGAGCAAGTGGATTTTGGCGCATAGGTTTACGGTTTCTTGTCTCTACCCCAGGCTGATATTGCAATTGTTTTTCCACAGTGTCCAATATTATAACCTTCTGCCGTTTTGATAGGTATTGAAAATGATCTTCCGTGTCTGGTGAGTATTCAATATGATATTTCAAAAATAATTTCTTTTCCTTTCAAATCGTCGGCGGCTGTTCGGCACATGTACGATAACGTTCAAGGCTTTGTGTTGTGCCGATCGCACCTTCCATCTTAATCTCAAAAATAAGAGGGCGGCATAGAGCGACCTCAAATCTTAATCTAAATAATTGGAGCGTCGCAAAGCCTGTTGTTAAACGACGTCGCCCCCTGCTTTATAAACTGACAACTTCAACTTCCAATTTTTCTTTAATTTCGTGTTGTGCTTCAAGAAGGCGATCTATGTCGTCCAAAATCCTTGCATGAAAATATCTCTCACCACATTCCGTGCAAACTTCGGCTTCAATATTTTCAATAATATAGAGTCTTCCATGAAGCCAATGCTGTCGTTTCACTTTCTTTTTAGTTGTTTGACCTCCACAAAATTCACATTTCATTCTTCCTCCTATGACTCATAGGCGGTTACTATCAAGAGATTACCTTGTTCTTTGAATCTGCAAACAACATGAATAATTCTTCCATCGATTGCAGGCCCTTCTATTCTATATCTCGTACCACGAATATCATGGATTAATTCCTTTTCAATAACTCCTTTAAGAATAGCATGTTCGACATCTTTTCGTTCCAAATTATCATCAAGCATCTTTTCCTCGGCATGACCTGATAAATAGTAATCTCTATCTGTAATCTTCTGTCTGATCCTCTGTAAAGTCTTCATTAATCCATTCTCAGGGGGTGATTTTGTTCATCGTTCAAAGCCAAAAGAAGTGCAAAGCATTTGAATGTCAATCTTTTGGCCTGTTGTTAGGCGATAGTTCACGGTCAATTTTTCCGCTGTTCCTTTTCCCATAATACCTTTAAGTCTCTCCTACCATGAATGAGACCCAATATAACGACTCGTGATTCTTCGATATCATAAATAAGGCGATAATCTTTTATGAAAAGTTCACGAATATTGGGGTTGGAGAGCTCAGGGACTATGCGTCCTCTTTCGGAAAACTCTTTTAACGAACGACTTGCATCTCGAATTTCCTGAACAAAAGCGGTGGCGTAAAATGCAGAATCATTGGCAATATAATCAGCAATCGCTTTAAGATCGTCAGTGGCTTCGAATGACCAAACTATTTTTCGAGCCATTTTGACATCATCTTCTCAACTTCTTCCTGCGTGTAAACCCTTCCTTCCTCAGCATCTTTCAGACCGCGTTCAATTTTTTGAAGAACATAAAGATGATACTGAACGTCTTCTAATGTACAATCATCCGGCAAACGATTGAGAAGATTGCTCACTTCTTGCTTGGCTGTCTGCATTTCTCACTCCTTTTATTCTAATTATACAAAATTGACCGTGAATTTTGCCTAACGTTCAAGTGCATGTGAAGTGATAGACATTTCTTGTTTTACACATGCACTTTGTTATCTGCAGTTGAACGCTGACTACTTTTAAATCTTTTTTGTAATTCCTTCGATTTTTTTCTAATGAACTGAATCTGTTCCTCTACTGAAAGGCCCTTTGTTTCTTCATAATGCTTATCTCTAATCTTGCGGACTAACTCAACTGCCTTTACGGCCATAAGTTGTCACCTCCCTTGGCGAGTAGATTAATATTGGTTTATATCCCATCTCAATATTTACAGCATTGAATCTTTGAATCTTTTCAAAATGGACAACATGCTTGAAATTCCAGCTGACTAATAGATCTGCACCTGCAACCGTAGCCATTGCAATATGGCGGGCATCGTTACGATAATTTTTCGTTAGAATTTTGTGATCAAGGTAGGCATCAGCTAATTCAAAAGCTTCAGGACTAAGTTCAAGAATCTGAACAGCACATTTTCTAAACTCAGAGTAAACGTTTTTAACTTCCTCTGGTGCATCCTGAATTTCCGCATCAGTAAGTTCAGATAGGAATAATACGAAGGTCCCGTTTTTGAAGTCCGAAAGAAGCCCCTGTGACCATTCCTGAAATTCGGGGTCACAACAACCACCAATAACCGATGTGTCAGCATATATATGTGTTCTCTTCATTTTTTCTATTTTACCATTCTCAGCGTTCAATTAGCAGATAACGGGTCGTTGCAAAAGAAGCCTGAAGGGTTTACACGTAAGTCTTTTGCAACATGTTAGCCGTCCGTCGCAGGCAGTAGTATTTACACAGACAGGACGTATTGTTCTATTGAGTCAACCTTTTTGATAAGCTCTTCAGGGCTCTTGTGGGTCTGGATATCTCTTTTGAGTTCTTCTAATTTATATTCGATATCCAGCTTAACTTTCTCCTCTATAAATGAGCGCTTGAATTCCTCAGAAGAAAGCTGTCTTTCAAAGTATTTTTCTGCAATGTTCATTTTCCACCTCTCCATAATTTTCTGATAAATTTCGCCTTCTCAATCTCACTTTTCGGTGTCTTTTGTTCCTTTTTTACAAAGCCATGCGTAAAAATAATCTGCTTCCCAGATTCGTAGAAATAAAAGCTCCTCGAAATCCTGTTTTCAAAACTAATCCTCAGTTCAAATATACCGTCTTCCAGATGTTTGGATAAATTCTCTTTAGGCTGTATCCCACTGTTCTTTAGCTCCACCAGTTTTTCAATGTATGCAAATATTTTAGCACGTTCCTTGATGGATAGGCTAACTAAAAACTCTATCATTGGTACTTTGCCATTAATTTCGGCAAAGTCATAGGCAAATTTCATTCATGCCTCAAAAGTTGAAAAAGGGTATTATCAATGTTAGCCATCCGTTGCAAACAGTTTTAAATAAAACCGCCTTTCCCCTTACAAATTTGGTGTTAAGCTTCTAAATTTTCAGTAGACTATCGATGTATTGGAAAGGGTAGCTGTTAATTGTTGATTCAATAGAAATACACCACCCGAGTAACTGGTAGCATCTGATATAAGTTTGACAGTCCCTAAACTTGGAACATACCAGATAGTGTTACTTTCTACTACTCTTATCCCGTTTGTATAATTAATTGTCACATTTTGGGATATCCGATAAGCTTCAAATGTACCGATACCAGTTGCTACATTTTCAATACCAGTGACCGAATAAGAATAACTCCCTGTAGTTCCATCAGTATATGTTACAGAGGTCCCTCTATTTTGTCCTACAGCCATAGGACTTTCTAAATCCAAGAAATATCCAGATGCTGGTGAAGTTACCCATACATCTCCAGAACCGAGACCAAAATCTACACCATAAGTTCTTATTGAACCATTTGTATCTTGCAGGAAATAACTATGGGTGCTAATTACTAATGGTCATGATGGGGTCGTCAGGTTTAAAACTGTATATTGGTCAAGGCAATTATCTAAAGTGATTGGAGATTGCTTTGTAGAAGATAGTATCTGTGTGGTACCTGTGCCACTTATATTAACAGTGTTGGTGCCATCACTCCATGTCCCACTGCCTGTATAATACCAAGTATCCCCTTGCTTCATGGTTCTTATTGTGCTTGTTTTTAAGGATATTGCTGAAGAACTATCACCTCCACCTCCGCCACCACATCCTGTCACGAGAAGTGCAAAAATACTAAACAGGACAATAAACAAATAAATATCTCTATTCCATTTCATAAGTCTTCCTCCTTTAGAAATTTTGCTCCTGCCTGCAATGAACGGCTAACTTGTTTGTAGACGCATTGCGTCTATTTTTCCTATGGGCAACATTGTGTACTGCGTCTATCCTTCCAAAAGGGATATTTTTACGCAGTAGGTGCGTTGCCTATTTCCTATTCCACTATTTTTCGTCTTCTTTTTCACCCCCTTTCTTTAAATCCAGATTATCAAGCGGGCTTCGTAACCTGCCAATGTCCCACGTGCTGACATGGGTATATATTTCCGTTGTCTTGCTACTTTTGTGTCCTAGGAGCTCCTGGATATATCTCAGGTCGGTGCCGTTTTCAAGGGCATGCGTTGCAAAGCTATGTCTCAATCCGTGGATGGATATGTCCTTCTTTTCTTGATCCCCGCCTTGTCTTTCGCCTGCTCAAAGACGGCTTGCGCCGTTCTTATCGACAGGTATCTTCCTGCCTTTGCACCTTCAAAGAGCCATTTCTCAGGCTTGTATTTTCCCATGTACTCAGTAAGAGTCTCCAGTGCTGTGCGCGAAAGCATGGTGCATCTGTCTTTTCGTCCCTTCGCTCCTTTTATATTCAGAAGCATTCTGTCGCTATCTATATCCACTACCCTAAGCTTTACTACCTCACTCACTCTTAAGCCAGAGGCATAAACGAGCATGAGAAGGGTTCTGTGTTTGAGGTTTTCCAGTGATGTCAAGACTCTTACTACTTCTTCCTGACTCAACACATCGGGCAGTTTCTTGTCTTTCCTCGGCCTTCTGACCTCATAAACAAACTTTTTCTTGAGCATACTGCCATAATAGAATTTCAGGGCATTGATAGCCTGGTTTAGTGTGGAAGTCGCAGCTTCTTTTTCTTCGGCAAGATGAAGCAGATAGTCTTTGATGTCAATCTCATTAATCTCAGAGGGCTTCTTGTCTATGAAGTTGAGGAAATCTCGGTTGTAGTAGAGGTAACCCTTAACAGTTTTGTAGCTGTATTTTCTGGAAATGAGTTCTTTTCTTAAATCTTCAAAATCATAAAGTGATGAAGATGGCGTTTCAACCGCCCCTGCAAACAAGGAGGGCTCTAACTTAATATCTTCTCCGTCAAAGACCTCTTTGATCTTCTCGACAATCCCCTCAGCTCAGAATACGGCACACTCCAGTATTTTTCCGCAGGATGCCATTTGCGGCCTTCAATAGTTTTGACCTTTTCGACAAGCAAAGGCTCATATTTGAAGGCAACAGTTATACTGCCTAAGTCATTTTTGCTAAGACTAATTACCCCATAACCATTCACCCTCCCCTTGCCGCTCCCGTCAATGGAGGGGAAATATAAATAAGGGTTGGGTTTGAATGCTTAAATTATTGCTTAAACCCCATGTATTGTCAAGAGAGATCTGGATTCCCGTTTACACAGTAATGATGGGTATAAAGTCCAATATGGCATGACCGTCAGGAGGTATATATTTATTGATTAAATGATTGTCTTCCGGAAGCTCCGAGACTGAAGTAAGGTCTCTCCGCTTCCTCCAGACAAAAACTAAGGAGTGTGTACTTTATACTTGAAAAGCTTTTTCATAGATGACAATAAAAACAAAGGTTCAATACCTGCGGTTTTGCCGAGGGTGGTTCATTGCAACCCAAAATTTCTTACTGCGAATCTTTGGGTCTGAATACAATTATGCCTGGTCTGCCGGTTATATATTTTTTGAAATTCTGATCAACCACTTTCCTGTGTTTTTTTAAGGAAGAGGCATGTCTTAAATAAGTTTTATCTCCTTCTTTGATAATAATTCCAACATGCGAAACATCTAACCCTTGTTTGTTTGAATATATCCCAATATAATCCCCTGTCCTGAGTTTATTTAAGACTAAATCATCGATTACATCTGAAGGAATATATTTAATTTCCCGCAGCACAGGGTGAACCCCTGGAATAAAATACGTTCCATCTTTTTTCTTATTAAGCGTTTTTTGAATTTTTACCGTTCTTTGAGCGCCGATTTTTTCGGTAACGTCATCAATAAAGTCCGAGTTGAATTCTCGCCAGTCTGTAAAGAAGTGATTTCTATTCTCAAAGATAACTTTTCCTGATTTGTATCTCACCTTTCTTAAATTCACCGTAAATTCAGAAAAAGAGTTTGATAGCCGCATTGCCTCTATGTAATCAATAAATGTGAAACAATCAATCCCTTTTAGGTTTATCACGAAGGCTTCAAGTGTGTTTATGTCTCCGATTAAAGTTGATTCGACATAATCCAGATCCAGGAGTTGTCCGGAAAGAAAGTCTATACTTTTGCCTATATCTTTAATTTTAGAGGATTCGTACAGGAGACTATCCAATTCCTCCTTTGTCCATTTGCCTAAAATGATGGTCTCTTCGTTATGGAATGTTTTAAACATAGTATTTCTCTGTGATATGATAACAAAAATTCTCAGTGTCAATGAAATAAATGAAACATTCATGCCGACAACTCGGCACAAAGGAGAATGAAAATACACACCCCTTAATCCCCTCTTTTTAGAGGGGAAACCGCAGAACTCCCCTCTATCAAGAGGGGTTGGGGGTGTGTTATAAAGGTATTTTCAGGTGAAAATTATTGATATCCATACTCATGGCATAGGTGGTTACGATACAAGGACAACCACTGAAGAAGATATTCTTAAAATAGCAGAAATCCATGGTTCATACGGAGTTTTTTCAATTGCACCTACAATATATCCTGCTGCCATGCATATAATGAGAGAAAATATGCAGGCGGTTAGGAAGGCAATGGAGCTACAAGATGCGGGATACAAGACAATCTCCCTCCACCCCTCTTTAGCAAAGGGAGATAAAGGGCGATTACAAAATCATGCATCATGCATCATGCATCATGCATCAGAACTCGGATTTCCAAACACCAAACAGTCAAAGATCATCGGCCTTCATCTCGAGGGTCCGTTCCTCAATCCGGAGAAATGTGGCGCGCTGAATGCAGCGGAATTCATTGAACCAACTGAGTATAATTTCAAAGAACTTGTAGAAGGTTTTGAAGACATAGTAAAGATAATCACCATTGCTCCTGAAATAAAAGGGGCTGCCGGTCTTATTAAAAAGATGTCTGACGCGGGGGTCTTAGTAAGCATGGGGCATTCTAATGCAACATATGCTGAGGCAGAGGCTGGTTTTAATGCAGGTGCAAAGGGGATTACACATATCTTCAATGCAATGAGCGGCTTCCATCACAGGAATCCAGGACTTGCAGGATTTGGAATTTTAAATCAGGATATTTATATTGAGGTAATAGCAGACCCTTACCATCTGCATTTAAAAACCCTTGAATTGATTTTCAAAACAAAGAATCATGACAGGATAATAATAGTGTCGGATACAGTAAAAGAGACAAAAACTTCTTCACCTTCTATCTTCAAGGAAGGTACCGATATTTACGGTAAACTTTCAGGCGGCTGTATGACCATAACTGAATCTTCAAAAAGACTTATTAAAATGGGATATGATGAAGATGACATAATGGCGTGCATAACAAGAAATCCTGAAAGGTATTTATCGAAGGAATAAAATATCTTTTTAATCTTATTCTATCTCCTGCATATACCTTCCTTTTGAGCGACCCTTGCCTTTTGGCTTCTCAGTAGAGGGTTCATTGATTTTTTCCTCTTTTTCAGTCGTAATGCCTTCTAACCTTTGTTGTTTTCTTAAGGGTTGACTCTTTTTATAACCTGCAGCGGGTTCACGTCTTTGTTTTTCCAGAGGTGCTACTGATCTTTCAGGACGTCTCTCGAAAGAAGGTTCCCCTGTTTTCCTTTGTCTTTCGATTATCCTGCTCTCCGGCTTCTGTTTTTCAGATGGTTGTATCCGTCTCTCAGGAACTGTTTCCCTTTCCATGGATGGCCTGGTCTTAAGACTCCTTGGCTCCTTTAATGTTCTTATAGGCATAGTTTTTTGCGGGGATTCAGGTCTTAGCACAGAAGCCTTCTTTTCTTTTATTAAAGGCCTCTCCCTTTTTAATTCTCTAATCTTTATATCCCTTATTTTTTGAGGTGGTTGATCTGATTTTGGAATCTCCTTTATGATTGGCATTAATGCTGATTTTTCCGGTTTAATCTGAGGTCTGCCAATACTTAATCTTTCCCTGAGAAAAGGGTTCTCCTTTATTTTTACATCCACATGTTTTCCCCTGACGAAGGTATCATGGTGAACAACGGTTATAGCATTATTTACATGTACATTTTTGTACACATTTTTTATAACGGTTTTATGAATATCTATATTGATTACATTTACGCTGTTTGGTCCGTAATAACCGTAACCGTAATATATATCTCCAGGTGCAAGTGGAACCCACGACACATATGCAGGGGTGTAAACCCAGCCCACAAACCCGGGCCCCCAATGAACAGCGCCCCTGACAGGCGGCACCCATGCCCACCCTAGAGAGACAATGTATGTCCATCTTCCATAATGATAAGGTACCCAGCCCCAGGGCTCATAAGAAACCCATACATAGTCATTTCCGATCCACACCCACCTGCCAATCCTGTACGGAGCCCATCCAGCGGACACGATAACTGTTGGTGTCCAGACATAGCCATAGTCTGTCGTATATGCCCATTTCCCGTTTTCATCAAAATCATGAGCGTATGCGCCAAGCTCATCGGGCAGATATCGTTGGCTGTACCTCCCCTCGACGAGTTTTCTGTCCTTTTCTCTGTTCCATCTTTCCCATTCATCAGGAGAGCCCAATGGAGAGAGGTCTGCAAAGAAATCTTCCCCGATAGACAGGGTATTGCCTGCGCTGACCCTTGTCTTACCGTTTCTGCTTTCTGCATATGCCGCACCTCTGAATACAGATATTCCGGTTTTACCATCCTCGGATACATCAATTCTGAATTTCGACCTGTCATATGCTCTTACTGAAGAGACAGGTGTATCTATTTGAAGAATACTATCCCTCCCCCTGAAATTCACGTAAGCATGTCCAGTGGTTAAGTAAAATTGGGAGGAACCTTTATCTATTGTAAGTATTTGGAGTGAGGAGTTTTCATTAAGCCTGACAAAAGTCCCGTCGCTTAGCTGGAGTTCTACAATGCCAGATTCAGGGACCCATAATTCGTCTCCCGCAAGCACCGGCATATTTATGGACGCAGGAACCCATACTGATGTATCCTCTGGTTTTAGCTGCACATTGCCCTTTATCAGGCTTATATGCAAGGATCCAACGGTTGCTGAGTAAGAATATGCCGGCAGTAAAAAAAGTATCAAAGTGGTAAATATGAGCTTATAGATATTCATC
>Ga0172371_10013629_pt1 | contig 10565 bp, 5 predicted proteins | sample Lak12m_FD_114543 | JGI IMG/M metagenome (GOLD analysis project Ga0172371, IMG submission 114543) | Freshwater microbial communities from Kabuno Bay, South-Kivu, Congo - kab_022012_12m | ecosystem: Environmental > Aquatic > Freshwater > Lake | place: Democratic Republic of the Congo: South-Kivu... | reverse complement strand
TCGTTCCCCGATAGCGGATACCGGTTCTCGTTCGGCTTGAGCTCGATGTACGCCTGCCCGTTGACCGTCGTCGTGTTCAGCCTGTCGCACCAGGCCGACCCGCCGTTATATCCCTTCAGGGTGGCGTAATAGATCATCCCCTTCTGCACACAGCCGGGTTTGCTCATCGTCTTATAGATCGTCGGCTGAATCTCGTACCAGGGCAGGCTGCCATAGTTGAACTGGATCGAGCCGCCATATCCGTTGCTCGCCTGGATCAGATGCAGGCTGTCATAAACGAAGGTGTTTGGCGGCAAGGTCAGGTCGCCTCCCTTCTCCTGCACCTGCTTCAAGGTCAGCGTGTACCCGCCTTTCGTCCACTGGAAGGCCGGGAAGATCTTCGGCCCGCTCTCGTAACCGAAAGTATAGCTGTGGATTTCGTTCCCGTCCCGGGTGATGCGAATCTTCTTCAGCCGGTATCTTTGGAAGAACGCCTTGGTATAAACGTCTTCGTCATCGCTGTTGTAGTCCAGCCGCCCCTCGTGGTCGAATAGGACCTTGTAATGGTCGCCCGGGTAGGCGATCTCCGCCGGATACACCCCCACCGCAACGACATATTGAATATTCGACCGGCAGGGATGCAGCATCAGCTTGGCGTCCGTGAAATATTGGAACGTCAGCGCTTTGCCGTAGATGTTGACCACCTGGCGCAGCGACCAGCGCCAGGTCTTGATCTCCGCTCCGTATGGCCCGCTGCAATTCTCCCCATGGGTGAAGCTGGCCGGATAGACCGCCCGGCTTTCAGCCGTATCGCCGAAGATGTATTTCATCCCGCTCTTATCCCAGGCCGTCCACGAGTCGCTCGCCGCGTTGTATTGAATCCGCCAGAAGCTCTCATCCACCGTGTGGTAATAGCCATCGCCGCCCGGCAGCATCAGGCTGTCCACCCCGCCGGCCGAGATCGAAAACGTATCCTCGCGCGGGATCGAACCGGAAAAGGTATTGCGCTCGATGTAACCCGTTTCCAACGACCAGCCCATCCCCACCCACGAAGCCTGGGTTTGCTTTGCCAGCGCGTTATCCGCCATCTGGCTGTTGTAGCTCAGCCTCAAGTCGGGCTGCAAACCGGCCGGCCCGGGCGGCGTCCAGATCGGCAGCGAATAGGTCGCCGCGCCGGTGAACGGCGCTACCTGGAAATTTTGCAGCCCCGGCAGTTGGCTGGCTTCCCAATCGCTGTAGGTCACGTCGAAAATGGTCAAATGATCGCTGCTCGCCGCCAACCGCTGGTTCTTAGCGTCCACCCAGGTAGGCAGCCTCCGCCAGACCTTTTCTTGCGGGTCGTAGTAAACCACCTGGTACGCTTCCGGGTTGCGCCTCAGCGCTTCCGGGTCGTAATCCACCGTGATCGTCAGCGTCTTCTTGAACCGGTGGATTTCCCGCTGGCTGGCCTGCCCTTTGGCGACGATCTCGAAGGTCTGCAAGCCCGGCGCGCCGGGCGGGCTCTCCTCCGGCTGCCGGATCGTCACCGTCAGCGCTTCGTCCGCCGCCCCTTCCGGCACAACCAACCCCACCCGGTTTTCCAGCCCGCGCGCCTGCCCGCCGCTTTTTTCAAGCAGGGTGGACTGCTCCACCGGCCAGGGTTGGGTTTGCAGCGTAGCAGTCAGGTCCTGCATCGGTTGCGCCAGGCTGCCAGTCGCGCCGGAAATAACCGGTTCCGGCAGGCTTTCCAACACGGCTGTATCCGTCGCCGCGCTTTCCGCCGCTTCCAGTTCTTGCTCCGGCGCAGTTTGGTCGAGCGCGCTGGCGCTGGTTGCAGCAGGCATAGCCGCGGCAATGGTCGCTTCCGCAGCGCCTTGCGTCCCGTTTTCTGGCCCCAGCAATCCCCCCTGCCCGGCCCACGCGCCAGCGGGGGCTGCCCCAACCGTAGCCAGGACGAACGCAATAATCGTGACAATATGAACCAGCCGGAAGACGCCAGCCTGCCAGGAAATTCGCCGTAGTTTCATTCGTGTTTTCCTCCCCGAGCCGCCCGGCTCGTCGCACTCTACGCGCTTCAAACTTATCCGCCCAATTCCCAACGCCCCCATCTTACCCGAAAGCGCCAAAATATTCAAGCCGCATTTCCCGGTTTGCATCCTTTCAGCCTCGCCAATATCTTTATCCGCAACCCCTTGATGTATTGCTTGCGCGCCCAGCCATTTCCTCACCTTGACAAACGCCGCCCCTATACAGTACAATCGTTCTAACAAAGGTACTGACCATGCCCTTTCCTTCCCTTTTCCCCTCTCCGCTCCCAAATTGCCCAAATGCCTGGCCGTTCCCCCGAATTGTTTCGAATTGTTTTTTCGAAACAATTCTAACCGCCTGACCCCTGCCTTGCCGGCCGCTTACCCTCTTTCAAATCCACTCTCCCAAGATATGACACATTACTCTCACATTCAGGAAAAGCATCCCTTGCCGATTCGGGTAATTTCTGTCACAATTAAAATTGTATCGCCAAAAATATTCCATTCGACCAAAGAGGAAAGGGCTTAAAGTATGAAGAAATTCACCCCCACCAAATTAAACCTGCGCTTCCCTGTCCCTTCAGACATCGAAATCGCCCAGGCAGCCGAGCTAAAGCCGATCCAGCTCGTCGCTGAGGAAGTTGGCTTGCTGCCAGAGGAAATCGAATTTCACGGCACATATGAAGCCAAAGTGCGCCTGGATGTGTTAGAGCGCCTCAAAGACGTTCCGGATGGCAAATATATAGACGTGACCGCCATCACCCCCACCCCGCTCGGCGAAGGCAAAAGCACCACCATGATGGGTCTCAGCCAGGCGCTGGGCGCACACCTGGGCAAGCGTGTCTTCACCTGCATCCGCCAGCCCAGCCAGGGTCCCACCTTCGGCATCAAGGGCGGCGCGGCCGGCGGCGGTTATAGCCAGGTCGTCCCGATGGAAGACTTCAACCTGCACCTGACCGGCGACATCCACGCCATCACCGCCGCCAACAACCTGCTGGCAGCGGCCATTGACGCCCGCATCTTCCACGAATCCAAGCAGCCCGACGACGAGAAGTTGTTCAACGCCCTCTGCCCCGCCGACAAGCAGGGCAACCGCAAATTCTCCCCCTCGATGATCCGCCGCCTCCAACGCCTGGGCATTGACAAGACCAACCCCAACGATCTGACCCCCGCAGAGAAAGCCCGCTTCGCCCGCCTGGATATTGACCCCGCTAGCCTGACCTGGCGCCGTGTGGTGGATACCAACGACCGCTTCCTGCGCGAGATCGAAGTCGGCCTCGGCCCTGAAGAGAACATGCCGCGCCGCACCGGCTACGACATCACCGTCGCCTCTGAAATCATGGCTATCCTGGCCCTCACCGCCGATCTGGCCGATATGCGCGAGCGCATGAGCCGCATCGTGATCGGCACCAACAAGCGAGGCGAACCCGTCACCGCCGAAGACCTGGGCGTCGCCGGCGCCATGACCGTCCTGATGAAAGACGCCATCAAGCCCACCCTGATGCAATCGCTGGAAGGCACGCCGGTCTTCGTCCACGCCGGCCCGTTCGCCAACATCGCCCACGGCCAAAACTCGATCATCGCCGACCGCATCGCCCTCAAATTGGCCGATTACGTCGTCACCGAATCGGGCTTCGGCGCCGACATCGGCATGGAGAAATTCTTCGACATCAAGTGCCGCTACTCCGGTCTGATCCCGCAGGTAGTCGTGTTAGTCGCCACCGTGCGCGCTCTCAAGATGCACGGCGGCGGTCCCAAAGTGGTCGCCGGTCGCCCGCTGGCCGCTGCCTACACCGAAGAGAACTTGGAGCTGCTGGGCAAGGGTCTCGGCAACCTGCAACACCACATCCGCAACGCCAAGAAATACGGCGTGAACGTGGTCGTGGCGGTCAACTCCTTCAAAGACGACACCCCCGCCGAAGTCGAGCTGGTTCGTAAAGCCGCCATCGAAGCTGGCGCTGAAGACGCAGTCGTCTGCAAGCACTGGATGGAAGGCGGCAAAGGCGCCATCGGTCTGGCCGAAGCAGTCGTCAAAGCCGCCGATAAACCCAGCTCCTTCCAGTTCCTCTACCCATTGGACTGGTCTATCAAACAGAAGATCGAAAAGATCTGCCTGGATATCTACGGCGCCGCTGGTGTGGAATACTCGCCCGAGGCCGAAGCCAAGATCGAGCTATACACCCGCCTGGGCTTCGACAAACTGCCGCTCTGCATGGCAAAGACCCACCTGAGCCTGAGCCACGACCCCGAATTGAAGGGCGTCCCCACCGGCTTCATCGTCCCGATCCGCGATATTCGCGCCTCGGTCGGCGCCGGCTTCCTCTACCCACTGCTCGGCACCATGCGCACCATGCCCGGCCTGCCCACCCGTCCCGTCTTCTACGACGTGGACCTGGACTTACAGACTGGCCGCGTCCTCGGTCTGTTCTAACCGCCAGATGAAACGAAGACTTCCGAAGTTATGCGCCATCGCCAGACCTCGGAAGTCTTTTTACCAGCAGATCATAGGGCAATCGTAGGGCAATTGTCCCCCTGGCGTCAAGCAAGCCATGCGCGCCTATGCTAAGATAAGAGCGTACAGTAAATTCTTCTCCTCCTCCTTGATATGAGCGCCGGGCGCTGAGACCCCGGCGCTCATCAGTTTAAAGCGTAGGCAGAATCCATCCACGCTAACTTCGTCCAGGCTGATGATGGGTGAACCTTAATTGGGCAATTCAAACCTGGACTCAGGTTGCCATTTTGGATGTGAGGATTGACAGCCGCGCACCAATTGGCTCGAGGGTTAGATGGACAACCCGTTGCGTGTCCGGTTGGAGCGCGCCGTCCTCCCCAATCCGGTAGCCTGGCAACCAGACGATCTGCTCGCCGGAAACCGCCAGCGGCCAGCCGGCGCGCGCCCGGCGCGGCATGCGGCAGTTTGTCATGAAGTCCGCCAGTTTCAGCGAATGACCAGCCATCCCAAACGGGCGGAAGCGCTCGCCGGCCTTCCGGCCGCGCACGACCAATGGAAATGTCAGCTTGTCGCAGTCCAACCAGGCCTGGTAAGGGTCGGCGTTTACCCGCGCCCGCTTGAGTAGCCCCGCTTCAGCCGGCATGGTCTCAGCCGTCAGCCGCCAACCGCCCGCCAGTTCGATCTTGCCTGGCGCAGCCAGCTCCACCTGTTTACCAGGCTCGATTTGCGGCCAATCGCCGCCAGGCAGGTCGGCCTCCCAGGTTGCCAGCCACAGCCGCTCGCCCTCCATTTCCAGGCGCAACCCGCCCGCCAGGTCGCAGCGATTACTGCGCGAGGCGCAGCCCAAGAAGCGCAAGCCGCGCTCCACCGCCGAGAAGTCAATATCCCTCAGTCCAGGGCGCAGCACAGCCATCGCCCGCCTCAACAGCCGCCGCTGTAGACCCACAGGCTGCCGGCGCAGGTTGGTAACCCCTAAAGCAACAAAGCCCTGTCCCTGTTCTAACCAACATCCCTGCCAGGCGATTTGCTCCGCCTGTGCCAACACCGCCTCATCTTCTGCCAGGATATCAGCCATCTGCCACAACCGCCTCTGCGCCCCCGGATTCAGCAGTTCAAGCTGTGGCGTCAACTCATGGCGCAACCGGTTACGATAGAAGCGCGTATCCAGGTTGCTCTCGTCCAGGCTAGCCTGCAAGCCGCGCTGCTCCAGGTAAGTCACGATCTCTTCCCGCCAGACGCCCAGCAACGGACGCGTCAAGGGAATTTCCTGGCTCCACGGGTTCGGCAAGCTGCGGTACCGCATCCCGCGCAAGCCAGATAACCCCGAACCGCGCAGTAGATGCATCAGCACCGTTTCCACCTGATCGTTGGCAGTATGCCCAACCGCTACCGCCTGCGCCTGGCAACGCGCGGCTTGCTCGAACAAGAAACGATAGCGCGCCTCGCGCGCTGCTTCCTCAATCGAAAGCCCCTGTCTGGCGGCATACCCTGCGACATCTGCTTCCTCCAACACAAAGGGCAGCCCCCAACCCTCCGCCATTCGACGCAATCGTTGGGCTTCCAGCGCCGCTGTCGGTCGCAAACCATGATCCAGATGCGCCACAATCACCGGGTAGCCCTGTTGCCGTAAAACATCCAGCAAACACAGGCTATCCGGCCCACCCGAAACTCCCGCCAGCACCGGGCGGTGTGGATCAAATGAACACTTTTCGACCAACACAGAAATCAACTGTTCGAACATGAGTGAAAAGATTATAATTGATGGTCAGGACTCTTGCATGGCAAAACACACATCGTAATCGGTTCGTTCGACTATTGAGAGAGGGAGCAGGGCAACCATGGCAGAGAAGATCTTGATTGTTGATGATGATATTGACACTTTGCGTCTGGTCGGTTTAATGCTGGAACGGCAAGGCTACCACATCACTGCCGCCAGCACCGGTCAACAGGCGCTCAGTCTGGCTCGTCTTGAAAAACCCGATTTGATTCTACTCGATTTGATGATGCCAGATATTGACGGCATCACCGTAGCGCGCCGCTTACGCTCCAGCCCAGATACAAAAGAAATCCTGATCATCATGTTTACGGCCAAGGGCCAGACAGAAGATAAACTGGAAGGCTTCGAAGCCGGCGCCGATGACTACCTGACCAAGCCCACTCAACCACGCGAGTTGATTGCGCATGTCAAAGCCGTGCTGAAACGCGCCGGCCTGAAAGCTGCACAGTCAGCCAAAGAATACAGCACGCGCGGGCGTATTTTCGGCGTGCTGGCTGCGAAGGGCGGGGTGGGCGTCTCGACTGTGACGACCAACCTGGGAATCGCCATACAATTGCAGCATAAAAAACCAGTCATCATCAGCGATTTTCGTCCCGGCAGCGGCACAATCGGCCTGGAATTAGGCATCGCCAACCCGACCGGGCTGAACACGTTGCTCGAATTAGAAGCCTCGTTGATCACACCCGAGGCGATTGAACCCGAACTGACTCATCATTCCAGTGGGACACGCTTCTTGTTGGCTTCCGCTCAACCACAAGACGCGGTTTTCGCCAGCGCGGCCGAGAATTTTGCCATACTGGCGCAGCAAATATCTTACTTGAGTAGCTTTGTGCTGTTGGACCTGGGCGCGACATTAACCCCAACGGTAGAGCGAGTCCTGGAAAGCTGCGAGCAGGTGGTGGTCGTGATGGAACCGGTACCGCAAACCGTGTACCAGACGCGCCTGCTGTTAGACTATCTGACCGAAAAGCTGCAAGGTGAGAACCGCCTGCAAGCGACGTTAGTGAACAGACTGCGGGCCGGTATGCAGCTTTCGTTGGGCCAGGTACAGGACCAGTTGGGGCGGAATGTAGCGGCGATCTTCCCGGCTGCGCCCGAACTCGCTTACCAGTCGCAGGTAGCCGCCACACCGATCGTTCTACGGCAGCCCGATGGTGTGGTAACTCAGCAATTCACGAACCTGGCGGCGCGGCTGGTCAGCCGGGGCAATTGAACATGGCATGTTAAGCCTGTCGGAAGCCACCCGTTTGGGATTGCGCTGCGCAGCGGATATCATCCAAGGCAGCCGGAACGCCGTTGTTCTGACCGGCGCCGGCATATCTACCGCCTCGGGCATCCCCGATTTTCGCTCTCCCAACAGCGGCCTGTGGGAGCAATTCGATCCTTTTGAAGTGGCCTCGCTCACCTCCTTCCGCCATGACCCACAGGTCTTCTACCGCTGGATGCGCGGCCTGGCGCGCTTGACGCTAGAAGCCCAACCCAACCCGGCGCATTACGGACTGGCCGCCTTGCAACAGATGGGCTACGTCCAGACTATCGTCACTCAAAACATTGATAACCTGCACCAGCGCGCTGGCTCACAGCATGTTCTGGAAGTACACGGCAGCCTGGAGAGCATGACCTGCACGCGTTGTTACCAACACGTACTGGCCCAGGAGTATATTCAAGCCTATCTGGAAGAAGAAATTATGCCGCGCTGCTCACAATGCGGAGCTGTGCTGAAACCCGATCTGGTATTGATGGGCGAGCAATTGCCTGCCAGGGTCTGGTTAGAAGCTGTGCAAGCTTGTAAGACCTGCGATTTGATGTTGGTGGTCGGTTCTTCGTTGGAGGTGCTACCAGTTGCCGGGCTGCCGATGCGCGCCCTGGAAAATGGGGCGCGCCTGATCCTGATCAACTACTCTCCCACCTACCTGGATGTTCGCGCCGATGTCATCTTTCACGACGACTCATCCAGCATCCTGCCCTTGATTGTGGATCAGCTTACGCACACCTGAGAGAGGCTCAACGCGGCCCGCGCCGTCCGAACTGGCGTTCCAGCAAATCCACCGACAGATGGATCATGGTTGGCCTGCCGTGCGGACAGGTACGCGGCGATTGACAGCTTTCCAGATCGAACAGCAACGCACGCTGCTCCTCCGGCGAGAGCGGCGTACCAGCCTTGATCGCCGAACGCTTGCAGATGCGGGCGATCAGACGCGCCTCCACTTGCTGCTGCAAGGGCGTTTCATCCTCTTCAAAATTCTCGACCAGCACCCGCAGGGCAGCGCTGGGATCGCTTTGCGATAGCGCCTCCGGTACCGCACGCACCAGGTAGGTATTTGGACCAAACGCCTCCACCTGGAAGCCCAACTTTTCCAGCAAGGGTAAATGCTCCGCCAGCAAATGCGCGCCCCCGGACGGCAGCTCAACTGCCGCTGGGCTGAGCAATACCTGGGACACTGCCTCGCCGCTTTGCAAAGCCATCATCCGCTCAAATAAGACCCGCTCATGGGCGGCGTGCTGGTCTATCAGATACAGACCATCCGGCGCTTCCGCCACCAGGTAAGCATTCGCCGCCTGACCCACGGCGCGTAAAAGCGGCGTATGCTGTGACGGTAATTCCGGCTGGTCAGGCCCGGCAGTAACGCTCCGCCCGATGGGTAATTCCCCTGGCGTCTCATCCCCGGTCCAGGTTCCCGTCGGTTGAGTCGAGCCATCTGGCGCCGAACGGCTCATTTCCCAGGCCAAATCAATCTGACGGCCAGACTGCCCTCCGGTTGACGGGCTGCCCCAGATTAACCGATTGCTCAGGCCTTGCACCGGGTTATGCGCCAGCAATGCGCGCCGCACCGCACTTTGCACACTGGAAAACGCCTGCTCGGGTGAGCGAAAGCGTACTTCGGCTTTGGTCGGGTGGACGTTCACATCTATCGCCTCAGGCGAGATTTCCAGGAATAACGCCGCCACCGGATACCGTCCAACCATCAACAGCGTGTGATAACCTTTGACCAACGCCGTATTCAGGGCAATTTCTTGCACCGGGCGACCATTCACGAAAAAGAACATCTCGCGCCGGTGGCTGCGGGTGACCGAGGTCGGACTGATAAAGCCTTGCACCCGGATAGAGCCATCTACGTACAGCACTTCCAACATCTGCCGCGCCAGATCTGCGCCATACAGCGCCGCCAACACTTCGCGCCGCTCGCCTTTCCCGCTGGTCTGCAAGACCGTCCGCTGATCCTGCTGCAAGTGAAAGCGTACATGAGCGTAAGCCAGGGCATAGCGCGTGACCAATTGATCAATCAGGCGTTTTTCAGTGCTTTCGCTTTTCATGAATTTCAGGCGCGCGGGTACGTTATAGAACAGGTCTTCCACGCGCACAACGACGCCTTGTGGCGCGCTAGCCGCTTCAATGGGAAGGATACGCCCGCCTTCCACCCGCAGCCGGGCGCCCAACTGCGTATTTGCCGTCCGAGCAGTTAGAGTCAGCCGGGACACCGAACCAATCGAAGCCAGCGCCTCGCCCCGAAAACCCAGGCTGGTGATATGGAACAGCTCGTCCGCATTGCTCAGCTTGCTGGTAGCATGACGCTCGACCGCCAGAGCCAACTCAGCTTGTGGGATACCGCAACCATCATCCGCGACTTCTATCACTTGCCTGCCAGCTCCGGCGACCTGAATCGAAATAGCGCTGGCGCCAGCATCTAATGAATTCTCCAATAACTCTTTAACCACCGAAGCCGGTCTTTCCACCACTTCCCCGGCGGCAATTTGTGATGCAACTTCAGGTGACAATATTCGAATCGGCATTCGGATATTATAATACGCCCATGACTTATACCACTCTATTCTTTGACCTGGACGACACACTCTATCCTTGCGCCTCTGGCCTATGGGGCGCAATCCGTGACCGGATGGGGCGCTATATGGCTGAGCGGGTAGGCCTGCCCGAGGACAAGATCCCCGATCTGCGCAGACATTACTTTCAAACCTACGGCACCACCTTGCGCGGCTTACAAAAACACCATCAGGTAGATACGGACGAGTACCTGGCTTACGTCCACGACCTGCCGCTTATGCAATATATCCAGCCAAACCCGCCGCTGAGGGCGTTGTTGGAAAGTTTACCGCAGCGCAAATTCATATTCACCAATGCCGATGCAGCCCACGCCCGGCGTGTAATGGAGGTGATCGGCGTTACAGCTTGTTTTGAGCGGGTAATTGATATCCGCGCCATCGAATTCGCTTGCAAGCCCGAATCGCAGGCTTATTTGCGCGCGCTGGCGCTAGCCGGAAATCCCGACCCCCGCCAATGTATCCTGTTGGACGACTCGCCAACCAACCTGGCGCCGGCGCAACGGATGGGATT
>Ga0172371_10013625_pt1 | contig 10567 bp, 9 predicted proteins | sample Lak12m_FD_114543 | JGI IMG/M metagenome (GOLD analysis project Ga0172371, IMG submission 114543) | Freshwater microbial communities from Kabuno Bay, South-Kivu, Congo - kab_022012_12m | ecosystem: Environmental > Aquatic > Freshwater > Lake | place: Democratic Republic of the Congo: South-Kivu... | reverse complement strand
GCAGCTTCTCTCAAATACCGGGGGAGTCCCTTCTTCTGGACGATGTCCAGGGCTTCCTCCGGAGAAATCCCGCGCTTCTGCCTGAGCGATTCCAGGATGCGGACGATCGAGAGGGCGACTTCCGCGGATTGCGCCCCGCCCTGCGAGCGGTCTTTCATGAAGGCGATGGATTCGAAGAGAACGGCATTGGCCTCGGCGTAGGAGACCGGACGCCGGGCTCCGAACAGCCGAACCCACTCCGGCCTTCCCAGGATGTCGTTGACGTGCATCTGGACAAGATGCGTCGCCCTCCCGATGAGCTTGAGATTGGAAGGACTGACGTTGGTCATCGTGTTGCCCACGACTTTTCCCAGCTTGGCCATGACCGCCGTGGAATGGGCGTTGAGGACCATTTTCAAGGCCATCTGCTGGCGGATCCGCATCGGATCGTTTTCTTTCGAGACGATCAGCCGGATGTCCGCTTGAGGAACCGTCAGGGCTCCGCCCGGTCCGGCGACGGCCAGGGGTGTTTTAACCGCTTTTGTTTCTTCCGTCCGGTCAAGGACGGAGACAACGCTGAAGCCGGCCGCGGCGCCCGCCGCTTGCGCGGCGAAGCGGAAAAACGGCGACGACGAATCGCGGCTTTCCGCAACTTCCGGGCCGACAAGCGCGAGAACGGCGAGATCTCCTTTTTGGGGAGCCCGGCCGGCGCGCGTTCCTCCGCCGAAGGAAAAATCATATAAGGCGGCCTGATCGTTTCCGGCCCGGGCGAGGCTCGAAACGGCTTTATCCCGAAGATAGGGATCGTCGATCTGATCTTCAAACGGCTTGCGATAGACGGCCGGATCCAATCCCCGGAACGGCCGGCCGAGGAATGCCTTCCAGGCCGAGGCCGCGTCAGGGGCGTCCGTCCAGACCTGGATCCAGCTCTTTCTCCGCGGCTCGCGGACCGTATCCAGAGGGACCAGGCGAAACGTCGGGCTGCGCTCCGTGCTGTCGATGAAAACGGTGATCAGGCCTTCCCGGGCGAAATAGGTGGAAAAGCGGCCGGCGGAATACGCCCGGGCTTCCAGGTCCGTCAGCCGGCTGATTTCTCCGGATTTGCGGGCGATCTCCGAAAGAATGGGGGCGAACGCCGCCAGCCTGTCCTCGATCGTCGTTTCGCGTTCGAAACCGAGACGGGCCATCTCCTTCTTTGAAAGCATCGTCCGCAAAACCCGCTCGACGGCCGTTTCCAGGGCGCTTCCGACGACGAACGTCTCGATCGTCGTGGCCTGCATCCGGGTCGATCCGGTGATCGCCTGGGGGCCGGTCGTCAGATTGATTTTCGTGATTCCCGGCTCGTTGATAACGATCCGGCTCCGCTCGAACGGCCGGAGAAGTTCATCCGGATTGTTGTAAACGAAAAACAACCGCGACCGGCTGTTTTCCGGAGAGTATTCGGACCGGGCTTTTTCCGCTTCGAGGGCCGCCCGGATCGTTCCGATCACCGACGAGGTTTCCCCGCCTTCGGTGACGGCCACGACGACGTCGCCCGCCCGGACGCCCCGGTCGCCGAGCTGCAGCCGCCCGATGAGCTGCAGGTCCTCGAATCCTTCGAGCGAGCTGATCAGCGCCCGGTCGGCGCCGGTCATCTCGCCGACGAGCTCCTCTTCGACGGCCGGATCGAGCCCCTTGGAGCACGCGGCCCAAAGGCCCTTTTCGCTTTTCAACCGGGCCCAGAACGGCCGCCAGAACGTGCTTTCCATCTGCTTGGCCAGGCGCCCCGTGGCCCCGCATCCGTAAACATAGATTTTGCGCCGGCCGAGGATGGCCGCCTCGAAGGCGTCGGTCAGGCGCCGGACCCGGCCCATCCGCTCCGGATCGCGGGCGATTGCGGCCAGGGTCGCGGCGATATCGCCGTCCACGCCGAGAAGCATGCGGACGCCTTCGGCGGCGTCGGCGGCGATCCGGTCGCTGAGCGGGACGGTCTTCGGATGGCGCTGTTCGGTCAGGAGGGTATGGAGCTGGAATTGCGATTTGTCGGTGATGTAATCGACGGATTCCGCCGAGGGCGCGATCCCGAGAAGCTTGAGGAGATTTTCGCCTTCAACGGCCGTCTGGCCGGAAATCCCGGCCGGGACCAGAAAAAAAACCGCCGCCGCCAGCCAGGCGGCCGGCCCGCCCCGCCGATCAACCGTACTGGTGGGTGTCATCGAGAATGTCCCCGTCGCGCCAGGCCTTGGCCCAATCTTCGACTTTGAAAATGGCGGACCCGCCTTCGGCCAGCGAGCAGATGACCCGGACGAGGCCGGCGTTGATGATCATTTTTTTGCAGATGAAGCAGGGGAAGGCGTTGACCGTTTCGCCGCCGGGGACGCGGCCGAAGATGTACATGTCCCCGCCGTACAAGCTGACGCCGGCCCGGGCCGCGTTGATGATCGCGTTTTGCTCGGCGTGGACGCTCCGGCACAGCTCGTAGCGCTGCCCATGGGGAATGCCGAGCTTGTCCCGCAGGCAGAAGCCGTGCTCGAGACTGTCGCGCGTCTTGCGGGGGGCGCCGGCGTACCCGGTCGAGATGATCTGGTCGTCGCGGACGATCAGCGCGCCGATGGACCGGCGAAAGCAGGTGCTCCGCTGGGCAACTTCGCGGGCGATCCCCAGATAATAATCTTCCTTGGAAATGCGCGCATCGGTCATAGGAAAGCCTCCAGGCGGCGATGGAGCTCTTCGAGCGGGCCGTCGTTCTGGACGACGGCGTCGGCCATCTCAAAACAACGGTGAATCTGCTGGGCCGAGGGATCGGAGCTTTTCTCCTCGGCTTCCTTGCGGATGAAATCCTCCAGGGTCGCGGCCGATTCGTTCCGGCCGCGTGACAGGACCCGTTCGTAACGGAGAGCCGCGGGGGCGTCCACGGCCAGGAGAAGGAAGCCGGGCTCGCGGCGGAATCGCTCGACCTCGGCCGGATTGCGGATGCTGTCGATGACCGTCGGCCCGCTCACGGTTTGAAGAAGCCGGCGGGCCAGAACATCGGGCCCGCCCTCGCGCCGCAGCTCGTTTCCCTTGGCGATGAGATGGTCCCGATCGGCCGGAAGACCGGCGGCCGCAAGCTCCTCCCGGAGAATATCGGACAGGCTGCGATAGGCGTAGCCGCGGGAAACGAAAAAGGCCGCGGCCTCGCCCTTGCCCGCCCCGTTGGGGCCGGTGAGTCCGACCAATCGGTGCTTGGAGGCCGTCATGCTGCTTTGTCCGCCGCTTTCTTCTTTTTCTTCTCCGCTCTCCGCTCCCGGCGGGCCTTCCGTTCCTTGCCGAAGATGAACGCGACCAGGATGCCGAGGCAATAAAGGATCAGCATCGGGACGGCCAGGATCATCTGGTTGACCATGTCGGGGGACGGGGTGATGACCGCGGCGACGATGACGATGACCAGGAAGGCATACTTGAAGTTTTTCACCATCCACCGCGACGTGACCAGCCCCATTTTCGACAGGAAGAGGATGAGCACCGGCATCTCGAAGACGAGCCCGATGCCGAGAAGCATCTTGATGGTGAGGCCGAAAAAGTCGTTGACGGTGATCATCGGCTTGAAGTCGGAGCCGAGATCGAGGAAAAACTTGCAGGCGAAGGGATACGCAACGTAATAGGCGAAGGCGGCCCCGCCCAGGAAGAAGATCGTGGTGAACGAAACAAACGGAATGACGTATTTTTTTTCCTTCTGATAGAGGCCGGGAGCGATGAATTTCCAGAGCTGGTAGAAGACGTAGGGCGAGACGACGAACAAGGCCGCCAGAAACGAGACCTTGATGTACAGCATGAAGGGCTCGGTCAGCGTCCGGAAGGCAAGGAGTTCTCCCTCGGGCAGAAACTGAGTGAGCGGCCGGGCCAAAAAGCGGAAGATCTCCTTGCTGAAGATATAAGCCGGGATGACCGCGACGAAGATCGAGATAAAGGCCCGGAAGAGGCGGGTCCGCAAGTCCTCGAGATGCTCCAGGAAGGACATCTCGTCAGGAGATTTTCTTGTCTTCCCCATCTCCGGCGAGATCCTTCCCGATGTCGAGATCCTTTCCGACGTCCGCGTCCCGGAGATCCTTCTTGAGATCATCCCGGATGGACTTGAATTCCTCCGCCCGGATCTGTTCCTCGAATTTGCCCTTGATGTCCTCGGTCGATTTTTTGAATTCCCGGATGGCCTTGCCGATCGTCCGGCCGATTTCAGGGAGCTTTTTGGGGCCGAAGACGAGCAAAGCGATGGCCATGATGAAGATCATCTCCGGCAGGCCGATATTCCCGAACATGCATATCCTCGATTCTTCGTTAAAGCCGTTAAAATATAGACCTTGGCCTCGATCAAGTCAAGGAAGCCGCCTTTACTTCCCCTTTGAGCGCATGTTAGAATTCCAGCGCGGTTTTCCATGAAAAAAACGGTTTTGTTCTCCTTTGTCATCGTCGGCCTCCTTCTGGCTTCCCCCGGAAGGTCCGGGGATCCGTGGGAGGAAGGCCTCGAAAAAGTCAATGCCTTGGCCGATATCGTCCGGACGGAATACTTCCGCCCCGTGGCCGCGGACAAGATGGCCCGGGAAGCGATCAAGGGGATGCTTCAGACGCTCGACCCCCATTCCTACCTGCTCGAGCCCGAAAGCTTCGCCCGGATGTCGGAGGAGCAGCGGGGCGCGTATTACGGCCTCGGCATCCAGATCCAGAAACAGATGGACCGGCTGATCGTCATCGCCCCGATCGAGGGCACGCCCGCCTGGCGGCTGGGAGTCCAGGCCGGAGACGTCATCTCCCACATCAACGGGGAAAGCACGGTTTCCATCTCCTCCAACGACGCCGTCTCCAAGCTCCGCGGCCCCAAGGGCACCTCGGTGACGATCACCCTGGTCCGCGACGGTTTGGAGAAGCCCTTCGACCTGACGATCACCCGGGAGGAAATCCCGCTCTATTCCGTCCCCTACGCCTTCCTGCTCGACGACGAGGTCGGCTACGTCTTCATCCGTTATTTCGCCGAGAACACGATCGACGAGCTCGAAGAGAAGCTCACCGCCTTGAAGAAGCAGGGGATGAAGAAGCTCATCCTCGATCTTCGGGGGAACGTCGGCGGGCCGCTTTACCAGGCGATCGGCGTGTCGGACGAGTTCCTGCCGAAAGGCGCCCTGATCGTCTCGGTCCGGGGCCGCAACTCCTATTACGACCAGAAGTATCCGGCCACCCGGGACAACCAGTATGAGGATCTCCCCCTGATCGTCCTGATCAGCCAAGGGAGCGCGAGCGCCTCCGAGATCGTCGCCGGGGCGATCATGGACCATGACCGCGGCCTGGTCCTCGGCGAAGATTCCTGGGGCAAGAGCCTCGTGCAGAAAATGTTTCCGCTGTCGACGGACACGGTGCTTGCTTTAACGATCGCCCGGTATTACACGCCGAGCGGCCGGTCCCTGCAGCGCGATTATTCCCATTTCGACGATTATTTCCTCGACGTGAAAACGGTCCCCGAAAAGACCCGCGAAGTGAAATATTCGGACAAGGGCCGCAAGGTCCTCGGCCAGGGCGGCATCACCCCGGACATCACCGTCCCCTTCGACCTCCTCATTTACACGGCCGAGCTCCGCATCCGCGGGGCGTTTTTCGCCTATGCCCGGAAATTCACGGCCCACCAGACGCCGCTTTCGAAAAAATTCGTTTTCCCGACCGAGGCGGCCGGCTCCGCCCCCGTTCCCGGAACGATCCGGATCGGGAAGACGTTCATTGCCGACGCCGCGGTCCTTGACGATTTCAAAGCTTTCGTGATCGCCGGCAAAATGCCGTTCGATGAAAAACGATTCAAGGAGGCCGGTCCCGAGCTTCAACGCGAGATCGAGCGCGAGGTCGCTTCCCTGATCTGGGGAGGCGAAGAGGGTTGGCGGGCGTTCGAGAAGAACGACCCGGTGATCCGCAAAGCCCTCGAGACGATGCCCGAAGCCGCCCGGATGATCCAATGAAAATCGCCCTGGCTTCCGACCACGGCGGCGTCGACCTGAAAACGGCCGTCGCCGGGTATCTCTCCGGCCGCGGCCTCGCCTTCGAAGACTTCGGCTCCGTCCCCGGCGAAGTCGTCGATTACCCCGATTTCGCCGCCGCCGCCTGCCGGGCGGTCCTCGCCGGCGTCTGCGACCGGGCGATTCTGATCTGCGGGACCGGGATCGGCATGTCGATGGCCGCCAACAAGTTCCCCGGCATCCGGGCGACCGTCTGCTGGTCGCCGGAAACGGCCGTCATGTCCCGCAAGCACAACAATTCCAATTGCCTGACCATGGGCGGCCGGGTCCTGGACACCGCCGCCGCCCTGGAAATCGTCCGTATCTGGCTGGAGACCCCGTTTGAAGGGGGGCGCCACGAGCGCCGCCTGGCCAAAATCGCCGAAATCGAAAAGACGTCCTGCGGCCGCTGAAACCGCCGCGGGGAACCGGACCGGCGACGACAAAGGAGGAGACCATGGCTCTGTCGGAAAAGATCAGCGGTCTTGTCGACCGCATCGAAGCAAACAGCCGGTGGCGCCAGCGGGAATGCATCAACCTCATTCCCTCGGAATCGACGCCCTCGCTCCTGGTGAAAATGTGCGAGCTGGCCGATCCGGCGGGGCGCTATGCCGAGCACCGGACGATGAAGGGCGAGGAAGTCTATTTCTACCAGGGAATCGATTTCATCAAGGACGTCGAGATCGAAGCCCGGCGCGAGCTTTCGGCCTACTTCGGCTGCGCCGACGTCGAGCTGCGGCCGGTCAGCGGCCAGATGGCCAACGAAGTCGTATTCAAGGGCGTGACGAAATTCCTCAACCGCGGGCGGGCCGAAGGCCAGCCCTCCCGGCGGATGCGGATGGTGATGAACAACGACCTGGGCAAGGGCGGGCACCTCAGCTCCCAGCCCATGGGCGCGCTTTACAACTGGATCGAGGAAGATCCGGTCACCGGGAAGGAAAACGTCGTCAATTTCCCCGTCCTCAAAGATATGCCCTACAAGATCGACCGGGAAGCGCTGGCCGCGCTTCTCGAAACGAAAAAGCCGGAGCTGATCGTCTTCGGCAAGAGCATGTTCCTCCATCCCGAGCCGGTGGCGTTCGTCGCCGGGATCGTCAAGGACTGGCCGAAGCGGCCGATCCTGATGTACGACATGGCCCACGTCCTGGGGCTTTACGGCGCGTTCCAGGAGCCGTTTCAGGAAGGCGCCGACATCGTGACCGGCAGCACCCACAAGACGTTCTTCGGTCCCCAGCGCGGAGTGATCGCCGGCAACATCACCGCCTCCTCGCCGCTGAAAAACCTCTGGACGGACATCCGGGCCCGGGCCTTCCCCGGCTCGACGTCCAATCATCACCTGGCGACCCTGCTGGGCCTCCTGATGGCGACCTACGAAATGAACGCGTATAAAAAGGAATTCCAGCCGGCCGTCCGGGCCAACGCCAAGTCGTTCGCCGCCTCCCTCCACGCCCACGGGATTCCGGTCGAAGGCGATCCGGCCGACGGCTACACCGACACCCACCAGGCGATCATCCGGGTGAGCGCCTTCGGTCCGGGCATGGAGATCGCCCGGCGGCTGGAAGACAACAACATCGTGACGAACTACCAGGCCCTGCCCGACGACGAGACGTTCCTCGTTTCGAGCGGCATCCGGATGGGCGTGCAGGAGATGACCCGCTTCGGCCTGACCGGCAAGGACTTCGACGTCGTGGCCGGCCTGATCGCCGATTGCGTCATCCGCAACGCTCCGGTCAAGGACGCGGTCAAGGCCTTCCGCCGCGATTTCCTGGAAATGAAATATTGTCTCCCGGCCGCGGAAGCCGTGCCGCTGGCCGCCCGGGTCTTCGCCGCGGCCCTGCCGACGCCCGCTCTCGGCGAGGCGATCGCCTCGGCCGTGGCCCGGAAAAAATAAGCGGATTCGAACAAAGGAAGGAAACGATGAAAGTCCTCATCGTCGGATCGGGCGGACGGGAACACGCGCTGGCCTGGAAAATCGCCAAGAGCCCGCAGATCACGAAAGTCTTCTGCGCTCCGGGAAACGGCGGCACGCGCCTGGTCTCGGAGAACGTGCCGATCGTCGAGACGGACCTTTCGGCCCTGGCCGATTTTGCGGCCAAGGAAACGATCGACCTGACGGTCGTCGGCCCGGAAGCTCCCCTGGCCCTGGGGATCGTCGACGAATTCGAGCGCCGGGGCCTGCGGATTTTCGGCCCGTCGCGGAAAGCGGCGGAGCTCGAAGGCAGCAAGATTTTCGCCAAGCAATTCATGGAGCGCCACCGCATTCCGACGGGGCGGTTCCGCGTCGCCGAGTCCCCGGAAAAAGCCCGGGCCTTCATCTCCGGCGGCGAATTCGGCTTTCCCGTCGTTCTCAAAGCCGACGGCCTGGCCGCCGGCAAGGGCGTCCTGATTTGCCGTACGGAGACAGAAGCGGAAGCGGCCATCTCCGAAATCATGGTCAATCGCAAGTTCGGCGACGCCGGCGGACGGATCCTCATCGAGGAGTTCCTCCGGGGCCGGGAAGTCTCGTTCATCGTGATCGCCGACGGAGCCAAGGCCCTGCCCCTGGTGACGACGATGGATCACAAGACTATCTTCGACGGCGGGAACGGGCCGAACACGGGGGGGATGGGGACCATTTCTCCCTCGCCCTACCTGACCCGGAAAATGTACGCCCAGATCATGTCGACGATCATCCTTCCGACGGTGACCCGGATGCTGGAGGAGGGGAGGAAATACAAGGGCGTGCTCTACGCCGGACTGATGCTGACCGATGACGGGCCCAAGGTCCTGGAATACAACTGCCGCTTCGGCGACCCTGAAACCCAGTCGCAAATGCTCCGCCTGGAGAGCGACCTGGTCGAAATCCTGATGGCCGCCGTCGCCGAGGACGTCCTGGCCAATGAGATCACCTGGAACCGCAAGGCGGCCGGGTGCGTCGTCCTGGCTGCCGGGGGATATCCCGGCCCTTACGAAAAAGGCCGGACGATTCACGGCGTCGAAGACGCCGCTCGGGCGGGCGCCGTGGTCTTTCACGCCGGGACGAAGTTCGAAAACGGCCAGTACAAGACCAACGGCGGGCGGGTGCTGGGCGTCTGCGCCGCCGAACCGCGCCTGGAGGAAACGATGAACCGGATTTACCGGGCGGTGGAGCGGATCTCCTACGAGGGCATGCAGTACCGGCACGATATCGGCTTGTTTGAAACGGAATAATCGGAGGAGAAGCCATGGACGTCGTGATTCTGATCGGCTCCGCATCGGACCTCGAGGTCGTCGAGGGGGCGCTCGAAACGTTGAAAAAATTCGACGTGAAGCACACGCTCGAAGTCACTTCCGCCCACCGTTCTCCAGCCCGGACGGTCGACCTCATCCGCCGTTATGAGAACGAAGGCGCCGAGGTCTTCATCGCCGTGGCCGGAAAAGCCGCCCACCTGGCCGGCGTCGTGGCCGCCCATACGGTCCGGCCGGTCATCGGCGTTCCCGTCGAAAGCGGCGGGCTGGGAGGGCTGGACGCGCTTCTGTCCACCGTCCAGATGCCCAAGGGGATCCCGGTGGCGACGATGGGCACGGGCAAGACGGGCGCGGCCAATGCCGCTCTGCTGGCCGTTCAGATCCTCTCGGTACGGAAACCGGCTTTGCGGGAGAAGCTCATCGCTTACAAGGCCCAGATGGCGACCCAGGTCGAAGCCGATTCGAAAAAAGTCCGCCAGGGCCTCTGATTCCGGCCGCGTCTTTCGCCTGGCCGGTCCGCCTTCCGATCCTCGGCCGAATAATTCATGGAATAAAAAGTAAAAATGTCCGATTCGGTCTTCATCCAGAATTTCGGCTGCCGGGTCAACCAGGCCGAAGCCTTCGATTGGGCGGCCGAATTTCAGAAACGCGGCTGGAAGCTCGACGAGGACGATTCCCGCTGCCGCGTGATCGTGGTCAACAGCTGCACCCTGACCGCCCGGGCCGACCGGGACGTCCGGAAATACGTCCGCAAAGCCGCCCGGTCGAATCCGGACGCTCGGATCGTCGTCACCGGCTGTCTGGCCGAAAGGGATCCGGAAGGGGTTAAGGCGCTTCCGGGAGTCTGGAAGGTCGTTTCCAACGCCGGCAAGGCCGATTTGGCCGGACTGTGCGCGGCGGAGGCCGTCTCCGGTTCCGATGCGGGAATGGCCGTCCCCGGTTCCTTTCGCGCCCGGGCCCTGGTCAAAATACAGGACGGCTGCGACATGCGCTGCTCTTTTTGCATCATCCCCTCGGTCCGGGGCCGGAGCGTCAGCCGGTCCGCCGAGGCGATCGCCGAACGGATTGAAGAATTGGCGGCCGGCGGATTCCGGGAGATCGTCCTGGCCGGAATCCACCTCAGCTCCTGGGGCCGGGATCTGCGGCCGGCTGCGCGGCTTTCCGATCTACTGGAAAGAATCGAGCGCATCGCGGGCGATTTCCGGCTGCGGCTCAGCTCGCTCGATCCGCGCCTGCTCCCCGATCCGCTTCTGGACATCCTGACCGGCTCGCCGAGAATCTGCCCCCATTTCCATCTGTCGCTGCAGCACGGGTCGGACCGGATTTTGAAAGCCATGGGGCGGGAAAGCACCGCCGAAGCGTATCGGGACTTGTGCGCGCGGATCGTCCGT
>Ga0172371_10013624_pt1 | contig 10567 bp, 9 predicted proteins | sample Lak12m_FD_114543 | JGI IMG/M metagenome (GOLD analysis project Ga0172371, IMG submission 114543) | Freshwater microbial communities from Kabuno Bay, South-Kivu, Congo - kab_022012_12m | ecosystem: Environmental > Aquatic > Freshwater > Lake | place: Democratic Republic of the Congo: South-Kivu... | reverse complement strand
TCCTTTTTAATTAATGAATTGTAACTCTTGTGGCAAATATAAATAAATAAGTACAAAACAAACATTAAAAATTGGAAGTAGTTTTTCTTTAAGCGGTTTTTTTATAGTTCCATATTGCCAAACTGTTGAAGAGAAGAGCAAAACCGATGACGACGAGGAAGTTAAATCGCAAATCCCAAAAGCTGCTTCCTTTAAGTACAAGCATTCTCATAGTTTCAATAAAATAGCTCACGGGATTTATGTACGTTAAATACCGCGCCCAATCAGGCATATTTTCTATTGGCGAAAACAATCCTCCGAGCAGAATAAATACAAGCATAAAAAAATAAGCAATGAACATTGCCTGCTGCTGGGTATCGGCATAGATTGAAGTTAATAACCCGAAACCAAGAAGCGCAATTAGATACACTCCTGCAAAAAGATAACCCACCCAAAAGTTTCCTTCGGAGTAAATTCCGTAAACTACAAAGCTGATTAAAAACCCAATGGTCATTACAATCAAACCAAGAAACCAAAAGGGGATAAGTTTGCTTAAAATAAATTGATATTTTTTTATTGGCGATACATTAAGCTGCTCAATGGTTCCAAGCTCTTTTTCTTTAACAATATTTAGGGCAGACATAAGAAAGCCGACTAAAGTTACCAAAAGCGCAAGAACGCCGGGTACAATAAATTTTTTATAATTCATTTGTGGATTAAACCAGTTTGAACTTGTGAGTTCAATCTGCGGGATGGTATTCATGCGTGTTGGAGAAATCCATTCTGAGCGAACATCGTTATTAAAATCTTTAATTATTGTAGTAGCGTAGGCAGCTGCAAGACCCGCTGTTTGTCCGCTAATAGCATTTGCAGATAATAAAATTTTTGTTTCGTTTTCTTTTATCAGTTCTTCTTCAAACCCTTTAGGAATTTCAATAATCAAATCGGCATAATCTTTTTCAATTTGGTCTAATGCTTGATTGTAAGTTTTAGAATAGTCATTCAGTTGAAAATATCCTGAAGCGGTAAAGTTGTTTATTAATTTTCTTGAATACTCCGAATGGTCATTATCCACAACGCTGAGCATAATATTTTTTACTTCATAAGTTGCGGCGTTGGGCAGAATGATGAGTTGAATTACCGGAAGCGCGAAGATCATTCGTAAAATCAGTTTATCTCGGAAGATTTGCAAAAATTCTTTTCTTAGTAAAAACAAAAGCGTTCTCATTACAACCTAATCTTAAATCGTTTTACACTGATGAGTAAAAAGAATATTGTCATCACCAAAAGTATGAGCAGTTCCTTCCAGATTTGTTCAATGCCGATACCTTTTATCATCACTCCTTTAACAATAATGATATACCATTTTGCCGGTACTGCATTTGAAAGAATTTGAAGAATGAAGGGCATATTTGCGATTGGGAAAGCGTAGCCGCTTAACATTACTACCGGAAGCATTAACCCCAACAACGAAATAAGCATTGCGGCTTGTTGGGTGTTGGTAACCGTTGAAATTACTATTCCCAAAGAAAGTGCGCAGAAAATATAAAGCACCGTTGAAGCGATAAGTAACAAAAGACTTCCTTGAATAGGAAGACCGAGTACAAACACGCTCAAAACCAAAATTGAAGCAACGTTTACAAGCGAGATCATAAAATATGGAATTACTTTACTCATCACTACAAGCCAAGGTTTCATTGGCGAAACAAGAAGTATTTCCATTGTTCCAAGCTCTTTTTCTTTTACTATCGAAATGGAAGTCATCATTGCGGAAATAAGGAGCAAAATCATTCCCATTACGCCGGGAACTGAAGAGTAAGCGCCTTTTAACTGCGGGTTATAGAGCATGCGTGTTTCTGTATTGATGGTATATGGAAGTTTGTTCTGCTGATTCAATTCGCTTTGGAAATCCATTATAACCGCGCTTGCATAGTTTATCAAAGTAGTTGCCTGATTTGGATCAGTTGCATCCGCAATAATTTGCACCTGAGCTTTGTTGTTGTGCAGAAGATCATTTTGAAAATTCTGTTGGAACACAATGGCAACTTTTATTCTACCGGTTTTAAAAGCTTTTTCAATTTGCCGGTTATTAATTAACGTTCTATCAATATCAAAGTACTGGCTGTTTTCTAACTTCAGAATAATTTTTTGTGTGGTTTCGTCTTTTGCGTTATCGAGTATTGCGATTGTTGTATTTCGTACTTCGGGAGTAATTGCAAAGCCGAAAATAAGCAGTTGAACGATTGGTAACCCAAGCAGCACCAGCAGAGAACGCGTGTCGCGCAATATGTGGTGAAATTCTTTAGTTAAAAATGTAAAAAGTTGTTTCATAATTCTTTTCTTTTCGCCTTCGCGACTCCGCGAGAAGTTTTCTCTCGCAAAGACGCTAAGACGCAAATAATTAATCTCCGCGTTTCGCGCCGCGCGCAAGCGTTACAAATACTTCGTCCATAGATTTCGCGTGATATTTTCCCTTCAAGTTAGCGGGTGAATCAAGCGCGGTAATTAGGCCGTCAACCATAATTGAAACGCGGTCGCAATATTCTGCTTCATCCATATAATGCGTTGTAACAAAAACTGTAATTTCTCTATGAGCTGCTTCATAGATCATATCCCAAAATTGTCTGCGCGTAATTGGGTCAACTCCGCCGGTTGGTTCATCGAGGAAAACCATTTTGGGCTCGTGTAAAATTGCGATGCTGAACGCTAACTTCTGTTTCCAACCAAGCGGAAGAGAAGCGACAAGTTTATCGGCTTCAGCCAGTAGATTTAATTTTTCAATCAGTTCGCCGCTTTTACTTTTGATTTGTTTGTTGCTCAGACCATAAATTCCGCCGAAGAGTTGGATGTTCTCTCTAATCGTTAAATCTTCATAGAGTGAAAATTTTTGGCTCATGTAGCCGATACTTTTTTTTATATGTTCAGTTTGTTTGTAAATATCAAATCCGGCAATTTGTGCGCTTCCGAAGGTTGGTTTTGAAATACCGATTAGCATTTTCATAGCGGTAGTTTTACCGGCGCCGTTTGCGCCGAGGAAGCCGAAGATTTCCCCTTTTAAAACTTCAAAAGTAAGTTCATGTACGGCGGTAAAACTGCCGAACTTTTTTGTGAGTTTGTCGGTCTTTATCACAACTTCTGTGTTCATTGTAATAATTCTTTTTGCGAAGAGTTTTTCATCAAGTGCATAAAACAATCTTCAATTTCAGGTTCTATTTTTTTTATTGTTGCTTTAGTGTGTCCGTTTGCATGCAAATATTCTTCTAAAACCGAAAGCGGTAAGCTGTCTTCTTTTAAAGTAAGATGATGATTTTGTCCGAACGCAAAACAATTTTGTGCAGCCGGAAAACAGCGAAGGTCAGTTAATAGCTTGAACATATTTTCTGAATGGATTGCGTAAAGATTTTTCCCAAATCCGCTCACAATATTTTCCGGTGTGTCAATCTTTAGAATTTTTCCGTTTTGCATCAACGCAATTCGGTCGCAAAGTTTAGCTTCATCCATGTAAGGTGTTGAGACAAGAATAGTAATTCCGGCGGCTTTAAGCCGCTTTAGCATTTCCCAAAATTCTTTTCGAGAAACTGGATCAACGCCTGTGGTTGGCTCATCCAAAAAGAGAATTTTTGGTTTATGAATAAGGGCGCAGCTTAACGCAAGTTTTTGTTTCATTCCTCCGCTAAGTTTTCCGGCGCGCCTTGTTTTGAAGGGTTCTAATTGCCGGTAAATATCGGAAACAAGACTGTAATTATCTTTAATGGTTGTGTTGAAAATAGTTGCAAAGAAGCGAAGATTTTCTTCCACAGTTAAATCTTGATAAAGAGAAAATCTGCCCGGCATATATCCAACAATATCTCTTATTGCTTTAAAATCTTTTCCTACATCAAATCCAAGAACTGAAGCAGTGCCTTTATCTGCAAGGAGAAGCGTTGTAAGTATTCTGAAGATGGACGTTTTCCCGGCGCCGTCAGGACCAATTAACCCGAACAGTTCTCCTTCTTCCACAGAAAAGGAAACATCATTAACTGCTGTAAGTACAGATTTTTTTGTCTTATATGTTTTAACGATATTTTCGAGGATAACGGCTTGCATAGACGGTTAGAATTTTACTTCTCCGTACATCCCAATTTTCAAATATCCATCATTCTTAACGCGTATTTTTATGGCATAAACAAGATTAGCGCGTTCATCTTTTGTTTGGATTGTCTTTGGCGTGAACTCAGCTTTTGAAGAAACCCAATAAAGAGTTCCGCTTAAATTTTTTTGTTCGGCATTTCCTTTATCAACAAAAACGTGAACTTTTTGCCCGAGTTTAATTTGCCCTAGTTGGTCGCCGTTAACATATGCTCGCAAAGTCATTTGAGATAAATCTGCAATTTTGTAGAGCGCTTTTCCGTTTGTTGTTATTTCATTTTGCTTTGCGTAACGGGTAAGGACTGTCCCATCTACAGGGTTAATAATTCTACTTTTGTTTAGCTGGTCAGTAATCTGTTCAATTTGCATTTGCAGCGGAAGCGTTTCGCTTTGCAGCCCTTGTTTGGCAATGGTTAAAGACGATTTTGTTGCCGTGAGCTGTTTGTTCAAAACTTCAATCTGCGCCTTACTATCGTCGAGTTGTTTTGTCGTCGCGGAATTTGATTTCACCAGATTCTCAATTCGGTTTTTGTCTTTTTCGGCAATTTTAATTTGCTCTTGAATCGCCGCAAGCTGAGTTTCAATTTCAGGTTGTTTGCTTAAAACAGCTTTTATAGATGCTTCGAGCTGTTTCTTTTTCAAAAAAAGTTGAAGCGTATCAATAACGCCAACAACTTGGTTCTGCTTTAGTTGAGCGCCTTCTTCAATATCAAATTGAACTAATTTACCCATCGCTTCAGCGGATATAATTACTTCTTCCGCTTCAAATGTTCCGGAGGCATCAAACTTGCCGCCGCTGTTTCCACATCCCCCCAAAAATAAAGCGAGCGCAGTGAAGAAGAATACTTGAGTGCAGTTTAGTCGTTTCATATTCATATCTTTTTTTGATTAAATAATTTCAGAAATAGTACTTTCCCTTTTTCGGTGAGCGTACCGCCGATAACAATTTTAAATGTTGTTTGCGCGGCAACTACCATCGAAAAGTTATTTTTAATGATGAATTCAGGATTGATTGTTGACCGAACGGCATTAACAAAAACATTCATAACAATTGGAGTTGGGTATGCGATGAACAATCCTTCTTTTACTCCTTGTTCATAAACTTTTGTGATGTTTCCGTACATCATTCCGGTGCGGAAGGCATCAACATGATGCCAAACTTCAGGGTAATGAGTTCTTAATTCTCCGAACATTTTGTCGCCGATTTTACCGGCGGTACTGCTTAACAGCGATAAAAATGCTGCGAGTTTTTCAATAGCGTTCTTGTTACTTTCAAGAATTGGTATAATTTTGCTTTCCATTTTTTTTGTAAAATGATGAGCCACCGCCATTATTAAATCGGTTTTTGAAGGGAAATATTTGTAAATAGTTTTTTTGCTCATGTTCAGTTCAAGCGCGACATCTTCCATCCGGGTTTTATAAAATCCATCACGGAAGAATTTCTCTTCGCCTAAGGCTATGATTTTATCTTTTATTTCCATGGTTCCTTCAAGAAACTATTTTGGTATTTTTGGTTTCCAATATATCTGCATTTAGGTTGAATGTCAAGCAGATTTTCCCGGTAATCTAATTTCATCAAGTAATTCTGCCGCTCATATAAAGTTTTTTCAAAGTTCTTGTATTGCAACAAGATTAATTTCTATATTTGAGAAAATTATTTCACAAAAAAGGACGAAGCTATGAAGCAAAAACTTATTTCAGTAGTAATGATACTTTTTTCATTAACGCTGCTCGTATCCGCTCAAAAAAAATCTTCCGCAAATGACCAGCCAATTCAAATAAAATATGAAAAACACATTTTGAAAAATGGCTTGACGCTGCTGTTGCACGAAGATCACAAAGCTCCCATTGTTGCCGTTAATGTTTGGTATCACGTTGGCTCGAAGAATGAGAAACAAGGGAAAACCGGATTTGCTCATTTGTTTGAACATCTTATGTTCAACGGTAGTGAAAATTTTAACGACGACTATTTTAAAGTGATGGAGAAAATTGGCGCTACAGATTTAAACGGAACTACCAATAGCGATAGAACAAATTACTTTCAAAACGTTCCTGCCTCTTCTTTAGATTTAGCCTTGTGGATGGAATCTGACAGAATGGGGCATCTTATCGGCGCTATTACTCAAGCTAAACTTGATGAACAACGAGGCGTTGTGCAAAATGAAAAACGTCAAGGCGAAAATGAACCTTATGGGCAAGTAGACGAGCTCATTGTTAAAAGTACCTTTCCTGCTGGGCATCCATATTCATGGACGGTTATCGGTTCTATGGAAGATTTGAACGCCGCCGCATTAACGGATGTTCAAGATTGGTTTAAAACTTATTACGGCGCCGCGAACGCTACCTTAGTTGTTGCCGGAGACATTAATCCTCAAGAAGCGCTTCAAAAAGTAGAAAAATATTTTGGCGATATTCCTTCCGGTCCTCCAATTTCAAAATATAATGTGTGGATTCCCAAAATGACGGGGAGTCATCGCCAAGTTATGCAGGATAGAGTTCCTCAATCACGCATTTATAAAGTATGGAATGTTCCGCAATCAGGTTCGCAAGAAGGCGTATATCTTGATTTAGTTAGCGATGTACTTGCTTCCGGTAAAACTTCGCGCTTGTATAAACGATTAGTTTATGATGATCAAATTGCAACTTCGGCAAGAGCTTTTGTTGACCTTAGCGAAATCTCGGGACAATTTTATTTGGACCTTACCGCTAAACCCGGCGAAGACCTTGCTAAAGTTGAAAAAGCCGGCGATGAAGAATTGCAAAAATTCTTAAAAGATGGTCCAACGCAAAAAGAATTAGAAAAAATAAAAACTCAATATATGGCTCAGTTTGTACGCGGTATCGAGCGCATTGGCGGGTTCGGCGGGAAGTCTGATATTCTTGCACAGAACCAAGTTTACGCGGGAGATGCTGACCATTATAAACAAGTATTAAAATGGGTTAACGAAGCTACGGCAAAAGATTTATTAGAAACAGCACGCAAATGGCTCTCTGACGGTGTTTATATTTTAGAAGTTCATCCTTTCCCTGATTATGATGTAGTTAAATCAGATGCCGATAGAAGCAAATTACCGGATGCAGGAACTCCGCCGGATGCAAAATTTCCAAAATTCACAAAGACTCAACTCGCTAATGGTTTAAAAATAATTTTGGCTGAACGACATGAAATTCCTGTTGTAAATATGGGATTACTGTTCGATGCCGGTTATGCGGCAGATCAATTTGGGTTAAAAGGAACTGCAAGCCTTGCTATGAATATGCTTGACGAAGGAACGAAAAAAAGAAACGCGCTTCAGATTAGCGAAGAACTTGAAAGTCTCGGCGCGACATTAAATACCGGTTCAAGTTTAGATATGTCGTCTGTAAATCTTTCATCTTTAAAATCCAATTTGGATAAATCGCTTGAAATTTTTGCTGATGTTGTGCTTAACCCATCCTTTCCGGAAACTGATTTTAACCGATTAAAGAAACAACAACTTGCCGGCATTAAACAAGAAAAATCTTCTCCCTTCTCAATGGCGTTGAGAGTTTTTCCAAAAATTCTTTATGGAGAAAACCATGCATACGGAAGCCCATTTACCGGTTCCGGTTATGAAGAAACCGTAAACAAACTTACTCGCGAAGATTTAATTAAGTTCCAACAGAACTGGTTAAAACCAAATAATGCCACGTTAATTGTTGTTGGCGATATTACGTTGGATGAATTAATTCCGCGTCTTGAAAAATTATTTAAAGATTGGAAACCGGGCGAATTAAAACAAAAAAATATTGCGGTGGTTCCTCAAAAAGAAAAACCGGTTATCTACATTTTAAACAAACCAGGCGCGCTGCAAAGTGTAATTATTGGCGGGCAAGTTACGCTTCCTTCTTCTAACCCGGATGAAATTGCTATCGGTTTAATGAACGACATACTCGGCGGTAATTTTACTTCACGCATTAATATGAACTTGCGCGAAGATAAACACTGGACTTACGGCGCTCAGTCTGTCTTTGTTGCAGCTAAAGGGCAAAGACCATTTATTACTTTCGCTCCGGTTCAATCTGATAAAACAAAAGAATCAATCATCGAAATTCAAAAAGAATTGAACGGTATTACGGGACAAGTTCCTATTAAAGACGAAGAACGAAACTTTGTTGTTACCAATCAGGTTACAAGTATGGCTGGCTCTTGGGAAACCGGTAACGCGGTTCGAGGTAGTTTAAGCCAAATGGTTACTTACGGGTTGCCTGATGATCATTTTGCGACTTTTGCAGGTAAAGTAAAAGCCACAACAAAAGAACAATTATTGGAAGCCGCTAAAAAGACAATTCATCCAAATCAATTAGTTTGGATTGTTGTTGGCGACCGTGATAAAATTGAGCAGGGACTGAAAGATATGAATCTCTGCGAAGTGAAATATATGGATACCGATGGGAACGAGATCAAGTAGAAAGTAGAAAGTAAAAAGTAAAATAGAAAGGCTGGTTGCATGACCAGCCTTTTTGTTACTGTATACGTTCAATAGGTTTATTCACTATATTTGAAATAAAAAATTTTTCAAGATGAACTCGTTTTCAACGCATCAAAAAGGTTTATTTGCCGCATTTCTTGCCGGACTTTTATGGAGTACCGGCGGTCTGTTCATTAAGCTAATCTCGCTCAATCCGTTTCAACTTTCATTTTTCCGTTCTCTTTTTTCCGCCGCCACTTTTCTTTTTCTTTTCAAAAGCGAAGCGATAAAAAGAAATAAGGCGACTTTTATAAATGCTATATTCTATGCGGCTATTCTTGTTCTCTTTGTTATTGCTACTAAAATGACTACAGCGGCAAACGCAATCTTCTTGCAATATACAGCTCCTATTTATGTGCTAATTTTAGAGCCGATACTCCTTAAAACAAAGTTTGAAAAAATAAATATCATTACAATAATTCTCGCTTTTACCGGAATGGTTCTTTTCTTTTTGGGTGAACTCTCTCCCGGTCATTTTGTAGGAAATATTATAGCGCTCATCTCGGGAATTTGTTTTGCCGGATTTCTTTTAGGGATGAGAAAGAATGACCACTCATACCAATTTGCCACTATATTTTGGGGAAACATTTTGATTGCAATAGTTACGCTGTTTTCAGTCTTTTCGCTTCAAGCCTTAACGCTAACCGATTTAACGATGGTTGCCTATCTCGGAATTGTGCAAATCGGTTTAGCTTACGCAGTATTTACTTATTCCCTTAAACGCGTACACGCAATTGAAGCATCGCTTATCTCGATGATTGAACCGGTGTTAAATCCTGTTTGGGTATTTATTTGGTATGGCGAAAAACCTTCAACGCTGGCGTTGCTTGGCGGCGCCGTTATTTTGATTGGATTAACGATAAAGTCTGTTATTTACGAAAACTTTATTAAGGAGAAAGCCGGCTGATTTTCCAATTGTTCTCGATCAGTTTATAGAGGATTCTATCGTGCAAACGATTTTCTCTTCCTTGCCAAAACTCAATTTCAAATGGCGCTACTTTGTAACCGCCCCAATATTTCGGAAGCGGTATTTCTTTCCCTTCAAATTCTTTTTGCAATAAGAGAAACCGATTTTCTAAATATTTTCTGTCAGGAATTTCATCGCTCTGCTTAGATACTAAAGCTCCGATTTGACTTTCTCTTGGTCTTGAATGGAAATAAGTTTCGGATGCTTCTCTCGATACTTTCTCAACTTTTCCTTTTATGCGTACTTGCCTGAACAATTCTTTCCAGAAAAAAAGTAAAACAGCGTTGTTGTTCTTTTCTAATTCTTTCCCTTTGCAGCTTTCGTAATTTGTAAAAAAGACAAATCCATTTTTGTCAAACTCTTTTAGCAGAACAGTTCGAGCGTTAGGAAAACCCATATACGAAGCCGTTGCAAGTGTCATGGCGTTTGGTTCTTCTATTTTTGCATTCACAGCCTCGGTAAACCAAAACTCAAATTGGTCAATTGGGTTTAGCATTACATTTGATTCTTCAAGAGCTTCCGCCTTGTAATTAATTCTCATCGCCGCAAGGTTTATTTTATCATTCATTTGCTTCAATAATTCTTTCTATTGTTACTAAGAAAATAACCATTCGAGCTTGTTAAAAAAAGTAAAGATACCCAGCATTTTTGCTGAAACAGAAATTACTTTATATTACTTTCATACATTTACATTTATTTACTTCGCCGGTTCTTACTTAAAAAATATGATTAAAACAGACAAAGCACAAGTTCTTCAACTACTTAGTAGAATTAAAGAGAAAGATGAGGCGGCATTTAAAGAATTTTTCTTTTTAATGCAGCCGTCAATTTTCTACTATCTGTATAAATTCCTTTTTAACAGAGAAACTGCTGAAGACCTTACACAAGAAACTTTCATCAGATTTTGGCAAAACGCCGAAAAAATTGATCTTTTGCTTTCAGGCAAAGCATATTTATATAGAATCGCCCACAATCTTGCAATTAACCATGCCAAAAGAACTCC
>Ga0172371_10013622_pt1 | contig 10568 bp, 14 predicted proteins | sample Lak12m_FD_114543 | JGI IMG/M metagenome (GOLD analysis project Ga0172371, IMG submission 114543) | Freshwater microbial communities from Kabuno Bay, South-Kivu, Congo - kab_022012_12m | ecosystem: Environmental > Aquatic > Freshwater > Lake | place: Democratic Republic of the Congo: South-Kivu... | reverse complement strand
TCTCCTTCATATTGAGTAAAAGGTAATTATTAAAGCTCAAGCTTTAATCGTACCCTTTACCCTTAATCGGGGTATGACATTTTCGTCTTGTTAACTATGACATTATCATATTGGTGTAAGATTTATCATGTTGCGCTTGATTTTTTACAGATAAGTCAGTAGTATATGTCAGCTGACCACAGGCGGGAATTATGAGAAAAATATTCCAGCTGATCCAACGCAACCTGCTTAGCGAAAAAACCGAAGCCTATCTTCGTCTTAGAAAAAAACTGCCGATTATTACGATCTCGCGCGAACGCGGCTCGGGCGGGCGGCCGATCGCTTATCTGGTTGCCAAAAAGTTAGGTCCTCCTTGGGAGGTGTACCATAAGCAAATTATTGATGATATTACCAAACAAACCAGGTTGGAAAAAGAACTGATCTCTCAGGTGGACGAAAAACAAATCCCCATGATTGAACGGATACTGCTGGATACGCTCGGGAAAAAATACTCCACCTTAAGCAATTATTACAAACACCTCCTGCGCGTCTTATCCGCCGTCGGCAACCGCGGACACGCGATCATCATCGGAAGAGGAGCTAACTTTCTCTTTTCCAAATCATTAAATGTCCGTATCATCTGTACCATGCCGCAACGGATCGCCTGGATGATGGAATATGAAAAAATGACCAGGGAGGAAGCGATTCTGGATCTTGACCGGTCTGATCTTGAGCGTGAAGAATACAATCGCGTCCTTTTTCATCATAGCGTCAAAAAAGCCCACCACTATGATCTAATCGTCAGAACCGGCCGGAACGTCTCAATTGAAGATGCGGCCGATATTATAGTCTGCGCAGCCAAGAAACGCTTCCAAATCTAGAATCTACAGATTTTCTACTAGGCTGAGTTTAACGGCCGGACTCAGCGTCAGCTTGATGACGGCTTTTTGGATATGTTCTTTGCCTACCGCACTTAATAAGGCCCTGGTGTTTTCAACGATCTGCTTATCCTCCATGGAAATTTTGCCGATCATCTGATGGACTAAAGGAAACTTTGCTTCGGTTTTCCAGCGCAAGACTCCCTGGGCGAATTTTTTTACCACTTCCTCCGGCCGGGGAGAGACCGTCCCAGCCTTTGGATTGGGCATCAGGCCTTTTGGCCCCAATAATTTGGCAAACTTTGCCAGCTTCGGCATAAAAGACGGGTGCGCCACCAAAATGTCAAAATCCAACTTGCCCGCCGCAATTTGCGTCAACAGCCGATCATCGACCACCGCTACTTTAACAATTTTTCCGGTGGAATGGGGCAGATTCAATTCCCCCTTTAATCCTGTCTTATCAACATTCAGATGCAGCTCCACTGCCTCATCAAATTTGGCCGTCTTGAGTTTTTTTAGTAAAGCGACAGCGTCAGACAAACCGTATAATTTACTGCGGTCGACCAGTTTTTTCACCGCCAGATATTTCCTTCCCCTACTTTGCACGGCACCAACCTTGACGGTTTTTTTGGCGGCTTTTGTTTTTTCGGCGATTGGTTTTTTTGGTTCGGTTGATTCTGCCTGAGGCGCGGACACCTCTTTCACGGCTTTTTTGACCTTTTTTTCATAGGCTTTGCGTTTTTGCTCGTCTTTTTGTTCTTTCTCAACCGACTCCAGACCCAAAACCCGTGCTTTGACTTTGCCCATAAACAATAAAAGTTATAATCGTTATAACAGTTATAAAATTTATACCTCGGTATCGACCCCCATACTGCGTGCAGTACCACGCACAATATTAGCGGCGGCCTTTAGATTATCTGTATTTAAATCAGCTAATTTCTCTTTAGCAATCTGTTCTACTTGAACATTAGTCAGTTTGCCGACCTTATCGGTATTGGGTTTGCCCGACCCTTTCGGCAGATTGAGGAGTTTGCGGATCATGGCGGCCACCGGCGGCAGTTTGGTGACAAAGGTAAAACTCCGGTCCTCATAAACGGTGATCACGGCCGGGATTATCTGTCCTTTTAGTTTGCTCGTGCGCGCATTGTATTCTTTGATAAACTCCATGATCGGAACGCCATGCTGCCCTAAGGCCGGCCCGACCGGCGGAGCAGGAGTCGCCTCGCCAGCTGGTAAATTTAATTTGATTAAAGTCTTTATTTTTTTTGCCATGTTTTTTATAAACTCAAAAATCAATCCTTCGACATTGCTCAGGATGACCCTGAGCGAAGCCGAATGGGTCAAAGATCAAAACCTAGTTCAAAGTTTAAAGACAGATTAGTAAAGTTTTTCACTTTTAACTTTTAGCTAAGCTTTGATATTTGATCTTTGCACTTTGAACTTAAAGTTTTGCAACCTGCAAAAAATCCAGTTCAACCGGCGTTTCCCGATCAAAGATCGAGACCAACACGCGCACCTTGCCTTTTTCTTCATCAATTTTTTCAATTGTCCCTAAAAAATCGGCAAACGGCCCCTCCGTAATCTTCACCGCCTCGCCCACCGAAAACTTCGTTTTAAATTTAGGCTGCTCCTGTTCAACAAAACGCATGATGGCCACTACTTCTTTTTCGGAGATCGGCGTCGGACGCAGGCCCGCGCCGACAAAGCCGGTCACGCCTTCGGTCGTCCGCACCACCAACCAGGAATCGTCATCCATAATCATCCGCACCAACACGTAACCCGGAAAAACTTTTTCTGTGGCTTTGGATTTTTTACCTTTTTTTACGACCACGATTTCCCTAATCGGGATAATCACGCTAAAGATTTTGTCGTCGACGCCCAGGCTTTTGATGCGCTGTTCAAGGGCCTGTTTGACTTTGTTTTCATAGCCGGTCTGAGTATGGATTACATACCATTTGGCGGTGGCGGAAACGGTCGATTTAATCTTATCGATCATCTTTTTTTCTTCCGATAATTGAGCCGGTTGCATAGGACATTATCTGATCTTGGTGAAAAATTCTAAAGCGCGGGTGAGCAAAACGTCTATTATACCGATATAAAGTCCGATTATCAAGGAGATAAAAACAACCACCATGGTTAGACGGACGGTCTCCTGCTTGGTCGGCCATGAGACTTTTTTTAGTTCGTCGAAAATAGCGCCGGCAAAATTCTTACTGACCGTCGGTTGACTGTTCATAAAAGATATTCTAACATAGTTTCAGCTTTCATGCCAGATAAAAAACTTCGCTTTTGGGAGGTGAATAATAAATCTAAAAATTGACTTTTAAAAAAAGTCCCAATATATTATACTATATACTAACTCTATGAGAGCTGAGTCGCCGTTGAGTAATATAATTGCCTCTGTTCCCGATCATATTACAACACACTACTTATCGAGGATAAAAGCAGCGGGCATCCCTCATGCCGACAAAATCCCAAACTTGCCTGCGGTGCTGCAAATGGAGCCCTTTATCAGTTTAAGCGACGGACAGAGGATAGGTTTATTGAGCTGCGACTGGGATGGTGTCGTCCGGCAGGGATGGTTTGATCGAATGAATGGGAACCGTGAGCAAAACGAAAGAAACATTGAAGCACTCCTTAAGATCAGATGTTTATCTAGCGATATAATTTTATGGTCAAGCCGCATTCCTATCCCTGAGTTTGATCATCCTCCATATGCTTATCTTGAAGAGATGCTTGGAACAAATGGCGGCATTAGCCATATGCCCTTCGTGACCGAATCAGACAAAAGATATTTGTATCATTTACTTGATTCACAAGAAACTATAGTGGGGGCTACAGAACTTAAGTTTGGTCTGGGTAAAATTTTTCGTCGCCAACAAGATTTAACTGACAAGATGACTAAAAAATTGACCTCGGGACAAAAAGTGGCGGTCATCGGAAGCAGCGTCATTGATCATCAACGAATGCTTAATCTTGCCGCTGACTGCGACCGGATAAATGTCCCACTTAACAATCTTCACTATTTTACTACCGGCAGGATCGTTTGGTAACCCTTTCCTTGTTTTTACATGATAAACTAATTTTATATGACTCCAACGATAATTCATGCCTTGATGCTGATTGCGACTTTAGCTTTATCTTTTTTATTCAGCAAAACTCCACTATCGCAATATGATCTGCAAATTGGCGCTTTGTTATTTATTGTTCTTTTTGCGGCACAAAGGGTTTTGAAAATCAAGTCACGTCTGCTGGAGTCGGTAGTTTATACATTCATTATCATGTTGATTGTTAACAGTAGCGGCGGCATCGCTTCTCCGTTTTTCTTTTTAATTTATTTTTTACTCTTTTCGCTATCCCTGCTTCTGGAACCGATTATCCCCATTACCGTCACCTTGGCTTTGATCGTTTTTTTCCTATTGTCCCTCCCGGAGAATCAGAGCTTGAAAAATCTCATTCCGGTTTTTTCGCTGGCCTTTTTGACGCCGTTTGCTTTATTTTTGGGCGAAGAATACGTCAAGATCAAACGCTTGGAAAACCGGCTTGGCCAGACTCAAACCAGCACCTTTCTTTTTCTTTCGCTCATGCTTAAAAATCATCTGAAAAATATCCTTGAGGCGGCGGAAAACTTCATGGGAGACCACGAACTGCACGAGATAAAAAGAAATGCCGGCCGGATGGAGAAATTGATCGACAAATTTGAGAAAACGATTTAAGAAAAGTTATTAGTTATTAGTTATTAGTTATGAGGAGGGGTTACGTTCAATATCTAATCACTTCTATTGCATTTTTCCTGCTAACTGTTAACTGTTCACTGTTAACCAATAACTTGATTGTTCATGCCCAGGACATGAACTCGCGTCAATACATCATCCAGTCTCCAAACGTCAATATCGGCGGGAGCAATAAAACCCAAGCCTCGGACAATTATCATCTGTCCACCACCTTAGGCCAGCTGGCGGCCGGTGAGTTTCAAGCCAACGGCTATATTATTAAAGCCGGCTTCCAGTATATTAATTCGATCATTCCCTTTACCTTTTCCATCTCGAAAACCAATATCGACTTGGGCGATCTGACCGCCGACACCCCAAAAACCGACAGCGCCACCTTAAGCGTCTCGTTTGGCGCGGCCGGACAGTATACCGTCACGGCGATTGCCGACAGCCCCCTAAAAACGTTTGTCGGCAACAGCACCATCCCCCACACGGCCTGTGACAGCGGCTACGGTTGCGCCGTCAACAGCGCCAACCGCTGGAGCCAAACCAACACCTATGGCTTTGGGTACAGTATGGACGGCGATGACCTGACCGATGATTTTATCAGCTGCGCGGCCTCGTATGGGGCAAGTAATTGTTACCGGCCGTTTGCCGATCAAATGGCCAGCCAGGACCCGGCTACGATCATGTCCAGCTCTGATGTTACTTTAAATATCACCCCGACCCCCAACCCGACTGTCGCTCTCAACCCGACCGGCACGCCACGCGATATTTATCATCAGTCGACCATCACCTTTAAGGTCAATGTTTCCGGAATCCAGACCGCCGGCAGTTATAACACCGTGATTAATTTCGTGGCAACACCGGGGTATTAACATTAAACATGTAACATGAAACATATAATATATTATATTCCAAGAATTTTTCTCGCCCTGTTAGCTTGTGTTACATGTTACATGTTGTATGTTACATGTGTTTTTGCTCAGCAGACAACCCTCTCCATCTCTCCTCCTCTTTTGGAGACGGTGATTAAGCCGGGCAAAAACATCGTCGTGGCTTACCGGGTCCAGAATCTGGCCGACCCGGTCATCATCAAGGCACAGGTCAGGCCTTTTGTCCCGAAAGACAGCTGGGGAAATATAAAAATCAGTCGGGTTTTTGGCGGTCCTCTACAGTTTAGCCTTGATAACACCGGCATCCGGTTGGAAGAGCCGTTTTTTTTGCGAACGCGGGAAAACACCCAGCTGGTCTTAAGGCTGACTGTCCCGCCTGACACCGCCGAAGGCGATTATTACTATACTTTACTTTTACAAACCCAGCCGCCGCCGCAGATTGAAGGGATCACCTCCTCACGCTCACAACTGGAAATCGGTTCCAACATTCTTGTTACCGTTACCGAATCGGGCACGGTCGACGTTAAGGGAAAAATCGCTCTATTTGATCTTTTTGCCCACTATAAACTTCGTCTTTTCAAGGAAGCGATCAATATTTTTGATAGTCAGGATAAAATCCCCCTCACAATGATTGTCCAAAATAACGGCAAAAACAGCATCAAACCCCAGGGAGAAGTGGTTTTGCGCGGCAACTTTGGAGAGCGCGCCACCTATACTATTGTTCCGGCTAATATTTTGGCTCAGTCTCAAAGACAGATTAGGGCTCAGCCGTCGGCAATCATCAACTGTGACAGCCAATATAACCTCAGTTACTATTGCCGGTCGCCGGCATCACTGACTTTGGCCGGTTTTTTTGTCGGCCGCTACACCCTTTCCACTTCGGTCTCATTTGGTGAAGGCACTCCCAATCTGTTTGCCACTGTCTCATTTATCGCCATTCCCTTCCGCTTTATCATCGGACTGATTGTGATTATCGGAATCAGTATTCTTATAATCCATCGTTTTGCAGATCGCGACTCATAACACGAGTTACGCATTTCATTAAAGAGTTAAGGTTGTCATTCCGGACGAACGCTAGTGAGATCCGGAATCTATTTTAATAAACATTAAAAGTGAGAAGAATTGGTGTTGTTAAATTGTATAGATTCCCGCTTTCGCGGGAATGACAAGGGATGAGACGCGGAAATGACAAAAGTGAAATAATTGCTAACTTCTTAAATATTAAGTCTTAACTGCTAACTATTAACTGTCAATTTGTGTATTTTGTTGTCTATATCCCGTTGCCTTTAACAAACCAGGGGACGATAATCGGGTTATGTCTGAGTTTTGGGCGTCTTTCAAGCCGATCGGCAAAAGGTTACGGAAATATCCGGTCGAGATTGTCCTTATCACGCTGGCCCTGATCCTTTCCGCCGCCTCTGCGGTTATCTTTTTTAATCGCCAGTCAACGGTCGCGGCTGATGACGGCGATCGTGAGATTTACAGCGACCAAACCGGCTCCCGCCCCGCCGGCGCCGCTTATATCGTCGATGTGGGCGGTGCGGTCGAAAAACCCGGCGTCTATGCAGTCAGTTCGAGCGCGCGCCTTAAAGATGTGATTGATCTGGCCCGCGGCCTTTCCGCTGCCGCCGATCAAGGTTATTTCGGCCGGAATTTCAACCTGGCCCGGCTGGTTGGCGACCAGGAAAAAATATATATTCCGTCGGAGGCGGAGATAAACTCGGGGACCTTTATCGAGATACAGCGGACGCTTGATTATACTCTTCCTGCCCCAAGTTCCCAAAATTTGGCGGCGGCAAACAGTTTGCCCGACACCGGCCTGTTAATCGACATCAACACCGCCGCGGCCGACGAACTGGATAGTCTGCCGGGAATCGGCCAGGTGACGGTGAATAAAATCATCGGTAATCGGCCTTACCACACGATCGACGAACTTTTGAGCCGGAAAATTCTCAACCAGAGCGTCTTTGAAAAAATTAAGGCGTTGATTTCGGTCGATTGATATGTTCGATGTTTATTTACCCGAACCGCATGCCTCTTTGCTTAACGGTATCATCTTTGGTGTCAAACTGAAAACCGCGACGGCATTTTACCAGCAGATCAAAATGGTCGGACTGCTCCATCTGGTGGTTCTATCGGGATCAAATATCACCATCCTGATTGCGATTGTCGGTTCTCTGACCCAGTTTCTTGGCAAATTGGTCTCAATTGTGCTAAGTATACTAACCATTATTTTGTTTATCATTTTTGTTGGTCCCCAAGCCCCAGTCGTTCGAGCCGGCTTTATGGGAATTTTAACGCTCGTGGCGGTCATTTACGGAAGAAAAACCTATGCGCTTTATTCGCTTTTGCTTTCTTTGATTTTTACCGCCATTTTCTGGCCCGGCTGGATCAATACTTTGTCGCTGCAACTTTCTTATGCCGCCACCCTGGGGATGATCCTTTTTGCTAGAAAATCAGTCAGCCAACATCACCGAACAAAAAATACGCTGATCGATAATTTCTTTAAAGGCGTCAAAGACGAACTGCGGACTTCTTTGTCGGCGCAGGCGCTGACCGTTCCCCTAATTTATATCTACTTTAAGGAAATCTCGCTGGTTGCACCCCTGGCTAATTTGCTTGTCAGCTTTCTCATCGCTCCTCTGATGATTTTTGGACTCCTTACCTATGGGTTGGGCAAGCTGCATTATTGGCTGGCGCTCGTCCCCTCATATCTGTGTTTCGGGATGCTGGACTATCTGGTGTGCGTGATTAAAGTCCTGTCTCAATTACCCGGCGCCTATATTAAACTGCATCCATGAATTCCGCGCTCCCTTCCAAAACCGTCTTTTTGCTGACCGGCCTGATCGCAGCATTGTTCTTAACGTTTAATTTCGGCTCGTCATATTTTAACCGCCGGACGCGGCTGGTTTTTTGCGACGTCGGCCAGGGCGACGGCGCGTATTTGCGTCTTGATAGCCGGATTGATATTCTGATTGACGCCGGCCCCGATGCCAAAATCCTGACCTGCCTGGGCAAATATATGCCGTTTTACGACCGCACGATCGAGATGATGATCATTTCTCATCCGCAAAAAGACCATGTCGGAGGACTGGCTGCCGTCATGAAACATTATCAAATCAACGAAATCGTCACGGCTTACCCGTCACAAACAATCAGCAGCAAAACCTGGAATAGTTTAAAAAAACAGCTCCTCGACCGTTCTATATATATACATTATATACATATAGTCAATTCCCCTCAGACAATCGACCGACCAAACGCCCGCTTCACCTTTATTTCGCCTGTTTTCCGGTCAGCCGGTTCTGATGAGAATGACAGTTCGTTGGTTTTTCTGCTTCAGGTGGGCAGTCGGAAAATTCTTTTTACCGGTGATGTCAGCGGTAAGGTTTTGAGAAATTACTCCCGTCTGAATATCGACATTATCAAAGTTCCCCATCATGGCTCAAAAACCGGACTGGATAAAAAATTTTATTCATTAGCACATCCCACAATAGCAGTGATAAGCGTCGGGAGGAAAAACAGTTACGGGCATCCGTCGCCGGTGTTGTTGGAATTATTAAAAGCCCTAAAAATCAATGTTAAACGGACGGATAAAGATGGAGACGTTGTATTCAATTTCTAATTCCTAACAGGACTTACGCAGTAATTTGTTGTTTAGGCTGTCATGCCGGACTTGATCCGGCATCGATGTTTGTCATTCCGGATTTAATCCGAAATCTATTAAGATTATATAGATTCCTGCCTTCGCAGGAATGACAAAAGAGAATGCAGAAATGACAATCTAATCTTTAATAAAGTGCGCAAACTCATGTTAGGAATTTATCAGGAAAGCAGTATGCTTCTTATCTCCCTGAAGATATTATACGCCTCAAAGCCGATCCAGTTTTGACCGATCAGCTCTACCGGCAACCCCGGGTCGACTCGCAAAAGATCGATATATTCATCAATCACTGCCTGGAATTTGACTGTTTTGTCAGTATCCTTTGACAAGATGTCGTGCCATGATTTAAAAAGAGCACGGTATTGTTTGTCGAGGTTTTGCGTCTCCCACACTTTCTCAATTAAAATTGCACGATCGCCAAAACTGTGATCTGAGGAAAATGCCTGAATATATTTTTCTTCTTCTTTGCCAAACACGAGCTTTTTCAACCGATCAATCACCGGATGAGGAGTCAGCCAGAACGACCGGTGCCACGGACCCAAACCCCATCCCTGCATCTCCCGCCGCAGCCGGTCGCGTATCTCTCTTTTGCTTTCGGGAATTTCATAGGAGATAACCCGCCATTTGCCATCCCATTTTTCCTTAAGGAAGCGAAAAAAAGGGAATTGAAAACAAAGTTCCAAAAAACCGACATTGGTTAGACGATAGGAAACGTCCCCTACTTTTTCTATCACCTCTTCTTTTATCAACCCGGAAAGCGTGCCGCGGGTTTTTTGATTCATCTGCAGATCGAAGATTTTCTGGATCGGTTCGGAAAAAACACTTGGATTAAAGTCAACGCCCGTCAGTAAAAATAACGTAAGTAATATTTTCGTCCGCCTGTCTTTGATGCCCATACAACTAACACTTTAACAGACGAAAAAAATTATGTCAAGGCCCATAGATTGTTTTTTAAACTAAAAAGGCAAAATATCGTCGGAGCTAACGCCAAGCGATCGGATAATCCGATAGAACTTTTCCAGCGACGGATTAACCAATCCTCTCTCAATCTTGCCGTAATAGCTGGTGTTTAGGCCTGCATCCACCGCTACTTCCACCTGTTTTAGTTTTCTTAGCTTACGCGCCTTTCTTAGTCTTTTGCCGATGATCGTGCGGAGCCTGGGAGTAAAATAATATACCATCAGTAACTATTCTGTAATCTATAATGAAATTGTCTTTATAAACACTTTTTAGCCTCGATATTCTCCTTGACAATTGCTTTAATTTACTTTATTGTTAATGTTGAAGGGTTTCAAAATCAAAAATTTCCGTAGAGCTGTCAAACCCAGATGAAAATGTCATACCCCATAGTTTGTAATATTCCCGAATCTGTATTTTCTCCAAGGATGATCAAACGGCGGTACCCAGTTTGATCTATGCTCCGTTAAGACTACAGGCG
>Ga0172371_10013621_pt1 | contig 10568 bp, 12 predicted proteins | sample Lak12m_FD_114543 | JGI IMG/M metagenome (GOLD analysis project Ga0172371, IMG submission 114543) | Freshwater microbial communities from Kabuno Bay, South-Kivu, Congo - kab_022012_12m | ecosystem: Environmental > Aquatic > Freshwater > Lake | place: Democratic Republic of the Congo: South-Kivu... | reverse complement strand
GGATGAGCTCTGTGAAAAACGTGGGCTTCAGGCTGCTGGAGGCATGGAGAAACGCCCACGTGCCGGGGGGTATGCTCAAGTGGATAACGCAATGGCGTTTCCAGATAAGGTTCTGCCCTGTTACTTCGTAGTCGGCAGTGCGCCCGGTTGTCCCCCATTCTTTGAAACATGACACCAATAAGAATCCTTCCATCGCCGGATCTCGCCTCGGGCCCCAGTTCGCCATCCTGAGATCCGCCAGGGACGGACACCACGAAAGGGGAACATCCCAGGCGCCGGCCGGCGCCTGACTCTTCGTCGCTGGGGGCCGCGGGTCTTTCTTGACAAGATCCGGCGGTGATGGTCAAATAAACGTCCCCGAAACAAGAGCCGGCGCTGGAGAAAGAATGAGAATCCGGGATCTGATTGAGATACTGGAAGGGGAAGTCCTTCTCGAAAACCACGACCCGGATGAAGAAGTCCCCAGGGGGGGAGCGGCGGACCTTATGAGCGACGTGCTGGCGTTCGGTACGGAAGGGATGGTTCTCATGACCGGGTTGACCAATCCCCAGGTCGTCCGGACTGCCGAGATGGCCGGCATTAACGTAATAGTATTTGTCAGGGACAAGATCCCGCCGCGAGAAACCCTTGAATTGGCGAAGGATTCCAGGATAACTCTTATCAGAACGGGCTACACCATGTACGAGGCTTGCGGCAGGCTCTACGGGGCAGGTTTGCCCGGACGGGGTCAGGTGAAAATCAGGGATGACTCCTGGTAAATTGACTAGTCAGGAAATAACGAGGGTTCAGGAGCTGGTTATTACCAGCCGCGTCGAGACGGTGATGGCCTCGGACGTACTGGTGCTGGATCCGTCCATGTCCATGGCCGAAGTCAAGGTTTTCATGCAAAAAAAGGGTATCTCCGGCGCACCGGTGGTGGAAGGGGACAGGGTGGTCGGTATCGTGACCGTGAGCGACGTGATGGAGGCAATGGAGAAAGGCAGACTCCAAATGCCCGTCACGGAGAACATGACCACGGAGGTGCGTACCATCGGCAAGGACGCGTCGGTGATCGAGGCCATAAACAATCTGGACAAGAAAGGACACGCGAGGCTTCCCGTGGTTGATCGGGAAGGCAAACTTGTAGGAATAGTCACCACCGGCACCGTGGTCAGAGGCTTGCTTCGCCAGATGGACATAAGTTTTCAGAAGAAGGAAGCCGAGAAGCTTCAAACTTACCGTGCAAGCCACATCTTTGAGGACATCATGTCGGACGACACGAGCCTGGTCCTGCGCTTCGTCGTGGACGACAAGGACTTTGATAATGCCGGGAAAGCCTCCAGCATGATCAAGAAGTCACTTCAGAGACTCGGGGTCAAACCTCCGGTGGTCCGCAGGGTCGCTGTGGCATCGTACGAGGCCGAGATGAATCTGGTGATCCACACGGATGTGGGCGGCGAGATGATAGTGGAAATAAGACGCGATAGAATGACCCTGTCAGCGGTGGATCACGGCCCGGGAATCGAGAATCTGGCACAGGTTCTTCAGCCGGGGTACTCCACGGCTCCGGAATGGATAAGAGACATGGGCTTCGGCGCTGGTATGGGGCTGGCCAACATCAAGCGATGCTCCGATCTGATGGTACTCCTGTCGGAGCCGGGCGGTGGCACCCGGCTGGATATAGTGTTCCTGTTTGGCCACGAAACCCTTGGTGGGAGCGGCGATGGGTAAAAAGATCTTGACAATTGCGGCCGGATGGCTAAGCTAGAAAGCTCATGGATTGCTGACGGCTTTCGCGAAAATACTCCTCGATACAGATTTAGCTGCCCGCAACTAGCATGTTAGACAGGTCTGCTCTTCGACGTGCAACAAGGCTAATGCAGGAGAAGATGCATGATTAACAGCTACCTTCCCATCTTGGTGATTATGCTGGTCTCGGCATTTATCGGACTGGTAATCATCGTTCTTTCGACTATTCTCTCTTGGGGCAGGGCGACTCCGGTCAAACTGATGCCCTACGAATGCGGCGTGGACCCCATCGGCAGCGCAAGACGGCGTTTTTCGGTGAGGTTCTTCATCATGGGAATGTTGTTCATAGTCTTCGACATTGAATTGATTTTCCTCTTTCCCTGGGCCAGGGTTTACGACAAGCTCATGATGTTCGGATTCGTGGAGATGCTGGTCTTTGTGCTGATTCTGCTTGTGGGTCTGGTCTACGTGTGGAAAAAGGGTGCGCTTGAATGGGAATAGAACGACATCTCAACGACACGGTGCACGTCACCAATCTGGAATGGTTCGTGAACTGGGCGCGTAAGTCCTCCATGTGGCCGCTGGGCTTCGGTTTAGCCTGCTGCGCCCTGGAGATGATCGCCACCTTCGTCAGCCGCTACGACCTGTCGCGCTTCGGCATGGAAGTGGCCAGGCCTTCCCCCCGGCACGCGGACCTCATGATCGTGTCCGGCACTGCCTCCAAGAAGATGATCCCGGCAGTTCGCAGGATTTACGAGCAGATGGCCGAGCCAAGATGGGTGGTGGCAATGGGTGCCTGTGCGTGTACCGGCGGCATCTACAGGAACTATGCGGTTGTTCAGGGCATTGATCGGCATCTTCCCGTGGACGTCTACATCCCCGGCTGCCCGCCAAGGCCCGAAGCCCTGCTCGACGGGATTCTTCAGCTCCACGCAAAAGTTCTTAGAGAACAGTCCCTTAAGAATCCTAGGATAACCCAAGTCAAGGTGGCCGGCACATGAATCAGGAAGCAATCAGAGACAAGCTCGCCTCCAGATTCGGAGAGGACGTCATTCAGGCCGCGAAGGAGTTCAGGGCGCAGTTCAGCGTAACCGTACGGCCGGCCGGGATTCTGAACGTCTCGCATTTTCTCAAGGATGATCCTGAGCTGGCCTTTGACTTTCTTTCTTTTGTGTGCGCCGTGGACTGGTATCCGAACACCCCGAGGTTCGAGGTGGTGTATCAGCTGTATTCGACGAGGCACAACCATCGCTTCCGCATCAGGACCATTTTAGAAGACTCCGCATCAGGACCGGCGGCGGTTGATTCTGTGACGCCAGTGTGGCCGACCGCGGATTGGCACGAGCGGGAAACCGCGGAAATGTTCGGGATCAAGTTCAGGAACCATCCTGATCCGAGGAAACTGCTTTTGCCGGACAACTGGACGGTTCACCCGCTGAGAAAGGACTTTCCGCTCGAGGGGACTGAAGAGCATACCCCGGACCTCCCCAGGTAAAGTCGAGAACCGAGGAACAGAGTTCATGCCCGAAATAGCTAGCCAGATAGCGGAAGCCGGCGTCGAGACCATGGAAATCAACCTCGGGCCGCACCATCCCAGTACTCACGGCGTCTTTCGCGCCGTAGTCGAACTGGACGGCGAAATCGTTCTCAATGTCGTCCCGCACCTGGGATACCTGCACCGCGGTTTCGAGAAGACCTGCGAGAATAAGCATTACCACCAGGTGATACCGCTCACGGAACGCTGCGACTACATGGGTGCTTCCAGCAATTCGCTGGTCTACTGCATGTGCGTGGAAAAGATACTGGATGTGGATGTCCCTGCCCGAGCTCAGGTCATCCGGGTGATGATGGCAGAATTGTCTCGTATTTTCAGTCATCTCTTTTGGCTCGGGACCCACGGCCACGACGTCGGCGCGATGACACCGCTCTTCTATTGCCTCCGAGAGCGGGAAGAGATCATGAACCTCTTCGAGCTCACTGCCGGCGGAAGACTCATGCCCACTTACCTCAGAATAGGAGGCCTGATCCGGGATCTGGAGGAAGGCTTTCCGGAGAAGCTTCGGGCCTTTACGGACCACTTCGACCGCCGGGTTGACGAGTACGAGACCCTCTTGACCAAGAACGCAATTTACGTGGATCGCACCAAGGGGATCGGACTTCTGCCGCTGAAGGATGCCGTGGATCTGGGGGCCAGCGGGCCGATGATCAGGGCGTCCGGGATGGCGTGGGATGTCAGAAAGAGGGAGCCCTACTGCGGTTACGAAGACTACGATTTCGATGTGCCCGTTGAATACGGTTGCGATGTATACTCCCGGTATCTGGTACGAATCAGAGAGATGCGGGAGAGCAACCGGATCCTGAAACAGGCCCTTGACAGACTTCCGGACGGGCCGATCCGGGCACAGAAGGCGGGGGTTATCTTCCCGCCCCAGGAAGACATCTACACGAGAATGGAATCGCTGATCCATCACTTTATGCTGGTGGTGGAAGGGCTTAAACCGCCCACCGGGGATTACTACCAGTGCATAGAATCTCCCCGAGGCGAGCTGGGCTGTTACATTGTGAGCGACGGCGGGCCGAAGCCTTATCGGCTGAAATGGCGGGCGCCCGCGTTCGTGAACCTCGAGTCCCTTGCCAAGATGAGCAAGGGAGCCTTTTTCGCGGACCTGATAGCCATACTCTCCAGCGTGGACATCGTGCTGGCAGAGGTGGACAGATAGACGGAAACAAGGAGTAAGCCGAACCAATGACCCTCGGGGAAGTGGTTGAGGCCCTTAATCTCGAAGTCAAGACCTGCCCTGACGAGACGGGCCGCGTTGTGGAAGGCGGCTATGTGAGCGATCTCCTCAGCGACGTTATCGCTGGAGCCAAGGAGGGGGATCTTTGGATCACCTTGCAGCTTCACCAGAATATTGTCGCGGTGGCTTTTCTCAACAATCTGGCGGGAATAGTAATCGTCGGCGGGAGGCAGCCGGACGAGGACACCCTGAAGAAAGCTGAAGAGCAGGGTGTTCCTGTCATGCTAACCCCCATGAAGAGTTACGAAGTTGCAGGCAGGCTATACGAGATGGGAATCCGCCGGAAAGCTTAAGGCTGGCGCCGGTGGCGACAAAGGCCCGGCGAGACTGCACGGAAATGAGGTGCTGTCAGGTCGCTCTAAGGATCTTCAGGCTCGACCTTCATATCCATACGGTCCTGTCGCCCTGCACCGATATTGCGGAGATGACGCCGAGAGCCATAGTCCGCGCAGCTCTGGACAGCGGTATGGATATGATCGCGATATGCGACCATAATTCCGCCAGGAACACAGCTGCGACGCGGCGAGCAGCCTTGGGGACCGGGCTCGCGGTGATCCCTGGAATCGAGGTCACCTCATCGGAGGAAGTCCATATACTGGGGCTTTTCCCTACCGACGAGGCCGCTGCAGCGATGCAGGATGAGGTTTACGCAAGGCTGTACGGAGAGAACGACGAAGAGGTTTTCGGATACCAGGTCGTTGTTGACGAACACGATCAGGTGGACGATCTGGATCAGAGGCTGCTCATAGGCGCCACGACGATTCCGGCGGAACGGGTGGTAAAACTGATTCAGAGTCTTGAGGGCCTTGCCGTGGCCTCTCACGTTGACAGGGCCGGGTTCGGGGTTTTCAGTCAGCTTGGGTTCATACCCCCCGGCATGAATTTGGACGCACTGGAAGTGTCGGGAAGGAGCGATTTTGAAGCCGCTGGAGCGCGGTACGCCCAGTGTCGCGATTACACGTTGATAACGTCCTCGGACGCCCACTGGCTTCAGGAGATAGGCTCTGCCCACACTGAGGCCAGAATGGCGGAACCGAGCTTTGAAGAGCTTGGTAAAGCCCTGGCCCAGGCCGACGGTCGTGAGATCATCGGGGGCAGGCGAAGAGAACAAAGGTCAGACGGGTAGGCAATCAAACGAGCGAGACGAGGCGGACAACGGGTGTGTACCCGATTGGGCGAGCTGCCCAAGCGGAGACCTCGCACCGCCACAACCCTCCGGACACCTCTATGGATCTCTAGACGTATATGGAGGATCTCTCTCTTCATATTCTAGATGTGGCCGAGAACGGCATAATCGCCGGGGCCGACCTCATCAGAATAACGGTGATCGAGGATCCGGACTCGGACAAACTGACAATTTCCGTCGAGGACAACGGCCGCGGTATGGAAGCTGAATTCCTGGCCAGGGTCCTGGACCCGTTCGTTACCACCAGGACCACCCGAAGGGTAGGACTCGGGCTGTCGCTCTTTCAGCAATCAGCCCAGGAAGCTGGCGGCAACTTGATCATCGAGTCGGAGCCCGGCGTGGGAACCAAGGTAACCGTGTGGATGAGCCACGGCCACATTGATCGCAAACCGATGGGCAACTTGGCCGAGACCGTGCTGACCCTCATCGAGGGAAATCCTGGCGTAGACACGGTCTACGTGCACAAGAAGCATGGCAGGGAATACGTCCTGGATACCCGAGAGATTCGAGAGGAACTTGAAGGTGTGCCCCTGAATAATCCCGAGGTTGTTGGGCTGATAAAAGACAACCTTGTAGCGGGCCTGGAAGAACTGGCCGCGAACTGAACCATCAGCCCGGTGGAGCAGAAGCAAAGTGCAAGAACGTGACGCAATACTCAAGAGGAAGGTCCAATCCTCGGTGGAACTCATTCCGCCGGAAGAACTGGACAAACTGGAACCCGTTATCGAAAGGTATTATGGCAATCCGGGTTTCCTGATTCCGGCCCTGAAGGAAGCGCAGGAAATGTTCGGATACTTGCCGTTGGAAGTTCAGCATAAGCTGGCCGATGGATTGCATATTCCGCCGTCTCACGTTTACGGCGTTGTGACCTTCTATTCCTTCTTCACCATCACTCCGAGAGGCAGGCACACGATTCGCCTGTGCCTGGGAACGGCCTGTTACGTCAAGGGCTCCAAGGAGATGCTGGAGTTGATTGTGAAGGAACTGGGGATCAACGTGGGAGAGACATCCGAGGACGGTCGGTTCACGCTGGAGGCTGTCAGATGCCTCGGCGCATGTGGTCTGGCTCCGGTCATGCTGATCGGCGAAGATACCCACGGCAATATTCACCCACCGGATACCATCAAGATCCTAGAGGGTTATCAATGATCACTTGCAGGCTGGGGAGCGCTCGGTAGGGTTGACGCGGGTCTTGTGTACCAGTTTCACCTTCCGCGGGAGAACCCGGCCGAAACGATCCTCCAGGAGGAAGCGTCGTGCCGAAGATTTCCATTGAGGATCTGAAGAAAATCAAAGAGCGTGAAAAGCAGCGAATGGTTCTCAGAGAGGGCCAGCATCGGGCCAAGATCACGGTACATATGGGGACGTGCGGCATAGCTGCCGGAGCTCGCGAAATCATGACCCTTTTCAGGGATCAGATAGCGGAGCGCGACCTTTCCGACGTGATTCTCACCAACTCGGGCTGCGCCGGCCTTTGTGCCAAGGAGCCTATGATCACGGTGGAAATCGTTAATCAGCCCCCTGTGAAATACATCTCTCTCAACAGGGCAAAGGCCATGCGCATATTCGAGGAGCATGTCCTGGCCGGAAAGGCCGTCGAGGAGTTCGCCCTGGCCCGCGGCAGCGAAACTATGGCCACCTGATCGGCCTGGATACAGACTTAAAGATACTCCGGAAAGTCGTCTCTCCACGGCTTTCCGACGGAGAATAAGAGATGTGTGCCAGCCCCTATTATAGAATGCAATTCATGCTCTGCGCCGGAACAGGCTGCATTGCCAGCGGCTCTCTGGACTTGAAATCAGCCCTGGAGAGGGAATTGACAAAAAGAAACCTCCAGGACGAAGTCCAGATAATCATGACGGGCTGCAACGGCTTTTGCGCTCAGGGCCCAATCATGGTGGCCTATCCTGACGGAGTGTTGTACAGCCGGGTCAAGCCTGAGCACGCGCCCCTCATAGTCGAAGAACACGTCCTGAAGGGCAGGGTGGTCGAGAAGCTGCTCTTCAAAGAAGAGGCCGCCAAGGATCGCGTCCCTCTGATGAAGGACATAGGCTTCTTCGGGCTCCAGCGGCTCATCGTCCTGCGCAACAGGGGGCTCATAGACGCCGAGAACATTGACGAATACATCGCCCGGGACGGGTACGCCGCGCTGGCCAAGGCAGTTACCCAGATGACGCCCGAGGAGGTGATCGAGGAGGTCAAGAAATCAGGCCTGAGAGGCCGTGGCGGCGGCGGCTTTCCAACGGGCCTCAAATGGGAAGAGTGCCGCAGGTACGCGAGCTTCCCTAAATACACCATCTGCAACGGAGACGAAGGCGACCCAGGCGCATTCATGGACCGATCGGTCATGGAAGGCGATCCTCACTCGGTTCTCGAGGGTATGGCCATATCAGGCTACGCCATCGGGGCTGAACAGGGTTACATATACGTCCGAGCCGAGTACCCCCTCGCGATAAAGAGGCTGCAGAAAGCTATTGAAGACGCCAGGGACTACGGTCTCCTCGGCAAGGACATCCTGGGCAGCGGATTCAACTTTGACGTAGGGATCGCTCCCGGAGCCGGCGCTTTCGTGTGCGGCGAGTCCACGGCGCTGATGTACTCGATCGAGGGCAAGAGGGGAATGCCCAGAATCAAGCCTCCCCGCAGTGCGGAGGCCGGCCTTTGGAATCAGCCCACCAACCTCAACAACGTGGAGACGTTTGCCAATCTCAATCCCCTAATACTCAACGGCGGGGACTGGTTTGCCTCCATCGGCACCGAGGGCAGCAAGGGTACCAAGGTGTTCGCCCTGACGGGTGCCATCAACAACGTGGGTCTCGTGGAAGTACCCATGGGGACGACCCTCAAGACCCTGATCTTCGACATTGGTGGAGGCATACCCAAGAAACGCAAGTTCAAAGCCGCGCAGATGGGCGGTCCGTCCGGAGGGTGCATCCCGAACGGAATGGAAGACGTGCAGATAGACTTTGAGTCCCTTATCGACGTGGGCGCGATGATGGGGTCCGGCGGCGTGGTCATCATGGACGAGGCCACGTGTATGGTTGACACAGCGAGGTTCTTCACCGAATTCTGCGTGGATGAGTCCTGCGGCAAGTGCACGCCGTGCCGTGAAGGGCTCAAAGTTATGTTCGAAAAGCTCACGGACATCGTTGAAGGCCGCGGGCAAGAAGGGGATGTGGAGTTCCTCATAGAGCTGGGCCACCACATAAACAACACCTCCCATTGCGGTCTGGGAAAGAGCGCGGCCAACCCGGTGCTTTCCACCATCCGTTATTTCAGGAACGAGTATGACGACCACATCCGGGAAAAGCACTGCACCGCGTTGGTGTGCCCGAATCTCATAGATTTCGTGGTTATCGAAGAGAAGTGCAAGATGTGCGGAATGTGCTACAGGAACTGTCCATCCGACGCCATCATCTGGGAGAAAAAGAAGGTGGCGAGGATAGACCAGGAAAAATGCACCAAGTGCAGGACCTGCATCCTGAACTGCAGGTTTCGAGCCATCAGATAACAGGCGGCTGGTAGAGGCGGTTTTCGGCCCCGGCCGGAAGGGGCCCCTTCGGACCGGCTTACAATCTTTTTTGTGAGAAAGTTTCCATGGTTACCCTTACCATTGACGGGGTTGAAGTTACGGTCGAGCGTGGAGCCACGATACTGGAAGCGGCCCAAAAAGCGGGTGTACGCATTCCCACCCTCTGCCACGACAAGCGGCTGATACCTTATGGTGCCTGCCGCCTGTGTATGGTGGAGGTTACGGCCCGCGGTCGCACTCGCACCATGCCTGCTTGTTTCAATCCGGCTCGGGACGGCATGGAAGTGGCTACCCATACGCCCAAGCTCGTTGAGAGCCGGCGCATGCAGCTCATGCTGCTTTTGAGAAGCCATCCGCTGCTCTGCCCCAGCTGCGATGCAGGCGGCAAGTGTCAACTCCAGAACCTGGTCCACGAATACGAGATTCCGGAACTGCCCTTCAGCCGAGAATCACGCTACTACCACGTGGATAATGATTCGCATTTCATACGGTTCAACATGAACCTGTGCATCCGCTGCGGAATGTGCGTGCGAATCTGCGACGAGGTCCAGGGCCGGAACGAACTGAGCTTCATCAATCGGGGTATGCTCACCGAGGTGTCCACGGATTTCGGGCGACCCCTCGACTGCGAGTTCTGCGGCCAGTGCGCTTCTGTATGCCCTGTGGGTGCCATCTCTTCCAAGTGGCTGGTGGGAACCGGCCGGGAATTCGAGCTCAAGAAGACCAACACCGTCTGTTCTTTCTGTAGCCTCGGCTGTAGCCTTACCCTGGGACAGAAGGACCGCAGGGTGGTTTATGTGACGTCACCCTCCGAGAGCCCCAACGAGGGCAACCTCTGTGTGAAAGGCCGCTACGGGTGGCCTTACATCTACTCGGAGGAGCGCCTGAGCAAGCCGCTGATTCGGAAAGGCGGCACTCTTCAGGAAGTGGAATGGAACGAAGCCCTGAGATTCGTTGCCGAGCGGCTTGAGGCCGTGAAGAAGGTCTCGGGCGGACCAAGTGTTGCCGCCCTCGGATCCGAGCGGCTCACCAATGAAGAAGCTTACGTGTTCAACCGGTTCGTTCGCACGGTCCTGGGAACGCCGAATCTGGACCACGCCGGCGGGTACGGGTACAGGCCGCTTGTGGACGGCCTCGGGGCTGCATTCGGCTATCCCTCTTCAACCAACTGTATTCGTGAGATCAGAAAGGCTCAGGTTATACTCCTGCTCGCCGCGGACCTTCACGAGACCCATCCCGTGGCCAAGGCAGAAGTCAACCTTGCCACGACGCGTCTCAGGGCAAAGGCCATCGTGGTGGATCCGATCCGGACCGAGCTTGCCTC
>Ga0172371_10013620_pt1 | contig 10569 bp, 8 predicted proteins | sample Lak12m_FD_114543 | JGI IMG/M metagenome (GOLD analysis project Ga0172371, IMG submission 114543) | Freshwater microbial communities from Kabuno Bay, South-Kivu, Congo - kab_022012_12m | ecosystem: Environmental > Aquatic > Freshwater > Lake | place: Democratic Republic of the Congo: South-Kivu... | reverse complement strand
GCAGAAACAGAAAAAAACCTGAAGAGAGTGAAGAAAGACCAGAAGGAAGTGAAAAAACAGGGGGAATAGCGGGGTTTTTCAAAAATCTTTTCGGCGGTAAAGAGAATGAGGAAAAGTAATAAACCGGGGTTTATTTGAGCTTGGAAACATACCCGTTTTCTTTTATATAATACCTTAGCGGCTTGTCTTTCCAGGGGCCGGCGTAATCGACGCCGACCCTTTTGGTTTTTACGATTTGGTTTTTGGGGATTTTGACGCCCCGGTCTTCGAAATAAAGTTTGGAATTTTTGGTGACGGCGGAGTGGCAATTGAGCTTTTTGTCGATCCGGAGGGCGCGGCAGAGTTTGCCGGGGCCGGAGCCTTCCCTGTCGGGGAGTTCTATCGCGCGGATCAGCACCGCCGAGGGATATCCTTTGGCTTCGGTGATAATATTGGCGCAAAAATACATGCCGTAAATCATATAGACGTACCATATTCCCGCGGGTTCATACATAACTTTGGTTCGGTGAGTTTTTCCTTTAGAAGCGTGGCAGGCCAAGTCGTGCGGGCCGACGTAGGCTTCGGTTTCCACTACCATGCCAGCCAGGGTATTTTTGCCTATTTTGCGCACCAAAAATTTGCCGAGGATTTCCCGGGCTACCGTGACCGTATCGCGTTCGAAGAAGGAACGTTTAAGCACCATTGATTTTTTCACTGATAATTTCCGCCACGACCTGGGGATTGGCTTTGCCCTTGGTTTCTTTCATCACTTGGCCGATCAAAAATTGCAGGGTCTTGGTTTTGCCTTCCTTCAGCTCTTGGGCGGCGGCGGGATGGGCTTCCAGAATTTTTTCAATTACTTCCGCCAGCGCCGAAGAGTCAGAAATTTGCAACAAGTCCATTTGCTCGGCAATCTGGGAAGGATCGCCGCCTTTGTTAATCATCTTGCTCAAGATGGCTTGGGCGGCCGAAGAGTTTATTTTATTCTCGCGCAGCATCACAATCAGCTCGGCAAGGTTTTCCGGGGTGCACTTGATCTTTTCCGAGTCGCTGTGAGCTTTGATCCAGCATTTTTTGATTTCGGTGACGATATAGTTGGCCAGCAGTTGATAAATATCCTTGGGAATGGGTTTTTTACTCGTGTCCTCCCACCATTCCAGCAACTCGCTGGCCGCTTCTTCGAAATAATCGCCCAAATCTTTTTTGGCCGAGAGCACGTCGATGCTTTCGGGGTTTAATTGATACTCTTTTCTTAATCTCGAGCGGTACTGGTTGGGCAGTTCCGGTAATTCACGGCGTAGAAGCCCGACTCTTTTTTGGTCAATGAATATCGGCGGGATGTCCGGCTCGGGGAAGTAGCGGTAGTCGCTGGCTTCTTCCTTGCTGCGCTGGCTCACGGTGGCCTGTTTGCCTTCGCTCCAGCCCCGGGTTTCCGCGGTTATTTTTTCCCCGCGGGCCAAAGCTTTTCCTTGCCTCTCAATTTCGTAGTCGATACTGCGTTCCACCGCCTTGAAAGAGTTCAGATTTTTCACTTCGACTTTGGTGCCGGCCAGCCGTTTGGCGCCCTTGGCTCCGGCGGGAGCCAAAGAAATGTTGGCCTCACAGCGCATATAACCTTTTTCCATGTCGGCGTCAGAAATGTCCAAATAGCGCAGCATGAGCTGCAACTCCTGGCAAAATTTGCGGGCTTCAGCCGCGGTTTCGATGTCCGGTTCGGTGACCAGCTCGATCAGCGGCACTCCTGCCCGGTTCAGGTCCACCAAGGTGTACTCGGTGCCTTTCGGGTGAAAATTCTTGCCGGCGTCCTCTTCCAAGTGGATCCGGTTGACCCGGATTTTTTTGCCGTTAATTTGCAAGGTGCCGTTCTTGCAGAAAGGGCTGTCATACTGGCTGATCTGGTAGCCTTTGGGCAGGTCTGGGTAAAAATAGCTTTTGCGGTCAAAACAGCTGTAATCGGCGATTTTACAGCCCAAAGCCACCCCGAATTTGATCACCAAATCAACCGCTTCTTCGTTTGGAACCGGCAAGGCGCCCGGTTGGGCGGTGCAGGTGGGGCAAATGTGGGTGTTGGGTTTTTTGCAAAACGGGTCATTGGTGCAGCGGCAAAACATTTTGCTGCGGGTTTTCGGCTGAACATGGACTTCCATGCCGATCACCGGAGTGTATTTGGCTTTTTTGGGCATATAGATTGTGTTTACCCTAAAAATCTATAATAAATAAATAAATTGAACAAAGAGTATATCTGTTGTTAAATATTTAAGTAATTTCCTTGAGGTTGCAAAACTTTTAAATTTTTACAGGACTTCGCTACGAGGACGTAGCTCGAGGTAAAAATTTAAAAGTTTTGCAACCGTCTATAAGTTAAATTTATGGTACTGGGTGTAGATAAGTTGTTGGAGCTGGTCAAAGAAAAAAAATTGGTCGAGGGGCTTTGCGAGCGGGAGCTCACTAATCCCGAAGGAGCCGGTTTTGACCTGCGCTTGGGGGAGCTGTTCGAACTGGAAGGGGAGGGTTTTTTGGGAGTGGTGAACCGCGACACTCCTGATCTCAAAAAAGTGGCCGAATACCGGGGAGATGACCCGGAAGAACTTTTTGATATCGAGCCGGGAAAATATTATTTGGTAACCACGATTGAATCGGTGAATCTGCCGGAAGACCTGATCGCTTTCATCGTTTCCCGCACCACCCTGTTCCGTTCGGGAATCGCGCTGTTCAACGGGGCGGTTTCGCCCGGCTACCAAGGAAAGTTGACTTTTGCCATCTGCAATTTGGGAAAACAAAAAATCAAAATCGCTTTGGGGGCCCGGATGGTCCACATAACTTTCCACCAAGTGGCCGGCAGTTCCAACGCCTACCGGGGCCAATGGCAGGGCGGCCGCGTCACCACCGAAGGCGAGGAAAAACAAGTCTAAACTATTTTTATGGAAAAAAATGATACCAAATTTGTGATCCGTCCGTCCCGCAAAATCGGCGGCACCATCGCGGTGAAAGGCGCCAAAAACCACGCCCTGAAAGTGCTGGCCGCCGCGGCGCTCACCGACAAGGACGTTAAAATCACCAATGTGCCCCAAATTGAAGACATCAAAAGAAAAATCGAATTGCTGGAGCTGATCGGCGTGAAAGTGACCGCCGAAAAAGATACCTTGGTCCTCAATGCCAAAAATATCAAAACCACCACCCTGGATCCGGAAAAATCCAGCACCATACGCACGTCAATTATTTTGGCCGCCGCCCTGCTGGGCCGCTTCGGCAAGGTCAGCTTCTATCATCCCGGCGGCTGCGTGCTGGGCAAGCGGCCGGTGGACATTTTTTTGCTCGGTTTTGAAAAATTAGGCGCGAAATTAACTCAAAGCCGGGAGTTGATCGAGGTAACCGCCCCCGGAAAACGCTTGGCCGGCGGGGAATTTTTCTTTCCGCGAATAAGCGTAACCGCGACTGAAGCCCTGATAATCGCGGCAACGCTCGCCAAGGGTAAGACGGTTCTCCGAAATTGCGCTCTGGAGCCGGAAATATCCGCTTTAGCTAAATTTCTTAACACCTGCGGCGCGAAAATTAAGGGAGCCGGGACTCCTATCATCACCATCCAAGGGGTGAACAAACTTAAAGGCGGCCAGTGCGCCATCATCCCCGACCGGATTGAGGCGGCCACTTTCCTGATTTTGGGAGTGCTCCACCGCGCCAAGTTATTGATAACCAAATGCAACCCCGGCCACCTCGAAGCTCTGCTCACCACCCTGGAAAAAGCCGGAGCTCAATTCAAGGTCGGTAACAATTCGATTGAATGTCTTCCCTATAAAAAATTGGACTCCACCAATATCATCACTCACGAATACCCCGGCTTCGCCACCGATATCCAACCGCCTTACACAGTTTTGGCCACCCAGACTCACGGGCAAAGCTTAATCCACGACCCCATATTTCCCGGCCGTTTATTTTTTACCGACAGTCTGGTGCAGATGGGGGCCAACATCATCATGTGCGATCCGCACCGCATCGTGGTCCAAGGACCGACCAAGCTCAACGGAAAGAAGTTAGCCAGTCCCGATATCCGAGCCGGCATCGCGCTGGTGCTGGCCGGCTCCATCGCCGAAGGCGAGACGGTTATCGATAATATCTATCAAATTGACCGCGGTTACGAGGATATCGACAAGCGGTTGGGGGGAATCGGAGTAAACATCAAGAGAATATAAAAAAATAAATTAATATAATGCGAAGCAAAAAAATCCTCTCGTACCTGCTTTTCCCCGGCCTGATGGCGATTTTCGCCTCATCCAACGTGGCCTACGCCGCCATCACGAACAAGCTTGGCTGCGGTGAGACCATCCGGGCTTGTATTCTGTACGGCATTAACCAGCTCCAGCTCATCGTGGTGGGAGTCACCGTGGTGGTGATCATAGTGGCCGGAATCATTTACCTGTTTTCCGGCGCGAACGAGAGCATGGCGACCAGGGCCAAAATGACTTTGTACGGCGCGGTTATCGGGTTCGCCATCGTGATTGGGGCCTCGATTTTGGTAAATGAGGTGGGGAGGGCGCTGGGCTGGCAGGGAGCCTCGCAAGATGACGCCGCCCACAACATCATTGCCCGGGCCATCACTTTCCTGTTCAGCATCCTGGGGGCCATCAGCATCGGCGGAATCCTGGTGGGCGCGGGCATGTATATCATGTCGGCCGGGGACGAAGAGCGGGCCAATTCGGGAAAAAGAATAGTCATCTATTCCATCATCGGAACGGTGATCGCCCTTTCGGCCACCCTGATCGTGCGACAAGTCGAGCGGATTATGTTACAATAAGTTGCCGCATTTCTGTATTTACTTGAAAACATGTTACATTTGCTAACCCTACTCTTAATCTTTTTCGCTCTTTTGGCTCTTCTGGTGCTGACTCACGAGCTGGGGCATTTTTTGATGTCCATCTGGATGGGGGTCGAGGTGGAGGAATTCGGTTTCGGCCTGCCGCCGCGGCTCATCGGCCTGGTTAAGCTGAAGGACAAGGGCGAGAAAAGGACTTTTTGGAAAGTAATCCACAAGTACAGCAAAATAAATTATGACGACAAGGTGCCAGTTTCGCCAATTTACTCGTTAAACGCGATTCCGTTTGGCGGTTTCGTCAAAATCTTCGGCGAAGACGGCGACGAGCGTCAAAACCCCAAATCATTCGGCGCCCAGCCGGTGAGCAAGCGCTTTTTGATTCTGGTGGCCGGCATTGCCATGAATTTCATCTTGGGAGTGGCTTTGTTCACTTACGGCTACTGGTCGGGCTTTCCCGAGGCAGTGGAGGACACCGCCCAGATTGCCAACGCCAAAGTCCAGATTTTGAGCGTCAGCCCCGGGTCGCCCGCCGAGCAAGCCGGATTGCAAATGGGCGACACCATTCAATCAATCGTTCTGCCTGACCAAGAGAAAGTTCCGATCAACACCGTCACGGAGCTGCAAAATTATTCCAAAGCCGAGGCGGGGAACAGCATCACCATGGAAGTCACGCGCGGCAATGATTTATATCGCTTCAATATCGTGCCCCGGGCCAATCCCCCGGAAGGGGAAGGCCCCATCGGCATCTCGCCGGCCCGCATCGGGATCGTGAAATATCCTATTGTTAAAGCTTTCGAAATCAGCCTGGTTGAATCAGTGCAATTGATCTGGATAATGGCGGATTATTTGTGGAACATCATCGGCCACCTCATCCACGCCCAAAAAGTGGCGGTGGACGTGTCCGGACCCGTCGGCATCGTGGTGCTCACCAACCAGTTCCGGGAGATGGGTTTTCCTTACTTGCTCAAATTCGCCGGGTTGATTTCGTTGAATTTAGCTTTTATCAATTTCATCCCCTATCCAGCGCTGGACGGGGGCCGCATTCTATTTTTGCTGATTGAAAAAATCAAGGGCCGCCCGGTAAGCCCCCGTTTGGAGCAAATCATCCACACGGTGGGGCTGTATTCCTTGCTGCTGCTGATGGTTTTGGTCACCTTCAAGGACGTTTCCCGTTTCCACGAGAAATTTCAAATTCTGTGGGAAAAAATTCAGTTTTGGAGATAGCAAGCGATAATACCAACTAATCTTCTTCCCATAAGTCGATTGAGTAATGGTCCTCCGAAGGAAAATAGGCCGGAGGATAATAGAGCAGATTGTTGTCATAAATAATATTGCGGTTGCGGTAGCCGGAGCAGTGGTCGCCTCCGCAGACCCAGGCAAATCCATAGCGCCGGTTGGTGATTATACAGCCGTTTATTGTGATAGAATCCCGGTTATAGTACTGGCGAGAAGACGACTGATTGTAATAATCCCGTCCGACCCGGCCATTCTGGGCCACCAGGGCCGCGTCGATATGGAGGATGTCATCGCTTTGCAAGCCGATAGTGACATTGTTTTGAGCCAAAAGCCCGATGATATCGCTGCCGTCGGAGTTGGAATACCGGATGCTATGGAAAATGTAAATGTCGGCCATTTCTCCTCCCACCAGGTTGGCAGCCGCGATGGTCACATGGTCCCCGTTGATGGTCCCCTCGACGCTCACTTTTCCTTCCACGAAAATCACTCCGTTAGCCGGGACATCATAAACCGTCGGGCCGACTTCGTTACTCATTTGGTAGGAAACCGAGCCGCAAGACTTGGCTTTATAGACATTGAATTTGTGGTCGGTGCGCAGAACGATATGATAACCGCAATAAGGACGGCTAAGCGGCTCTAAATAAACTCCTCCGTTGTTGGCCGCATCCTTAATCACGCTAAAATCCACCCCGATTGAATTAAAGTCCTTGTAGGGAGCGGGGTAATATTTCCCGGCCAAAAAAACTTGGGATTCGTCCGGCAGGGCGGTCCACACGGCTGGTTTATATTCTCCGTAATCCGGGTCCCAATAGGTTTCGGGAATATTGCTGCCGATCACATTATGCGCCACGCCGTCAAAATGGATTCCGTTGTTGGAATGGACGGCTCCCCAGACCTCGGTGCCCGGTCCAAAGCGCATGACATCGTTCCCGACCACCGCAAAGTCTCCCCAGGTTTTTTTCCTCAATCGGGCGTCGACTTTTCTTTCGATGTTGGGGTTGCGCTGATCCCAACCGGTGGATTTTACCGTTATCATCGTGCTGCCCTCATCGGGCGGGGCCACTTCTATCCGGTAGCCTCCGATGGCATTTCCGGCTTGATTTGTTAAAACGCCGTCGTAATAGGGAACGCCCAGCGGAGTTCCTTCCCAATACGCTTTGGTCTGGGCGGAAGTTTTTCCCTCCAAAGTTTTGCCAACGTACCACTCATAATAATTCAGTCCGGCTTCCGCGGCTTGCAAAGCGTTGCTGCGGGCGGTCTGGCGCACCGACTGCTCATAGCGGTAGGAAATATAGCCCAAAAGACTGGTGAGGATCAGAGCCAGAATCCCCCCGAATACCAGCAAATAAGGAATAATAATGCCCGACTGTTTTTTATTTTGCATTTTCAGCCTCCTTGGCGTTTTCTTTTTGACTATTAGCGTTTGGTTTGGCAGGTCCATTGCCATTACCATTTTCGTTGTTATTTTCCTTTGCTTTTTCGATTATGTCACCTGTCGCCATTTTGTCGCCCGGGTTGAGACGAATAATTTTTACCCCCTGGGTGTTGCGACCGAGCACCGGAATGTTGTTCATCGGGGTGCGGATAACTTGTCCTTCGGTGGAAGTGAGAATCAAGTCGTCGTTTTTCCGCGCGGCTTGGTCGATAAGCTGGGCCATCACCAGTTGCCCGGTTTTGGGCGTCACCCGCATGGTGCGGATGCCGCTGCCGCCCCGCTTTTGCAGGCGGTATTCCCGCAGACGGGAAAACTTGCCGATGCCGTTTTCGCTCACGTTAAGCAGGATTCCCTGGTCTTCTTTGCCCTGGGTTATACTGATGCCCACGATAAAATCTTTTTCCTTGAGGCGCATCCCGCGGACTCCGGCCGCCGAGCGGCCCATCGGACGGGCTTCTTCTTCGTCAAAGCGGATTGACTGGCCGTAAGCGGAGACCAGCACCACTTCATCGCCGGGGTTGCTGCCCATCACCCAGCTTAGCTCATCACCTTTCTTGAGCCGGATAGCAATCAAACCGCTGCGACGGACGGTGTCGTAGGCGCTGCGCTCGGTTTTTTTGACCACTCCTTTTTTGGTCACGAAAAAGAAATATTCGGGCAGGTTGCCGCTGGACAAGCTGATGATGGCGGAAATCTTTTCTTCCGCCCCCAAATTGAGGAAATTGACCAGCGCCTGGCCTTTGGCGGTACGGGAAAATTCCGGCAGTTCGTAGGCTTTCAGCTGGAACACCCGGCCCAGCGTGGTGAAGAAAAGGATGTCGGCATGGGTGTTGGTGATAAACATGTGTTGGATGACATCGTCGGTCTTGTGGGCTCCGCCCATCACCCCTTTGCCCCCGCGGTGCTGGGAGCGGTAGGTTTTCGGGTTCATCCGTTTGATGTAGCCGCTCTTGGTCACCACTACCATGGTGTCTTCCTGGGGAATCAGGTCTTCGGCGGAGAAATCTTTGATGCCGCGGGCCATCACCTTGGTGCGGCGCGGATCGGCATATTTTTCTTTGACCTCCTCAATTTCCTTTTTGATCACCCCTTTGAGCAGCCTTTCGGAAACCAAAATCGCCTCCAATTGCTCAATCAGCTTTCGCTTTTCTTCCAGTTCGTCCTCGATTTTCTTGCGCTCCAGGCCGGCCAGGGTCTGCAGGCGCATTTCCAAGATGGCGGTGGCCTGCAAGTCGGAAAATTTGAATTTCTTCATCAAGTTAGCGTGGGCCTCTTCTTTGGTTTTGGACTTTTTGATGGTGGCGATCACTTCGTCAATATGATCCAAGGCTTTTTTGAGGCCTTCCAAAATGTGCATCCGCTCTTTGGCCCGGGCCAAGTCATATTCGGTGCGGCGGCGCACCACCACTTTGCGGTGCTCCAGGAAGTATTCCATCACGTCCTTAAGCCCCAGCACTTTGGGCTGGATGCCGTCCACCAGGGCCAGCATGTTTACGTTAAAGGCCTTCTGCAGGTCGGTGAGCAGGTATAATTTGTTGAGGATTTTGTTGGGATGGGCGTCGCGCTTAAGCTCAATCACAATGCGCACACCGTCTTTGTCGGATTCGTCGCGGATATCCCGGATGCCTTCCAGTTTGCCGCTTTTGGCGAGCTCGGCAATTTTAATGATGGTCTGGGCTTTGTTGGACTGGTAGGTGATTTCCCGCACCACGATCCGGTGGCCTTTTTTGGTTTCTTCGATCTGGGCGTCGGCCCGGGAAAGGATTTTGCCTTTGCCGGTGGCGTACGCTTGCAGGATATCCTGCCGGTTGAAAATCGTGCCTCCGGTGGGGAAATCAGGACCTTTGATAAATTCCATCAGTTCCTCCAGGCTGGCCTCGGGATTGTCCAAAAGCAGCACCAAGGCGTCGGCCAGTTCCCCCAAATTATGGGGAGGGATGTTGGTGGCCATACCCACCGCGATCCCCATGGTGCCGTTCAGCAGCAGCTGGGGCAGGCGCGACGGCATCACCCGGGGCTCCTTGCGGGAAGCGTCATAGTTGTCCACGAAATCAACGGTATCTTTTTCGATATCCATGAGGATTTCCTCGGAAATTTTGGCCATCCGGCATTCGGTGTAGCGCATGGCCGCCGCGTTGTCACCATCCATCGAACCGAAATTGCCTTGGCCGTCCACCAGCGGGTAACGGAAAGAAAAGTCCTGGGCCATGCGCACCATGGTATCGTAGACAGCCGTGTCGCCGTGGGGATGGTATTTGCCCAGAACATCTCCCACCACCAGGGCGGATTTGCGGTATTTTACGTTATGGCGCAAGCCCAGTTGGTGCATGGCGTATAAAATTCGGCGGTGGACCGGCTTTAAACCGTCCCGCACGTCCGGCAGGGCCCGCGAAACAATCACGCTCATAGCGTAATCCAAATAGGATTCCTCCATTTCGTTCACAATCTCCCGATTTTTGATGATTTCTTTACTGGTATTCATTATTATTATTGAATTCGCTTGTTCTTAAGGCAATCTTCTTGACAGGACTTTGCTCGCAAAGCCGAGCTCGAGGTCAATAAGATTGCCTTAAGAACTCGCTAACTTAAAATTTTTGATCTTTAAGGCCTTAGGAAATGATATTTTTTTACCTCGAGGTCGCCGCAGCGACCGAAGTCCTGTAAAAAAATACATTTCCTAAGGCCGATAACAAAAAAAATTTAAAAGAGATTAAAACATTTGCAATAGCCGTAATAAGCCAGGCTGGTGATCAAGAGGAGTCCTACCGGCAGGATCACCCGTTGGAATTTGACGTATACCCGGCCGTCGTGACTCTTTTTAAGATAAGAGTTCGAAAACGCACCCAGCCAAAACACGATTGTCCCGACAATGATTCCCACGATAATCTTGTCCTGCCCCCATATCTTGTTCAAGGGCAACCCGATGTAATTCATCCAGTAAAGGGGCAGGATTATCACCAAATACACCGCCACCAAAACCAGAATTCCCGTGGGAGCATTCAGTTTATCTTTCTTTTTCAAATAGTTCCACCCCCAAGCGGTCACCGATAAAGCCAGCCCGCCAATCCAGATTGCCGTTATAAAGTCGTCGACGCCCAGCCAGCGGGAT
>Ga0172371_10013617_pt1 | contig 10573 bp, 13 predicted proteins | sample Lak12m_FD_114543 | JGI IMG/M metagenome (GOLD analysis project Ga0172371, IMG submission 114543) | Freshwater microbial communities from Kabuno Bay, South-Kivu, Congo - kab_022012_12m | ecosystem: Environmental > Aquatic > Freshwater > Lake | place: Democratic Republic of the Congo: South-Kivu... | reverse complement strand
GGGAGGAGACCGGTGCCCTCGACGCCATGCTGGCGAAGGTGGCCGACTTCTACGACCAGGAGGTCGACGACGCGGTCAACGCCATCACCAGCCTGATCGAGCCGATCCTGATCATCGTGATGGGGGTGGCGGTGGGCGGCATCCTGATCTCGCTCTACCTGCCCATGTTCAACATCGCCAACCTCATCCAGAACTAGGGAACTGCGAGACGCGGCGCCGCCGGGCTTCGAGCCCGGCGGCGCCGCGTCGAGAGCGCGAAACCGGCTCAAGCCCCGGATGGCGGGCGCCGATGAACCTGGCGTATCGCGGAATCCCGGTTCGGGAGCGAGAGACCCAAGGAGGTTTCCAGAATGAACAAGGCCATCCGCAGGCGGCTGGCCGGGAGCGAAGGCTTCACGCTCATCGAGCTGATGGTCGTGGTGATGATCATTGCAGTCCTCATCGCCATCGCCATCCCCTCGTTCCTCGGCTTCCGCAAGTCGGCCCAGGACCGGTCGGCCCAGTCCGACATCCGCAACGTGCTGCTCTCCGAGAAGGCCTACTGGCTGGAGAACGGCGACTACACCCAGACCGCAGCCCACATCACGGCCCTCGAGCCGAACGCGGATGTCGTCGGCGGCCCGGCCGCCGGGGTCTTCATGGACCTGAACGCCGCCAGCAGCGACATCGTCTGCCTGGTTCGCACGGCAGAGTCGGGCAACACCTTCGCCATCTGGGAGAGCTCGACGGCGGGGACCTACTACGGCGCCACCGACCTCTCCGGCGCCGACTGCCCGGCCGCAGCCCCGGCGGGCTACGCCCAGGGCGGCTGGTAAGCAACCCGGATCACCTACCGAGTCGCAGGGGGCGGGCCTTGGGTCCGCCCCCTGCCCTTTTCCGAGGCCCCGATGATGCATCGACACGAAGGCGATGACGGCTTCACCCTCATCGAGTTGATGGTGGTGGTGGCGATCCTGGCGGTGCTGCTGGGCGTGGCCATCCCCTCTTTCCTGGGCGTGCGGCAGACGGCTCAGGACCGGGCGGCGCAGAGCGATCTGCGCAACGTCCTCCTCGCCGAGAGGATGATCTGGCAGGAGGAGGGCCACTACACGGCGGACCAGGCCGTTCTGAACGCCGTCCGGCCCGGCTCGCTGCTCAATGCCGACCCGGCGCTGGGGGTGTTCACAGATGTCAGCGACGGCGACGACCAGGTGGCTTGCCTGGTGCGGGCCTCACAGTCGGGCCGGGTGTTCTCGATCTGGGAGAGCGCGCTGGCGGGGACCCACTTCGGTGCCACCGACCTCTCCGGCGCCGACTGCCCGGCGGCGGCTCCCGCCGGGTACCACCAGGGCGGCTTCTGACGCTTCCCTTCCGGCGGGCAACCCCCTTCACTCGGCCCAGCCGGCGTCCGATGCTGTGGGCATGAGTCACCGCACCTTTCACCGGGCCGGGATCGGCCGAGGCCCGCTCCGATGATCGGGCTGCTGGCCGTCGTGGGCGGGGTGACGGGGCTCATCGTCGGTTCGTTCCTGAACGTCGTGGCGTACCGGGTGCCGCGCGGCCTCTCAGTGGTGCGGCCCCGCTCGGCCTGCCCGGGATGCGGCCACGAGATCCGCTCCCGGGACAACCTGCCCGTCCTCTCTTGGCTTCTGTTGCGCGGGCGCTGCCGAGACTGCGGCACCGGCATCTCGATCCGATACCCGCTGGTGGAGGCGGGAACGGCCGCGGCCTTCGCCTCGCTGGCGCTGCTGCTGGGGGCTTCCTGGGCCCTGCCGGCCTACTGGTGGGCGGCAGCGGTTGCCATCGCCCTTACCCTCACCGACCTGGATGTGCGCCGCATCCCCGACCGCATCCTCCTGCCGGGGGCGGCGGTGACTCTGGTGCTGCTGGGAGCCGGCGCGCTCGCCGACGGCGAGCCGATGGCCCTCTTGCGGGCCGTGGCCGGGGGAGGGGCCTACTTCGCGATCCTCCTCGCCGTGGCCCTGGCGGCGCGAGGTGGGTTCGGCTTCGGCGACGTCAAGCTGGGGCTTCTCCTCGGCATGGTGCTGGCCTATCGCTCCTGGGGGGTGCTGGCGGTGGGGGTCTTCGGCGCCTTTGCAGTGGGGGGCCTCGTGGCGGTGGCCTTGCTGGTCGCGCGGCGGGCCAAGCGGAAAGACGCCATCCCCTTCGGCCCGTCCATGGTCGCCGGGGCGGCCCTCGCGCTGGCTTGGGGGGAAGCCGTCGCCCGCTGGTACCTCGGCTGACCACCCACGGCGCGAGCGTTCCGCGCGGCTCGCGCTCACGGCCAAACGGGGCCAATCCCTGGCTGCGCGATTCCCGTTGTGTACCCTCATCCGTGACACACGTGTAGTTACCGCCGTGTGATCAGGCGAGGAGCCGCCCCGGGCGGCCACAACGGAGGAAGGATGCCGATCGCGGTAGGCCTCGACATCGGCTCTGAGGCGGTGCGCGCTGCCGTGGTCGACACCGGCAAGGCGACTCCCGTGTTGCGGCGTTTCGTCGAGATGCCGCTGCCCCCGGGAGCGGTCCAAGGCGGCGATGTCGTCGACACGGGGGCCGTGACCGAGGCGGTGAGTGCGCTCTGGAAGCGGCACCACCTGCCGCGCAAGCGGGTGGTGGTGGGCATCGCCAACCAGCGGGTGATCGTCCGCCAGGTGGATGTGCCTCACCTCGAGGAGGAGGAGCTGCGCGAGGCGCTGCCCTACCAGGTCCAGGACGCCATCCCCATCCCTGTCGAGGATGCGGTCCTCGACTGTGTGCCCCTCGAGGAGTTCGGCACCCCCGACGGCGACCTGATGCTGTCCATCCTCGTGATCGCGGCGCAGCGCGAGATGGTGGAGGGCCTCGTGACAGTTGCGCGCAAAGCCGGCCTCCAGGTGCTCTCCATCGACCTGCAGGCGTTCGGCCTGGTGCGGGCGGCCTTCGGCTCCGGCCTGACCATGGGCGGCGATGGCCCGCAGGGTCTCCTCGACATCGGTGGGTCGATGTCACAGATCGCCGTGGTCCGGGGTGGCATCACGCGCTTCGTGCGCATCCTCCCCACCGGGGGTGCCCAGTTCACCGAAGCGCTGATGGCGGGGGCCTCGCTGAGCCGGGAGGACGCCGAGGAGAGAAAGCGCTCCGTGGGAGTGGTGCCGTCGGGGCTCCCCGAGGGCGACGACGACCAGGCCGCCTTGCGGCGCCTCCTCACCCGCACCGCCGACGGCCTGATCGAGGAGATCCGGGGGTCGATCAACTACTACCTCACTCAGGCCGGGGAGCATTCGCTGGAGCGTCTTCTGGTTTCGGGGAATGGGGCACGCCTACCCCATCTGGCCAACCGGGTGGCTCGCGCCCTGGGCACGCGGGTGGAGCCGGTGCGCGTGCTCGATCACGTCAGCGTGGGGCGGCTCCACATGACCGAGACCCAGTTGTTGGAGCTGCAACCCGTGCTTCCCGCCGCCGTGGGGCTCGCCCTGTGGGGCAGCTTCGTCGTCCCGGCGGGTAACCGCTTCGCCCACGTGGCTCGGGAGGAGTAGTGCGACCGATCAACCTGCTGCCACCCGAAGTCGCCGAGGAGCGCAATCGCCGGCGGCGCATCGGGATGCTGATCGTGGCGGGCATCGCCTATGTTCTGCTGCTCGTCGCCGGGGTGTTCTACTGGAACACCAAGGTGTCGGCGGCTCGGGCCGATGTGGAGACCCAACTGGAGATCAACGCGGGGCTGGAGCAGCAGGTGGCCGCGCTGGCCGACGCCGGGGCGTTGCAGGCGGAGTTCCAGACCAAGGCCGCTCTGGTGCAGGAGGCGCTGGCCAAGGACGTCGACTGGGGCATCTTCCTGAACGACCTCTCGCGGCTGCTCCCGGAACGGGTCTGGGTGGAGGCCTTCAACGGCAGCATCGTCGAGGGTGAGTCGGCGGAGATCGTGGGCCAGGTGACCTTCAGCGGGATCGGCTTCACCTTCCCCGACGTCTCCGAGTGGCTGCGCACGCTCGAGTCGGCCGGCTTCAGCGGCGTTACCGGGCCGTGGGTGAGCACTGCCTCGGAGAGCGCCATCGGCGAGGAAGTGGTCATCAACTTCAGCTCGACGGCCGTCCTCACCAGTGGAGCGGTGACCGACCGTGCCGAGGAACTGATCCCGGAGGTGCCCTGAGGTGCGACGCTGGGTGATCCTCGGGGTACTCGTGGCGCTGCTGCTGGCAGTGGCTTGGTGGTTTTTCTTCATCTCGCCGCGCAACGCCAGCATCGCCAAGGCCGAGGACGACCTGCAGGCAGCCCAGGACCAGGAGATGGCGCTGCGCGCCCAGGTCGGGCAACTCATGGCCATTCGCGAATCCGAGGTCGAGTACCTCGCCGGCATCGGGCAGTTGGAGCGCTTGATCCCCGAACGGCCCCTCCTCGACGAGTTCATCGAGGCTGTCTACGCCCTGTGCGGCACCACCGGCGTGGAGCTGCTCAACATGGCGCCGGCGATGCCGGTTCCGGTCACCGGATCGGCCCTGCGGCAGATCACGGTGTCGGCCACCGTCGAAGGCGAGTTCTTCGAGGTGCTCGGCTTCCTCTTCGGGGTCATGGACATGGATCGGCTGGTGCGGGTGGACGCCATTTCCGTGTCCTCGGGGCAGGACGAAGCGGGGGTCACCACGCTGTCGGTGAGCCTGAGCATGCGCCTCTTCACCCTGGCCGACCTGGTCCCGATCGCCGAAGTCCCCGACGACGGCAGCGGTACTCCCGATGACGGGACGGTCGACGAGGGGTCCGGGCCGGAGGCGCAGACGACCATCACCAGCGGGGAGGGCTGACATGGGACGCGGCACCCTGCGGCGCACCCTGGTGGCGGTCCTGGTGGCCGTCCTGCTGGTCGGCACGGCGGGCGCCTCCGTGTGGCTCATGGCCTCCTCCGGGGTGCTCTCGCTGGGCGGCGACCAGCAGCTGCCCGGGGCGCCGGAGAACAGCGGGCAGGACCCGGGCGGGGTGACCATCCCGGCGGCCGGCGGCTTCCGCGTGGCGCAGCCCCGCGACCCCTTCGCCCCGCTGATCACCACCCCGACGAGCACCACGACCCCCGATGGGTCTACCACCACCGGCGGCGGGTCGACCACGACCACCGGCGGGGGGTCCACCACCAGCACTACCGGCGGCGGCTCGACTACGACGACCACCACCTCCGGCGGGAGCACGACGACTACGACCAGCGACACCCCGACGGGCAAACGGGTCTCCTTGCTGGAGATCCGGGACCAGAGCGGGGTCAAGACGGCGGTACTCACCGTCGACGGGCAGACCTACACGGTCGGGGTCGGCGACACCTTCGCCACGGACTTCAAGGTGATCAGCCTGGCCGCCAGCAGCGGCGTCTTCATGTACCGCGACAGCGTGTTCACCCTGGCGGTGGGCCAGTCGATCATCAAGTAGTGGCCGGCGCCCCGGGGGTACCATCGGGCTCGTGCTGCGCTTCCTGACGGCTGGGGAATCTCACGGTGCGGGCCTGGTCACGGTTGTGGAGGGCCTCCCGGCCGGGCTCGCGGTGACGGCCGGGGCTCTGGCGGCCGAACTGGCGCGGCGGCGCCGCGGGCACGGGCGGGGGCGGCGGATGGCCGTGGAGGCCGACGAGTTGGAGATCCTGGGCGGAGTACGGCGCGGACGGACGCTGGGCGGCCCGGTGGCCGTGGTGGTGCGCAACGCGGAGTGGGCTCGCTGGCAGGAGACCATGTCCCCGGCTCCCGGCGGTGTGCCGAGCGTCCCCCTGACCACGCCGCGCCCCGGCCACGCCGACCTGGCCGGGATGCTCAAGTACGACACGCACGATGCGCGCGACATCCTGGAACGGGCCTCGGCGCGCGAGACGGCGGCGCGCACCATCGCCGGGGCATTGGCCCAGGCTCTGCTGGGGACCGTCGGGATCACGGTGCTCAGCCACGTCGTGGCGATAGGCAGCGTGACGGCCGGAGGGTGCCTGCCCGACGCAGGCGACCGGGCCCGGGTCGATCGGTCTCCGGTGCGCTGCCTCGACCCCGAAGCGGCGGCGGCGATGGTGGCGGAGATAGATCGGGCGCGCCGGGCCGGGGACACGCTGGGGGGTGTGGTGGAGGTGCTGGCCTTCGGGGTGCCGGCGGGCCTGGGCAGCCATGCTCACTGGGACCGGCGTCTCGATGCGTCGCTGGCCGGGGCCCTGATGTCGGTTCCGGGAATCAAGGGCGTCGAGGTGGGGGACGGGTTCGCCCTGGCGGCCCGGCTGGGGACAGAGGCCCACGACGCCATCGCTTACGCGGACGGCGGCTTCGTGCGCCCGACGACGCGGGCCGGGGGCATCGAGGGGGGGATGAGCACCGGTCAGGTGATCCGCCTGCGTGCCGCCATGAAGCCGCTGTCGACTCTCCGGCTTCCCGTGCCGAGCGTCGACGCCGTGACCAAGCGCCCGGCCCGGGCGCTGCGCCAGCGATCCGACACCTGCGCCGTGCCCGCCGCCGGCGTGGTGGCCGAACAGATGGTGGCCTGGGTGCTGGCCGCCGAGATGGCCCGCTCCTTCGGCGGCGACACGGTCGGCGACTTCACCGGGGCGGTGGAGGCGTATCGGCGCCGCCTCGCCGGGTTCTAGTGGCCACCCTCTGGCTGATCGGCATGATGGGTGCGGGGAAGAGCACCGTGGGGCCGCTCGTGGCGGCGCGCTTGGGACGGCCCTTCATCGATCTCGATGAGGTGATCACCGCCGAGTCGGGCAGGTCGATTCCCGCCGTCTTCGCCGCAGAAGGGGAGGCCGGCTTCCGGCGCCGGGAAGCGGCGGCGCTGGCGGCGACGGCGGGGAGCGAGGCGGTGGTGGCCTGCGGCGGGGGCATCGTCGTCGACCCGGCCAACGTGTTGCGGCTGCGACGCAGCGGCCTGGTCGCCTGGCTGGCCGCCCCGGCGGCGGTGCTGGCCGGGCGAGTGAAGGATGGGGCGGGACGCCCCCTCGCCGGTAAGGGCGGCGGCGAGTTGGCGGCGCGCCTGGCCGAGCGGGAACCGGCGTATGCCGCCGCGGCCCATTGCCGGGTGGAGACGGCGGGGCGCACCGCCGAGGAGGTGGCAGAGGAGGTGGTTCGGCTTTGGAACTCATCCCGGTAGCGGGCGAGACGACGGTGGTGGTGGGGCGGGGGATCCTGGATGCGGCGACCGTCCTCGGGGATCGGCCGGAGCGCCGGCGCGTGGCGGTGCTGTGCCAGCCGGGGGAGCCGGCCCGCCTGGCGCGGGCGTTGGCCCGTGCCGTACGCGCCGGGGGAGGAGCCGCCGCAGTCCGCGTCCTTCCCGACGGCGAAGCAGCGAAGACCCTGGCCGTGGCCGGAGCGGTGTACGAATGGCTCGCCGGGCTGGGGCTGGGCCGTCAGGACACGGTGCTGGGGGTTGGGGGTGGGGCGCTGACCGACGCTGTCGGGTTCGTGGCGGCCACCTTCTTGCGGGGGGTGGAGGCCGTCTTCGTGCCCACCACCCTTCTGGGAGCGGTGGACGCCTCTATCGGAGGCAAGACCGCCCTGAACCTGGGCGCCAAGAACCTGATCGGCGCCTTCCACCACCCGGCGCGGGTAGTGGTGGACGCCGACGTCCTGGATGCCCTTCCCGAGACCCTGCGGCGGGAGGGTTCGGCCGAGGCCCTGAAGGCCGGCCTGGTGGGCGACGCCGGTCTGGTGGCCCTGTACGAGCGTGACGGCTCCGGAGCCGACCTGGCCGAAGTGGTGCGCCGGGCGGTGGCTGTGAAGGCGGCGATCGTGGGACGCGACCCCCGGGAGCGGGGGGAGCGGGCGCACCTGAACTACGGGCACACCGTCGGGCACGCCGTCGAGGTCGCCGGCGGCCTGGGCCATGGCCCGGCGGTGGCGGTGGGCATGGTGGCGGCGGGCCGGGCGGGCGCGCTGCTGGCCGGATTCACCGGGGAGGCACGCCAGCGCGGCGTCCTGGAGAGACTGGGGCTGCCGGTGTCGGCTCCCGGTCTCGGCCGTGCCGCGGTGTTGCGGCTCATGGGACAGGACAAGAAGCGCACCGGCGCCGGCCTGCGGATGGTCGTCCTGGAGGACGTGGGACGGCCGCGCTTGGAGGTGGTGGGGGCCGCTACCGTAGAGGCCGCTCTGGCCGCCGTGGGCATCTCCTGAGGAGCCACATGCCGACATCCACCAGAATCGACGCGCTCGCCTCCCGGTTGGAGAGCCCTCTGCTGGTGACCCGGGCGCCCAACCTGCGCTACCTGATCGGCTACACCGGCAGCAACGGCTACCTGCTGGTGCGTCCCGGGGGCGAGGCGACGTTCCTGACGGACGGTCGCTACGGCGAGTCGGCGGGGGCCCTGCTGGCGGACCTGCCCCGGGTGGGGCTGGAGGTGTACACGGCCGACCTCTGGAAGGCGCTGGCCGGCATCTGCTCCGGCCTGGAACGGGTGGATCTCGAGGCGGCCGGGGTCACCTGGGAGTTCGCCCGCAACTTCGAGGAGAAGGCCGGGATGACTCCCGGAGTGGCTTCCGGCGCCGTGGAGGACCTGCGCCGCGCCAAGGACTCCGGCGAACTGAAAGCGCTGCGGGAGGCCGCCGCCGCCGGCGATGCCGCCTTCGCGGCGCTGGGCGCCTTGCGCCGCGGGGCCGCTACCGAGGCCGACCTGGCCTGGGAGCTGGTCGCCGAGATGCGCCGCCACGGGGGGGAGCGCGCCGACTGGGAGGCCATCGTCGCCGCCGGCCCGGGAGCCTCCATCCCGCATTACGAGTCCGGGGGAGTCCCCCTCGGCCGCGGCCTGCTCCTGCTCGACTTCGGCTGTCTGGTGGAGGGCTACCACTCCGACATGAGCCGCACCGTATGGCTGGAGGGCCCGGCCGACCCGGCCATGGCGGAGATCCACCGCATCGTGCTGGAAGCGGAGGAGGCGGGCATCGCCGCCTGCCGGACGGGAGCCTCGGGCCATGAGGTGGACGAGGCCGTCCGGGTGGTGCTGCGGGGCGCCGGGCACGAGGAGCACTTCCTCCACAGCACCGGCCACGGTGTGGGTCTGGAGATCCACGAGCCGCCCTGGCTCCGCCGGGGCAACGAGGATCCGCTGCGGGCGGGCGACGTGGTCACGGTCGAGCCCGGGATCTACCTGCCCGGGGTGGGCGGAGTGCGGATCGAGGACATGGTCCTGGTAACGGAGGCGGGCCCGGAAGTGCTCACCGGTTCGCCACGGGAGTTGGAGCGCCGATGATCTCTACGAACGACGTCAAGCCCGGGATGGCCCTCGACCTCGACGACGGCATCTGCCAGATCGTCGAGTACCAGCACGTCAAGCCGGGCAAGGGCCGGGCCTTCGTCAAGATGAAGCTGAAGAACCTGGTCACCGGGGCGGTCGTAGAGCGGACCTTCCGGGCCGACGAGCCGGTGCAGCAGGCGGTCATCGACCGGCGGTCCCACCAGTACTTGTACTCCGACGACCTCGGGTACCACTTCATGGACGGGGAGACCTACGCCGACATCACGCTGACCCCCAACCAGGTGGGCGGAGCCTCCGGCTTCCTCAAGGAAGGGGAGGCCGTGCTGCTGGCGATGTACAACGGCCGGGCCATCGGGCTGGACCTGCCGGCTTCGGTGGTTCTCGCCGTGACCCACTCCGAGCCCGGGGTCAAGGGGGACCGGGTCTCGGGGGCCACCAAGCCGGTGACCCTGGAGACCGGGTTGGTCGTACAGGTGCCGCTATTCGTGGACGCCGGGGACCGGGTGAAGGTGGACACCCGCACCGGCGGCTACATCACCCGGGTCTGAGGTGCCTTCCCCGGAGGCGGTGGCACTGGCGCAGGCGCTGGCCGTCGCCCCCTCCGACGCCGCTCTGGCGGTCCTGGCCCGCGCCGCTGCCGACGCCGACGGCACCGCCACGCTGCGCTCCGCGGTGAACCTGCTCCGGGCCGCCGCTCGCGGCGGGGAGACGTCGGTGCCGGTCCTGGACCCCGAACCGCTGGCGTCGGTTGCCCGCCTGGTGCGCCGGGACGAGGTCCTCGAAGCCCTGTACGAGGCCGAGGTGCGGGGGTGTGCGCCGGCAACGGAGGGGCTGGACGAGGTGGGGGTAGGCCTGGCCGAGGGCGTCTGGGCGGAGCGCGGCGCGCTGGATGCGGCCATCGGCGCCGCGGCGACCGGGTGGCGGGTGGAGCGGATGGCGCCGGTGGACCTCACCGTCCTGCGCCTCGCCTTGTGGGAGCTGCGCAAACGCCCGGACCTGCCGGCCGCGGTCGTCATCTCCGAGGCGGTGCGCCTGGCCAAGGCCTACTCCACCGAGCGGAGCGGCGCCTTCGTCAACGGGGTGCTGGGCCGGCTCGAGCAGGAGGCGGCCGGGGGAGGTTGAGGGCTTCGCCCGCCGGGGCTGCTACCGTGCCGAAAACCGCCCTTTAACCCGGTCCTGCGAGGCCGGAAAGGAGAGTCGATGAAGCTGATGGCGATCACGGCCACCCCCGGGGTGGCCTTTTTGCTGCCATGAAGGCGCTGCTGGATGCCGCCGACGTGGCCCGGGCGGTGCGGCGCATCGCCCACGAGATCCTGGAGCGCAACCGGGGCGCCGCCGACCTGGTGCTGGTGGGGATCCACACCCGGGGAATCCCCCTCGCCCGGCGGCTGGCGGCGGCCCTGGCCGAAGCCGAGG
>Ga0172371_10013615_pt1 | contig 10573 bp, 7 predicted proteins | sample Lak12m_FD_114543 | JGI IMG/M metagenome (GOLD analysis project Ga0172371, IMG submission 114543) | Freshwater microbial communities from Kabuno Bay, South-Kivu, Congo - kab_022012_12m | ecosystem: Environmental > Aquatic > Freshwater > Lake | place: Democratic Republic of the Congo: South-Kivu... | reverse complement strand
CCCACACTTGTACCTGTGGCGGTTTCAGATTTTGTTTTTACAGCCATAGCGGAAGAGACCGGTACTATCGGTGCCGCGGCGTTGCTGCTGATCGTTCTGCTTATCGCATTTAGGGGATACACCACGGCCATCCATGTGAACGACCGGTTCTCCTCCCTATTAGCGATGGGAATATCTACCTGGTTGGCAGGACAAAGCCTGCTGATCATTGCTGGGAATATCCGCTTACTTCCGTTGACTGGCGTAACACTGCCTTTCTTTTCTTACGGGGGATCTTCTCTACTCACTTGTCTGATTGCCAGCGCTTTCCTGTTAACAATCAGTTCGCACAATTCTAACATTCCCCGGCATGAGCCTTACCGTGAAAGGGTGCAATCCCGCATCTTGCCGGCTATTCTACTGGCTACTTTGGCGGCACTGATGGTTTTGCCGTACTGGTCTGTATTCAAACAAAATAACCTATTAGATCGAAATGACAACCTCCGCAGAGCCATCGCCGATTACTATATACCGCGTGGAGACATTCTGGATCGCAACGGTGAATTGATCAATTCCACATCCGGTGAGGTCGGTAGTTTTGAACGTATATATGCTTACCCTCAGCTCGGAACCACTACGGGTTATACCAATATTACTTTTGGGAAAACCGGGGCTGAGGATGCTTATGACGATTATCTGAGAGGATTGAAGTCTTACGAACCTCTGAACCTCTGGTGGAGCAATCTGCTTTACAGCCATCCCCCCACCGGTAAAGACTTAAGACTGACCTTGGATCTTTCGATTCAAAGTGAGTTGGATGCCATCTGGGGTAACTCTCGTGGTGGAGGAGTCATCTTGAATGCAGCGACAGGTGAAGTGCTAGCGATTTCATCCAATCCATGGTTTGACCCGGCTAAACTGGATAAAACCTGGAATAACCTGATTACCGACACAACCTCCCCACTATTAAACCGCGCTCTCGCTGGTAAATATCCCCTGGGTACTCTCAGTGGAATATTTCTTGCCGCAGGATCATCCGGCCAGTTGTTGGATCAGGTACGCTTAAGTAGTGGATCCATTCAACTATCCGAACATACGGTCGGATGTAGCTTACCTCTGGCCACGATCGATCCCTCCATCTGGCTGTTGATACAATCTGGATGTCCGCTACCCGCACTAGATCTGAGTAATTCTCTGGGTAACGATCAACTTTATTTACTCTTCAAATCACTGGGCTTTTATAATTCACCAGATTTTGCCCTACCTGTAGTTGAAATGAACGATCCAGTAAAAGTGGATTCCATTCTGAAAGCTGGCCTGGGTCAGGAACGTCTGGAGATTTCTCCTTTACAGGTAGCCTTAGCTACAGCAGCAATTAGCAACCATGGAGTTATGAATTCACCGGTGATTGGTTCTTCCTTTCAATCAAGTTCAGATGAATGGAAAATCATTCCCGCCAGATCAACGAGGAATTCTGTTTTCACGCCCGGCAGCGCGGATGCAGTAGCCGAAGGGCTTACATTAGAGGGGATTCCAGCTTGGGGGGCTGTGGGGCAGGGTATAAGCAGCGAAACCGAAATGATTACCTGGTTTATCGGTGGGACAAACTCCGATTGGGCAGGGACCCCGATAACGCTAGCCATTGTCTACGAAGGGGATATGCCGCAGAAAGCCATGGCCGATGGTAGTTGGATTTTAAACAAGATCACCGCCATTTCTGGCGGTGAATATTGATCTTCTTTTTCATTAAACCAGCCGAATAAAATGCCTCTTCCCTGCCTGCAGTACACCGGCTGATGGCAGTGTAGCTAACGGATCATTCAAAACAATGCCATCCAGACGTACACCTTTCTGTTCTACCAGACGGCGGGCGTCCCCTTTGGAAGCAGCAATTCCACAATCCACCAGTACATCCATTAATTTTCGGGCAGGATCGAAGGGAACTGATGGCATCTCAGTCGGTACTTCTTTTTTCTGAAAGGTTTGCACAAAAACCTCTTGAGCTTTCTGTGCTTCGCTATCTCCATAGAAACTACTGGTTACCTCAAAGGCCAATGTCATCTTGGCATCGCGCGGATGTAGGATGCCGGCTTTGACGTCACTCTCTAACTGTTTGATCTGAGGTGGTGTCCAACGAGTCACCAGGCGAAAGTATGAAGGCATAGCTTGATCAGGAATGCTCATCACTTTACCGTACATATCATTGGCATCCGTATTGATTGGAATATGATTTCCGAGACTTTTGCTCATTTTTACAACACCATCAGTACCGGGAAGGATCCCTAGGATGATGGCGATATTTGGTTTTGAACCCATATAGGTCATGATTTTACGAGCAGCAGTTACGATATTGAAGAGCTGATCCGTTCCACCAATCTGAATATCAGCATTCAATGAGTAAGCATCGTACCCCTGCATAATGGCATAGAATGTTTCATGCAGATAGACTGCATCACCCTTATCCCAGCGCAACTTAAAATTCTCGCGAGTCAGGAATTGCTGGATGGTGAAGTTGCTAGAAATCTTTATTAACTCAGCAAATGTTAGTTTTGAAAGCCATTCATTGTTATATCTGATCTGAGTCTTCTCAGGATCCAGGATCTTGAATGCCTGTTCCGCATACGTGCGGGCGTTTTCCTCAACCTCAGCAGGTGTCAGCTGCGGGCGTAAAATATCTTTGTCGGATGGATCGCCGATCAGGGAAGTAAAGTTACCAATGAGGAAAATCACCTCATGACCCATCTCTTGAAATTGACGCATTTTCCGCATGGTGACGGTGTGACCTAAATGAAGGTCTGCCTTCCGTGGATCATACCCGGTATACAGCCTGAGCGGACGAGATTCCTTTTTCGCCTGGATCAGCCGTTCACGTAGTTCATTCTCCATGGCCTTTCTAAGATTCTCATCACCGTATTCAGTCCCTTGCATGAAATACTGCACTTGCTCTTCGATGTCCATAGTAACTCCATTATTTTTCTGCATATTCGCATCATTATACCATCCGGAACCATGGCAATATCTGATCATCCGACAGGAAAACTGACGGTCATGCTATAATTTTTTCAGCAGGTGGTTACCATGGAAGACGCCGTTTTGGTATTAAATACCAATTTTCAGCCCATACACATATGTAGCACCCATAGAGCGCTGCACCTGATCCTTGCCTGTCGCGCCTCTCTGGTCATTAATGGACGCGGTGAGATCTATACGGTTTCGCAAGCCTTTCCCCGGCCGTCGGTCATCCGGTTGGAACATATGATCCAGCGTCCGCGTCTCAAGATCCCATTTACCCGGCATGAGGTCTTCAGGCGCGATGGCTACACCTGCCAGTATTGTGGAAAAAAGAATGGCGATTTTACATTGGATCACGTAATTCCCAGGAAATTGGGCGGTGAACATACCTGGACCAATGTGGTAACAGCCTGCATCCATTGCAATCGAATCAAAGGCAGCCGCACGTTGGAAGAAGCTCACATGCGCCTGCATATGGCACCGGCTTTACCGCCTGCATCCGCTATTTACTACTTTTCCTGCCACCTGATCTCAAATCAGGAATGGACACAATTCATCAGTGGTTGGTAAAAAAAGCGCCAGCAAGCTGGCGCTTTTCATAATAATCCACTTAGAATAGAATTATTCAATTTCAGTTGAATTCTTCAAGGTGCGACGGTGACGCCAGATCAGAGTTCCTGAGGATAATATCGCGACAATACCCATCACTGTCTGATTGATATTCAGGCTTAGTACACTGGAGGCATCTAGCCTTAAGAATTCAAGCAGGAAACGGCCTACCGGGTAGATGACAGCGTAAGTTAAGATGATATCACCTGGTTTCAGGGAATCGCGATATTTCCGGCTCACCCAAATTAATATGCCCATATTTGCCAGATTGTACAGTGATTCATATAAGAATAACGGGTGGTAGTATTCTACGTTGGCATATCCGGATATTCGGTGGGCTGAGTCGATAAAAATCTTCCATGGGAGGTCCGTCGGTGCACCATACAACTCCTGGTTGATGTAGTTGCCCCAGCGGCCAATAGCTTGAGCCAGCGCCAGCCCGGGGGCGATATAATCAGCCCACTGACGAAAATCTAGTTTATGTTTTTGGCAATAAAGAACCAGCGCAATCAATCCCCCGATCACTGCGCCCGGAATGCCAAGCCCGCCATTCTTGATATTGATGGCATCCAAGGGATGAGTTAGGTAAAAATGGGTATCCATCCCGATAGCCACCATAGAATCCGGTGGAGTGAGGATGTGCCAGATGCGCGCGCCTATCACGCCAGCAACCAGCAGCCAGGGGAACATATCCCAAAGGAATTCTTCGTTCTCCTTTTTCTGACGGGCCATCCAAGATGCTAAAAACACGGCCAGTACGGCACCTGTCACAATAATGATCCCATAATAATGGATGGATACTGGTCCGAGTAAAATCCTATCTTTTAATATTTCCATTGAATAACCTTTCGTTGGATCTTATTCGTTCTTTTTTGCGTAGGTTAATATTTTATGCTGTTCTTTTGCCTGCCGGCGAACGAAGAGAATACGCTGCAAGGCGGTGAAATTCGCAAGTATCGCGATAATCCATAATGCAATATATGGAACTTTCAAAAGTAATGCCGGGGCAATAATGAGATATCGTTCGACTCTGGAAAGTATGCCAACTTTAGCTGTGAACCCCAAACCTTCAGCCCGTGCTTTTACGTATGATACCAAGACAGAACCTGCCGCAGCAAAATACACCAGAATAGTGTTCAAAGCATCTTGCTTGCCAACATAGTAGAAGAGAAGTCCGGCAAGGATAAACAGTTCCGAATATCTGTCTGTAACAGAATCCACAAAAGCCCCAAATTCGGTCTGCTCCCCCCGTAATCTCGCCATTGTTCCATCCAATGCGTCGATCGGCCCGGTGATCAGGATTACCAAACCACCCCAGAAGATCTTTCCGGTGGCTAGGAGATACGCGCCAAAGATCGTACCCGCGAGGCCAAGGATTGTAACTGTATTGGGGAGAATCCCCGTTTTATTAACAGCGGTTGCTATGGTATCGAGCACCCCTTTAAATGTCTTACGTAAAATCATTTCAAGACTTTGAGATTGTTTTTTTGTCTCCAACGGGTCACCTTATCCAATATTTTTTCTAATCTTACCACAGTGAAAACCACGCATTGCTGGGCAAGAGAGGGTTCAATCACTCTCATCCAGATCGATCAATACATCCCTCTGTTTTCCACCAGCTTTCGCCGGTCCTACAACTCCCATTTTTTCAAGTTCATCGATGATTCGAGCTGCACGTGGGTAACCTATGCGCAATCTCTGTTGTATCAATGAAGCACTCGCCTGCCTGGACTCTTTGATGATCTCTATTGCTTGTTCAATCAGGTTATCCCCACCGCCATTTTCCTGTTCCTCAAAAATCATATGATCCCAGGGTGCATTCTCGCGATTAGACACTGGCTGTTCCTGGCGCCAGTATGCCACGATCCGTTCGATCTCATCGTCATTCACCATCACCCCCTGTGTACGGATGGGTTTGGAAGTATCATGATCCAGAAATAGCATATCTCCCCTCCCCAGCAGGTTTTCGGCACCGACGGTATCCAGGATAACCCGGGAGTCGACATGGGAGGCTACCGCGAAGGAGATACGCGCTGGAATGTTCGCTTTGATCAGTCCGGTTACTACATTACTGCTTGGCCGTTGAGTTGCTACAATCAAATGAATCCCTGTCGCCCGTGCCAGTTGTGCCAGTCTGACGATCAGAGGTTCCACGTTCGCCTGGGCATTCATCATCAGGTCAGCCAATTCATCAATGATGATTACGATTCGCGGAAGAACAGGTTCACCTCTTTTTTCCATTTTCCGGTTATAGGCATCAAGATCGCGAGCTTTATTTTCCTCAAACTCAAGGTATCGTTTATCCATCTCCTGCGTTGCCCAGCGCAGAACTCCTATAATGCGATCAATCTCCGTTTCGACCTGTCCGAGCATATGCGGTAAGCCATTAAAGCGGACGAGCTCTACCATCTTCGGATCGATCATCACCAATCGCAGGTTTTCTGGGCGATTATTCATCACCAGGCAAGAAGCTAACGCAGTCACGCAGACTGTCTTGCCAGAATTCGTTGTGCCGGCGATCAAGAGATGGGGCATGCGGGAAAGGTCGCCTACTACAGGCATTCCTGAAACATCCCGTCCTAGAGCCAAACCAAGTGGCGATGCTACTTTTTGAAATTTCTCACTAGATAGCAACGATTTCAAGCGGACAACTACAGAACGAACATTGGGGATTTCAACTCCCACATAGGTCTTTCCCGCCACAGGTGCTTCGATACGAATAGAAGTTGCTGAAAGGGCAAGCGCGAGATCCCGTGAGAGTTGCGCGATTTGCGCGACACGAATTTTTTGATGAATAACCTGGCCATTCGGGCCAATACGATCCACAAATCCAGGTTCCACGGCAAATTGTGTAACAGAAGGCCCTTGCCGGTAGCCTACCACTTTTACCGGGATCCCAAAATCATCCAGTGTCTTTTCCAGGATAGCGGCGGTTTGATTGATTGTCACTTCATCCAACGTGATGACCTGGTCATCCATCAAGAGATCAACGGGCGGTAAATTGCGCGGCCGGTCGAAGTTTCCGTCAAGCGGTTTTTGCTTATATTGATGATTCGGTCTATCGCCGAGGTTTTCTGGATGGGAATTTAATGCGTCAGATACCTGAACTTTTTCTCTACTCACCCCATTGACGGTAGGTTGACTTCTAGCGGAGGTTGGCGTATCTGGTGCATCTGTCTGATCAGATACTGGAAGCAACTCTTGCTGAGCTAACATGGCTTGATACCTGGCAGCAGCTGTCGCCCTTTTTGAGGATCCCTGTGTGGATTTCTGAATTACCGGTTCACTTTTCGGCAGTTCATTGGATTTATAATCAGTTGTTTGCGGGATATCCGGGATATCGGTCGCGGAAAGTTTTCTTGCTTTGATCGATGATACGCCGATCCAGATTAGTAATGCACTCAATAAAAACCAGAAACTCCCCGAAAGGAAAGGCCCCAGCAAATCCGCCACTCCTTGAGATAATCCCCATCCGACAAGGCCTCCCCACTGACCAGAATTGGCCAGACCAATATCATTGGCGCTGATTACAGAAAGAACTGCCAGCAAGGATGCTAAAAGAAGTTCACCGTAGACGATCTTCCAAAAATACTTGACCCAAAAATTGTCTTTTCTCCTCAAAAGTAAAAACCCGATCACTCCGAGCGAAGCATCCACCGGTATTGCCCCCCACCCGAACCAACCTCGCAAAAGATCTGAGATCGCCAGCAATAAATTACCTCTGGTGAGGCCTAATAGAGCAAAAACGGTTAACCCGGAAAGGAAAAGAAGCAGAATACCCAGGAAATCGGCAAAGAAACGACCATAGTGCGCGGAAATAAAGACGATACCATCCAGGCACCGCTGAATAAAACTCCCCGTGGATGATCCCGAGCCCTTCGAGGTGCGTGATTTTCTCTGAGGGGTAACCTGCTGTCTGTTGATCGGTCTTGGAGGCATGGTTTCCTTATACCAGGGCTAAACCAATTCGCTTCTTCTCAGAATCAATATGCAGGATACGTACCTGAACGCACTGTTTCTTTACAAGATATTCCTCTAGATTCGTCCCTTCTGGGATAGGGATCGATGAGATATGGATCAAGCCTTCAACACCTTCCTTCAAACGGGCAAATGCTCCATAGTTTGTCACGCTTGTGATTTTTGCTGTTACGACCTCGCCGAGGGTATAGATCTCATGGATCTTTTCCCAGGGATTACTTTCCAAACGTTTGGAACTTAATGCAACGTGTGAATTCTCTTTTTCTACACTTAATACCTGAGCTTCGATACGTTGACCAATGCAAACAACATCCCCGGGGTGCTCTACCCTCCCCCAGGATAATTCGGAAACATGGATCAGCCCCTCAACGCCCCCAAGATCCACAAACGCCCCGAACCCGGTAACATTTGTTACAGTGCCCCAAACGATATCACCCGTCTGAATATTCTCAAAGATAGCTTTTCGACGACCCTGGCCAGCCTGCGCAGCCCGCTCCGATAGTACAATCCGTTCATCCTCTGGAACCAGCTCAATAATCTTAAGCGAGATTTGCCGGCCAATATATTTTCGGAAATATTCCTTTCTACCTTCTTCATTCATTAATACTGGCACATCAATCAGGTGGGAGAAGGGAACAAAACCATGGATATCATTTCCTTCCACAAGCAACCCACCGCGGTTGAAACCTGTCACCAGCAATTGAATAACTTCATCATTTCGGTAGAGTGTATCCAAATACACCCAGTTATTGTGTCCATAGGTTGCATGGACGGGGTGGGAACTATCGGTACTGAGATCTGCCACCGAATCAAACTTGCTTTCATCCCCTAGGACTGCCTGCCACCAGGCTTCATCTGGATCTTGATTCTCAGGATATGAAAAATCCTGATCATTCTTGAGTACCATTCATGCCACCTTTCAATCTATTTTGGATTATGCTCCATTTTTATGGGAGCTTTCCATTTCCATAATAACCCGTGCAACTGCTTCAATGGCGACGCGTTGCTTGCGATAGAGGTCGGCTTCGGACATGGCCAGTTTGATGGCTACTTCGCGAACCTTTTTACCCTGGATGAACTTCATCTCGAGGATATTATACAATATCCACTCCCCGGTAGTTTTACGCTCTCCATCAGGCCTAACTTTTTCGATCGCCTGTCGTAATACACCCCTTAATGCATTGGTTGGATTTGCGTCATCCCCATCCACTGACTGACGGATGATATTTAGCTTTAGCAAAGGAGAGCCTGCTAATTTTGGGCCACCCCAGAAATGTGTCAGGGCGTCGCGAACGTAATTCACTAAATCCTGAGGGACCTCATAGTCCATTTCAGTCAAAGTCTCAAGATTTGCGAACCGGCTATCCGCACGCATTTTCTGAAACTGCTCGAACTGTGGGTTTAATTCACCAGCTTTCCTGAAAACCTCTTGTTGTAATTTTCTATTGACCAGTGCGAGAATTACTCTGGCGGATAATCTCCCTAATACTTCTCTTTCTTCATGATCAAGCTCTTGAGATCCAGTACGAGCAAGGCCAAGGATACCCAGAATCTCTCCTTTAGCAGTACCGTTATCAATCAGCGGGATCACGTGGTATCCCCGCCATTGAAAGATGGCACTTTCCCAATCACCAGATTCAACTACCGGTAGATCTGCGATCCCAATACTATCATTTTCGAAATCCACAGTTTCCCCGACAGAGACGATCATAGATAAGCTCCCGGCTTCAAAAGCGCCAATAAAGGCCGATTTCGCCTGGAATCTATCGCTGGCTGCCGACAAGATTGCTTCAAGAAATTGTCGTAAATCGTTCCTTGTCATTAAACGATCTGAAAGCGCCGTCACCTGATCAATTTCTTGACGGTCATTAGAGTAGAATAACCAACGTTCTATCAAGGGGGATAATATGGTGATGGTGAACTCCATCAGCAGGATCGAAAGGGCCATCATGATAGGCACCAGCACCTGATAATCCAGACCGAAGAAAAGGCTACCTTTTTTGACCAGGGTGGTGATTCCCAGTGCGGTGATGGCAGTAACAGGGCCGCGAAGGATCCATTTGAACAATCTGCGTTTTACCACCCGGTCAGGCCAGTCCACCCCGAAAAAGGCGATCGAATAAGCCATCATCACGATCAGTCCGCCTACTATCAGGTTTGTGATCAACACAATCAACCAGAATAACAGTGAATGGTCAGCGGCCAATCCATACACATACAGTAAATAGGGAAAAGATCCTAGTGCGGGTGCTAATGCGCCGGTAATCAGGTAAAACATTCGCCTTTTCGCTGTTGTCGTGGTAGTTCTTCGGTACGCCCTGGTGAAATTGATCCAGCTCGCGATCATCGAAAAGCCATAGTAAAGTGAGAATAAGTCGGTAAATATGGTGCGTGAGAGATACTCTGCCGAATGCGCTCCTTCAACAAGAGGGCCCAGTAACCAATCGCTGGCTAACAGACCAACAAAGACGGCAGATGCCACGTAAGTAATCCGGGTTGCCCAACTGCGTTTTCCCCTACTTGGCTTTCCGGTTGTTGCAAGGAGAGCATCAGAAAACTGCATATAGGTGGGTGGCAGAAATATAATGCCAAGCCACTGAATTTTTAGCCAGATGGTTACGTTGATAGACAGGGTCGCAGAACTAGACAGGGCATCGCCTGTAAAGACGATCACGACACAGATCAGGATTAAAGTAAACGCCCTGGCAACTCTGTCTTTTAAATTAAAAGTAAATGCATATAGAAGTAACGCAAATGCTGTTATAGAGATCCCGGCAGAAAGTATCTCTGCAAGTGTCCGTACCGCAGCTGTGATCCCCTGCCACCAATTCATCATTTTTTCTCCTCACGCCAGATGATGGGTGAAGAACAAAGCGATATCCTGATTCTCATAATAATGGTCATTGTAACCACAATAGGTGTAGCCAAGTTTTTTTACACAGTGAATGGCGGGGACATTTTTTAATTGCATGTCTGCTGTGATCCGATGTAATTT
>Ga0172371_10013614_pt1 | contig 10574 bp, 10 predicted proteins | sample Lak12m_FD_114543 | JGI IMG/M metagenome (GOLD analysis project Ga0172371, IMG submission 114543) | Freshwater microbial communities from Kabuno Bay, South-Kivu, Congo - kab_022012_12m | ecosystem: Environmental > Aquatic > Freshwater > Lake | place: Democratic Republic of the Congo: South-Kivu... | reverse complement strand
GCTGCGAACCCGAGCCCGTAGACGAGCGTCGTGTAGGGGCTGAAGCGCGCAGCGGCCGCACCGCCCATCAGCGAGTAGAAGGCGAAGAAGCACGCCGACGCCAGACCCCACGCGATGCCCGCCGGCGAGACCACGAGCCCTTCACCGCCGACCGCCCCGACGACCAGCGCGCAGCCCGCAACCGAAAGCGCGACACCTGCCGGCAGGGCCCAGGTGAAGCGGTGCCCCATGAACGCGACCCCAACGAACAGCACGATGATCGGCGCCAGGTACTCCAGCAGGATCGCCGTGGCCACGTTCGTGAGCGAGATGGTCATGAAATACGTGAAGTGCACGCCGGCCAGACCGACGACACCGAACACGGCGAGGAACAGCAGGTCGTCCCGCTTCACCCTCAACGCCGGCCGGTCGACGAGCGCGAGGTAGATCGCCAGCAGCACGAACGCCGACAGTGCCCGGCCGCCGGAGAGCACAGGGGGATCCACGGCGATCCCGAGCGGCGGGACGGGCCACGACGCTGTTGCGGGAGAGGGCGTGGTGAAGAGCCACTTGGCGGTCAGACCGCCGGTCGCCCAGCACGCGGCCGCGAGAACGACGAGCAGGTATCCTCGAAGCCGGCCGGGTCGCGACTCAGGCAAGTCCGGCATCGATCTCCTCGGCGGTCTTGGCGGCCTGGTACTCGTCGAAGGGCTCCAGGTGCGCGATCACGTCGACCACCGAGGGGAACCTCTCGGCGATGCAGCGCTCGACTTCTTCGACGATGCGGTGACCGTCGGCGACCGTGCGCGTCGCGTCCACCTGGACGTGCAGGTCCACGTAGACCTCGGCCTCCGAGCCGCGCGTCCTGATGTGGTGACACCCGAGCACGCCCGCGCACCCCATCGCGGCGGCGCAGATGTCCGCTGCGGGTATGCGCGCGGAATCGGAGAGCGTCGCGCTTGCCTGCTTGAACACGCCCCATGCGGTGTAGGCGATCGCGAACGCCACCAGGATGGCGACGATCGGGTCCGCTTTCGGGAAGCCCATCCGGACCAGGACCAGCGAGACGATGACGCCCAGGCTGACGATGATGTCGGAGCCGGTGTGGCTCGCATCGGCCACGAGGATCTCGCTGCCGAGTTTGTGGCCCACCCTGCGCTCCCAAGTGGTGATGAAGAGGTTGACGCACAGGGTGCCGATCATTATCGCGAACGAGACGGGTGTGACGGTGGGCTGTGCGGCCTCGCCCGTGAGCTGGGCAAAGGCGCTCGACCCGACGCGATACGCCGCGAACAGCAGCATCGCGCCGATCGCCGCCGATGCGTACGTCTCGTACTTGCCGTGGCCGTAAGGGTGGTCCCGGTCTACCGGACGGGCCGCCAGACTCATCCCCACCAGACCCACGACGTTGCTCGTGCCGTCGAACAGCGAGTGGAAGCCGTCGGCCTGCATTGCCGCCGAACCGCTGATGGCGCCGTACGCGAGCTTCGCGAGCGCGACAGCGACGTTCAGGAACAGGATGATCCACAGCACCCTGCGGATGCTGACGACCCTGTCCGATGTCGCGTCACTTCCCGCAGGCCGACGATATCCCATTCCCGCCCCCACTGGATTGCGATGGATACCCCGAGGGGGTATTATCCGGCACAGCGCCACTCGACACGTTAGCAGATTGCGAGCACGCCATGACGGACACATCCGCTCCCGTCCCGCTGGAAGACCCCGCCGACTACAAGCGTATAGTGAACCGGCTCCGACGACTGGGGGGACAGGTTCGTGGACTGCAGTCGATGGTCGCGTCCGGCAAGGAGTGCGAGGCGGTTCTGACCCAGATCATGGCGGCCAAGTCGGCACTCAACCAGGTGGGGATGCACGTGATAGGACACGCGATGAAGCGCTGTCTTGTCGACGAGCAGCTCGCAGACCGTGATGAGGTGATCGACGCCGCCTTCAGCGTCTTCCTGCGCTTCCGAGAACTGACGTGCGCGAACCAGCAGCCGCTTCCGCCCGGCGCGGACGACCCGGAGCAGCTGCTGGCGCTCTTGCGGCGCCTCGAGAATGAGATCGAGGGCGTGGAGACGGCGATCCAAGGCGGAGGAGACTGCGAGCGCGCGCTCGTGGAACTGACGGCGGCGACCGGCACGCTCAACACCGTCGGCCTTGCGGTCGTGGGCCATTCGATGCGCGGCTGCCTGGTCGACGACGGGGCGCAGACTCGCGAGCAGATCATCGACCAGGCGATCGGGGTGTTCCTGCGCTACTCGGCCTGCGTGAGCTGACGGGCCCCCACTCCAAGTTCCTGGGACTACGAGAAGCGGCCCCGGATGAACTGGGGCCGCGACGTCACGCGTTGTCTAACCGGGTCACGCCCGGTCTTCTAGCTTGCTCAACCGATCGGTCCCGGCCCGCACGAGCCTGACCCGACGGCCGACTTCGTACCCGCCCCCAGGACGCCGCCGCCGATGCCGCGTTTGATGTCGTTCGAGCCGCACTTCGGGCACACGAGGTCTTCGTTTCTCAGCAGCCTCGGAACGAACTTCTCGAACCGCGTCGAACAGGTGCGACAGGTGAGATCGTACGACGGCATCTAGCCCTCGACCCCGAGCTCTCTCGCCAGGGCGTCGGCTCCTCTTGCGCCGACCACCTGAGACACCATGTTGCCGCCCTCGAACTTGGCGATCGTGGGAATGCTCATGATCCCGTAGCGAACGGCGACGTCTTGTGCCTCGTCGACGTTGACCTTGACGAACTTCACCGAGTCGCCCACTCGACCGGCGAGCTTCTCGATCTCGGGACCGACCATGCGGCATGGCCCGCACCACGGCGCCCAGAAGTCGACGACCACGGGCTTGTCGGACAGCAGTACCTCGTCGTCGAAGGCCTGCGCAGAGATGTCGATAGCGTTGCTCATGTGACGATTCTCCCTTTCGGCGATTGGCGTTGCGCTTCGTGGCAACTATACCCCATGGGGTATTATTGCACAACCCGTCGGTAGCCAAACACGGCGGTCTGAACGAGTATCATGTGCCCGGAGGGAGGGTGCGTGAACCAGTTCGCGCCGATATGGGTCTCGCTGCTCGTCGGCGCGACCATCGCGGGCGCCGCCGTCGTGGGCGTGCTCGTGGTGCGCCGGGAGATGGAGTTCGTTGCGGCGGCGCTGGGCATCGCCGGCTTCATCATCGCCGCATTCGCGTTCGCCGAGATCTTCCAGGAGTATCAGCGACCCGATGCCGCGCTGTGGGCGCTGGCGTTCACGATAGCGGCGGCCGGAGGCGGATACGCTCTGGCGTCCACGCTGCTCTACCGTTACGGGCTGCGCTCCCGGCCGCCGAGCATTCCCGAGACGCTGCCCGAGGACCCGGGCGCGCCTGCCGTGGTCCTTGTGGCCAACGTCGAATCGAAGTCCTACGACCCGAGGGAGACCGCGCGCATGCTGCAGTCCCTTGCCGACGAGGGACTGCTCGAAGCGTCTATCGGGGTCCTCCCCTTCCTGTTCTTCGGCCAGAAGGCCCGCTACCGCGTGATCGCGGACTACAGCCCGTCTGCGACCGAGCTTTCCGCCGTCGCCGATCGCCTGAGCGAGGCCGTTGGCGAGAGCGGTGCGCGCGTCTCATGGGCATCGGGCGCCGGCGTCGAGGGGATCGCGGACGCAGTGGCGACGGCTGCGTCCCGGGGTCATAGGCGCATCGTCATCGCGGAGCTGTTCGTGGCCGAGCCGGCGCAGATGCGGGCGGCTCGTGCCGAGATCGCCGAGATGCGGTTGGAGCGGCTCGGCGTCGAAGTCCGATTCACGGGTGCGATGAGCGACGCCGAGGGCGTCATCGCGATGCTGGCGGAGCGGGTCGTGCACGCGGCCAACGATGAGACAGGCGTGGTGCTCGTGGGTCACGGGCAGCCTGAGGAACGAGCGCGAGCACACCCGAGCTTCGACAAGGAGGAGAACGTCTTTCTCAACCGGCTGCGCATGGTACTGGTAGACAAGGGCCTTGCCGAGGACGCCGTCAGGCTCGCGTGGGCCGAGTGGGGGGAGCCCGACGTCACCTCGACGGTCCGCCACCTCGCTTCGCTCGGGTATCGGCGGATCCTGGTGGCGCCCGCTGTGTATCCGCTCGACGGCGTGACCACGAAGCTCGACTTGGAGATCTCGGTGCGGCAGGCGCGGTTGCCCGACGACACGGTCGCGACCACGCTCCCGCCGTGGAGAGACGACCCTGCGGTGATCGACGAGCTGCGCTCGCGGGTGATCGCGGCAGTGCGCGACGGAGCCGAGATCGTCTGAGGGTGGGCCCGCGCCGCTCGCGCTCGTGCGCTACTTGGCCTTGCAGCGCTCCCAGTTCACGGACTGCATGCGGCGGATGCGGCCGAAGTTGACCGCGTAGCGCCAGACGAGTGACAGGCCCTGGCGCTCGGTCTGCGCGCGTGTCTCGAGGTTGAGGATGCTCGCGCGAAGATCCTCGGCGGTCGTGCCCTTGAACAGCGTGTATCCCTTGCCGATCGCCTTGAGGACGTGCGCGTCGCTTCCGCCGGTGGCCGCGACGCCGTGGCCGCCGGAGAGTACCTTGGCAGCTACGCTGTTGGCCCACACGAGGAACGGCAGGGAGTTGTAGACCTCGAAGGCGTGGAAGGCCCAGTCGTTCACGGCCGAGGAGAACAGGTCGCGCCCCGTAGGCCCGAAGACGCCTTGAGCCGAGAACGGATGCGCGATGACCGCGATGCCGCCCTGCTCCTCGATCGCCCGAACGGTGTCGGCGGCAGACATCCCCGCAGGCACCGCCTCTTCGAGGAACAGGCCGATGATGTGGCCCTCCTTCGAGGAGACCTCCTCGGCGACGACGACCTCGAAGTCGTAGAGCTCGGAGAGCGACTTGGCGAATAGCGACCCTTCGATGGTGTTGTGGTCGGTGATCGCGATGACTTTGAGATCGGTGTGGTTGGCGACGTACTCCATGATCTCGGGGATCTTGGCGAGACCGTCGGAGTGGTTCGAGTGTATGTGGATGTCCGCCTTGCTCCACACGTCGTTGGCGCTCACGCTTGGTTTCTGTCCCCTCACGAGACCGGCCCCGCAGGCCGGTTGAGTTGCCGATAGGTGCAAAGCAAACCCTCCGCCAACACCGAGGCCCCATCGGCGCGGCGACCGTACATAGTATCGGCGTTCGGCCGCCGATACTCCACTCATCGCAGGCGGACGGACGCTGCGACGCGCCGAGCGGTCAGGCGCAGCCGTTCTCGGCCGCCCATCGCGCGAGTCGCGCGACGCCTTCTCGGAGCCGGTCGAGTGACGTCGCGTAGCTGAAGCGCAGGAAACCCTCCCCGCCCGGCCCGAAGTCGATGCCCGGCGCACACGCCACTCCCGCCTCCTCGAGCAGACGGCGGGAGAGCTCCAGCGAGTCGCTCCCCCAGCACCCGGCATCGGCGAAGACGTAGAACGCGCCTTGCGGTTCGCACGCAATGGTCAGCCCGACGTCGCGCAGTGCCGGCACGAGGTAGCGACGGCGCTCGTCGTAGAGGCCGCGCATGCGGGCGACCTCATCTTGGGCCTGCGTCAGCGCGACGACTCCGGCCCTTTGCACGAACGCGTTTGCTGCGAGGAAGAAGTTCTGCTGGATCTTCTCTGCGGGACGCACGAACTCACGGGGCGCGATCAGGTAGCCCAGACGCCAACCGGTCATCGCGTACGCCTTCGAGAAGCCGTTGAGCACGAACGCCCGCTCGGTGTGCCGCAGGATCGTGTGGTCCGGTCCGCTGAACGTCAGCCCGTGGTAGATCTCGTCGCTGGCGATATAGACGCCCGTGCGCTCGGCAAGCTCACCAAGTGCCCCGAGGTCGCTCTCGCCCAGCACGGCGCCGGTGGGGTTGGACGGCGATGTGATCATGACGGCCTTGGTCCGCGGGCCGATCGCGGCCTCCAGCTCGTCGATGCGGAAGCGGAAGCCCTCCTCGGCACGGGTGCGTACGAGCCTGGGGACACCGCCGAGGAAGGCGACGTAGTTGGGGTAGGCGGGGTAGCACGGGTCGGGCATGACGACCTCGTCGCCCGGGTCGAGCAGCGCTCCGAAGAGCAGCAGCATCGCCGGGCTCGTGCCCTGTGTGACGACGATGTCCTCCGGGTCGACCTCAACGCCGTACTTGGCCGCGTAGTCGTCGTGAATGGCCTCGCGCAGGTCGGGCAGGCCCAGTGACTGCGTGTAGTGCGTGCTCCCCTCCTCGATGGCGCTCTCGCCCGCCGCAGCGATCACGCGCGGCGTGGGGAAGTCCGGATCGCCGATCTCGAGGCGAACGATGTCGCGTCCCTGCGACTCGAGCTCCTTGGCGCGCGCGACCACGTCCATGACCACGAACGGCCGGATGGCCTGCGCTCGTTTGGATACCGGTGTCACCTATCGTCCTTTCGAGAGAGTCGTGCCCGGTAGACGGCGCTGGCTGCATTGCCGAGAACCTCGAGGCGCCTCAGCTCGCCGTACGTGATCTGCGGTGTGGAGATGACTTCGTGCGGCGGCTGGCGGTCGTAGACCAGCCCGAGCTCGGCGGCGCGCGACCACAGGTCGGTGCCGGGCAGGACGTGGAGGGTCGACAGCTGCACCTTGCCCGGGTCGAGTCCGATCGCAAAGTCGATCCCAGCGAGTACGTCATCGGCGGTATCGCCCGGCAGTCCCACGATGAGGTCGCACTCGACCGAGATGCCCGCCCGCCGGCACGCCCGCACACCGGCTGCGAACTTCTCGGCGTCGAAGCTGCGGCCGCAGGCGGCAAGCGCCTCCGAGCCGACCGACTGCGGTCCGGTCTCGACGCTGACCACCCCGGCACGCGCGAGCAGCGCGGCGGCTGTGTCGTCGATTCGCTCGATGTCGACCTCGATGGTGTGGAGCCGGATACCGCGCGCGACCCACGGCTCCATGAGCTCGGCGAGGTGTTCGAGCCGGTCAGGAGTGAGATTGAACACGGGATCGATGAAGCTGAACGAGCGCATCCCCGGCGTGGAGGCGACCGCTTCGATGTCGGAGGCGATGCGCTCCCACGAATACGAACGGATGCGGGTCTCACCCTTGCCCTCGTAGCAGTAGCCGCAGCGGTGGGGGCAGCCTCGGTAGGTCTCAAGATACGCAGAACCGTCCGTCGCGTGACCGCCTGCCGAGAAGGGCGAGGCGACCGAGTCGAGGACCTCTATCGCCGGGCGGTCCGGACCGCTCGCGATGCGCTCGCCGTCGCGCGCCGTCACGCCCGGGACGCTCGCCGGATCGCCTCCGCGCACGAGCGAGTACAGCAGATCGGGCAGCGTGCGCTCGCCCTCCCCTCGCACGACGGCATCGATGCCGGGCTGCTCGGCCAGGACCTGCTCGGCGATCGCACCGACCTCAGGCCCCCCCACTACGACGAAGCAGTCGGGCCGCACGCTCTTCACGATGCGAACGGCCTCGTAGACAGTGCGGGCGTTCCAGCACACTACCGAGAAGCCGAGCACGTCAGGGACAGGGTCGAGTTCGAGCAGCTGATAGGCGATCCACCAGGGGTCCGTGGTCGTAGGGAACTCCGGCGTGGCCACCCAGACCTCCGGCAGCCGCGAATCGGCCTTGACGGCCTCGCGCAGGTAGGCATTGGCAAGCGAGCGATAGCCCGGCGAGCTCACGCCCGCGAGCGCGACGACCAGTCGGTCAGACGACGTCACGACGCACCACCCACGAGGCGCCACGGGGCGAGATCGCGGGCCCCGGCGACGTGAAGCCACACGCCGTTTACGACGGCGGTCTCGCGCGCCGAACGCAGCCGATCCTCGTCGAGCGCCGTCCCCGCGGCGGGGGCCAGCTCGACGCCTATCGCGCCGGCGGCCGCCAGCGCGGCCACGGCGCCCGCGACCTCGTCGCGGTTGTGGCGGCAGACCGGTACCCGGCCCGTGACGGCGACAGCGCTACCCGCAGCCCCCGCCGCCGAGACGAACGCCGCGACGCCCGCGAGCGCCGCATCGAACGCGCCGGCCCGCCCGACGAGCGCGTCGTGCACGGGCGCGACGCCGCCGAGCAGCACGACCTCGAGGTGTCGCACGCCCGCGGCCACCACACCGGCCGCGTTGCCGCCCGACGGGAGCGCCCCGGCATCGGTGCGCAGCCTGATGCGCTCGCAGCCGGCCCGGGCCGCTCCCTGCACGAGCAGCGGCAACTCGGGGTGTGCGAACGGCTCGGCGCCCACGAGCGCGACGTTGGGACCGGGGCCGTCGCTCCACGAGTCGCACACCCTCGTGACATCCTGGAGCACCGACGCCGCCGGTCGCATGGCGGCTGCGGTCCCTTTCGCGCAGCGCACGCACGGAGTCTCGGGCGCCTCACCTATGCTGACCTCGGCAAACGCAATCACGAAACGCTCTCCCTCCACCGCCTCAGTCTAGCGGAAGGTGCGCGTCACGCGATGCTGAACGCGAGGAGGGCGATGTCGTCGCTCAACCGGCCGCCCGTGAAGCGCATCACCGCATCGTTGACGAGGCCGGGTACCTCGGCGGGATCGAGCCCCGAGGCTTTCTCGAGCGCCTCCAGGAGGCGCTCCTCGCCAAAGAAGCCGCCGTCGGCGGAACGGGCCTCGGTCACCCCGTCGGTGTAGAGCACGACGATGTCGCCGGCTTCGAGCACCAGGGTCTCCTCGGTGTAGTCGAGGTCGGTGAACGCGCCGATCACGGGCGACCCGCTTTCGAGCCGCGCGGTAGTCCCGTCCGCGCGAACCACTACCGACGGCGGGTGGCCCGCGCTGCAGTAGGTCACGGACCGCTCCTGCGGGTCGACCGCCATGAGTACGACACTGGCGAAGTCCGGAAGCCGACCGGCAGCAACGAGCACCTCGTTGGTCTTCGACATGACCGCTGCGGGTGAGGTGTCTCCGTGCGCGAACGCCCTGACCGTGTTCTTGATGAAGCTCGTCACCACGGCGGCCTCGAGCCCCTTTCCCGATACGTCGCCCATGAGTACGGCCCTGCGGCCGCCCGACATCGCGAAGATGTCGTAGAAGTCCCCGCCCACCCGCGTGGAGAGCGTGGCCGACCGATACAGATGGCCCACGCGCAGCGCTCCGCCCTCGTCTTCGAGGGTCAGCAGCGCCTCTTGCAGGGTCTGAGAGATGTGATGCTCCGACTGGTAGTCGGCCGCGTTGGTGTACGCACTGCCGAGTATCTTCGCGAAACGGCGCGCGAACTCGAGCTCGGCTTCATCGAAACTGGAACCGCTCTCCACGCTCCCGAACAACACCGCTCCGAACCACTCGTCTGACACCGCGACCGGTACGATCGCACACTGAGCCAGCCCGGTCGCCGCCAGGAACGACTCACCGAGAGGCGTCTGTGCATCGCCGGCACCTATCCACACGACGTCCCGGTTGCCTTGGAACTCCGAGTGGCCGGGAAGCGGGATCGACCCCGTCTCCACTCCGACTGCCGTCACGATCTCGAAAGCGTCACCGGCCATGCGGCCGAACGCGGCCGCATCGCATCCAAGCGCCTCGCATCCGATCTGCAGCGCGAGCACGATCGGCGTCTCGAGCTGGTGGGAGGAGTTCAGCAAAGCGGAGATCTCCGAGAGCGATTCTTCGAAGTGCTGGGAACGCGCGGTGCGTTCGAAGCGCTGCGCACCCAACACCGCAGCCGTGATCCGGTCAGCGGCAACTTGGAGCATGACACGCTCCGCATCGCTCATCAGCCGGTCCGTAGCCCATGCGCACTCGACCACGCCGAAGAGCTCCCCCTCCAAATACAGCGGGACCCCCAGCATCGCCTTGACACCGAACTGCTCGTGGGCGGGGATTCGCGCGGGTGAGGCGGTCACGTCTCCCAGCCAGAACGGTTCGCCCGCCTCGGCGACCCGGCTCGCGAATCCCTCGTCGGTCGCCATCGAGAAGTCCCGAACGTCCTCCTCGGGATAGCCCTCCTGGGCGCGCAGCCGCCACCGCCCCTCTTCAAGCGTGAAGAAGATCGCGGCGTCGGCGTCCATGACCTCGCGCAGCACGCTCAGCACGGAGCTGAGAAGCTGATCGAGGTCGACTCTGCCGACGGTGCTCGACACGATTCGCAGCAGCCCTTCGAGCTGCCGGTTGGCCGCCTCGAGCTCCACGAGCAGCTCGGCGGACTCCTGCTGGGCGTAGTAGCGTCTGCTTATGTCACGAACGACCGACAGAAGGTAGCGCTCGCCCTCGATCTCGACTCCGCGAGAGCTCACCTCGACGGGAAACTCGGTACCGTCCGCTCGCAGGTGGAACGTCTCGAAAAGCACACCCTCCTCGGACGCAGCCGACATCTGCGTGGCGACGAGAGGCCTGGTCGATGGCGCACGCAGATCTCGGATGTTCATACCGAGCAGCTCGTTCGCCGGCCGCCGGTAAGCGAAGGATGCGGCGGCGTTCGCGTAGCGCAACTCGCCGTCCGGCGTCATGAGTAGCACGATGTCGCGGCTGTGCTCGGCGAGCGCCCGGCCGGCCGCAAGCGTGAAGTTGTCCCGTGGCCTACTCATGGTCGCGCTGGTCGCTCCTCCCCACGCTCCGCGCGGCTGCCTGCCTGCCTGAGTACAAGTCTAGCGGACACCGGAGACACGCTGGGCTTCGAACCCATTGCGAGTCGAGTCGCG
>Ga0172371_10013613_pt1 | contig 10574 bp, 5 predicted proteins | sample Lak12m_FD_114543 | JGI IMG/M metagenome (GOLD analysis project Ga0172371, IMG submission 114543) | Freshwater microbial communities from Kabuno Bay, South-Kivu, Congo - kab_022012_12m | ecosystem: Environmental > Aquatic > Freshwater > Lake | place: Democratic Republic of the Congo: South-Kivu... | reverse complement strand
TCGGGGTAGGGGCGCGCGTCGCGCGGCGGCGGCGGGCGCGTGTCGCCGGCGAGCAGGCCGGCCACGAGGCGCCCGGGCGCCGCGGGGTGCGACGGGGCGGCGGGCTCGCTGAACGAGGCCAGGAACAGGCGGGAGAGCGGCGAACCGCCCGTCGGGGCCGCCACCAGGTGGGCGCGGCGGGCGCCCGCGGCGGCGGCGCGCAGAAGGCGGGCGGTCAGCGGGGCCAGGTCGGAGAGGCCCGCGACCACGAAGTCGGCGACGGGCGGGCCGGGCCAGCCGCCGGCTTCCAGGGCGTCGACGACCTCGCGTTCACAGTCGACGTCGTCGCGGGGCGCGACGGCGCGGTGGAGACGCCAGGCCTCTGCCACGCGGGCCGCGTCGCGCGTCAAGATCTCGCCGCCCGGCCCGAGGTCGGCCCCGGCTCCCCCGTCGATCTTCTCGGGATCCAGGCCGTGCCGCCGCAGCTCGTCGAAGAGGCGCACCATTTCCTCGGCCAGGCCGGCGGCCGCGCCGGGGCGCTCGCGCACCCAGGCGGCGGTCGCCAGGCGCGGCGCCAGGACCGCGGCCCGCAGGCGGCGCGGCACCGCCGGGGCGTCGTCGATCCCGAGGCGCAGGGCCAGGTCCGCGGCGAGGCGGCCGGGCGTGGTCAGGCGCGGCAGCAGCAGGCCGTCGGCGCCCGAGACCTCGAGCAGCGCGTGGCGCAGCGAGCCGCAGGCGCGCACGGCCGGCAGCACCACCAGGGCCGACGGCAGGTCGTCGCCGCAGACCTCCAGCAGCAGGCGCGCGAGGCCCGGCGGGAAGGGAGCGTCCAGGGGGAGGTCGTGACGATGCCAGCCGGTCATCGCGCGATGATAGACCGGGAGCGGCGGGCGGCACAACCGCGGTGCGTCCGCGGCCGCGCCGTGACGGGAAAAAAGGGGAGGAGCCTTCCGTGGAAGGCCCCCCCGGGAACAGCCGCGCCGGGAGCGATCAGCGCTCGAGCAGCTTCTGGCTCTCGATCACGCGCTTGATGGTCTCGGCGTTGAGCACCTTGAACTCCACGCGCCGGTTCTGGGCGCGGCCCTCGGCGGTGGCGTTGTCGGCCAGGGGCAGCGACTCGCCGTAGCCCTTGACCGAGTACTGGCCGGCGCGGATCTCGGGGAACTTCGCGACCAGGTAGTCCAGCACGGCCTGCGCGCGGCGCTCGCTGAGCTGCTGGTTCGCCGCCTCGGCGCCCTGGCTGTCGGTGTGGCCGCCGATCTCGATCTGCAGCTCCGGCCAGCGCACGAGCGTGGCGCCGATCTCGTCGATCTCGCGGGTGTCGGCCTGGTCCAGCTCGGCCGAGCCGGTCTTGAAGGTGACCGCGGTGGTGCGGATCATGCCCGTGTCGAGCAGCTGGGTCTCGGTCGCGGTGATCGCGATCGGGCAGCCCTGCTCGTCGACCTTCAGGTGCTGCGGGGTCTCGGGGCACTGGTCGAGGCCGTCGTAGACGCCGTCGCGGTCGCTGTCGAGCGGGCAGCCGCTGCCGTCGACCTTGGCGCCGGCGGGCGTCTCGGGGCACTTGTCGGCGCTGTCGAACACGCCGTCGCCGTCGGTGTCCACGTCGCTGACGCAGCCGCGGGCGTCCACGACGGCGCCGGGAGCCGAGTCCGGGCACTTGTCGAGACCGTCCAGGACGCCGTCGCCGTCGCCGTCGGTCGGGCAGCCGTAGCTGTCGACGCTGGCGCCGCGCGGGGTCTCGGCGCACTGGTCGAGGCCGTCGAACACGCCGTCGCCGTCGCTGTCGAAGGGGCAGCCTTCCGCGTCGACCGTGGCGCCGGCCGGAGTCTCGGGACATGCATCGTCGCCGTCGCGGACGCCGTCGTGGTCGGCGTCGCGGCCGCAGCGGCCGAACGCGAAGTTGAAGCCGGCGGTGGCGATCAGGTTGTGGGTCAGGTCGCCGTCGTTGGGCAGGCCGTTGACGAGCCCGCTCATGACGTCGCGCACCTCGAGGCGCAGGTCGCGGCGGTTGATGTCGTCGCCGCCCAGCTTGACCTTCAGGCCGGCGCCGGCCTCCCAGCCGTTCATCTCGGTCTTGCCCGTGGGCACCCAGTCGCCCTTGGCCTCGATCTGGGCCCAGCCGGCGGTCAGGTACGGGTTGACCTTCTCGAAGGGCCGCAGGTTCAGCACCACGTCGGCGCCGAGGTGGTGCAGCTTGGTCGATTCGCCGGTGCCGGTCTGCTCGGTGTCGCTGAAGCCGTAGGTGCCCTCGATGCCCAGCCAGGGCATGAACTGGACGGCGGCGCGGCCGCCGAAGATGAGATCGTCGTCGATGCCGAGATCGTCCGTCAGGAAGGTCGCGCCGACGTAGGGCGACAGGCTGAAGACCGAGTACTCGTCGGTGGCGTCGGCGGCCGCGGCCGCCGAGGCGGTCGCGATCAGGAGCAGCAGCAGCAGCGGTTTCACGAGCCTGGTATCCATGGGTTCATCTCCCGGTTCGGGTCGATCTCGCCGCCGGGGGCCGACGCGGCGGTCGGGTGCCCAACGGCGCGCTGCGCGTCAAGGCGCGGAGCTGGGCTCAGGCTGGATTCGATGGCGCCATTCTACCGAATCGATCCTGAATCGCAAGGTAAATAACGCCGTTCCGCCCTTCCAGCTCCGGTCGGCGGGTGTCGATTCGGCTCAAGGCGACGGCCTCCCTGCCGATGGCCGGGTCAGGAAACCCGGCTATCCATTCCTGGGAGGCGCCCGCCGTGACCCGTGACTTCGATCTGTTGTGCCCGCCGGAGGCCGTGCCGGACCGAGCGGAGGATCTGCACCGCCACATCTCGGAACTGGCCGGCGATCCGGATGTCCACGGCATGGACTTCGACCGCGCCCTGTCCGCCATCTGCCGCAAGGGCGCCGAAGGGCTGAACGTCGAGCAGGCCGGATACTGGCGCCTGGAACCCGAGGCGGGCACCCTGAGCTGCCTCTGCCTGCAGGGTCCCGACGGGCCGCTCGGTCGCGACGGCCTGGTCCTGAACGTGAAGGACTATCCCGGCTACTTCGCGGCGATCTCTTCCCAGCTGGTCATCGACGCCCACCTCGCGCAGAGCGATCCGCGCACCTGCGAATTCGTCGACGGCTACCTGCGGCCGCAGGGCATCACGTCGATGCTCGACGTCGCGGTGCGGCGCGATGACCGCGTCGTGGGGCTGATGTGCTTCGAACACGTCGGCCCGCCGCGGATCTGGAGGCCGGTCGAGATCGCGCTCGCCTGCCACCTGGCCGAGCAGGTGGCCCTGCGCCTGCGCCACGACCAGGAGCTGCGCGAGCAGCGGCGCCGTCACGAGACCCTGATCGCGAGCCTGCCCGGCATGGTGTTCCGGATCCGCAACGAGCCGGACTGGCCGGTGGAGTTCATCAGCGAGGGGAGCACCGCGCTGACCGGCTGGCGCCCCGACCAGCTCATCGACGAGATCGAGATCCGCCACGCCGAGGTGGTGCACCCCGAGGACCGCGAGAAGGTCTGGCGGGCCATGGATGCCGCCCTGCGCGACGGGCGTCCCTACGAGATCGAGTACCGGATCGTCACCCGGCAGGGCGTGGTCAAGTGGGTCTGGGAGCAGGGCCTGGCCGTCCACGACGAGGCCGGCGCCCTGATCGCCGCCGAGGGCTTCGTCACCGACGTCACGCGGCGGGTCGAGGTGGAGGCGGCGCTGCGCCAGAGCGAGTCGCGGCACCGCGGCCTCTTCGACAACATGTGGGCCGGCGTCGCGGTCTACGAGTCCGACGACGGCGACAGTTTCCGCTTCCTCGACATGAACCAGGCGGGCGAGCGCATCGACGGCGTGCGGCGGGAGGACATCCTGGGTCGCGACCTGGTAAACGCGTTCCCCAGCGTCGACGACTTCGGACTGCTCGGCGTCCTGCGCCGCGTCTGGCGCACCGGGGTCCCGGAGCACCACGGCCCCGCCTGCTACCGCGACGGCCGGATCGAGAGCTGGCGCGACAACAACGTCTACCGGCTCGCCACCGGCGAGGTCGTCTCCGTCTACGAGGACGTCACCGAGCGCGTGAACCGCGAGCGCGACCTGCGCCTCAAGACGTTCAGCCTCGACAACGCCAACGACTCCGTGTTCTGGGTCACGCGCGAGGGGCGCTTCCTGGACGTGAACGCGACCGCCTGCCGGTACTACGGCTATTCCAGCGAGGAATTCCGCGCCCTGACGGCCCAGGACATCAACCCCGAGTACACGTCGGCGACGTTCGCCCGGCTCTGGGACGCGCTGCGGGTCAGCGGCTCGCTGCGCAAGGAGTCGGTGCACCAGCTGCGCGACGGGCGCATCGTGCCGGTGGAGTCGTCGCTCAGCCTGGTGCGGTTCGAGGACCAGGAGATCATGTGCGCCCTGATCCGCGACATCGCCTCCCGCAAGGCGGCCGAGGAGCAGGTGCGCCTCATGAACGCGGAGCTCGAATCGCGGGTGGAGGAGCGCACGCACGAGCTGATGTCGAGCCGGGAACGCTACCGCCTGCTCGTGGAGAGCCTCAAGGACCGCTACGTCTTCTACTCCCTGCAGAGCGACGGCGACCTGGCCTACATCAGCCCGTCGGTCGAGCAGGTGCTCGGCTACACGCCCGACGAGTACCGGCTGGCGAGGCCGCGGCGCTTCACGGACTCCCCCGTCAACGAGCAGGTCGAGGCGCGGACGCGCGCCGTCCTGCGCGGGGAGCCGCAGCCGCCCTACGAGGCCGAGCTGCGGCACCGCGACGGGACCGCGCGCACCTTCGAGATCCTCGAGGTCCCGGTCTGCGACGACCGGGGCCGCCTGCTCTCGGTCGAGGGCATCGCCCACGACATCACCCAGCACAAGCACAACCTGTCCCTGATCCGCGACCAGCAGGGCCAACTGCTGGAGAACGAGAAGATGGCGGCGCTCGGCCGCATGGTGGCCGGCGTGGCCCACGAGATCAACACGCCGGTGGGCATCGGCCTGACGGCCGCCTCGCACTTCCAGGAGCGCTTCGAGAACCTGCGCGGCCTCTACGCCCGGGCGGCCATGAAGAAGGCCGACCTCGACGGCTTCCTCGCCGAAGCCGACGAGTCGCTGCGGATGATCCGCGGCAACCTCGACCGCGCCGCGCTGCTCATCCAGGGCTTCAAGGGCGTCGCCGTCGACCAGTCCGGCGAGGGGCGCCGCGCCTTCGACCTGAAGGCCTACCTCGACGAGACCCTGCTGAGCCTGAAGCCGGCGCTGAAGAAGACCCCCTTCGAGGTCGCGGTGGAGTGTCCCCCGGGCTTGATGGTCGACAGCTACCCCGGGGCGCTGTCGCACACGATCACCAACCTGGTCATGAACTCGCTGAACCACGGGTTCGACGGCGTGGAGCGGGGCTCGATCGCGATCGCGGCGGAGCGGGCCGGCGACGAGATCCGCCTCGTCTACCGCGACGACGGCGTCGGCATGACCCCCGAGGTGAGGAGCAAGCTCTACGAGCCCTTCTTCACCACCAAGCGCGGCCAGGGCGGCAGCGGCCTGGGCATGCACGTGGTGTACACCGCGGTGACGCAGACCCTCGGCGGCCGGATCGCCTGCGAGAGCAGCCCCGGCCGCGGCGCGACCTTCACGATCACGTTTCCGGTGAACAACGGGAGCCGCGATGACGACGCAGAATGACGGGATCCCTCTCGATCTCGACGAGGTGATCTTCGCCGCCGAAGATCCCGCCGGGCCGCCGGAGGCGCCGGTCCCGGGCTGGAAACTGCTGATCGCCGACGACGACGAGGAGGTGCACGCCCTCACGCGCCTGGTGCTGTCGGGCTTCACCTTCGAGGGGCGCAGCCTGTCGTTCGTCAGCGCCTACTCGGGCCGCGAGACGGTGGAGCGGATGCGCGAGCACCCGGACACCGCCCTGGTCCTGCTCGACGTGGTGATGGAGCGGGACGACGCGGGCCTGCAGGCCGTCCGCCGGATCCGCGACGACCTGGGCAACCGCTTCGTGCGCATCATCCTGCGCACGGGGCAGCCCGGGCAGGCCCCCGAGCAGGAGGTCGTCTCCTCCTACGACATCAACGACTACAAGGCCAAGACCGAGCTGACGGCCTAGAAGCTCTTCACCGCCGTCACGGCCGCCCTGCGCGCCTACCGCGACGTGCGCACCATCGAGCGGCACCGGGTCGGCTTCGAGCTGATCAGCCGCCTGTCGGGGCGGCTCTTCGAGCACGCCGAGCCGCTGGGGTTCCGGCGGGGCGCCCTGCGGCACTTCGCCGAGATCCTCGGCGCCGGCGGCGGCGAAGCCGTCGCCGTCTCGGGACTCTCGACCGTGCGCTTCGACCAGCGCTGCGTGATCCTGGAGGGGGTGGGCGCCTACGAGGGCTTGCAGGGGCGCTTCGTCTCCGACGCGTGCCGCGAGGAGCTGCACGAGCGCCTGCGCGCCTGCAGCGGCGGCGAGGTCGACGTCTTCGGCGACGACTGGTACGCGGGGCTCTTCGCCACCGTCCAGGAGACTTACGGCTACATCTACCTCGAATCGAGCTCCCCGCTGCCGGACCTGGTCCGGGGCCTGCTGCGGTCCTACGCGGCCAACGTGCGCGTGGCACTGCAGAACCTGCACCTGAACCTGGAGGTCGTCGAGACCCAGCGCGAGATGATCCACACCCTCGGCGAGGTCGTCGAGAGCCGGTCGCAGGAAACCGCCCACCACGTCAAGCGCGTGGCGCGGCAGTCGTACCGCCTGGCGCGCCTCGCGGGTCTGGACGAGGAGCGGGCGCAGCTGCTGCAGATGGCGGCCCCCCTGCACGACGTGGGCAAGATCGCGATCCCCGACGCCGTACTCAACAAGCCGGGACGGCTGACCGACGAGGAGCGGAGTCTCATGATGACCCACGCCGAGCTGGGCCACCAGATCCTGGCGGGGTCGAACCGCGAGGTCTTCCGGGCGGCGGCGCTGGTCGCGCAGCAGCACCACGAGAAGTGGGACGGCACGGGCTACCCGCGCGGCCTGCGCGGCGAGGAGATCGACATCTTCGGGCGCATCGTCGGGCTGGTGGACGTGTTCGACGCGCTGCGTCACGAGCGCGCCTACAAGCCCGCCTTCCCGCTCGAGAAGTGCGTGGAGATCCTGAAGCAGGACAGCGGCAGCCACTTCGACCCGCGGCTGGTGAGGCTCTTCCTGGATCACCTGGACGAGTTCACGTCCGAGTGCGACGCCGCCGGGGCGTCCACGGCGGCGGACGAAGCCGTCGAAGAGCTGCTGGCCGTCTAGGCCGTGCCTTCGCGCCTTCAGGCGCGCAGGTGCCCGACCAGGATGTTCAGGCCGACCAGGATCAGCAGGATCCCGCCGGCGACCTCCAGACGTCCGCCCAGTTCGTGCCCGCGTCCCAGGGCGCCGCGCAGGCGGCTGCCCGCGCGGTGGCCGAACCAGGTCATCAGGGCCGTCACCACGCCGATCACCGCCGCCGGCTCCCAGATCCTCACCTGCAGCATGGCCAGGCTCAGCCCCACGGCGAAGGCGTCGATGCTCGTGGCCAGGCTCAGCATCAGCAGCGACGCGCCCCGCGAGGGGTCGCCGCCGCGGGGCGCGTCGCCGGGAGCGAGCCCGCCGCGCACCATCCGCACGCCGATGAAGGCGAGCAGGCCGAAGGCGAGCCAGTGATCCACCGGCGCCAGGGCGGCGGCCACGCGGGTCCCCAGCCACCAGCCCAGGACCGGCATCAGCGCCTGGAACAGCCCGAAATGGAAGGCCAGCCGGAAGGCGGCGCGCCGTCCGGGGGCGCGGCCGGACGTGCCGGCGCCGACGCTCACGGCGAAGGCGTCCATGGCGAGACCGACGGCGATCAGGATCACTTTCCAAGCCGGCACGGGACCTCCTGCGGCGACGCCTGCCGCGACGCGCCGCCCCCATGATGGGCGCCGCCCGCCGCCGCGCCAAGCCCCGATTCTCGCCGCATCCCCGGTTCCCAGCCGGGGGGGGATGGCGTAGAGTGGGCGGCGACCCCTCCCCAGGAGGATGACCGCCATGACGATGCTGTTGTGCCGCCGCGCCGCCGCCGCGATCACGTTGCTGGCCCTGGTCGCGGCGACGGCCGTCGCCGCGAAGCTCCCGGTCCGGACCCTCGACGACCTGCCCCGCCACACCTACGAGGTGGCCGGGACCGTGTCCGCGCTGCTGCGCGACGACGCGGCGTTCGACGCCTTCGCCGCGAAGGTGGGCGCCGACGTCGCCGCCGACCTCGAGGCGTACGACATCGCCGATCCCGCCACGCTGCAGCGCATGCATGGCGTCCAGCTGACGCTGGCGCTGATGGCGCGCGACGACGACCGCGTCCTGGCCCTGGTCGAGACGGTCCGCGCGCTCGAGGACAAGGAGGCCTCCCGGCTCACCTCGGGCCTGACGGCCGTGGCGATGGTGCGGGCCCGCCGCGACACCGGCGGGGACTCCGACGTCAAGAGCGGCGCCGCCTACCAGGCCGCCTTCCGCAGCCGGCTGCGCGAGCAGGTCGCGGCGCTGCCCTGGGACCTGGTGCGCGACCGCATCGTCCAGCAGAGGGGCCGCACCGAGATCCTCAGCGAGAACCTGGTGCTGGGCATGGTCCAGGCCCAGCTCGACCCCGTGGTCGCCGCCTCGGGCGCGCTGGGCTCGGAGCTGGCCGCCCAGGTGGTCAACCTCGGCTACGCCCTGCGCTTCGCGCTGCCGCTGAAGGACTCGCTGCTGGAGGTCTACGGCGACCTCATCGACGCCCGTGAGACCGTCAAGCGGGACATCTGGGAGGAGCGCGAGGTGCGGCTCGAAGACGGCCTCGGCCTCGAGCCGGTGACCGTCGCGATCTGGGACGCCGGCGTGGACGTCTCGGTGTTCGCGGACGTCTTCACGACGAACCCCGGCGAGCGGCCCGACGGGCTCGACAACGACGGCAACGGGTTCGTCGACGACGTCCACGGCATCGCCTTCGACTACGACGGCCGCGACAGCGCCGAGCTGCTCTACCCGCTCGGCGACGCGGCCCCGCGCCTGGGCGCCGCCATGGACCACATGAAGGGCTACATGGACGTCCAGTCGGGCCTCGACTCGGACGAGGCTTCGGCGCTCATGACGCACCTCGCCGAGCTCGAACCGCCGCAGGTGCAGGGCTTCCTCGAGGACCTCGGCCTGTGCGGCCTCCACGCCCACGGGACGCACGTCGCCGGCATCGCCGTGCGCGGCAACCCCTACGCCCGACTGCTCGCGGCGCGCATCTCCTTCGACTGGCACGCCGTGCCGCGGCTGCTGACCGAGGAGATGGTCCGGCGCCACGCCGCATCGTACGGCCGCACGGCGGCCTACTTCCGCGACCGCGGCGTGCGCGTCGTCAACATGAGCTGGGGCTGGGGGCTGAAGGAGATCGAGGGCATCCTGGAGGCCAACGGCTGGGGGGCCTCGGCCGAGGAGCGCTCGCGCGAGGCCGCCAAGCTGCTGGGCCTCCTCGAACAGGGGCTGCGGGAGGCGATCACGGGCTCGCCGGGGATCCTGTTCGTCTGCGCCGCCGGCAACGACGACAACGACGTGGCCTTCGACGTGAGCATCCCGGCCTCGTTCACGCTGCCCAACCTGCTGGTCGTCGGCGCGGTCGACCAGGCCGGGGAGCCCACGAGCTTCACCAGCTCCGGCCGCAACGTCCGGGTCTACGCCAACGGTTTCGAGGTGCCGAGCTACGTGCCGGGCGGCCGGCGGATGCGCATGTCCGGCACGTCGATGGCGGCGCCCCAGGCCTGCAACCTGGCCGCCAAGCTGCTGGCCCTCGCCCCGCGGCTGACCCCCGAGGAGGCCGTCGACCTGATCGGGCGCGGCGCGGACGCGAAGGGGAGCTACCTGCTGATGAACCCGAAGGCTTCGGTGGGGCTGCTGCCGCGTTGAGTCGCCGGGGAGCCGCGTCGTCAGGGCACGAGCGTGCCGACGGCGAGCCCCACCTTCTCGTTGCTCCTGGCCAGGTAGGCGATGCGGTCGCCGGCCCAGGAGAGGACCGGCCGGCTCAGCTGGAGCGCGGAGGCTTCGTAGACCGTCGCGACGGCGGTCTCCAGCGCGTACACGACGTAGTCGCCGTCGTTGTCGAGGTAGCCGATGACGGCGCCGTCGCCGCTCCAGCTCGGCGACACGCCCTCGCCGATGACCGTGACCTCCGTGTCGTCATCGTTCTCGTACTCCATCCACGAGACCTTCTTCTCGGCGTCGACGAACGCCACGCGCAGCCCGTCGCGCGAGATGCGGACGTCCGTGGCTTCGCGCAGGAGGACGGGGCTGCGGCTCACGACCGGTTCGGCGTCGCCCTCGTAGCCCCGCTGCATCAGCCACGGCGTGCGCCAGAGGCCGGCGAGGCGGCGCGCGTAGCGGGAGAAGGACAGCGTCTGCGGCTCGGAGGTCTGGTTCCCCGACAGGCCCACCGCGGTGCCGGTGAAGCGCCGCAGCGTCGTGGGCGCCGGGACGCCGGCCACCGCCGCCGTGTCGACGGCCATGATGTGCATGGCCCGGTTCTCACCGGTCCCCCGCACCTGGTAGAAGGCGACGCGGCCCTCGGCCAGGCATCCCGGCTTGTAGGCGCCGGCGGTCCAGGACGTGTTCAGGGTGTCGGTCAGGGCCACCGGCGGGCCGCCCGCGGC
>Ga0172371_10013611_pt1 | contig 10574 bp, 10 predicted proteins | sample Lak12m_FD_114543 | JGI IMG/M metagenome (GOLD analysis project Ga0172371, IMG submission 114543) | Freshwater microbial communities from Kabuno Bay, South-Kivu, Congo - kab_022012_12m | ecosystem: Environmental > Aquatic > Freshwater > Lake | place: Democratic Republic of the Congo: South-Kivu... | reverse complement strand
CTCCGGCGGAGATTATCGTTCTGGCCTACAGCATGGAGAAGGCCTTACAGCTTTTTTATGAAATTAGGGGCCGGGAATCCCAGGACCAGGAAGTACAGGCCCTGTTTGACAAACTGGCCCGGATGGAAGTGCGCCATGAGCAGCGGCTCTGGGGGGTGTACGGCCGGGTGGCCCCCGGCGGCCAGGACCTGAAAACCTTTGAATCGGTTATCGTGCCGAAAACTTTGGAAGGCGGCTTCGACGCGGAAGAATTTTTGGCAGCCAATAAGGCCCACCTGCAAACGGTGCCCCAGGTGCTGGACCTGGCCATGATGCTGGAAACCCAGGCCCTGGACCTCTACCTCAGATTGGCGGATCGCTCTTCCCAGGCCCAAGCCCGGGAGGTCCTGCTCGCCATTGCCGGGGAAGAGAAGGCGCATCTGGCCAGCCTGGGGCGGCTATTAGAGGAGAAGCTGGAGAAGCCAGGCTGAACTTTATGACTATTACCGTCATGGAGGTGTTGAAAAATCTGCCCCGAACCAACTGCGGGGATTGCGGCCAGGCGACCTGCCTGGCCTTCGCCACCCAGGTGATCAAGGAAGGGGAGGACCTCAATAAGTGCCCCTACCTGACCGGAGCCGGGGCGGAAATGCGAGAAGCGGTGCGGGCCCAACAGGAGGCCGGGGTCGGCCGGCGCCGGGAATCCCTGGCCATTTCCCTGGAGGTGCTCCAGGAGAAGGTGGCTCCCCTTGATTTTGCCGCCCTGGCTGAGGGGCTGGGCGCCACCTATGGCGAAGAGGCGGGCCGGCCGTATCTCGCCGTGGCCTATTTCGGCTACTGCCTCCAGGTCTTCAAAGATGAGCTGCGGTATCCCCCCGGGGCTTTGGCCGACCCCTGGGACGCCATCCTGCTGTATAACTACATCGCCTCCCGGGGACAGGAGCCGCCCACCGGCCGCTGGATCGCTTACAACAGCCTGCCCAACTCGGTGTCCAAGGCCAAGACCCTGGCCCGCCTGGAGCAAAAATTGGCGGATCATTTTGCCGGCCGGGGGGAGTTGCTCAAGGAGCGGGCCGCACAGGTGGGCGGGGAAATGCTGGCGGTGGGCGGGGAAGATGCCGACGTCCAGGCGAGCTTTCTGCCGCTCCCCCGGGTGCCCATACTGCTGCTGTTCTGGGACGCCGAAACCGAGGAGGGCTTTACCCCCCAGGCCAAGTTCCTGTTCGACGCCAGCGTCAGCCACTACCTGGACCTGGAATCCATCCTCTTCCTGGTGGAACACCTGATGGAACGGATGATGGACTGAGCAGTTGCCAGTTATCAGTTGCCAGTCTGGACACTGGCCGCTATCTTCACTGGCAGGGGCGCGCCTCCAGGTCCGCCTCAAGAAAGCAAGCCAGGCCGGTAGACCCCCAGCATAAAATCAATACTTCTCCGGTGGGAAATTCATGGTTTTTCCCGATTATCGTCTTCCCCCGATCTTGCTATTTAAACCTGTAAGCGGGTCGATCTCGAAGCCAAGGAGAGGAAAAATGGGGGGCTGGTTGAGTTTCTGTTTTGGCGGCATCATCGGCTTTTGTTTAGGCGTCATCTGCATGATTTGGCTTATGTCCATGGGGGAATCGGAAATGTACGTGGAACGATTCGAAACAGGGGAGAAATAAACCCAGATAGACCACTCTCGCCTTGACGCCGGCGCAGGCCTCACACGTGGTGGCGCAATTGCAATTCCACGGGATGGGGGTGGAGATAAAACTGCTCTTGCAGGTAGGGCTGGCGGTATTTCCGGACATAGTGATTGATCAAGGTGATGGGCACCACCAGGGGGACGTAGCCCTGGTGATAATAATCAATGAGTTCCCGCAACTCCTCTTTTTCGTCGGCTGACAAGTCCTTTTTAAAATACCCCATGAGGTGATACAGGACGTTGGTGTGCTTTTTGGGGGTGGCTTTCAGACGCAGCGCTTCCATGAGCCGGGTCTGATAGCGTTGATAGATTTCCGGGGAAGAAAACTCCCGGGCATGGGCCACCAGCCGGCCGAGCTCCCGGTAAAGTTTGGGGCTGTGGGAGAGGATGAGGAGCTTGTGCCGGGTATGGAAGGCCACCAGGGCGCCGAGGCTGGTCCCGGCCGCCAGGAGTTCCCGCCAGCGCTGAAATACGAAGAGGCGTTCGATGAAATTTTCCCGGAGGACGGGGTCGTGGAGCCGGCCCTCGTCTTCCACCGGCAGCAGGGGAAAATGCGCCATGAAGATCCGGGCAAACATCCCCACCCCCCGGGTCAGGGGCGAGGCCGGGGCCCGCTCCGAGTAGACTTTCACCCGCTCCATGCCGTCGCTGGGGGATTTGCTCTTGAAGATAAAGCCGCACAGGTTTTCCTGCTCCAGTTGCCGCACCCGGTGGCGCGCCCAGGCGACCAGGCGTTCCGTGTGATCGATCTTGGTGCGCACGGTCACCAGGCGGGGGGCCTCCGGGTCGCCCACCAGGCGCATGGCTTCCCGGGGCACCCCCAGGCCACACTCCACTTCAGGGCACACGGGGACGAATTCCACATATTTCCCCAAGGTATCGGTGATAAAACGGTCCTGCCGGTGGGCGCCGTCATACCGGACCGGCTGCCCCAGCAAGCAGGAGCTGATTCCCAGCCGAATTTTTGGCATAGGCCCTGATTTTCCCGCAGTTTAGGCGGATTAGGCAAGAAAAAAAGGGCCGCCAGGGGTTGAGAAACCTGGCTGAAGCCGGGGGGCTGGCAACAGGACGAAAGAAAAATGACGCCATCAAGAACTTGGGGTGCACAATCCAAAACAATCGTGATAAAATTACTTTTTTTGTGAAATATTTCTCTTGACCGGGGCGGAAAAACGATAAAAAGTTAGTTTGCAGCTCGGTTGGGGGGAGGAAGGCATGGCTCAGGAGTTTTCCAACCAGAAGGCGTCGGAACCCTTACTGGCCGCCTGGATCAAATGGACCATGGATTTCTGGGAATCCATGGCCCAGATGGGGCCGGGGCCGGTGGCAACGGCGGGAGTCGGCGGCGGCGCCGCCCCGGAGGCCGGCGCGGTTAGAGATCCCTGGCTGGCGGCCCTGCAATTGTGGCAGGCATTTTTTTCGCTGCTGACGGAACCGGGAACGGTGGCCGCGGTTTTTCAAGGCATCAAGGCGCCCTCGGAGACGATCTTGCGGATGGCCCAGGCCGGCTGGGGCGGATATTTTTATCTGCACCAGCAATGGCTGGCGGCCTGGCAAGGGGTTGGAATTTCTGAGGGCGAATACGGTTATGAAAACCTGGATCAGGATATTTTCAAGATCTGCAATGAAATCTATGAGAATGACTTTCGCCAGTTATTGAACCTGCCGCAACTGCACCTGACCGGATTACCCCAGAACCGCATCAGCCGGGCCACGGATAAATTCAACCAGTTTCAGACCGCCATGGCCGAATTCATCTACCTGCTCTTCCTGCCGGTGAAAAAATCCCTGCGGGCCATGGGGGCCGTGGGGATAACTTTCGGGGAGGACAACCTCCCCATCGAGTTCAAGGAGTACTACAAGCGGTGGCTGAAAATCCTGGAAGGGCATTATATGACCCTGTTCCAGTCGGAGCAATACAGCCGGACCATGAGCCAGGCGCTCAATGCCCTGGAAGACTTCGCCACGGCCAAACAGGAACTGCTGGCCGATGCCCTGGAAGTCCTGGGCCTGCCCAGCCCTCGAGACCTGGATGAACTGTACCGGGAAATCTACCTCTTGAAGAAACGCACCCGGCTCATTGCCAAGAAATTGGACCAGAGCGAGCCCTCCGGGGAGGAAGGTTGATGGACCGGCCCAAAATCCCCGTCGACCTGATTCTGGCCAAGATGGCGGCGGAGGCCGAAGAAGCCCAGCACCGCCTGGAAAAGGCCAGGGATATCTTCCTGGGCCCCCTGGCCACGGACATCGGGACCACCCCCCATGAGGTGGTCTATCAGGAAGACCGGGTCAGGCTGAAATATTACCGCCCGGAAGAAGTCCGGCTGAAAACCCCGCTCTTGCTGCTGCATGCCCTGTTCAATCGGGAAACCGTGCTGGACCTCCAGCCGGACCGGAGTGTGGTGCAGAATCTCCTCAAGGAAGGCATGGAGGTCTATCTCATTGATTGGGGCGCCCCTACCCGCAAGGACCGGTTTCTCACCCTGGATGACCATATCAACGGCTACCTGGACAACATAGTGGATTTTATCCGCCGCCGGCACGGGATTTCCCAGGTAAATCTCATGGGGGTGTGCCTGGGGGGGACGTTCGGGGTGATCTATGCGGCACTTTACCCGAAAAAAATCCGGAACCTGATCACCACGGTGGCTCCCACCCACTTTGATACCCCCAAGGGTCTGTTGCACATCTGGCTGAAGGAGATTGACGTGGACCGGCTGGTGGATGCCTTCGGCAACCTGCCCGGCAACCTGGTGAACGTGGCCTTCCTGCTTCTCAATCCGCCCCGGCTCCTTTTGGATAAGTATTTGGGTTTTTTGGAAAATATGGACAACAAGGATTTTGTTGAAAACTTTATCCGCATGGAGAAATGGATCTTCGACAGCCCGGATGTGCCGGGGGAGACCTTGCGGCAGTTGGTCAAGGACCTGTATCAGGAGAACCTGCTGGTGCAAAGCCAGATGGAACTGGGGGGGCGCCGGGTGGATCTGGGGCAGGTCACCATGCCCCTGTTAAACATCTATGGCCAGTACGACCACCTGGTACCCCCGGAGGCCTGCGAAGTTTTGACGCACAAAGTGGGGAGCCGGGATACCGAGGACCTTTGTCTGGATACCGGACACATCGGCATCTATGTCAGTGCCCGATTCCAGAAAGAGATGGTCCCCATGATCGCGGCCTGGCTGCTGGCCCGGGAGGGTGGATAAGGTTTTGGGTTTTAGGTAAAAGAATAAGGAGTTGCAGGTTAAGTTAGCTTTGCCACGGAAGGAAAGAAGACCGCATGCCCGTAAGAATCGATTATTTCAAGAAGCTGTGTGAGCTCTGCCAGGCCTTTGGCACGGCCCGCAACCGCCGGGAGCTCCTGGAAATGATCTTTGCCAGCGCCATGGAGCTTTTGGGGGGTAAGGCGGCAAGCCTGTACCTGATGGAGTCAGGCAAGCCGGAGCTGATGCCGATAGCCCAGAAAGGCTTGTCGGAAAGCTATTTCCGTTCCCGGAAGTCCATGCTGGCCAAGAAGATCGTCCCCCTGATCTTGAAGCAGGGCTTTTTTTATTGCCGGGACGCGGGGGCGGACCCCAAACTGGAGTATCCCGATGCCAAGAAGGCCGAAGGCATCGCCTCGATCCTGGCAGTGCCGGTCATGGTCAAGGGCAGAAACATCGGGGTATTCTGCCTGTTTACGGCCACCCCCAGGGATTTTGCCCCCGAGGAAAAAGAATTTCTGCAGTTATTGGCCCAACAGGGGGGCGGGGTCATGGAGCATGCCCGCCTCATCGACCACCTGCGCCAGGAGACCCAGCTCTTTTTCGACCTGGCCGTCAATCTCAGCGGCACGCTGGAAGTTAAAGAGATCTTGCACGCCATGACCACCGATCTGGCCAAATCCCTGGGAGTCAAGGGCGCTTCCATCCGGCTCCTGAGTGAAGATGAACAGACCCTGGAATTGGTGGCCTCATCCGGATTGAGCAAGAAGTATCTGCAAAAGGGGCCGGTGTCGGCGCAGAAAAGCATCGCCCAGGCCCTGAAGACCGAGAAGCCGGTAATCATTCTGAATGCCGCCACCGACCGCCGGGTGCAATACCGCGCCATGAACAAAGAAGAGGGGATTGTCACCATCCTGGCGGTGCCCATCAAGACCAAGGAGAGAGTGATCGGGGTCCTCCGGCTGTATAGCAAGGTGCTGCGGCATTTCACCCCGGAGGAAATCAAGCTGGTGACCGCCCTGGCGTACCTGGGGGGGTTGGCCATCCAGAATGCCTCCCTATACCTGATGTGCCAGACGGATATGAAGGACCTGAAAGAGGAGTTGTGGAGCCACCGCTCCTGGTTTTAGGGGTCAGGGGTCAGGGGTCAGGGAACGACCTGTATGTATCTGACTCCTGAGAACTGACCACTAATCACTGACCACTGCCTTAGATCCCCAGGTAGGTGCGGCGGACCTCGTCGTTCTTGCTGAGTTCCCGGGCCGGGCCTTCCAGGTGGACCTTGCCTTCGGCCAGGACGTAGGCGTAGTCGCTCACCGCCAGGGCCATGGCAACGTTCTGCTCCACCAGGAGCATGGTGAGTCCGGTTTTCTTCAGGCGGGTCAGGGCCTCGAACAGGGTGAGGGCCAGCAGCGGGGAGAGCCCCAGGGAGAGCTCATCCAGGATGAGGATTTCCGGCTCCGCCATCAAGCCCCGACCCACGGCCACCATCTGCTGTTCGCCGCCGCTCAAGGTGCCGGCCTTCTGGCGGGCCCGTTCCTTCAGGCGGGGAAAGAGTTCATAGACCTTTTGCAGATTTTGGTGGAAGGTGGCCCGGGCCCGGGGAGAAAAGGCCCCCATCTCCAGGTTTTCGTACACCGTCATTTCGGTGAAGAGCTGGCGGCCTTCGGGCACCAGCACCATGCCGGCCTTGGCCCGGGCGTGGGCGGACAGATTGGTGACGTCCCGTCCCTGGAAGGTTATCGACCCTGCCAGGGGCAGCATCAGTCCCATCACGGTTTTCAGTAAGGTGGTCTTGCCCACGCCGTTGCTGCCCACCAGGGTGGTGAGTTTGCCCGGCTCCAGATTGAGGTTGACCCCCCAGAGGATCTGGACGCCGTTATAGCCCGAGGCGATATCCCGCACTTCCAATAAGGCCATAGAATCTACTCCGCCAGCAGTTTCGCCGTCATCTTGGGATCTCCAAGATAGGCCTCGATCACCAAAGGATTATTGGCCACATCTTCGGGCAGGCCGGTGGCAATCAAGATGCCGTAATCCAGCACCAGGATCCGATCGGAGACCGACATGACGGCCTGCATGACGTGCTCGATCATGAGGATGGTGACCCCTTGGTCACGGATGGCGCGCACCGTGTCCATCATGGCGGCGATCTCCGCGGGGTTGAGGCCGGCCAGGACTTCATCCAGCAGCAGCAGGTAAGGTTTGGCGGCCAGGGCCCGGGCCATTTCCAGGCGCTTTTTCTGGGCGACGTTGAGGTTCCCGGACGGCTGGTCGGCCCGGTCGAGCAAACCCACCCGGGTCAGGGCCTCATCGGCCAGGCGGCGGGAGGCGCGCAGGCCGTGGTGTTCCCGGCCGAAACAGGCCCCCACCATGACGTTTTCCCGGACGGTGAGATCGGCCAGGGGGCGCACCACCTGGTGGGCCCGGGCCAGGCCGCGCCGGGCCATCTCATAGGAGGGCTTCCCGGTGATATCCTCACCCCGAAAGATCACCTGGCCGCGCTCCGGGGGATAGACCCCATTGATGACATTGAACAGGGTGGTTTTGCCGGCGCCGTTGGGGCCGATGAGTCCCAGGATTTCCCCTTCGCCTAAATCGAAAGATACCTCGGTGAGGGCCTGGAGGCCGCCGAAGCGCTTGCAGACATCTTTAACCTGGAGGATCAATTCGGCACTCATTCCAGGAACCTTCTGAGGCGCGGGAAGCGACCCCGCACCCACCCCACCGCCCCGGTGGGCACAAACAGGATGATCAATAAGAGAATCACCCCGGCCATGGCCAGATGCAGGTCCTTAAAAATCGGGCTGGTGAGGAGATAGTCGCGCAGCCATTGATACCCTACGGCCCCCACCAGGGGCCCCAGCACGGTCCCCATGCCCCCCAACATGACCATTACCAGCATCTCGATGGACATGTGGAGTTGGAAGGCATCGCCTGGCTCGATATTGCCATTTTTAAAGAAATACAAGGTGCCGATCACCCCGGGAAAGAAGGCGGAAATGACATAGGTGATGGTTTTGGCCTGGGGGGCCTTGACCCCCATGACCATGGCGGCATCTTCGTCCTCGCGAATCGCCAGCAAACCCAGGCCGAACCGGGAGTGTTTCACCAGGTAACTCACCAGCAGCACCACCATAGTGGTGAGCCACAGGAGAATGAAGGTGGTCCAGAGGGCCTCACCGGCACCGCCGTACTTTTGATACGCGGAAAAGTTGACGAACAGGCCGGTGGCGCCGCCGAAGGGCTCGAAGTTGCTGACAAAGGCCCGGGCCGCCTCATTGATGCCGATGGTGGCCAGGGCGAAGTAGGCCCCCCGCAAACGCAGGACCGCCAGACCCACCAGGAGGGCGATGAGCCCTGAGAGCAGCCCTCCGGCGATGGCGGCAGTGGACAAGGACCAGCCCTGTTCGCTTATCAGGTAGAATCCGGTATACCCTCCCAGGCCGAAGAAGACGATGTGCCCGAAGCTGACGTAGCCGGTGTAGCCCAGGAGAATGTTGAGGCTGGAGGCCAGGCCCACGGCCATGAGCAGAATGAAGGCCGTTTCCCGCATGAGGTCCTGATGGATGAACAGGACCACGCCTCCCCACACCAGCACCAGGACCAGCGGCAGCCAGAATCCGGGTTGGCGCCAGAACTTCACTTACTTGGCTCCCAACAGACCGCTGGGGCGCACCAGCAACACCATCACAAAGAGCCCAAATTCCAACACCGGCACCCAACTAACTGGCATAAAGGTGGGAATCAGACCTTCGAGGAGGCCCAGAATGAGGCCCCCCAACAGGGCCCCCAAGGGATGGCCCAGACCGCCGAGGACGCAAATCACGAAGGACTTTAATTCGTAAGGACCGCCGCTCAAAATGGTGAACGGGAAAAATGTGGCGATGAGGCCGCCGGCCATCGCGGCCAGCATGGTGCCCAACCCGAAACTCAGGGCCAGCACCTGGGAGGACGGGATGCCCATCAGTTCCGCGGCGTTGCGATTGTTGGCCACCGCCCGGATGGCTTTCCCTGGGCGGGTGAAGTAGAGAAAGAGGTAGAGCCCGGCGGTGACCAGGATGGCCCCGATGGCCCCGATCAAGCGGCTGGCGGGAATGGTGAGGAAGGCCACCTCCAGGGAGCCCAGGGAATAATCGATGTTTTGGGGTGAGGTGCTGAAGACTGCGGTGCAGATGCCGATAATGATCATATTAACCGCGAAGGTGGCCAGCAGGCTGGAGAGGTGCGGGGCGTTAATCACCCGGTGCACGGCGACGACGTAAATCACCAGGCCCAGGAGCAAGCCGCTCCCGGCCACGGGAATCAGGGCCAGGTAGGGATTCAGGCCCAGATGGGTGAATAACAGGTAAGTCCCGAACATCCCCAGGGCGATGACCGGTCCGTGGGCCAGGTTGATGACCGACATCACTCCCCAGATCAGGGTCAGGCCCATGGCGGCCACGCCGTAAACAAACCCCAGGAGCAGGCCGTCGGTCAAGGAAGCAGTTAGTTGCGACCACATAAAAGGTTCACCTGTTCTCCTGCCGCTTCCTTTTAGGGAAGCGGCAGGGCGGCATTATTGGCGATTAACGGGTGGGACAGACAAAGGCGGGAGCGGTGGCAGCTGCTGCCGGCCACACCACCTGCTTCACCGGTTTGCCAGCCTTATCTTTCTGCCACTGGATATAAACCATGTCATGGCCCACCTGGAGGCCGTGAGCCTTGGGGGTATTGTCGAACTTGATGTCGCCGTAAAAGGTCATCAGGTTCATGGCGTCCAGAACCGGCTTCATCTTGGCTGTATCCGTGGAGCCGGCCTGCTGAATGGCCTTCTGCAGGATCAGGCCGGCCACATAGCCGCCGGCGCTATGATAGGAGGGGACTTCGCCGTTGTACTTGGCCTGGTAGGTCTTGGTAAAATCTTCCACCGTGGGTCCGAAATATTCCACTCCGGCTTTTTTGGCCGCCTCCGGGCTGTACTTTACCTGGGGTTCCCACTGGGAGGAGCCGATCACGGAAATGCAGGCCTCGCCCAACTCCGCGAATTTGGGTTCGGGCGGGGCCACCAGCAGGGCGATCATGCTGGTGTTGATTTTCTTTTCATAGAGCTGCTTGGCGAAGGTGATGGTGTCGGCGAAATGCCCCCCGCCCATGATAGCCCCTACAGGCTGGGGGATCTTGTTGATAAAAGGCGCGAAATCAGTGGCGCCTGGTTCATAACCTTCAAACAGAGGAACTTTATAACCTTTGCCTTCGGCGTAGGTTTTCAGGGCGGTCACTACGTCGGTGGAGAACTTGTCTTTCTCGTGGATGATGGCGATGGTCTTGGCGTTGGGCGCCAGCTTGGCCAGCAGGTCCACCGCGCCGGTCAGATAGCGGGAGGCCGGCGTGTAGGTCTGATAAACCAGGGTATAACCTTTCTTATACGTGGAGTCCGACGCGGCGCCGGTGGTAATCATAATTTTGTTGTACTGCTGGGCGATCACCGCAGCCGCGTCGGTGAGGGGGCTGCTGTAAGGGCTGATGAGAAAATCGGCCTTGTCGGCGCTGATCAACTTGGTATAGAGTTCCTGCACCCGCTCCTTCTTGCTTTCGTCGTCATAGAATTTGGCGGCGAATTTAACCACGTCGCCGTTCGGCAACTTGACGCCGCCGGCGGCATTCACCTGGCTCATCCACAGGTTCAAACCGTTAATCTGCCGGATGGCCTCGACGTTGAATTT
>Ga0172371_10013607_pt1 | contig 10576 bp, 9 predicted proteins | sample Lak12m_FD_114543 | JGI IMG/M metagenome (GOLD analysis project Ga0172371, IMG submission 114543) | Freshwater microbial communities from Kabuno Bay, South-Kivu, Congo - kab_022012_12m | ecosystem: Environmental > Aquatic > Freshwater > Lake | place: Democratic Republic of the Congo: South-Kivu... | reverse complement strand
GGCCAGCGCCAGATCTTCGCCGCCCTCGAGCTTCCCGAGCCGCCCCTCTTCAGCGCCTTCGAGGTCGTCGCGAGCGCAGACTGAAGGGTTCGCGTCTCAGGCTCGCCGTAGTAACACGACCCTCTCCGGCTTCCGCGTACCTTTTACCTGCTCACGGCCGTCTTCCTGGCATTTCGTGTGCCTATCATCTGCGGAAGTCCGGCCTGATCGGCTCGATCGATTTAGTCGCCTAATCGAGTGCCCAGTCCAACTCGCGTGGGGCACCAGGGGCGCAGGGAAGCGACCGCGCCTGCCGACCATTGCGGGTGCCCGATGCTGTCCAGGCCGTGCCTCGACTGCGAATCGGTCGACCCTACGCACCAAGGCCGCTCTGATTGGGAGCTTGTGAGGACTTGGGTTAGATCACGCCAAGGCCACGGAGTCCAATGAACACGAGGGCACCGATGAGCAGGAACGGTGCGAATTGCACGACCAGCGGCTTTGGCCTCCGAATCAACGCGAACGCGGCCGCGCACAGGAACGCTGCGGCAAGTGCGATGACGACGCCAATGACTCCGAGGAACGCGCCGACCATCGCAGCCAACTTCACCACGCCGAATCCCAGCCCCTCCCGCCCCGTCCGTCTGTAGTAGACCTCCGCGACGAGAAAGGTCAGCCCGAACCCGACCACGGCTCCTAATGCGGAGAGCCAGAAGCGATGCAGGAGGATGGCATTGAGCACGAGGCCGATAGCTATTCCCGGCAGGGTGATGACGTCGAGGATGAGGCCGGTGCGCAGATTGCGGTACGTGGCATCAACCAGAAGAACCAACAGCACGAAGACTACTATGAGGTCGCTTGTGCCCACCTTCCTCCTTGCTCGGGACGCTCCCTGCCGGGAGACCGGCCAGGACTCTACTTCCCATAGCGGGTCGGCGGCAACGGTAAAGGCCTTCATCGCCAAGAGCAGGGGGCAGATCACCACATCGTGCGCCGCTGCAATCAGCGCTGACCGCTGCAATCACTCGAGCAGAGACAGGGAAAGCCCCCAAATCACTTGATCTGACCAGCTGTTCTCGGCCCGTCCCTGTCTTCCATCACCATCGCGGTGTAGGCTTGGTTGGCAGGCGGTCGTCTGAGGGGGCGGGCAGCCTGCCACTGGGGCAACAGAGGGACCTGGGGAGTCGGGCTACACCTGATGCCGCTGCTTCGCGACGGACAGATCATCCGCGACACCTACGAGGTGGAACGGGAATTGGGCGAAGGAGCCTTCGCGGAGGTCTACCGCGTTCGCCATCGGTTCCTTGGTCGTCAGGCGATGAAGGTCTTCAAGTCCGTCGGCATGACAATGGCCGAGATCGAGACGATGCTGGGTGAGGCCATTCTCCTTTCGGGCATAGGCCACCCCAACATCATTCGCGTGTTCGATGCCAATACCGTCGATACTCCCGCCGGCACCTGCGGGTTCTTCACAATGGAGTACATCGCCGGCGGCAGCCTTGAGCAGTTCTGGCAGTCTTTCGGAGACCGCTTCATGCCAGTGGAGACGGCTGTTGAGGTCGTGCAGCAAGTCTCACGGGGCCTGGCTGTTGCCCACGCTGAGAGCCCGCCGATGGTCCATCGCGACATCAAGCCGCAGAACATTCTTGTCGGCTATGACCAGGGGGGCGTGAGAGCTAGGCTTTGCGATTTCGGTCTGGCCAAGCACGTCAATCCGCTGACCCTGGCGGCAACGACCATGGGCACTCGGTGCTTCAAGGCGCCAGAGGCGTTTCGTGCTCGGCAGGGCGATTCGATTCGAGGGGACGTGTGGTCGCTCGGCGCGACGCTTTATCTGATTCTCACGGACAGGCTTCCTTACGGTGATGAGAGTGACGATGGCGGGGATTCGGTTCGCTTTGATCGTCCGCTCACTGCCCCCAGCCGCATCAACTTGGATGCGGATGACATGCTCGACCACGTGATACAGCGGGCGCTGAGCCTCGATGCGGAGCAGCGATACGCCGACGCCCGCGAGTTGCTCGCTGACTTGGAGAGATGGCAGGCCCTTCGCCGGGGTGGGCCGGACAAGGTCAAGTCGGCAGGCTCGCCGGACGATACCAAGAGTGCTCTTGGGTCGACTCGCCATGAGGATGATGAGCGCGGGGCCGCAATGGCCCGGGACGCAGTTCAACTAGCGCGCGAGACAGGCCGTCTTGTTGAGGCTGCCGACATGATGGAGCAGGCCATGAACCTGTGCCCAAGTCTGCGTCAGCAGCACGAGTACTCCGTGCGGCTCTGGCGCAGGGGAATTGCAATGTAGCACGTAGGACGACGCTGTCGGAGGGGCCGTGTCTGATCCAGAAGGTACTGTGAGCAAGTCCCATCGCGGGACAAGGTACGACGCCCTGCTGGCTGAAGCGGTTCCCGAGTTGGTGCGCGTCAACGCCTTCCGGCTCACGCAACTGCCGGTGAGCGCGACTCAGCGCGAGATCGGTCGGCAGGTCGAGAAGGTCCGGATGGCGGAGAAGCTGGGCGTCTCCGCTGGCACCGCTGACGGGCTGATGCCTGTGCCCGGGGGCGCGGATGCGGACATGCTCCGCGCCGCGCTGCAACGACTGCGCGACCCCGAGAAGCATCTAATCGACGAGCTCTTCTGGTTCTGGCCCCTTGAGAACGGCAACAGCGACGACGAGGGCTTGGCGGCGCTGTCGGCTGATGATCGCAGAGCGGCCGCAACACTGTGGATGGCCGCTCAGGAGGACGGCGGCCGCAGGGGAGCCGTCGCGCTTCATAACCTGGCGGTGCTGGCTCTCGTAGGGGTCGTCGATTCGGAGCTCGAAGAGCGCGACGGCGCATTGGACGACGAGCGTCGCAAGATGCTTCCCGGTCTTTGGAAGGCCGCGTTCGAGCGCTGGAGTGCGCTGCGCAAGACGCCCGTGTTCTGGACGGCGATGCAGACGCGCGTCGAGCAGATAGACGACCCCCGCTTGAACGAGGACGTCGTCTGGAACCTGCGCAAGACGCTGCCCGAGGCTCTGGCCAGCCTCGCCGCTCGCCTCGCGGTGTCCCTATGGTCGGCGGGCAAGACAGATGCATGTCGGAGGATCCTCACGGCTCTCTGGGCCTCCGGGCTTTCCCAAGCAGACGTCAAGAGGGCGGTGCGCTCGGCTGTCGATCCGCTGCGAACACGCCTCAAGGCGAATATCGACAAGGCGGATGCGGAGTTCAGGCAGGACAAGTCAGGCAACAAGCCACTGGAGCTTGCGAAGCGGCTGTTGGAGCAATGCGAGCCGCTGCTGCTGGTCATTGACGCAGCCCTGCCCAAAGGCGATGCGGCGCGCACTGGCCTGCATGATGATCTCGCCATGTCCATCCAGATGTACACCATCGTGTGGGTCAATGGGACCAGCAACTACCAGGGCGCGAAGACGTGGATAGCGCGGTCCCTCAAGATCGCTGAGGGCCAGGCCGCTCTGGAGCAGATTCGCGAGAATCAGAGAATCAACAACGAGAACGTGGACATTGCCAAGGAGAACAGGCAGGCGTCATCGGCGCGCACGCCCACCTACACGCCAGGTCCGATGGCACCTCAGAAGGAGAGGGGGGGCTGCCTGACGTGCGGCGGAATCATTGCCATTATCGTCGTCGTCATTGTCGTTCTTTCAGCGATTGCCAACAGCTGCGACAACTCCAACTCCTCATCGTCATCCGGCTCATCGTCGGACTACTCGAGTTCGCTCTACGACCTGACCTCGGGGTTGTCACCATCTGATTCAAGTGGCGATGGCTCCTCGTCTTCGGGCTCCTCCTCCCCGTCACTGGTGACCTCAGACACGGTGGACTACCGGGGGCTCTCGAAGACCATGAACAGTCTGATCAAGTACACCAATAAGCAATCAGTTCCGGCACTCAGCGTAGTCAATCTGTGGCTTGGCGCTTCAGGGGCTTCAGCCTCAACATCTCCGGTTGGCTTACCGTGAATCCATCCGCTGATGGGTTGAGTAGGAGGTACTGCGACAAGGCTCAGGATTTCTGCCGTGCCGCCGTTGCCTTCTACGAGAACCCGTCAGAAAGCAGTCTCAGGCGGATGAACGCCAACATTGACCTGTTCAACAAGGTGCAGCGCAAGTGGTATCGCGAGCACTAGTTAGGTAGGCAGATGGCGATTCTCAGGCAGATGGCCGTGCCGCGGGAGTTCCGCATCTCGGCTCAGCGAGCTCTCCCACGTGACCTAATGGAGGCGCAGCGCACACCCGCGGAGCCAGTCGAGTTGAAGGGGAAGGCGCAGCGAGACGCTCCCTTGGGAATGGAGAGCGACCGCTTCGATGACCAGACTATCGTCACCATGTGCACCGGAGTGTGGAGAGTGCGCCGTCGCATGATCGACCCGGCCACTGGCGTTGCGAGGGAAGACATGCGTATGCCGTTTCGGCATCTGGAGTCCGTCTGGGACACTTTGGTCGCCGCTGGCGTCGACATTAGGGATCACACCGACGAGCCAGTGCCCGAGTATGGCTCAGTCGCGCTGGAGGTGCTCGCGTATCAACCGACTCCGGGATTGAGCCGCGACAAGGTGATTGACACCATCAAGCCGTCGATCTACATGGATGGCAGGCTCCTGCAAATGGGACAAGTGATTGTGGGCACTCCGGAGGATGACGCGGAGAGTCCGGAGGAGGGGACCGCACCGTGACGCGATCTACCATCGACTACGGAATCGACCTGGGGACGACGAACAGCGCTGCGGCTCTGCTTGAAGGTACGCAGACTAGAGTCATCAGGAACATCAGTGGAATCGAGTACACGCCTTCGGCAGTTCGCTTGGGCCCCAATGGTGAGCTTGTCGTTGGCGCTATCGCAAAAGGTCGCGCGGGAAGCGACCCCGGCAACGTCTTCACCAGCTTCAAACGCGCGATGGGCACACCGGACGAGTTCCATTTCGCTCGCGACGGACGGATTATGCGCGCGGAGGACCTCTCCGCTGAGGTTCTCAAAGTAATCAAGGCAGACATCACACGGGCGACAGGTGAGGTGCCTTCGGCTGCCGTCATCACCGTGCCGGCAGCGTTCGACCAGCCGCAGTGCGCGGCAACGAAGCTGGCGGCTCAGAAGGCCGGTTGGGAACAGAGCCCTCTGCTTCAGGAGCCCGTTGCCGCTTCGTTGGCCTATGGGTTCCAGGATGCTACGGAGAATGTGTTCTGGCTCGTCTTCGACCTTGGTGGTGGCACCTTTGATGCGGCTGTCGTGACTATGCGAGAAGGCGTCTTCCAGGTCGTCAATCATCTGGGCGACAATCACCTGGGTGGCAGCGACATCGACCGCGCCATCGTGGATGACCTGCTAATACCAGCGCTTTCCTCTGAGTACGGCGTGAGTGTTGACCGGTCGTCCCCCAAGTGGATCGGAGCTCTCGCGACCTTGGAGAACGCAGCCGAGGAGGCCAAGATCGCCGTGTCTCAACTGGAGGCCGCGTCAATCCAGATCGATGAGATCAAGGACTCTGGAGGCACGGTGGTCGAGGACTTCATCTTCGACCTCTCTCGGCGGGACGTTGAGCGCCTTATGGAGCCGCGATTGGAGCGCACTCTCGACCTGTCACGAAGGGTGCTCTCCGAGAAGGGTCTCGATGTCGATGACCTTGAGAAGATCATCCTTGTTGGTGGCCCTACCTTAGCGCCGATTACTCGCGAGCGCATCGGGGGGCTTGGCGCAAGTGTGAGCGAGAGGCTCGAATTCCACATGAACCCTCTTACTGTCGTGGCGTGTGGCGCGGCCGTGTTTGCCGGCACACAGCGCTTGGACGCTTCGACAATGCCGGCTCCAGCCGCGGGCAGCTACCGAGCCCGTCTTGAGTACAAGCCCATCGGCGCAGACACCGAGCCCCTTGTCGGCGGCGTAGTTGAGGCTCCCGACGGCGGTGACCTCAGCGGGTTCACAGTCGAGTTCGCCAACCTTGAATCGAAGCCACAGTGGCGCAGCGGCAGGATCGCTCTGGCTGCCAATGGCTCGTTCATGACGAATCTGTGGGCCGAGAAGGGCCGAGCGAATACGTTCACTCTCGAACTCGTGGATGGCCGAGGAGCGCCGCAGAAGGTAGACCCGGAGCAGTTCACCTACACGGTTGGCAACGTCTTCAGTGATGTCCCCCTCCCGCACAACGGTGGAGTTGCGCTCGCGGACAATTCCGTTGCCGAGTTCTTCCGCAAGGGAGACGCGCTCCCGGCTCGAGGGCGACTGACACTTCACACCGCCTACGACGCTCGGGCAGGCGGGTCCTCGACAGTGCGAATCTCTTTCATCGAAGGGTTGAGCCCCAGGGCCGATCGCAATGCTGACTTCGGCTCGATTGAGATCCGTGAAGACGAACTGACGCGCAATGTCCCCGCAGGAAGTGAGGTTGAGGTAACGCTCGAGATTGACGCCTCGCGAAATGTCCGCGCAGAGGTCTACATCCCCCTACTTGATGAGACCTTCGAGGCGACCTACGGTTTCGACAACTACCGCGAAAAGGCCCGTGACACAGCTGGACTCAAGGCTCAGGTAGCGAAGCAAAAGGCCCGCTGGGACCAGCTACGCGAGCAGGCCGACGAAACCGGTGACGCCGGCGCACGTGAAGCGCTTGGCCAGATCGATGCCCAGCATCTCGTGCAGCAAGTGGACGGAGCTGCCGCCGCAATGGAGACAGACCAGGCCGCGGCTGGTCGCTGTGAGCAGAGCCTGCGCGATCTGCAGCAAGCCCTGGATGGCGCTGAGGATGCGCTTCGTTGGCCGGCGCTCATGGCTGACGCTGAGGACGCCATCAAGTTCGGGCAGAAGGTCATCGACGATTTCGGAGAGGCGGACGACGAGAGCCGGTACGAACGGCTGCGAGACCATGTGCGCGAGGCCATGCGATCCTCGGATGAGGCACTGCTTGAGCAGAGGGTCGAGGAGCTGAAGGGGCTGATCTACGGCATCCTGGACGAGCGGGGCATCCTGCAGATGTGGTGGCTGGACGCACTCAAGGAACGTTCCGGGGAGATGGGTGATCAGGCGCGCGCGGGGCAGTTGATCGCTCGCGCGGACCGCGCTATCCAGATGGGCGACATCGAAGGCCTCAGGGCAGCGAACCGGCAACTGGCCCAGCTTCTGCCGAGTCCTCCGCCTCCTCCCGACGGCAGTTGGCTTCTACGGTGACGCCGAGCGAACCCATGCCACGGCCTCCTGAGACTGCTGACGCACCAGATGCTGTAGAGAAGCTCACACTCATCCTTGCATCGGAGCTCGCTCGTGATGGGCGGCGCCGGGAGGCTGAGGATCTCCTCCTCACCTTACCGGAGCCGGCGACCCCTGAACGGAGCGATCTCCTCGCGCGCCTCCGCGCGCAGGCGGGCGACCTAGATGCCGCGGAGCAGTACTGGCGCCAGATCCCCAATGATGATGCCTGCGCGCCAGCCGCGGCGGCTGGTCTTCGACGAATCGAACTCTTGAGGCGCAGGCCGCGATGGCTCCGCTTCAACCTGGGCTTCGGCCTAGTTGCCTTGGCGGTCTGCGCGGCCGTTGCTGTGGGGGCAGCCGCGGCCGTGCTGGCCGTCACGAATGACAATGGTACGAGTGCTGTTCCGATTGCCTCGGCGAGTGTCAGTTCGACGCCCGCCGGCCCGGCGAGTCCCACGTCGCAGCCCACGACCTCCCCGGCCTCGACGCCGAGCGCCACGACGACGCCCACGGCCAGTCCACCCGAGCTCACGCTTGGGAGCGGCGGAGTCCACGTGGACTCTCGGGGCGCTGCCAGCATTGTCAGCTTCAGGCGGGGGCTATTCGCGCCGGGCGGGGCGACGCTGAGCTCCAGCGGGAAGAAGGTACTGAGCAGCATCGCCGCCGGATTGTCCAAGGCTGGTCAGCCCTTCAGTGTCTTGGTCGTTGGTCACACTGATGACGTACCTCCGGCTGGTTACGGAACCTACGCCAACAACGTGGCGCTCGGGTATGCGCGTGCAGCTGCCGCAGCGGACTTCCTGCGACGCCACTCGGATCTCCCGCTCGCAGCGTTCACGACGGCCAGCGCCGGCGCTGGCGACCCCCTCGCCAGCAACGAACACGCCCTCGGGAGGGCGCGTAACCGCACGGTCGTGATCGAGATCCGCGCGCGATGAGCGGCCTCGAGCTCCACGTCTCGGCGAGGGTCTCGTGGCTGGCGGCCAACAGTGATGCGTGCGCTGCAGGCGCGACAGCCATTGAGCCACCCCATCTGCTGCTTGGCGTGCTGCGCGTGGCTGACGGCATGAGCGGCAAGGAGGTCGCCTCCCTCGAACTTGGTGCGAATGACTTGGCCAGTCTCGCATTCAGCGTCTCCGCCGCTCGCAAGGCCCTCGATCTTGACGAGCATGCCTTGACTAGCGTGCGCCGCCGTCTGCAGCACCAAGTCCGTGGGGCAAACTCGCATCGCACGGGCGACATCGTGCTTCACCGGTCACCAGCGACGCGCACCCTCTTCGAAGCAGCCGCCCAGGGGGCGGTGGCTGCGGGGGATGCCTCGCTCACTGTCGTGCATCTGGTCAACACGCTGATCGCGCACGGTTTGGTGCAGGCCGCTATCGAAGGTGCCGCGCTGCCAGACGTTTCCGCGAGCGCGGTCGCGCGGGACAATAGAGAAGAACACCGACCTGAAGCCGCCCGGGATGTCGATGCGGCGCCACTTGGCCGCGACCTGACTGCGCTGGCGCGGGAAGGTCGTCTCCGCCCCGTCGTCGGCCGCGACAGTGAGACCAAGCAGCTGGCGCGCCGACTGCAACGCACAACCAAGCGGAACGCACTGCTCATCGGCGATGCGGGAGTCGGGAAGACCGCCGTCGTCGAGGGACTGGCGCAGTTCTGCGCGAGTGACGAAGTACCCGAGTCGCTCGGGAACCTGCGGTTCCTTGAGATCAGCGTCGGGGACCTCATGGCGGGTACTCGCTATCGCGGAGATCTTGAGCAGCGGGTCCAGGACATGGTCTCGAAACTGGAAGATGATCCAGACCTCGTCGCGTTCATCGACGAGGTGCACCTCATTGTGGCGCGTCAGGGCGAGGATGCGCCGACGATCGCGAACCTGCTCAAGCCGGTGCTGGATGGCGATCATGTTCGCTGCATAGCAGCCACCACGACCGATGAATATGAGCGCCATGTGAAGCAAGATCCGGCCTTTGCTAGACGTTTTGGGCGTCCGATTATCGTGCAGGAGCCGTCGCGAGACGTGACTCGTCTCATTCTCTTGGAGTGGCAAGGCCGCATCGAAAGCGTGCATCCGGGGCTGACAATCTCAGACGATGCGATCGACGCGGCGGTGGACCTCGCCATTGCCCACATCACCGGTCGGCGTTTGCCTGACAAGGCCATCGATCTCCTGGACGACGCTGCCACGTTCGCGCTGCTGCCCACGATTCACCAGAGCGGTGCCGGCCCGTTGAAGTCGGGACTGACGCTGGGTCGAGAGCAGATCGAGGCCGTACTCCGGGAGCAGCACGGAATCGATGTCGCCATGCTCGGGGCTGATGGGCCGCGACTGCGCGAGACGCTCGACCAAGAGCTGGTTGGCCAGGACGTGGCCATTTCGCGCGTGGTCTCCGCCCTGGGGGGTGCGCGTCGTGCTGAGGGCGCCGACCGACCGCTTGCTGTCCTCCTGTTCACTGGTCCAACCGGCGTGGGCAAGACCTTCACGGCAGAGCTCATCGCTGAAGCGGTCTTCGGATCCTCCTCGAGGCTATGTCGGCTGAACATGAACGAATACGCCGAGCGCCACGAGATCGGTCGACTCACTGGTGCGCCGCCGGGCTTTGTCGGGCACGAGCGGCCCGGTGCGCTATTCGCCTTTGCTGAGGGCCAGCCGGAGGGCGTGATTCTCCTAGATGAAATCGAGAAGGCACACGAGGATGTGCGCGAGTACTTCCTTCAGGTCTTCGACAGCGGCGAGGCGATGGACTCACGGGGGCGTCGTGTGTCGTTTGCGCCCTACGTATTTGTGATGACTTCGAACGTTCTGACGGAGCCACCTCATCCTCTCGGCTTTGGCAAGTCGGCGAGTGATCAGTCGAGCGAGCCCTTGCTCTCTGAAGAGTCCGTGCGTCAAGAACTCGCGAAGGGATTGACGCCGGAGTTCGTGGGCCGAGTTGATGCCGTTGTCCTCTTCAGCGCGCTAGCGCCGCAGGCCCTGGACGAGTTGCTGGTGCGCTACTCGCATCGGGCCATTGACGAGTTGCGTAGACGAGACGGAGTGGAACTCGTCATAGATGAGGCCGCACTCGCTGTCCTTTGCGGTCTCGTCAGGGATCAAGCAGAAGGGGCCCGAGGCGTGCGGCATCTCGTCGACCGCGAGATCGTCGAGGCAACTCGGACGTTCTTGGCATCGGCTGACGTCTGCGCCTCTGATCGGTCAATGGTGCGCATCAGTGGGGCAAGCGGTGCGCTCAGGATGACCACCTGACCCAGGAGGGAAGCGTGTTCGGCAACAAGTACAAGGAGCGTCGGCTGGCCGGACTTCCGCAGCTCGTAGGCATTCTGGCCCTTCCGCGCCCGCGTTTTCCCTGCTCAGAGCGTTTTGGGGTGCTCCGCAGGGCCAGATAACGTAGGCACACGATTACTTGACATGAGCAGG
>Ga0172371_10013605_pt1 | contig 10577 bp, 10 predicted proteins | sample Lak12m_FD_114543 | JGI IMG/M metagenome (GOLD analysis project Ga0172371, IMG submission 114543) | Freshwater microbial communities from Kabuno Bay, South-Kivu, Congo - kab_022012_12m | ecosystem: Environmental > Aquatic > Freshwater > Lake | place: Democratic Republic of the Congo: South-Kivu... | reverse complement strand
GGAAATTTTTTATTTTATCTTCGAAAACGTTTCGGTGATGCCCTGATTGACCATCTGGGTGATGGTGGCGGTCACCATATTGACCATCACCTCGGGCAGGGATTTGGCATATTCGATCACTTTGACGCCAAAGTCGGTCACCCCGTTCATCAGGGCGCCGCCCATTGCCGCCGGCATGGTGATCTCTTCCTTTTTTCCTTTGTAGTCCGATCCGGCCGGGACAGTGACCTTTTTTCCATTGCTCGCGGTCTCTTCGGTTGTTTTTTTCTTCCCGACCAGGCCTTGCCCGGCAATGGCTTCGGTTTTCTGACTTTCGGCTTTCATGTTTAAAGCGGCTTGTTTGAGCGCCTGGGCCTGGAGATATCTCGAAGCCAAGTCGTTCCGGGGCGCTCCAGCCTTCGTCCAGCACAACCAGGGATTGCTTGTTCCGCTATCGAAAGCTTTGGTCGGGTCGCCGTTTTTGCAATAGTCGGAGAGATTCGGCAACTGGCTGAATACATTCGTTTGCAACGCGTTTTTGGCCGGAGTGAGGATATATTGTTTTTCGGCCGTGGTGGTGCCGGCGCTGATAATGTTGAACCAATCATTGACGACAGTGGTGGACGACGATTGAGCCGTGGAATAGATGAAATCTTGGAAATTGGAGATGATCATTCCGCTCAAGCCGCTCGCCGAAGACCCGGATTTCTTTCTGAGAAGGCTGAACACGTGGTTTTGGAGCACCCGCAGAGCGGCCGCCTTTGCCTGCGCCAGAATGGTGTTCTGGATGGAAGTGGTCATGTCGTTCACGGCTTTCGTCCACAAGGCGGCTGCCATATCACCGCCCCACTCTCCTGCGCGAGCCGGAGACGGCGAAAAAGTCGCCAGCATCGAAGCAAGCAGGAGAAAGATGATGATTTTTTTGTGACTGTTTTTCATTTCGGGTGTTTGTTTTTTTGCCGAAGACTAGGGAAAGGAAATGTAATCGATCCCGTAGTCGCTCAATATTTTCGAGAGCTTTGTTTGTGTCTCGGTCGCTCTCATTGCCACCGACTGGAGCGCGGAAGCGGCCGCGACGTTTTTCATCGGGTCGGTTGAGTTGAGGGATATGTCATCTTTGAATCCGAGCGTATACATGGAAAGCTGAAGCATCGATTTGTGAATGTCTTTCAAGACATAGGGAACGGCTATTTTTTTGATCTGGTCGATTCCGGCTTGGGCTTTTTGGGCATAGCTGTCAATGGCAGTTTTGTCTCCGGTTGTGAGAGCCGTCATTAGTTTCGTCTCCTCCGAATCAAGACTGGGTTGGAGGTTGTTCGGATCTTGAACAGGAAAAGGAGAATTGGAGGCAAAAACGAAGGCGGCTTGGGCGAGATATTTTTCAATCTCGGTTTTTTGCTTGGCCTTCACTTCGTCCGTGGAAAGTTTCGAGTCGTCGATTTTGGGCAAAATTTTCAGTTCGCTGTCAGGGATATCCGGAAGGCTTTGAGTGGTGTTGGTTGCCTTGAGAGAATTCTGGGCAATTTGGGCGTAGTCGTCGGACGAATAGTTCGGGTTGGTGGCAAAATCGCTGTCAGTGGAAGCTTTTTCGCCGGTGAATTGCAAAAGCTGGCCAAGCATTTCGTTGGTGAGATTGGGATTATTGGGGTCGGAAGCCAGTTCGTCCATTCCATCGCCGTTGACTGTTTGCCCATCCGCCGCCTGCCCGCCGATGAGGCGGGATGAAGCAACTTCAGCAGAAACGCCATCCGCTGTTGCCGGCGATCCGCCGATTTTGTCCCCCGGAGCCGGTTTCATGGGATCGTAGCCGCTCTCCACTTCCTTGCCGTCCGAATATCCATCTCCGTCCGAGTCGGCTTTCAAAGGATCGGTGCCGATCATATGCTCTTCCTGATCCGTGAGTCCGTCTTGGTCGCTGTCAAGGAAAAGTGAGCTGTTATTTTGGCTCTGGGCCAGCGCAAAAAACGTCACTCCCCACACAAGAAAGCTCACAGCGAGAACGGCTATGCCTGCCCGCCGATGAGGCGGGATTTTTGTCTTTTTCACCCCGTTATAAAAATATTTATTTTCCCCTCTTCCCCCCGCCAGATTTAAATATATTTGCTATATTTTCTAACGGGGTGAATTGGTTTGATTATACCACAATTATTTGGTGTCAACAAAGAAAGAATGTTGATAAGTGATGCTCGATTATGCTATAGATATTATATATGGGAAAATGATTTTATTGCTGTCATTCCGACTGAAGCGAAGCGAAATGGAGGAATCTTCGTGTCTTGGCAATGGCATGCCATTAGATAACAAACCTAGATCCCTCGACTCGCTGTGCTCGCTCGGGACGACAATACAATATAGAAAATAAACAAATTATGTCGCAAGCAATCCAAAAACTCCTCCAAAAAATCGAAAACTACCCCCTCACTCTCACCGGCTGGCTGACGGCTTTTTCGGCGGTCATCGCCCTTCGGATGCTCGGGGAAAATCTTTTGAACGGTTTTGCGGACAAATCCCTCGCCTTTTTTATCGGTTCGACCTTGGCCGCTTGGCTTTTCTTTGCTTTTTCGTATTTGATCGTGCTGATCTTTCTCGTTTTTTGGCTGAAAATTGATCTGAAAAAAGCGGCCAATGTGCTTCTTTGGGGCTTTTTACTCGTCGTTTTCCCTCCGATCATCGACAAAATTTGGTGCGGGCAGAACTTTTGCTGGAGTTTCTATGCTTTTGACAGCCTAAAAGGCTTACTTATACGATTTTTCACCTTTTTTGGAAACAATGCCGCGATCGGCATCACCTATGGCGTGCGGGTGGAAGTGGCGCTGGCGATTCTATTTGTGATTATTTATGCTTATATAAAGCAAAAGAAGACATGGAAAGCCCTTTTGACGGGTTTTTTTGCTTATATAATTCTTTTCATTCTCGGCTCTTTTCCGTCCTGGCTTGCTTATCTCTATTTTTTGCCGAAGAAAAGCGTTTTTTCAGTCGAAAATTTCGATATTGCCGGCCTTTTTCTCACTCCGGCTAGCTATTTTTCCATATCTGAAGCGGATTTCGTGAACGCTCTCAATGTGAAGATGAATCTGATTTATGCGTATTTGCTCGTTTTTGTTCTCGTCCTCTTTTTTTGGCATATTTCCCGGGAAAAATTCTGGCCGGTCGCGCGAAATATCCGCTGGATCCAGATCATGATCCACGCCGGTTTGATTTTGACCGGCGCGGGGCTGGGCGCTTTCTATTTCCCAAGCAATCTAAATATTGATATTTTCTCTTTTTTTGCCATCTCTAACCTGATTTTGGCAGCGATTTTTGCCTGGCTGGCTTCGGTATTTTTGAACGATCAAATTGATCTTGAAATCGACAAAATGACGAACGTCAATCGTCCGCTCGCAACGGGAGCGGTTTCCGGCGAGGATTATCGCCAGTTGTTCTGGATATGTTTTGTTTTTTCACTGATTTTGGCCATAACTGTCGGCGTGAAATTCTTTTTGATTGTTTTGGTCTATCAAGCTATCGGCTGGATATATTCGGCTTGGCCATTCCGTCTCAAGAGATTTCCGATCATCGCCAGTTTTTTCTCTGCGCTGGCGCTGGCACTTCTTTTTATGTCCGGGTTTATGCTTCTCTCTGACGGGCAAAACATCACCCGTTTTCCTCATCAGGTTTTTTGGCTTTTGATCCTTGCTTTCACGATTTCTCTTCCCATCAAGGATCTCAAGGACATTGATGGCGATCGGGCGAACGAAGTGTGGACGATTCCCGTCTTGTTGGGCGAAACGTGGGCGCGTTTCGCGATTGGGCTGGGAATTTTCGTTTCCTATGCTTTGAGTGTTGTCTGGCTCAACGCAAAAATTCTTTTTCTGCCGGCGATGATCCTCGGCGCGGCGTCTTTCTGGATCCTTCAAAGCAAAAAAATATCACCCCGGCGGGTGCATATTTGGGTTTTTGGAATGCTGGGAATCTATGTTTTGGCAATTTTCTTTTTCGTTTTTTATCCGGTGGTCAAATTCAATCTTTGACGCTTTTTTCGTCGACCAGACGATAGTCGAATCCGTATTCGACAATCCCTCCCATCAAAAATCCGGCCAAAGCGAACCAGAAAATATCTTCGGCAGGCACGCCGATTATTTTGTATCCGGTCAATTGAGGCATATTCCAAAAAGCCTGAATGCTGCCGGGCGAAAGGAGAACAAAAATGAGATAGGCCGGGAGCGAAACAATCACCATCAAAACGGCGCTCCAAAGCATAGCCGAAATCAAATCTTTGCGACGCAAAAGAATCCAAACCGCGGCGACCGACATTCCAGCAGAGGTACTGATCACCGAATTTGTTTGAAACGCAAAGAAAAGCAGGCAGGTTGTTCCAAAAGAAATCAGAAATATGGGCGTGAATTTTCTGGCAGCGCGAAAAAAAGTATTTTTTGTGAGCTCGAATTTTTTTTCGAGATCCTTTTTGAAAAAATATTTATAAACCAAAACTGAAATACCGGGAAGAGTGAAAGACAAAATGGCATCTTCAATTCCGATTTTTGTCCCGGTTAAAGTTTGAGGATGCCACCAGTCTTTGAGCCACCAAAAATATTCGGCGAACAATCCAAGCCCGATGAATGCAATTCCGATAACCAGCATTGGCAATCGGCGTCGTGGCCATTTCCAAAAGAAATACGTCCAGACCAGCAAAAAATACAAAGTTCCGGCAAGGTAGGCATATTTTTGGGGAATAATTTCCATCATTTATTATTCAGAACCTTATAAAGCTCTAGCCAATCTTTAGTCTCGAGTTTTTCCGCTCGAATTGTCGGCTCAAGGCCGGCTTTTTTCAACACCTCCGAAAGTTGAGCTTTCGGAATATGAAAACCGGCCGACAGATTGTTGGCGAGCATTTTTCTTTTCGAGCTGAACCCGGCGCGGATGAGCGAAAAAAAATTTTTCACAGCGACATCCGGAATATTTTTTTTCCGCGTAATTTTTATCACGACTGAATCAACTTCCGGAACGGGTGAAAAATTTTCCCGCGAGACTTCAAAAATGATTTCTGGATCAGCATAGAATTTCACCGAAATCGACAAGATACTTTCTTTTCCCCCGGTAGCAGAAACACTTCGCGTTTCGCTACGGGGCTTCGCATCTCGCCCAACAATTCTTTCCCCAACCTCCTTCTGAACCATCAAAACCATTTCAGCTGGCGGATATTTTGTTTCGAGAAACAATCGAATTATTTTTGAAGTGATGTAGTAGGGCAAATTGGCAACGACTTTGTAGGGCTGAAAATCGTTTTCTTCGATTAGTTTTGGAAGATTTATTTTTAGAATATCATCATTGATTATTCTTACCTTGTCATTGCGAGCGTAGCGAAGCAATCTTGTGTTTCTGGTATATTTCGAGATTGCTTCGTCTCCGCCTAGGCGGATCCGCGCAATGACAGCAGGAAGAGAAGCGGCCAACCCCCTATCTATTTCCACCGCCAAAAGTTTCCCGGCTGATTGTGCCAGATATTTTGTGAGCATTCCTTTTCCCGGACCGATTTCAAGAACGTTGCGGCCTTCAATATCTGACGATTCAGCTATTTTTTGAGCAATACTCTCGCTGGTGAGAAAATTTTGACCGAGTTTTGTTGGCATAATTTATTTTGTCATTCCGACCGATCCCGCCTTGGCGGGAGAGTGGAGGAATCTCGAGATCCCTCGGCTTCGCTCGGGATGACCCCGCTGCAGCGGGGTCAGTTGAGTATTTCTTCCACCTTCACGTTGATCACTCCCGCGCCGATATCCCCAATTTTTTGGAAAGCTTTTTTGTTGAGGTCAATGACGCGGCCTTTGCCATATGGTCCGGAATCGTTCACTTGGACGATCACCGATTTCCCGTTGGCGCGGTTTGTGACGCGCAGATATTTGCCCTGCGCGAAATCAAGGCTGGCGGCGGTGAGATCATCTCCGTTTACATACCACGTGGCGTCCCCCGACTGGGTTTTTCCGACGATGATTTTCGTGCCGACGACGTTGATCTGGCTCACCGGCTGCTTTGTTATTTTCGTTCCTATGAGCATGCGGTTGGTTTCTTTGCTGTTTGTGTATGTCACTTTGTATGTTTTTTCCCGCGTGCCTGTTTCGCCTTGCTGCTTCACGGCTTTTTTTCTCCACAGAACGGTATTGTCTTCTTTTTCAACCGTCTGAAAGGGAATGTCTTCTTCGTTTGTTATTTCTTCAAAGTTTATCCGAGTGATTTTTATATTGAGGTTTGGGGAGAGCATCGAATTCAGATCCGGCGCTACTTTGTCCGCGTGAGACAAAGTTATATTCGCTTCATTGATCGCGTCACCGACGCTTGTTCCCAAAGTATCAATTTTTATATTCTTCCCGTCCACCTCGATCGCGACCGGAAGCGCCCGTTCAATGATTATTCTCTGTCCGGGAAAAATTTTTGTGTCCATTGCTGGGAAAATATAGTCCTTCTCGCCGAGAGCGATATTTTTCTCCTTGAGAAAATCGGAAACGGTCGCGGCGGACGCCGAGGTGGCAAAATAGTTGCCGTTGTCGGTGATGCTGACAGTGAATGGCCTTTTGACATCAAAATTTCTTTTGCCAAACGGCCAAAAGAAATACAAAATTGCAAAAATAGCTATAAATACGAGAGATATTGAAATTTTTTTCTTCATAAATAAAAACAGCCCTAGCTAGCTGTATAATATACACTATTTTTTGGAAAATGGAAAGCCTCCTAAGCCTGCCTCTGTCGGTATTGAATCGCTTCGGCGAGGTGCGGGATTTCGATGTTGTCAGCTCCGGCTAGGTCGGCGATGGTGCGGGCGATTTTGATGATGCGATGATAGGCTCTTGCCGAAAGTTGAAGTTGATTGACGGCTTTTCGCAACAAATCCAATTCGCTGTTTCCGAGCTTGCAAAATTCTTTCATCTGCTGGCCGGTCATTTCTGAATTGGCGATGATGCCGTCCAGATTTTCGAATCTTTTGTGTTGTCTTTGCCGTGCGGCGATGACGCGCTGACGAATCGAGGCGCTGCTTTCTCCCATTTTTTCGCTGGATAATTTTTCAAATTTCATCCGCGGGACTTCGATGTGAATATCGATGCGATCGAGAATTGGACCGGAAATTTTTCGCTGATAGCGAATGATGTTCGATGGGGAGCAGGCGCACAATTTCTCGGGATCGGTTGCGTTTCCGCAGGGACACGGGTTCATCGCGGCAATCAAGGTGAAGCGGGCGGGAAAAGAAAGAGTGGCTTTGGCGCGTGAGACGGAGATTGTCCCGTCTTCGAGCGGCTGGCGCAGATTTTCGAGAACCATTCGCGAAAATTCTGGAAACTCGTCAAGAAACAACACGCCCCGGTGCGCAAGACTGATCTCTCCCGGGCGAGGAAACTGTCCGCCGCCGACGAGTGAAACCGCCGAGGCGCTGTGGTGAGGGCAGCGAAACGGACGCTCCGAGACAAGCGCCACTTCGCGGGGCAACTTTCCGGCGATTGAAAAAATTTTGGTGATCTCGAGCGCCTCCGGAAATGTGAGAGGAGGGAGAATCGAGGGAAAAGTTTTGGCAAGAAGCGTTTTTCCCGACCCGGGCGGCCCGGAAAAAAGAACATTGTGCGCGCCGGCCGCGGCAATCTCAAGCGCGCGTTTGGCGTGCTCCTGCCCTTTGACGTGGGCCATATCGAAATGGCAACTTTGCGTCTCGAATATTTTTTGAAGGTCTTGTTCGGGATGCGGAGCGATTTTTTTCTCATCGAGGAGATGCGCCGTCAACTCTTTGAAATTTTCAACCGGAATAACCTTGATATCCTTCACAATGCCGGCCTCGCTTGCGTTTGCGAGCGGAACAAATATTTCCGCAATATTTTTTTCTTTGGCCATCATCGCAATTGGCAAAACGCCGTTCACGGGGCGGATTTTTCCATCGAGGGAAAGTTCACCGACAAACAATTTTCCGCTTGCGTCAAAATCAATTTGTTTCGTGGCGAGCAAAAATCCAAGCGCGATCGGCAGGTCATAAAGCGGACCGACCTTCTGGATATCGGCCGGAGCGAGATTCACGGTCACGTGTCCGCACATATGAGGCGGTTTGAATCCGCAGTTTTTGATGGCGGCGTTCACCCGGTCTTTTGATTCTTTGATTGTCGCGTCAGGGAGCCCCACGATCGAAAAAACATACATGCCGGGATGCGTGTCGGCTTCAACTTCGACGAGATGGCTGGTGAGACCGAGAGTTGTGGCGCTTAGGACTTTTGAAGACATAAACTTTAATTTCAAATGTCAAAGCTCAAATGTCAAATCAAATCTCTGCTTGCCGGCGAGGTAGGAAAGCAGAGATTTAGGGTTAAAATCACTAATTGAGAATTTATCCCTGGATCCCGGGCCTGACCCGGGATGACAAATCAAAAAATTTAGATAAATTAAACAATAAAAAAATTATTCCAACTATTATATACACATCCGCCAGATTGAACGCTGGCCAAAATTTCAGATCGATATAATCCACGACGCAGCCGAGGCGGATTCGATCGATCATGTTCGAAACTGCGCCGGAGAAAATCAATATAATAAAAAATTTTTGAATATATGGTTTAGTCTTGAAAATCAGATAGACCAAGAAAATCATAATCAAGTTCCAAACCAAATAAAAAATCGCCGGAGGAAGTGGAATGCCCCAGGCGATATTTTGGTTGCAAACAAAGCTATTTAAAAAATATTTTGCTGTCTGGTCAACAACAATGAGAATCACAAACAAAAAAAGCAATTTTATTTTTGTTTTCATTTTTTCTCTTAGCGAAAAAGACAAACAAATCTTCGAAATATTGCGTGCATCCAGCCGGCTTTGCCGGGGGATAGCCTATTGAGAAGATTGTTTGGCGTTTTCGCCCCTCCAGGAAGAAAAATTATTTCCCGTCACAATCAAGGCAAGTGTCCGCTTGCGGATAGGCGCGAAGGCGCTCAACTGGAATGTCTTTTTGGCAATTGGCGCAAAATCCATAGGTGCCGGCCTCCATCGCCGCGAGAGCCTTCTCAATTTTTTCGAGTTCCGATTTCATCGCCTCATCGGCGGCCAGGGTGCTGCCATACATTTCCATCTCGTCGGCGTTTTCCTCCTCGTCGCGATCTATCTCCGTGAACTTTGTTTCGTATTCACGGTCAGCCTCTTTTTTTTCGGTCGGCGCGAGAGTTTTTTCGAGTCGGGATTTTTCTTCGAGCAGTTTTTGCTTGAGTTCCTCCTGGGTTTTCTGGTCAATCATTGTTTTTTCTGAATTATTAGGTTTTTTGATTATAGCACAGACTTTATAAAATCCAAATGACAAATCCAAAGTTTTTGACATTGGGATTTTGGATTTAATTTGACATTTGAGCTTTGACATTTGCACTTAGTAGTATATGCACTTCAAGTGCCGCAGATTGGCCTTTCGCGTCTTCATATCAAGTTCAATGGCGATGGCGTCGAGGCGATAATCGCAGCCAAGCAAGTTATTTTTCCGCAGATAAGCGGAGATTATTTTTGAAAGCTTCCGGTATTTCGCGCGGGTGATGGCGAGTTCAGGTGATTCGGAGTGGCTTGTCCCCTTTTGGCGGGTCTTCACTTCGGCGAAAATGATCTCATTGTTTTTCAGGTCGCGGGCAACAAGATCGAGCTCACCAACTCGATATCCGAATTTGTTTTCAAAATTCATCTCGAGAATCTCGCAGCCCCGTGCAAGAAAATAGTTGGCGGCGATTCGTTCGCCGAGATTGCCAATTTGCTTGCGGGAGTCGAGACTATTGAGTGTTTTATGTTTTGTCATTTCGACCGAGCGTAGCGAGTGGAGAAATCTAGAGATCCCTCGACTACGCTTCGCTTCGCTCGGGATGACAAAAATATAAGCCTAACTTTCTTGCTTCTCCGCTCCCTTCCACGCCAGCTCAAAAATCGCCTTCTGTGATCTTGCAATTTCACCTGATTCTATAATCATGCCAAACATCTCGGTTCCATAGCTTGCGATCGCAATTTTGTTTTTATAAATATTCGTTTCGTTTGCAACCGGAAAAATTTTTTCATCCAGGACTCGGGCGACGCGCAATTGCTCTCGGCTTTTCTCCGTGTATTTTTTGAGCGCCGGATTGTTTTTATAAATACCACGCAAGACGATTCCCTTTTCGATCCGGCGTCGCACATAGTCTGCGGCATGTGTTGGCAAGTGCCGCAAAACATCTTCGCCGACGTAGGCCAAAATTTCATCGCCTTTTTTGCATGAGCGCAGGCTGTCTTCGTACATTTCGACGATTCCTTCTTCTCCCTCAAAATATCGAATGAGGGGTTTTGCTTTTGGCGAGTTGTATAAATTTTGCAGTTCGGGCATCGCTTCGCTGGCGAGTCTTTCTTTTGCTTTTAACAATCGTATCAGTTTTTCCGGATCGGCCGCCGAAAAATATTTCACCTGCCCCCGCATCGATTTGTGAAGCAGGCCTTCTTTCATCAGCTGGTCGGCGAGGTCATAGACGGTCGGCCTTTTCAGTCCGACTTTCTTGGCAATGAGATACGCCGTCGCTGCCCCCAATTCCAAACAGGCGAGGTACACGCTCGCCTTTTTCTCGTGCATTCCAAGTTGTTGGAGGGTTTCTTTGAGGTTCAT
>Ga0172371_10013604_pt1 | contig 10577 bp, 10 predicted proteins | sample Lak12m_FD_114543 | JGI IMG/M metagenome (GOLD analysis project Ga0172371, IMG submission 114543) | Freshwater microbial communities from Kabuno Bay, South-Kivu, Congo - kab_022012_12m | ecosystem: Environmental > Aquatic > Freshwater > Lake | place: Democratic Republic of the Congo: South-Kivu... | reverse complement strand
TCGCTTCCTTGGTCAGATCCTTGGTCAGATGAAGCACAAGCTGATACTGCAGCTGCGAACGTATTAGGTCCTGCAACTCCATCAGCTGTCAAAGCATTTGCTGCTTGGAAAGCTACAGTTTTAGCTGCTGATGCTGGACCATAAGCCCCATCAACAACTAGACCTGCTGACATATAGCTATTAAGAAATGACTGCCATGCCATTACTGCTGAACCATTTGATCCAACACGTAGTGTTGCAGTATAGGTAGGTGCTGTACATACTGAAGCTGAAGCAAGTGATGCCATCATTCCGAAAGCAACAAGAGCTACAACTGCGCCGACGAAAACGCCAGCAATTTTTTTTGTAATACTCATAATAATATTTAATAAAACCAAAAGAAGTATTAGTGCATTTATTAATAAAAATGAATAATCTAATATTTCTTTGATTATTATTACACTGTTTGTTTCGACATAAACAAACATTTAAGTGTGTAATCGAATTTAATAATGTGTTACCACTACTTTTGTTGAAACATCGACCCTATAAGGTTTGTTTGCAAAAGTAGGTTGAGAATAATTTAGAGATTAGAGATTAGAGATTAGAGATTAAAAAATCTCTATAACTATTCCGTAATCTTTTTCTATCGTTAACCCCGATCAGATACGAAATCCATTCGGGTAAGTATTTTTTTATCAAAGTTCAAGCGTAACGGTAAACAAAAGTCACTGTGTGTAACTTTCGCTTGCTACAGTATAGCGCCTATCTATTCATGAGCGCAAATAACGTATCAGTCAAACTGTGGAAAATCGAGGCCAGTGTAGCAAATAAGAGTAGAGATTTCAAGTGTTCTTCCGCAACAGATGACGCATATAATTTTTATCTATTACGCGGTTAAAACATGTAAAAACAATAGAAAACAAAAGAAATATCCTGTCAAATGATGTTATTTAATCGAGGTCGGACCTCGTTTTTGTTAAACATTGATATGTCACGCTCGCCACAGGCGAGATGGGTCATCTGCCTCGTCGTCGGCAAGACGGGTTCAATGCCAAACAAAAAGCACACACTCCTTGACCTTCAATGACCCACTAAAGGTGTGACATTGAAGGTCTTCCCGTGTGTTTAAGACAGCGTGCAAGGTACGACCTCTCTACCTCTTTCAAAATACCCCCTCGCCCTACGGGCACTCCCCCTTTCAAGGGGGAGAAACTCTAAATTTCTGAGACTATTCTAAACCCCATTAATTAGATCAATTAGTGTAATTAGGCATTCTCGCAATACCGAGGTTCGACCTTTTCCCGTCGCAAAGCTCCTCCTCAAGATCGAACCTCGGATATTAAATGTCGTTTTGAGACTGTTTTTTGATGTGATAAAGACTCCAACGTTTATTGCCCTCTTTTTCTATAATTCCATCTTTAATCAATTCTAAAAGATCACGCTGAAGAGTTTTTTCACTACAATCTGTTATACGTGTTGCTATATCTTTAATTGTGGCATCTTTTTTGAGCATAATAATTTCGCGAATTTTCTCGCGACGTTCTTTGGTAGCCCCAGGCGTCGGGTGGGTATTTGTTGAAATTGGTTTATAAACGACATGTCGTTTTGTGTCGTTTTTAATGTCGTTTTGTGTCGTTTTGAATGTCGTTTTGTTTATAAGCCTGTCGTTTAAAGCTTTCTCAAACTTACCCGATAGAATGTCCGAGAACTGAACATTGTCCTGAAGAAAATTTAATAATGTATCTTTATCAATCTCTCCAGCATTATGTAACTCAGAAAAATTGTGTTCATATTTTATCGCATGCTGAAGATGGTAGTCTATTTGTCTTCCAAGATTATAGAGGCTTTTCTCAAGAAGATTTTTATTCATAATAGATACCAATCCTAATGTTTCAGCAACAGATAACAATGTAATAATGTATTCAACTGCAACGAGCGACTCTTCAAGAAAAAATTGTTTATCATAAGCGTCACAAGAGATACATTTATTGAGTTCTTTTATGATAATGAGACTGTGCTTTCTAAGATCGTGTCGCAACGGTTCAGTCTTGGGAATAAAATTACTGACCATATGAATAGCTGTAATAATACGTTCAGATTTTTTTGAAAGGTTATAAAAGACATTGTCATGAAATGTGCTATTGTTATATATATAAACACTTTTAGAGCCATTTTGTGGCTTATCATTTTGATTGTCGTTTATGTTTTTGTCGTTCTGTTCCATAGAATGTCGTTTATAATTCAAATCGTCATTTCTTTAAAGGACACGTCGAATAGAGAAATAACTTTTATATAAAAATCAGTATACTCGCCTTTTTAAAAATGTCTAATATCTAATTGCACTAATTAACCTAATATCGAGGTTCGACCTTTTCCACGGGAAGACATTCAATGTCACACCTTTGGTGGGTCATTGAATGTCAAAAAAGTAACCGAGGTCGGACCTTTTCCCGCCCATCCAAGATGGGCTCCTTGAGGTACGACCTCTTAGTCTCATTTGTATATTCGTATCTTATTCGTAATTAGGTGTAATCTCGTGATATAATACACACATAATTAACACAATAATTACATCTGATACCCATGGCTAAAAAAAGAAATCCTAAAGAGAAAGAAATCAAAAAAGAAGAAAATAATGACTACACGCGACTAGGACTTAAACATGAAACTCAAAAAGGTATCGTGGCTGTTATTTTTTTCCTCTTAGCGCTTTTCTTTATTTTCTCGAGTGTTGGTCTTGCAGGAAAAGCAGGATTATTTGTGTATCATAAAATTCTCCTCGTATTGTTTGGACGCGGATTCCCTATCATGCTGGCGCTTCTTATCGTTATTGGTCTTATGCACATAAAACAAATTCTACCTCGTATTGGAAAGAAACATTGGCTCTCGGCATTATTGCTTCTTATAGGAAGTCTCGGATTACTTGAACTTCTTTTTGGAAATCAAAGTGGTGGCATTATTGGCATGATTGCGATTCCCATTCAGCGTTGGTTTGATATTTATGTCAGCTTTGCTCTTTTTCTAGCATGTATCACTGTTTCAATTCTAGTACTCTTTGAAACAAAATTAGATCTACCTCAGTGGTTAAAAAATATTTTCTCTAAAAAAGATTCCGAAGAGCATGAAGACGACGAGGTTGTTATAGCAAATATTGAGGCAATAGTACCAGCGCCTGTTCCAGAAAAAAACCCCGAAGAAAAAACTGAGTCTTCTGAGAAAACTGGTGGTATGCTTTCAGCATTTGGTATTGGAAAAAAGAAATCCGAAGACGATATAGAAATTCGAGAAGACAGCCGTCTTGCAAGCACGTATGTTCCCCCACCTCTCTCGCTCCTTTCTCGCCAGACGGGAAAACCGAATGTTGGCGACATTAAAGCAAATGCCAATATCATTAAACGCACGCTTCAAAATTTCGGTATCGATGTTGAAATGGATGAAGTCAGTATCGGACCAACAGTATCACGATACGCATTAAAGCCCGCTCAGGGTGTCAAACTAGCCCGCATTGTGGGATTGCAAAATGAACTTGCGCTCGCACTTGCCGCGCACCCGGTCCGTATTGAAGCTCCTATCCCTGGAACATCTCTTGTCGGCATCGAAGTACCTAATCAAACAAAAGCGCTCGTGAATCTTGCCGATTTACTTGGTGATGAAAAATTTACCGACAGCGTAAAACCTTTGACCGTTGCTTTGGGACGAAGTGTTTCAGGTGAAGCTAAATTTGGAAATATTGCAAAAATGCCTCATCTGCTTGTCGCGGGAGCAACGGGTTCTGGAAAATCAGTCACCGTTCACAATATTATTACGTCGCTTCTCTATCGCAATGGACCACGAGATTTGCGATTTATCATGATCGATCCTAAACGTGTCGAACTTACGCTCTATAATTCGATACCTCATTTATTAACACCGGTTATCAAAGATCCTAAAAAATGTATCCTCGCACTCAAATGGGCAATCAAAGAAATGGAACGACGTTATAATATTCTTGAATCAGAAGCTGTTCGAGATATTCAGTCATACCATCAAAGTATTGTGAAGCCCGCATACGATGCTGCGGAGAAAGCTGGCGATAATAAAAACGGCGAAGCATCACTTCCTGAACGATTACCTTATATTGTCATCGTTATTGATGAACTTGCAGATATTATGCAAAGCTATCCACGCGAGCTCGAAGCTTATATTGTGCGATTGGCGCAAATGAGTCGCGCTGTGGGTATTCACTTGATCCTTTCAACACAACGCCCGAGCGTCAATGTTATTACGGGACTTATTAAAGCAAACGTTCCTTGTCGTATTGCTTTACAAGTTTCAAGTCAAATTGATTCACGTACTATTTTAGATTCAAGTGGTGCAGAAAAATTGCTCGGCGCAGGTGATATGCTGTATTCAAGTGGTGATATGGCAAAACCAGAACGTATGCAGTGTGCGTTCATTTCAGAAGATGAAGTAAAAAAAGTCGTCAAACATCTTGTTAGGTTTAAAGATGACATTCCTGATGAAATATCTCTCGACGCCAATAGTGTTGCAGGTGATAATGTTATATTTTCTGCAAATATGGATGATAGCGATCCTGACGATGATGATCTGTATGAAGAAGCAAAACAAACCATTATCGAAGCCGGCAAAGCAAGCACATCATATTTACAACGAAAATTACGCGTTGGGTATGCACGCGCCGCACGTTTGATGGATATTCTCGAACAGCGCGGTGTCATTGGACCTGCTGATGGATCAAAACCACGCGATGTGTTAACACCGAACAGCACAGGTGCTACATCATCATACGAACAAACACCTGCACAAGAACCTTATGACGCCGATTAAACGCACATTTACCCTATCACAAGAAAAAGTAAGAAACGTTATTTTTCTTATTATTGCTCTTTGCATTATCTGGTTTATTGCATCAAGGTTTAGTGCCATCGCACGCGGGCCATCGCTTGTGTCATATACTTTATTACCTGACCCTGATACACCTGCGCTTATTTCGATGCAAGGTGTGGTAAAGCATGTAGCTCGCCTTACGATTAATGGATATCCTGTTATCCCCGCAGTTGATGATGGATTTGAATATACACTTCTTGCGCCTGCAGGATATTCTCTTGTCACTATTTTTGGTGAAGACAAATTCGGTAAAACATTTACAAAAAAATTATCCATCTATACTGATGAACCTCCTGACCAAACATCTATTGTCTCACCTACTCCATCTATCGAAGAGACTCAAGAAGAAAAAACTGACACAACACTTTAAATTTTAATCACTAATTATTATTTCTATGATAAAGAAAAAACAACCCGCAAAACCAAAAGAAATATCACAGGACGATGGTGCACTTGCAGAAACAATTAACATGATCAAAACGAAATTCGGCGAAGGATCTATTATGAAACTAGGTGAAACACCTAAAGTCGAGATCGGTGCTATTTCTACAGGATCTATTGGACTTGACGAAGCGTTAGGTGTTGGAGGATTACCCCGAGGACGTGTTATCGAAATATTTGGACCGGAATCATCAGGAAAAACAACCCTCACACTCCACGTTATTGCTGAAGCACAAAAAGCAGGTGGTATCTGTGCTTTTATTGATGCAGAGCATGCTATGGATCCCGAATATTCACGCAAGTTAGGTGTGAATATTAATGATTTATTCATCAGTCAACCTGACACGGGAGAACAGGCACTTGAAATTGTTGAAAGTTTGGTACGCAGTGGAAAAATTGATGTTATTGTTGTCGACTCGGTAGCGGCGCTTACTCCAAAAGATGAAATCGAAGGTGATATGGGTGCACATCACGTTGGTAAACAAGCACGCCTTATGAGCCAAGCGCTCCGTAAATTGACGGCTATCACCGCGAAAAGCAAAACGATGGTTATCTTTATCAACCAAATTCGTATGCAAATTGGTGTCATGTTTGGTAACCCTGAAACAACGCCGGGTGGTAAAGCTTTGAAATTCTATACCTCAGTACGATTAGATATTCGACGTATTGCACAAATTAAAAAAGGAGAAGAAGTCGTTGGCGCACGTACTCGCGTAAAAGTTGTAAAAAATAAAGTTGCCTCGCCTTTTAAACAAACAGAATTCGATATTATTTATGGCGAAGGAATTTCTCAAGAAGGTGAACTCCTTGCTCTTGGAGAAAAATATAAAATCATCAACAAATCCGGCGCTTCATATTCATATGAACCAGAGGGCGGAGAAAAAATTTCTCTCGGTCGTGGCTATGATGCAGCACGCCAATTCCTTGGTAACAAAGACAATAAGAAAATCAGAAAAGAAATTCTTGACATCATTATTAAAAAGATGAAGGAATTAATGTAATAGTCTTTAGAAAAAAATAAATTTATGACAAAAAAACAAGCTGCGTGGATTATTGTTATATTAGCTCTTATTGCAGTTCTTGTGGGGTTGAGATACTTTGATGTAAACAAACCTACTATGAATTCAATTAATATAACTCCCATAAGTAATTCTCAGGAAGAAACAACCCTTCAAACTGTCAGTGAATCCTCCGTGTCTGAAACTTCTGAAGAATCATCTCTGGAAAATGTCACAACACCACTTCACGTAAAAAGTATTTATAAAAAAAATAATGCATGGTGGGCTGATGTTGATTATGTAACCCATATGGAAGATCAAGAATTAATGGCTTTCCAAATTAATAATGGCGATTGTGTTGTTCCAAATATGACCAAAGCACAGACACTTGCATATGCAAAATTACAGACACGAGATACTATTGATGAAAGTTTGTTAAACCGATGTTTCGCTTGGGATACTTTTGAATTTGGAGGTAATGTAAATCAAAATCCTCTGATTCGATCATTTCCTTTTGCAAGTAATTACCAAACAATAAACTATTGTCCCCCCGAACAACATCCAAGTCCTCAAGAATTGTCATCTCACCTTGTAAATCAACCTTATACATATTCGTTATACACTACTCAAGGAATATTTATCAAAAAAGCGACCATTACAGATAGTCAAATTACTACCTTTGATTATGTAAATGGTTGTGCAAGCTAACGATTGCCAATTTTCAAAATTCTGGTAGACTCTCACCATATTAAAAAATTATCCACATTTACTATGCTTGCATATAACGAAATAACTGAAAAGAAATACATCATATACGAAAAAGAACCTTGCGAAGTCATGGAATCACATGTCGCGCGTACTCAACAACGAAAACCTCAGAATCAGGTTAAATTGAAAAGCTTACTCTCAGGTCGCACATGGACCACAACTTTTCACACGTCAGATAAAGCCGAAGAAGCCGACATATCAAAAAAAGATATCAAATATCTTTATAGTAAACGAGACGAAAATTGGTTCTGTGATCCCAATAATCCTAAAGATCGATTTATGCTTACTGACTCTTTGATTGGCGATAGCAAAAAGTTTTTTAAAGAAAACACTCTCGTGAACGCACTTATATTTGAAAATAGCGACGGAGAAGAACAAATCATTAAAATACAATTACCTGTGAAAATGATATTCGAGATTACTGATGCTCCACCAAGCATCAAAGGTAATACTTCAAGCGGTGGTAGTAAAGTTGTTACTCTTGAAACTGGCGCAACAGTTAACACTCCACTTTTTATCGATGTAGGAGAAAAAATTATCGTCAATACAGAAACAGGACAATATGTCGAACGAGCTCCAAAAGAATAACATCCACGAAAAAAGCCCCGCAATTCATGCAGGGCTTTTTTGTTTTAATGAATCTACTTTATTTTATAAAATAAAAATCCAAAATAGATTTTATTGATGTTACTATTTGTTCTTCTATAGGAACCATGTTTGGCACAAAGGGTTGTTCTGTCAGCTGTTGAATGCCCAACATATATTTCACGGCAATTTGTACTTGCTCGTCAGAAATATAAGAACTATCACCCTTTGAAAGACCTCGGGCAAATTCCTTTGACCAAGAAAGCACCGCCTCGTGTTTATCTAAAGATTGTTTCCAATTAGCTTTTGGCCAAAATCGAGAACTATCCATAGAGAAAACTTCGTCTATAACAACGGGTCCGCCTTCTCTACGACTTATCCCAAATTCAAGTTTAGTATCCGCAAGGATAATATTTTTCTGTGCAAGAAAGCGTGAAATCCTCAGAAAACTATTACATGCCGTGCCTGATATTATGGTGTATTGTACTTCATCACAAATACCATTCTCAAATAAATAGTCTGGTGACACTGATAAATCATGCACATCTTTTGTCGATGGAGTATCCATAATATATGGTAGCTTTCCATTAGGAACTAAGTTGTTAGGTAACTTGTGCCTGCAGAAAGTTCGCTCACCTTTCATATAATGCTGATACAAAGAAGTTGAAGTAGTAGTATAAGCATTATATTCCCGCACAACAAACTCAGCTTTAATTGGCTCACAATCTTCAGATACAGAAACAATTGAATTATCTGGGAATATTAATTCATCTAACTGTGCATGAATCATCGGTTTGCACGCTAATCTTTTTCTCATAAAGTTATGATTTATAGCTAACACCTGATCTTTAAAAGGAATTTCTCCTCTCTTCACATCGTGCGTAGATATCCGCGGTGTACGTATCATAATCCGTAAAAGTGTTCCATCTTGCGCAACAAGTGACCCACCTGAAATACAGGTTGATACTTTACCTTCATATATTGTGCAATCGCGCAATATATTAAAAGATTTAATAATATCAATAACGTTTACTGGTGATTGATTCAGTCGTTGTGTAGCGAATTCTCCCGCCACATTTTCTGTTAAAAAAGTACTCATAGTTTTATTTTTTCTTTTAGTGTACTTATTTATTAACTTTTAACAAGTAGCAAAAAACGCCTCATATAATGCGGCGTTTTTTTAAATAAGAGACAACTATGCCTGAATGAATGGGAGTAACCCCATAAATCGAGCACGCTTCACTGCTTGAGCCAATTTGCGCTGATTTTTTGCAGAAACTCCTGATCGTTTTCCTGAAATAATACGCCCGTAGGGATCAAGAAATCGTTTCAACATTTCAGTGTCTTTGTAGTCAATATGTTTAATATTATTTTGCTTAAAAAAACAATGTTTCATGACACAACGAATTACTAATCTGTACGAATATACAAATACCTATTTGTATAAATTCGTAATTAGTATATTAATAGCGATCTCGTCGACAAGAGAGATCGTATTGGTAATTTGGTGTTTAATTAAAACGGTATATCTTCTGGATTAATATCATCATCGGGATATTCAATCGTATCGACTGAACCTCCTTTTGAGTCATTTTCTTGTCCTGATGATTGATCAGATGATTTGCCCGAAGTTGGCGATCCTGTGCGTCCTCCGAATTGTACGCGGTCAGCAACAATTTCTGTTCGGTAATTTTTCTTGCCATCTTGTCCATCCCAGCTTCGCGTTTGTAATCGTCCTTCAACCATGACTTGCTGACCTTTCGTAAGATATTGTGCAGATGTTTCCGCTTGGCGACCAAACACAACAATGTTGTGATAGTCTGCAGATTCTTGCTTTTGACCATTTTTGTCCTTCCAAACACGATTGGTTGCAAGAGCGAATGATGTTACTTTACCACCTGATGGTAATGATTTAAGTTCTGGATCTCGCGTAAGATTTCCAACGAGTATAACTTTATTGAGATACATATATGATAGTAAATTAACGAGTAATTATTCTTTCATTGTACCTTTAGCCTGTAAGCTCGTCAATTTTTTTATCAAGTTCTACTTCATTGATTTCTTCAACAGGCGTTTCCTCATGTTTCATAATAAGAGGAACTTCTTCTATTCCATCTTCTTTTTTTGAGAGAGATTTTACCGTAGAAAGAATACTGGTTTGGATACGCGTATCTTCACGAACAGTTGATAATATAAGATATCGCACAACATCAAGTGTTGCATCAAGTTCTTTTTTCAACGTCACAACACTTTCTGGTGAGATATCAAATTTAATCCAACCAAAATATCCTTTCGTATATTCTTGACGTTTATTTTCTATATCTTTAGACATTGGGTACGCAAGCGTAATAAGTTCTGGACGACCTTCTGATATTGGCAAACCGCTTTTATCAGTAATCATTTTGCGAAGAGCATCAACTCGCACATCAATTTCTTCTTCTCTAATTTGGGGCACCAAGAGATACCCTATTTCATATACACGTGGTTCTTTCATAATAATTTTTCTTTATGTACTGCTAACTGCTAAAAGCCCTTGTGGGCCACGTCTTTGGATATAACCGTGGTCACGCAGTACGCGCGATCCATGGAGACTCGACCGACGCTTATAATACTAAAAACTAGAAAAAAGTAAAGACCAGGTGGCATTGATGCCGGTCTGGTCTTTATTTTTTTAGGAAGCAAAAGCTTCCTTTATACCCCTGTGTAAGTAAATGGGGTGATGTTTAAAAGTTCACACCTTACAGCATCATTTATTTCACCTTGATGGTAAAGACCCTGAATGAACATAATCATTTCATCTTTAGTTATTTTTTCATTCTTCCGTGTAAGATCTTTTAACATTTCATAGGGATTTTTAAAGCCTTCTCTACGTAAAATAGTCTGAATACCCTCGGTAACCACTGCCCAATTGTTTTT
>Ga0172371_10013603_pt1 | contig 10578 bp, 11 predicted proteins | sample Lak12m_FD_114543 | JGI IMG/M metagenome (GOLD analysis project Ga0172371, IMG submission 114543) | Freshwater microbial communities from Kabuno Bay, South-Kivu, Congo - kab_022012_12m | ecosystem: Environmental > Aquatic > Freshwater > Lake | place: Democratic Republic of the Congo: South-Kivu... | reverse complement strand
TATTTAAAAAATATGTATTACAAAGTTTCCGGCATTATTGAAAAAGGTTTTGGACTTGGGACAAAGATTTCTTTTCCCACTATAAACGTGGTTGTTTCAAAGGATGAATTGATGAAAGGAGTCTATGTTTGCAAGGTTAAAATTGACCCCGCAGGGCTGGGAGTTGAGGCGTTTGGTGCCGGGTATTTTGGTGAAAAAAATGGGTTGGCTGATGGAAAGTATATTTGCGAAGTTCATTTGCTCGGTGAAAATTTTGGTGATTTGTATGGTAAATTTGTCGAAGTTGAATTTCTGGAAAAAATTCGGGATGTACAAAAGACGAAAAATTTGGAAGAATTAAAAGCGCTGATTAGCTCTGACGTAAAGTATATACATGATAGATTTTTTTAGAAAAATAGTTTCGGACACAAATCCTTTGAGGCTTTTGTATCACAAAATCGTGGCTATGATCGCGGCGATTTACTATCGGTTTCCCGCGAGAAAAATGATTGTAATTGGAGTTACCGGGACCAATGGAAAAACAACGACAGTCAATTTAATTGCAAAACTTTTTGAGACGGCCGGCTACAAAGTTGGAATGACTTCGACTATCAATTTTCAAGTCGGCGAGAAGAAATGGAATAATACGACCAAGCAGACTACGCTTGGCAGATTTGGCTTGCAGAAGCTGTTAAAAGAGATGGCTGACGATGGGTGCAAGTATGCTGTGATTGAAGTTTCGTCGCACGCGCTTACGCAGTCGCGCGTGTGGGGGATTAACATTGATTGCGCGGTTTTTACAAGTATTTCGCAGGACCATATTGAATATCATGGTGGTTTTGCGAATTATCTCCACGCGAAGGGACTGCTTTTTAAAAAAGTTTCAAAGAGCGGAAAAAAGACCAATGTTCCAAAGGTTATGATTTTAAATCAAGATGACCAATATTACAGTTATTTCGACCAGTTTATCGCTGACAGGAAAATTACTTATGGGCTTAAAAATGGCACTATTTCCGTGTCGAATGTTAAATTAAAACCGGATGGCAGTGAGTTTACTTTGACCGTTCCGAACAACGCTGTGCCTGTTGATTTTGATTTACCGGGCGATTTTAATATTCAAAACGCTCTGTGTGCGGCGGCTGTCGCTATGGCTTACGGAGTTTCTGTCGAGGACATAAAACGTGGGCTTGAAGCCGCGAGGACGGTTCCGGGGCGCTACGACCATGTTGACGCCGGCCAGGATTTCTCTGTTATTGTTGATTATGCGCACATGCCTTCCGCGCTTGAAAAACTTTTTTCCATGTATAGAGATTTGACTCCGTTGGGCAAGCTTTTTGTTGTTTTTGGAGCTACTGGTGGTGGCAGGGACAAAGGGAAACGACCTGATATGGGAGCAATTGCTGATAAATACGCGGATTATATTGTCGTGACTGACGATGATCCTTATTCCGATGATGAACTGGAAATTATTGATCAAGTTTCAAGTGGGATAAAAAGAAAGGAAGGTGATAGGTTTTGGAAAATTGTTGATAGGAGGGAGGCTTTGAAACTTACTCTTACTCTTGCGAAAAAAGGGGACACAGTTGTTGTCGCCGGTAAAGGCGCGGAGGAAATTATGAAAGTTCGCGGACAGACAATTTTATGGAATGATAAAAAGGTTATTATTGAACTTTTGCGAAGAAAAATTCCTATCGGACATATTGAATAAATAATTTGTTCAAATGGATGGATTTTTGCTTATAGATAAGGATAAGGGGATGACATCTTTTGATGTTATTCGTGTATTAAAAAGGAGGTTTAATGTGAAGGGATTAAAAATTGGGCATTCGGGGACGCTTGATCCTGTTGCTACGGGGTTAATGATCATTGCGGTTGGGAAGGCGACTAAGATGCTGGGGAAGTTTTTGGGGGCAGATAAAACGTATATTGGAACGGCGAAATTTGGGGCTGTTTCAGATACGTATGATTCTGATGGAAAGGTTACTGAAACGTCTAATGTCGCTCCAATTTCTTCGGATGTGATCAAAAAAGTTATTCAAGAGAGTTTTGTTGGGAAAATTTTACAAACTCCTCCAAAATTTTCCGCAAAAAAAGTTGATGGTGTTAGAGCATATGATTTGGCCAGAAAAGGTGCAGAATTTACTTTGAAACCCAAGGAAGTTGAGATTTATTCTTTCGATATTTTATCTTTTAAGTGGCCTTATTTGGAGTTTTCTGTCGGTTGCAGCAGTGGGACTTATATAAGATCTTTGGTTCATGATCTCGGGCAGAAACTAGGCGTGGGTGCTTATATGGATTCTTTGAGAAGGACTCGGATTGGGAAATCTTTTGCTGTTGAGGATGCCATAAAAGTTGATAATGTGTCTTTGGGTGACGTTAAAGCCTTGAATATAAGTGCTTTGTAGTATTAAAATCCTCTAGCTTATGGAACAGTTAAATTTTTACGGGCTTGCGGCGCTTATTGCTTTTGTTTCTGTTTTTGTTTTGACTCTTTTAGGGATTTATTTTTTCCCGAAATGGAGAATGCTCGATAGGCCGAAAAAGTATGGATTGAAGAGAGAGCCTATTCCTTATTATGGCGGGATTTTGTTTTTTGTTCCTTTTGTAATTCTTGTTCTTGTTTTTGGCGGGGTGGCCAAAGAGATTTTGGGGTTTTTGATAGCGGCTTTTTTGATTGCCATGACCGGACTTTTGGACGACAAGTTTGATATTAGTCCTTGGGTGAGAATTTTTGTACAGATTGTTTCCGGGCTTGTTTTGGCGATTTTCGGAATGGGGATTCTTTCAATTACAAATCCTTTTGGTGGCGTTATTGATCTAAATGTTATTAATGTATATGGAATTCCTCTGCTTGGCGCGCTTTTTACTGTTTTTTGGGTGGTTTTGGTTACCAATACTATGAATTTTTTGGATGGGGTGCCGGGGCTTTCTTCGGGTGTTTCTTTTATTTCATCTCTTACAATTTTCTTCTTGAGTGTCAGGCCGGGGATTCATGCTGATATTGCGTCTCAGCATACGGTTGCCGTCATATCAATTGTTTTGGCTTTTTGCTGTTTGGCGTTTTTGATTTTTGATTTTCCTCCGGCAAAGATTTTGATGGGGAATGTTGGGAGTAATTTTCTTGGATTCGCGCTTGCGGCTTTGGCGATTTTTTCCGGCGGGAAGGTGGCTACCGCGTTTTTGGTTTTGGGTGTGCCTATTTTGGATGCGGCTTGGGTTGTTTTGAAGAGAATTTCGGAAGGGAAAAAGCCGTGGAAAGGCGGGGACTACAAGCATCTTCACCACAGGCTTTTGGCGCTGGGTTTGAGTGAAAAAAATGTTTTGTTTGTAATTTATACGTTTTGTTTGATTTTTGGGGTTGTTGCTGTTTTGTGCACCAATGCGAAGCAAAAGTTTTTTGTTTTGATCGGGCTTTTAATTTTGATGCTTTTGGTAGTTTCTGGTATTGTGATCGCCTCTAAGAATAAACGAAAATCATGAGAGACTTGGTTTCAGAAATTAAGGCGAGGTTGTCGATAGAAGATGTCGTGTCTTCGTATGTCCAATTAAAAAAAACCGGGCGAAGTTTCAAGGGGCTTTGTCCTTTTCACAATGAAAAAACTCCAAGCTTCATCGTGAGTCCAGAAAAGCAGATCGCCTATTGTTTTGGCTGTCATAAAGGCGGTGATATTTTTAAATTTATAGAAGAAGTTGAAGGGGTTGATTTCGTTGAGTCGATGAGGATTTTGGCTGATAAGGCCGGGATAAAAGTTGAAACTTCTGATTTTAAAAAAAGCAAGGGCGAGACTTCCATTAAGGATGAAATTTTTGATGCTCATGAAAAGGCTTGTCAGTTTTTTGAGGAGCAGCTTTTTGAAAAAAACGCGAAAGAGCATCTTTCTTATTTGGAAAAAAGGGGAATAACAAGGGATACAATAAAAGAGTTCAGAATTGGTTTTTCCGGCGATTCTCCGGATGGACTTTATAAATTTTTGGTTAAAAAGGGGTTTAAGCATGATGTGATTGTAAAGTCGGGATTGGTTGCTTCAGGGGATGTTTCCAGCAGGGATGTTTTTGATAAATTCAGGTATCGGTTGATGTTCCCGATTTTTGATTATATGGGTAGGGTTGTTGGGTTTGGCGGGCGTGCGTTAAAAGAAGACCAAATGCCAAAGTATTTGAATTCTCCGGAGACAATGATTTATTCAAAAGGCAAAGTTCTTTATGGGCTTTCCCATGGGAAAAAATATATAAAAGAAAATGATAAAGTTGTGATAGTCGAGGGGTATTTCGATTTGATTTCTTTGTATCAATCCGGAGTTAAAAACGTTGTTGCTTCAAGCGGAACCGCTTTGACTCCTGAACAGGTTAGATTGATAAAAAGATTTACGAAGAACGTTGTTGCTTGTTTTGATACCGATCCGGCGGGGATCGAGGCTACGAAGAGGGCTTATGTTGTGCTTCAGGAGTTGGATATGGGGGTTAAGGTTTTGCAGATGGAAGGAAATTTTAAGGATCCGGCTGATTTTGTTTTGGATAAAGGAAAGGACGCGAAAGAAGGTTTTTTGAAGATGGTTGATGTATCCGTTGATTTCATGGAATTTTACTCGAAGTTTTTGAGGGAAAAGGTTGATGTTAAAACTTTGGAAGGAAGAAAGAAATTTTTGGATGAAGTGGTGCCTTTGGTTAAGATTTCCGGAAGCGGCGCCAGAACTGATTATTATGTTCGTATGCTCGCGCGGGATTTGGATATGAAAGAAAAATTTTTGTATGATGAGATTGAGAATTTTAAGGTTTTGAGGACTCAGGATTTGACGGTGCGTGCGAGCAGGGATGTTAGTAAGTTTCGATTGGACGCGAGTATGGTTATTGTTGCTATTTGTCTTGAGTATCCCGAGGTTTTTGAAATTGTTAAAAATTCTGTTGAAGAGAGCGATTTTAGTGGTGAAATAAAAGATATTTACATTGAAATGCTGCGCCAGTATAATCCTCCTGCTACCTCCAAAAAGAGTTGGAGCTTCGAGGGGGAGAAGTTGGCTTGTTTAAGCGAAAAAGTGGCCTTTCTTTCTCTCTTTTCGGAGGAGAAATACGGAGAGTTTTCTGCGGAATCGATTAGGGTTGAGGTGGAAAAATTGATTGACAGAATCGTGGAAAATCGCAGAATGCATAGAAGGATTGTTTTGGAAAAAGCGCTGAGAGATGCCGAAATGAAGGGTGACGAAAAACAGAAAAAGATTTTATTGGAGGAGTTCAGAAAATTATTAACGTCTTAAATCCAATGGCGAGAACAAAAAAATTCATTGCTAATCCTTCTCAAGACAGGTTGAATGAATTTCCGAAAGAGGTTCGTGATCTTGTTGTGAAAGGTCGTGAGCAAGGGTTTGTTACGCAGCAGGAACTTATGAAGGCGATGCCGAATATAGAAAACGATCTTATTTTGCTTGATGAGGTCTATACGCTTTTTATGGAGCTTGGAATTGAGGTTCTTGATATGAAGGATAGTTTGATTTGGGGGGATGAGGATGAAATGTCTCTGGATGATGGGCTCCCTCCCGTTGTTGATGAGGATGGCAAAGAGATTGATGAGGACGAGGAAGAAAGTGGAAAAAAGAAAGAAGTTGAGGCCGCTGTTGTTCCGCAGGTTGAATTAAAAGAAATTGCAAATGACTCGATTCGTTTGTATTTGTGCGAGATTGGCAAAGTTGATCTTTTGACTGCTAAGGAAGAGATTGATTTGGCAAAGAGGATAAGGAGAGGTGATCAGTCGGCAAAATCGAAGTTGGCTGAGGCTAATTTGAGGCTGGTTGTGAGTATCGCAAAGAAGTACATAGGAAGAGGCCTTTCTTTTTTGGATTTGATCCAGGAGGGGAATATTGGTCTGTTTCGCGCAGTTGAGAAATTTGATCCTGATAGGGGATTCAAGTTTTCAACTTATGCTACTTGGTGGATCCGTCAGGCTATAACTCGTGCCATTGCCGATCAGGCCAGAACTATTAGAATCCCTGTTCACATGGTTGAAACTATCAACAAACTGACTCACGCGCAGAGGAGGCTTGTTCAGGAACTTGGGCGTGAGCCTTTGGTTGAGGAATTAGCTGCTGAGATGGACATGGATGAAAAAAAGGTTCGTCATATTTTGAAAATTTCACAAGATATCGTTTCACTTGAGGCGCCTGTTGGGACGGAGGAGGATAGCAAGCTTGGTGATTTTATAGAAGATGATGAGGCGCTTTCCCCGGTTGAATCTACTAATCGTCAGTTGTTAAAGGAAAGTATTCGCGATATGCTTCAATATCTTTCTCCTCGTGAGAGAAAAATAATAGAGATGAGATTTGGGCTTATTGATGGGGTTGGACATACTCTTGAGGAAGTCGGGCAAGAATTTCATGTCACTCGCGAAAGAATCAGACAGATTGAAGCTAAAGTTCTGCAAAAATTAAAAGAGCATCCAACGAGCGTAAAAATCAGACCAGAATAAATTTAAATTATTAAAAATTAAAACTATGGCGCAAAAAGGTTCAAAAAAAATTCAGAAAGCTAAAAATCCGGTTGATGTTTTGGCTGACGAGGCTTTTGTAGGTGATGAAAAAATCACTCTTTTGACCAAGGAAGGATTGGATAAGTTGAAGGCCGAGCTTTCTTATTTGAAAGACACAAAAAGAAAAGAAGTTGCTGCTCGTATCAAAGAAGCTATCTCTTATGGTGATCTGTCCGAGAATTCCGAGTACGAGGAGGCGAAGAACGAGCAAGCGTTTGTTGAGGGGAGGATTTTGGAGCTTGAAGAAAAAGTTAAGAATGTAAAAATTATTGATGAGGCCAGTTCTAGCAGAAGAGTTGTTCAACTTGGGACGACCGTTCATTTGCGAAATCTTTCAAAAGCTAAAGATGAATCTGAAGTCTATACAATAGTTGGTTCTACTGAGGCAGATCCTTTGTCAGGAAAAATTTCAAACGAATCTCCTGTCGGCGCGGCGCTTTTGGGATGCAGTGCCGGAGAAGAAATTAAGGTAAAGGTACCGGCAGGATTGGTGAGCTACAAGGTGTTGAAGTTGGAGTAAAATTTTGAAAATTGCTTCGTCAGCTGCTTAATTTTTTACTCGTTTATAGCTTGTTTAACGAGTTTCCATGTACCTGTTAGACTGTCTTGAACGACTCTATCTTCTTTAACGTTAATTTCTTCTCTGCCTGATGATAGAGTTACTATCCCCATAGCCAGGTGATCCACTGTTGCAGTTTTTCCATTGGCGAGGGCAACACTTTCTCCTACGTCTGGGTATCGTCTAAGTTCTATTCCCATATTTTTGATTGTTAAATTATTTTTTCTTCTTATTCGGCAGATATGCCATTTTTGGCTCTTCGGTTATGCGGGATTCAAAATTCTCGAGTTCTTTTGGATAGACTTTGAAGTATTTATATGAATAATAAACTGCTGAAGCGATAACTCCCAATATGGTTAAAACCATCCAAATTCTCATTGAAAAGTAGGGGATATTTTCTATTCTTACCAAAACAAAGAAGGCTAAAAGTATTCCCAAATAAATCATTCTGCCCGAGACTTTTTTGAAGATTTTTTTGAATACGACGTCTTTGTTTGCGACTTTTTTTCTATAAATTGTCTTGAATGCTGCGGCTCCAAGAATTAAAACGGTTGCCAATATGAGTACATGCCATCTGTAAGAAAATTCTGCGCCTGGGAATTTCGCGAATAGATATGAAGCTGCAATGGATAGGTAGTTAAGCATGGGTCTTAATTGTTAAAATGTATTGGCTACGGGCTCGTTTGGCTCGTAGTTTTAAAATTGTTTATTTCTTAGGCCGAATAGCTTGTTTTTTAATTTTTCAGCCCTCCTATTATAGTAAATAAAGTAAAATATTAAAGAGAATATGAATAATGAGGCTGATATGATTTGAGGCAATCTTGTCCCAAAAATTATGATTACATCATCTCCCTTTAGAAATTCGTTTAAAAAACTGAAAAAGCTGAATGCAGCTATTGATAATATTGCCGATTTTCCGTTTGGCTCAAAGAATTTATGGTCTTTTGATAGAATGGAAAGGACGGCTATTAGTGTTGAGAATAACAGAGTGTAAATTTGAGTTGGATGGATTGGGACGGTGAATTTTATTGCTGGACTTTCGAAATTAACTCCCCACGGAAGAGAAGTTTCATTTCCGTACCAACTCCCGTCCAAAAAAGTTCCTATGCAAGCGATAGCTATTGCTATTAAGAATGCCGGGACCAGTGAGTCCAACCATTTTAAGAAGCTTTGATCGTTTTTTTTGCAAAGGTGGTGAAGAGTCAGGCCCCCCGCGAGAAGTCCTCCCCAGAGGGAAAAGCCCTTGTCCCAAATTTTAAAAATTTGTGAAAAAGTTTCCCACGAGTATTTGTAGAAAAATGTATTCCAGCTGAATAGAATCGCAAAAATTCTTGCTCCAATGATTGACATTATCAGGATAAAAAACGTGTTTTCGGTGAGAAATTGGAGTTTTAATCCGTTTTTTGTGCCTATTTTGATAAATACCAGTGTTCCCGTGATGATGGCTATTGCGATGAATAGCCATAATGAGTGAATTGTAAAATATTTTGTTTCTAAGATTATTGGGAACATTTTTAGCGGTTATTTTTTAAAAATTCGCGAGAGTGAAAAATATCAAGAAAAACGCTGACGGGAGTATTATAGCACTTGCCAGGATTTTTTTTGGGAAAAAGCTTGTTTTTATCGCGAGCGCTGCGTGAAGGATGAATATCACCGCCAACGCGTATTTGAATATCTGTGTGTTATTGAAATTCAAACCTTTTGGGGTTGCTATGCCAAAGTTTTTTGATGTCATGTAAAGCGATACAAAATAATAAATGAGATAAAAAGCCAGCAGCCATCCCGTGAATTCGTTTAGTTCATCCCAAAAGCTTTTTATAAATTCTCCTTGGTGAGAGCTTTGATCTTTTTTTGCCGCGGTGCTTTGTTCTTTGATTCTTTTTTTGGTTTCTTTTAGTTGTTTTATTGCATTTTTTCTTGTTTGCCAGATTGTTTTGATAGCGTTTTTAACTTTGTCTTTGTATTCTTTTGTTGGTTCCTTGAAGTAGATTTTTATGTATTCAAAAATTTGGCTGTTGTAGTCTTTAATTTGCGCTTTCAGGATGCGGATTTCTTCCGGTGTTTCGAAGATTTTTTTGATTTTTGTGAGGATGCCGTTTGTTAATCTCGTATACCATGGTAGACGGATTGTTTTTGTGACGTGTTTTTGCTGCCAGTCTTGGATGTTTTTTATTATGTCTTCAGATAATGTTTTTGGTTTTCCTGTGTCGTGCAGGCGGCTTATGAGATTTTTTACTTTCAATTTTAATTCTGTTCTTTTTTCCAAGTATCCTTTCTTTTTTAGTTCGATTTCTTGCTGTTGTATAAATTTTAAAAGCTCTTCGGCTGTTGTTACGATGTAGTCCAAGTTTGTCGAATTTTTTATTCTCAAAAGTTTATCGATTTTTTTATCTATTTCTTGTTTTTGATCCGGAGGAATATCGTTTTCATATTCTTTTAGGATGTCACTTACTTGTTTTAGAACTTCTTCAACCCGGGTTTGGACTATTATGCTTTTCTTTTGATCTTCCTGCGAAAGGTTGTTTTCTGTTATGAGAATATTTTCTTTTTCGGAATTTATTATTTGTTGGAAGTGAAGTGTCCCGCGGATTTTTGCGGTTTTGATTTGTTCTTCCGACGCTCCTTCGTTCCAAATCGCTGTGACTGTGAGGTTGTACTCGTTGGTTAGACGTTTGTATGCCGAAATGTCGTCCGTTGAAGTTATTGTTCCGATTGTCGATTGGCCCTGTGGGTTTAGTGCTTCGAATACGTATTTTGTTTCATTCGTATTTCCGGCTTGGAGTTTTCCATTTGATTGATTTTCGTTTGGATTTACTTCTGTTAATTCGAGAATCGAGAATCCGAGGTTGTTCAACTCGTTTCTTGCCAAATTTTCGTTTTGAGCTTCAACCGAGCCCGAGAGCTTTTTCCCTTTGCTGCTTGTTACTATGTACTTGAAGATTGCCATTATTTTGAATTTTTGATTGAAGCTTCGATGAATCCTTTAAATAATGGGTGCGGGCTATTTGGTCGTGATAAAAATTCGGGATGGAATTGTGAACCGATCATAAAAGGATGTCCTGCGTTTTCAGCAATTTCAACAAGTTCCGATTGCGGGTTTATTCCTGGAAATATCATTCCAGCTTTTTCTAAAGTCTCTTTGTATTCATTGTTGAATTCGTATCTGTGGCGGTGGCGTTCTTGAATCAAATCTTTTTTGTATAAGTCGTGGGTTTTTGTTCCTCTTTTGATTTTGCAATCATATAATCCCAGACGCAGTGTTCCTCCTTTGTCTCTTGTTGCAGATTGATTTGGGAGGAAGTGAATGATGTATTTTGTTGGAGAAATTTTGTGCTCCTCGTCGAATTCTTCGGATGTGATTTCTTTGTCGTTTAGTGCATTTCTTGCAAATTCGATTGTCATTTTGCATTCCAAGGCATAGACCGAGGTATGGAATGTTATTTTCACGCGCATATTTTGCTGCGGCGATTTTCCCCTCGATTCCTCTGCAGCCGAATCCTCCAGGGATCAAAATTCCGTCCGC
>Ga0172371_10013601_pt1 | contig 10578 bp, 12 predicted proteins | sample Lak12m_FD_114543 | JGI IMG/M metagenome (GOLD analysis project Ga0172371, IMG submission 114543) | Freshwater microbial communities from Kabuno Bay, South-Kivu, Congo - kab_022012_12m | ecosystem: Environmental > Aquatic > Freshwater > Lake | place: Democratic Republic of the Congo: South-Kivu... | reverse complement strand
GATATCTCATCTTATTGTTGAGTGTGGCGGCTTTAAAGACAAAGGCTTAAAAGTTATCGCAGGCGGCCCTATGATGGGCTTTGCCATACCATCTTTAGATGTGCCTGTAACAAAGGGCACCTCAGGCCTAGTTGTAATGACAGAAAATGAGCTAGTCCATACTGAATATTTTAAGCCCTGTATCAGGTGCGGCAGGTGCATTGACATATGTCCGATGGGGCTTATGCCTTCGATGCTCAGTATTTATTCGGAAAAGGGCTTTTATGAAGGCGCAAAAGAATATAATTTATTTGATTGTTTTGAGTGCGGCTCATGTGCATTCGTCTGTCCTTCAAAAAGACCGATAGTTCAGCTTATACGGCTTGCAAAATCACTGGTAAAGCCATAAACTTATAAATTTAAACTGTTTGTGCGGATTACGGAGTTTTATGGAAACGATAAAAAAAGAGCATCAATTAATTATTTCTGTAAGTCCTCATGTAAGAAGCGAAGAAACAACAAGCAGGATTATGTGGAGTGTATCTGCTTCGCTCCTTCCGGCTACGATAACAGGCGCTTATTTCTTCGGACCGCAAGCAGTTTTTACGATTATCCTTTGTATAATAGCTGCCGTATTTTCGGAGTACGTATTTCAGAAGGCCCTGAAAAAGAAGCCCTCTATTAGTGATGGTAGCGCCTTTCTCACTGGCCTTCTGCTTGGTATGAATTTACCGCCATCTGTACCTTTTTACATTCCAATCGTCGGCTCTTTTGTTGCTGTAATAATTACCAAGCAACTCTTCGGTGGGCTCGGGTTCAATGTCTTTAATCCTGCCCTGATTGGAAGGGCGTTCCTCCTCATTTCCTTTCCTAAACTAATGACCATCTGGAATGAACCTACAGCAGCCTTTGTACATCTCGATGCCAAAACTACTGCCACGCCGCTGGGTATCCTGAAGGAAGAAGGCGCAGCAAAATTGATTGAAGTCTTTGGCGATAAGATTAACCTTTATGAGCAACTTCTTGTTGGTCACCGGGCAGGTTCTATCGGCGAAACGTCAGTGCTAGCGCTGCTCATTGGCGCTGCGTTCCTTATCTACAAGGGATATATTTCATGGCATATCCCTGTATCGTTTCTTGGGACAGCGGCGGTAATTGCCTGGGTGTTCGGGGGAAAAGGCGCTCTGTTTGCCGGAGACCCTCTGCTGCACCTCTTGAGTGGCGGTATGATACTGGGCGCCTTTTTTATGGCTACCGACTATGTTACCAGTCCCTCGGTAAAAAAAGGGCAGATACTCTTCGGTATTGGCTGCGGGTTTCTAACTATGCTCATAAGGCTTAAAGGGGGATACCCCGAAGGTGTGATGTTCGCCATACTCATAATGAACTGTTTTACGCCTTTAATTGACAGAAGCTTTAAAACAAAAGTCTTTGGCGCCAAAAAATGAAACAAATGGGAAAAAGCGATGACAGGCAAGGACATTTTAAAAATAACCCTTAATCTTGTTGTTATATATATCATAGGCGGGATCATCCTTGCTACTGTTTATGCCTGGACTTCGCCCATAATGTTTAAAAATGCTGTTATAGAAAAAGAACAGGCGTTAAAAAGGCTTATGCCTGATGCTGATAAAATTGAGAAAATGGGAGACTGGTCTATACACGAAAAGCATTCAGAGTACTTTGCTGCCAAAAAGGGAGAAAATATTATCGGTTATATTGTCCAATCATTCGGCAAGGGCTATTCAAGCTACATAAATATATTAATTTCAGTGGATAAGGATTTCAAGGTTCAAAGTATAGATATTCTTGGACATGCAGAAACACCCGGGTTGGGAGACGAGATCGAGATGGACAGCTTCAAAAAACAGTTTAAGGGCAAGGACGTGGAACATTTAACGGTATTAAAGGCGGACACAACGGAATATATACAGGCAATATCCGGAGCAACCATTTCAAGCAGAGCGGTTACTGAAGATGCTGTAAGAAGCGGGGTAGACTTCCTAATAAAGACAATAAAAGAAGGAGGATCTAAGCATGCCGAACACAATTAGTTACCTTGCTCTTATAAAAAATGGAATTTTTAAAGAAAACACCATATTTAGGCTTGCGCTCAGCCTCTGTCCCTCTATTGCAGTCACAAACAACTTGAGAAACGGTGTTTTAATGGGCGCTGCAGTTCTCTTTGTCCAGACAATGGTCAATATCACTGTTTCGCTAATGCGAAAATTCATCCACCCGAGGATACGGCTGCCCATCTTTATGCTTGTAATATCAGGCTGGGTAACTGTTACTGATATGACAATGGCAGCCTTTGCAAGGGAAGCATACAAGCAGATGGGACTGTATATACAGTTGATTGTTGCTTTTGCCTCAATCCTCGCCAGGGCCGAGATGTTCGCAAGTAAAAATAAGATTGCCCCATCTATGTTTGACGGTATTGGTATGGGACTGGGGTTTTTGTTTGCACTTACTGTAATAAGTTTTTTCAGGGAGTTGCTGGGCAAGGGATCGTTATGGGGGGTTCCGATTATTAATGCAAAACCCCTTCTAATAATGATTTTACCTGCAGGTGGTTTTTTTGCCGTAGGGATATTAATGGCTTTTTTCAACTGGGTTGATATGAAGTTTTCCCGAAAAAGGCCTGCCGGCGCATCGCAATGAACTACCCAGCAACGGTTTTTAAAAGGGGGAATATATGAGTATTGATTCCGCAAAACTTTTTGAGCTCATTATTGCAGCCTCGCTTATAAATAATTTTGTTTTCACAAGGTTCCTCGGTCTTTGTATATTTTTCGGGGTCTCTAAAAAAATGGAGACCGCGGTTGGTATGAGTATTACCTTTACCTCGGTTATGATGATAAGCGCAGCATTAAGCTGGCTCATTTTTAATTATGTGATGATCCCCCTTGACCTTACATTCCTTAAGATTATTGTATTTATTGGCGTTGTAGCTGGATTTGTACAGGCCTCTGACACAATTATGAGAAAGGTTGCACCTGTGCTTTTTCACAAACTTGGCATCTATCTCGCGCTGATATCAACTAATTGTATTATACTTGCAGTTCCCTTGATTAATGCAGGTGAAAAATATAATTTTATTGAGAGCCTGGCCTTCGCATTTGGCTCAGGAATCGGGTTTGCACTGGCATTATTAATAATGGCAAGCATTCGGGAAAAACTTGAACTTGCTGATGTCCCCAAAACATTTAAAGGATTACCCATTGCCTTTGTAGTTACCGGGTTGATTGCCCTTGCATTTACAGGTTTTTCAGGATTAATAAAACTATAAAGTGTTAAAATAGTCAATTATTTTGACAAATCGGTACAAAGGAAGATGAAAATAAGTAATCTCCCCTAACCCCTCTTTAGTAAAGAGGGGGATAAAATGATAAGAATTATATAAAAGACAACTTCCCCCCTTTTTTAAAGGGGGGGATTACTAAAAAATTAAATAATTTTTAAAATGTATGACATTCAGAGAATAATAACAGATATCATTGGGTTGATTCAGCTCTCTGACATATCTCACTTTATACTCCCTCAAATTGGAGTTGGCGGAGGGGTTGAAGCAAAAGAGTATGTTGAATTAATGCCTCTTATAAAATCCACTTTAATCTTCCTCGCTAGCCTAGGTATAATATTCGGCCTTGGACTTGCCTTTGCAGCAAAAAGATTTTCTGTTAAGATTGACCCGAGGGTAGAGCAGGTAAAAGAAGTTCTTGCCAATGCGCACTGCGGCGCATGTGGTTATGCGGGCTGTGAGCAGTATGCAGAAGCAGTAGTAAATAATCCTGACATCCCGCCAAATCTCTGTACACCGGGTGGCGCAACAACCTGTGAGGCAGTCGCATTAATCACAGGTAAGAAGGCTGAGATAAGAGAGCCTATTTTTGCAAGGATTATGTGTCAGGGCAGTTGGAGCCGGTCGGTAAAGAAATTCAAATACGAAGGCATTCAGGATTGCAGGGCTGTTATACTTGCAGGCGGCGGGGACAAGGCATGCGGGCACGGCTGTTTAGGCTACGGGACTTGTTCGAGGGTATGTCCATTTGATGCTATAACCATGACAGATGACCACCTTCCATATGTTGACCTCACGAAGTGCACAGGTTGCAGAAAGTGCGAGGCAGTATGCCCCACAAAGGTTATCGAGGTTCTTCCTGCATCAAGACAGGTCCTTGTTACATGTCATTCAAAAGACAAAGGCGTAGATACAAAAAAGAATTGTCAGGCAGGCTGCATTGCATGTGGTATCTGTAATAAGGTCTGCCCTTTTGATGCACCCTCTATTGAGAATAACCTGTCGCGTATAGACCTGGATAAATGCAAGGTATGTGGCCTTTGTGTTAAAAAGTGCCCTACAAAGGCTATCACAGACTTTATACCTAAAAGGCCAAAGGCTTTTGTTATGGATAACTGTATTGGCTGCCGGATATGCACTAAAGTCTGTCCTGTTAATGCAGCTTCTGGTGAACTGAAAAAACTGCATGTTATTGATCAGTCCAGGTGTATTGGATGTGGCATCTGTACAGCAAAGTGTCCTGTGCAAGCAATAGATGGCACATTCAATGCGGCTGAGGTCTTTGCCTCAGCAACTGAAAAGGGAAAGGCTGCATAGGCAGTTTCATTGAAGATTATTATTGAAAAAGAATACGGTCTAAATTTAAAATAATCGTAACTACTCAGGTTCAAAGTTCTAAGGTTCACAGTTCAAGGTTAAGAAGCGATGAAGATTGAAACGGTTTGAAGATATTGAGGCTTGGCAACTGGCTCGCGAATTGACTCGGAAAGTGTACCGTTTAATTCGGAAAGTGTACCGTTTAATAAAGAAGTTAGGATTTACGAAAGTAGCTAACCCTGAACCTTGAACTGTGAACCTGATAACCTGAGTAGTTGCAAATAATCGCCAATTAATAGACCTTCTTTGAAGGCAATTTAAATTTTTAAGGAATGGGGGTTAGATTTATGAAACGTTTTAAAGTTATTCTATCTTTATTCGTAGTTTTAGTTTTTTCAGGGTTTGTTTTTGCAGGGAGCACAGGTGATGAGGCGCTGCAAAAATTGATGGATGGCAATAAAAGGTTTGTATCGGGCCAACTCATGACTAAAGACCTCGGAGACACAAAAAGAAAAGAATTGTTAAAAGGGCAGAAACCTTTTGCAACAGTGATAACATGTTCTGACTCGAGGGTACCCCCGGAACTGCTTTTTGACCAGGGGCTCGGCGATATCTTTATCATCAGGGTTGCAGGCAATGTTGTTGACCCGATAGAATTGGGAAGCATTGAATATGGAGTAGAACATCTAAATACTCCTTTATTATTTTTACTTGGCCATGAGAAATGCGGAGCTGTAACTGCAACAGTTGAAGCAAAAGGCAAACCAGAGGGTAACATAGGTGCGATATTGAAAAAAATCATGCCTGCTGCTGAGAAGGCGAAGAAAAAAGGCGGGACCAAGGAAGAGATCGTTGAAACAGCTATCAAGGAAAACGTAAAAGATGTCTACAATGATATCATGGAAAAAAGCAGTATCGTTAAACACCTTGTGCAAGAGGGCAAGTTAAAGATTGTTGGTGGTGAATACATGCTTTCAACAGGCAAGGTCGAAATGCTAGAGCTTCCAGAGGCAGCCGGCAAAAAGGCTCATTAAACTTTATTCATTTTTTATTTGGTTTTTAAAGGCCTGTGCTTGCGCAGAGGCCTTTTTGTTTCTCTACCCCTGATTATTCAGGTTCTTTCTCATTTCGAGTAGGTAATTTCCTCTCCCTTGATGGGGGTTAGGGGAGGGTGAGACGATCATCCTCGTCGGCGATGTTTATGTGTGTTGAAGAAGAGCCTATTATTTGATATTATATTAACATCCCTCAAATCTTAAAAAGGACAAAAAACATGCAAGAAAGGTTAGTAAAATGTCTGGAGTCAAATAAAACCATTGCTAAATATAATCTATCCAGGCATGAGATCCACGAACTTGCAGAATACCTCAGAAAGAATTGTATTTCAACGGACATAGAAAAGATAGTCAGAATGGTTGAAGATGTAATAGGAATAAATCCGACACTGGAATGGAAAGATATACTGGAGGCTGCTGCAAAAAAAATTGTCGAGTTTCTCCATGCAGAGGCAGCTTCTATTCGCATTTTCGATCCCGAGACTGACAGGCTTGTTGCTTTTGGCTCATATCAATATTCTGAGACTGGCAGATTGAAAAGCATTCCTGTTGAGAAGTCAGTGGCAGGAAAGGTTATAAAGAGCGGTAAAAGCTACCTTGTACCTAATATACTGTTAGAACCTGCTTATATGAATAAGGATATAGTGAAGGAGCATGGGTTTAACTCTCTTATGGCAATACCGATAAATATACCCAGGTTTCTTGAGAAGGAACCGGATATCCTGGGAAGTATTCAGATCTATTACAAAGAAATAAACAGGGAATTTGATCCCCTTGAGGTAACAAACGCTGAATTACTGGTCCGGAGGGTCAGTTACGTCCTTGCAAGGAAGCGCATCCTGGAACTTCAAAAACTCAACCTCCAGAAAGAGAAGATTGTTGAAAAGATTTTTTTAAAATTAAGCCATCGGGAAGGGATCAAGATGAAGGATGTCTTCAGGATGATGATTCCAGAATTGATGGATATTATACAAATAGAGAGCTGTTCTCTATTCTCTACTACACCGGACAGAGAACATGTTCAAATTGAGCTTGAATATCCCGTAGGTCAGGAAAGTCATGAGACAGGTTGTAAGTTCGCAATAAAAGATCATGCTTATTTTGATACGCTGATCAATCGTACAGAAAAACATGGTGATTACGAATTTGAGAGGATTGATTCATCCTATATCCTGATTAAAGACCCTTTAAACAGCAGATTGTCGAATGAGGAATTAAGAAAGTATGCATCTAAATATAATGTCAATTCTGTATTGTTGATTCCGCTCAAGACCAGAGACGAATTTAATTATTTTCTGGTCTTTTACGCCATAGATCGCCGCCAGGAATTTACAGAACATGAGATTGAACTGCTAAACTTTCTGGGAAAAGAAATCATGAAGGCTCTAAGGATTGAGAAACTTGATGATGTTTTGCATGACTTTAAGAATCCTGGCATTGCTATCGCAGGTTTTGCCAAGAGGGCAAAAAGACTTCTCGAAACGGAAAATGTCGAGAATGTAAAGGACAAGATAGCTGAATATTTGGATATTGTTGTTAAAGAAACTATTAGATTGCAGGAATTGGCTATCTATCCCGACATTGAAGGGCGTGAAAGGGTCGTTGACCTTACAGAGGTTCTTAAAAGTCGTTTCAGTATTAATGAAGAAGCAATCAGGGAGCAGAGAAGGACTAATATCAAACTTATGCAGGGTGAGTTACAAACCGGGCTATTAATATACTGTTCCCCATTTGGATTCGAACGTGTTCTGGACAACCTCCTTGATAACGCTACAAAGGCAATATCTGAACAAGGAGGGGAATTGTCCATAAAGAGTTATCAAAGTGGAGAGACAGGATGTTTTGAGATTCGTAATACCGGAAGGATACCCGAAGAGAATATCGAGCAGATCAAAATGGGCGATGTTAAAGGCCGTGGTCTGAATATTATCTACCGTTTTATAAAGGCTAATCATGGAAAGCTTGAGGTCTTTACTGACGATGATTTTACAATATTCCGGATTATGCTTCCACTTTATCACGGGGATTGACCCTCTAGTTGTAATTATTGGGTTATTAATTAGTGTCTGTCCATAAACCAACTTTTGCTCTCTGTCATTCCGGCAGTCCTTTGGCCGGAATCCATGGTTCGACAAGCTCACCATGACAATTGTCACCCTGAGCTTGTCGAAGGGTGGATTCCTGCCGGAGTTTATCCCGTACTTGATACGGGGCAGGAATGACAAAAAACCTGACTTCATGGACAGACTATAATTAAACTTGATATTCTCTATAACTATAGCTGCGGATGCTTCATTCCTAAGAGGATGTTATGGGAAAAGATACAGTCAGAATAATAGAGAAAAAAACTGTATGGGAAGGTAGATTTTTAAGGCTCGTCCTTACTACATATATTGATTCATACGGTACGGCAAGAGAATGGGAATCACTTGAGAGAGTTAATTGTAAAGGGATAGTTGCAGTTGTACCTGTTACAGATAATAAAGAAGTGCTCCTGACAAGACAGTTTAGACCGCCTGTAAACGGATATGTCATCGAATTTCCTGCGGGTCTGAACGACAGAGGAGATACGCTTGAGGAGGCTGCAAGGAGAGAACTGCTCGAAGAGACCGGCTATTCTGCAAGGGAGATGATCTATCTGGCAGAAGGGCCTTTGTCGTCAGGGGCTTCAGGAGAAATACTCACTGCGTTTCTTGCGAGGGGGCTTGCCCTGAATCAAGTTCAGGGTCAAGGCATTGGAGAGAGGGATGAGACAGAAGATATAGAGGTGTTGAAGGTTCCAATAAATGAGCTTGATTATAAATTGTCTGCACTCCAATCAGAAGGAAACCTTGTTGATCTAAAAATCTTCGGCCTTATAGAGCTTGCAAAAAGACATCTTTCGAAAATTTCTCCTACCCTTTCATAGTTGGAGTCCGCCTGATTGTTTTCTGGGCTCAAGGAGTTTTCTTGCCACTTTTCTCACGGTTTTAATATGGCTATTCTGCAGTGGGAGGTCGATGAGAGCATAAGGAATGTTCTCATCCAGTAGAAATTTTATCTCATACAGCATAAGCCTCGTATTCACATAGTTTTGAGGCGTATTTAACTGTGCCTTAATGTCCTCAGGAGTAAGTGAAGGATAGTCCTTGATTATTTCTTCTGTAGACACGTCCTCAGCTATAAGGGATACGATTAGATATACTGGAATCCTTGTGCCTTTGATACAGGGTTTGCCATACAATATGTCGGGGTCTGATGAAATGTGTTCAAAAATCTCTTTATCTTCCATAATAATATTCCTCCTTTTATTAGGATATATGAAAATTATAGCAAATTTGACCAGCCTCACGCCCCATTTTTTCCTTCCCGCAAGGGAGAGATATAAGGAGACAGTAAGTTGAGAAATACCATGCAGGATATTAAAAGGGAGGTATTAGGTGAAAAATGAAGACCAGACCCCAGTATAGCCTTTCTCAAGCAGTTTTTGGCCTGATCTTCTGCGATAACTGCCTGTTCATAATCCCTGCCTCTTTATAATCGCCAACCTATGCGAGAAGATACCTTATACTGCGCCCTCTGCCTCAGATTTTATAACTCCAAGTAATAGAAGTTTATTTATTTCTTTAAGATCCCCTTCATCTGAGAGTTTAAACATCTTTCTTAGTGGTATATTTAGGCTTGAACATAGGTTATCTCATTATTTCATAAATCCAGTATTCCTTTGGTTCCTCGAAGGGACTGTTCAGAATAAGGTCATCAACTACAAGGGATATATTATTTTTTACTGAGAAGATATTGTTTTATTTTGCTTACGAAATCTATAGCCTTCGGAAATATCTCATCTATGTCTTCTTTCGTTACATCAGGCTGCTCCATATAATCACCCTTCTGTCTAAGCTCAAAGGCTCGATGTAACGTTTTAGACATATCTTGAACAAATACGCCACTTTTTATAAATTCCCGATCAAATAAAGAGATAGCACCGTAATGCTTCGAGGTGCCCAACTGTTTTTCCTGTAAAAGTGCCAATACCGCATAAAACATGGCATAGTACAAGCGGTTCATTACAGACCGTAAACTCATTCTCTCTTTTAAAAGTACCTCTGCCTCTTTAATTGAATCATCAGCCTGCCCAAGCCTGTATTGAATCATAGCGAGTAATTCTTCTTTCATACGGCAACGCCCTCACGATATATATTTTTTATGAAAACGGATTCACGAATCGGACTGTTCTTCAGCGTATCGATACTTATCGCAATGGGCATAATAATTATGTCTTCGGGGAAACCTGCTTCCCACGCACAGTTGCTTATGTACTTTTCCAAAGAATGGTCGAGATGATCAACAACGATAAGCACATCAAGGTCTGATTCGGGACTTGCGTCTCCCCTTGCACGGGAGCCGAAGACTCTCAGTTCAAGAACCTTCACTTTTTGTGATACAAGGAGCTTAAATTTTTCTATTACTCTAAGGTCTTTTTCCTGCATCCATTACCTCCTTTTTCTTGTCTTTAAATTTCTTTGTTTATATATTACCAATATCCGAGCCGTGATTTCAGTAGCGGTTCATTGATCTCGTAGCCTCCGCTCTCCCGCCCCATGTACCATGGCCAGAAAAATGAAAGAAGGCAACATCAGCAGGCTGACCCAAAAGGTCATTAATTTTTTTCCGTAAGGATGCTCTGGTAATAGATTGAGGCGGAGCTGTCACAATCTCGCATTGAAAATTCAATTTACCATCGTGGTGTCGTTCGAGTACATTTGCCAGCCGTTTAGCATCGTTAACGCAGCCCTGGAGTGGAAAGCGGGGATAATCATCGATTCCAACTAGGAGCGCTCGTCGCATTATCGTGATCCAGCAATCAATGCCTTTAGGTTATCCCATGAGAAGGTTTGAGGGACGTTGTTTCTTACGTTGCATAACTTATTTATTTTTTTGTTC
>Ga0172371_10013598_pt1 | contig 10581 bp, 6 predicted proteins | sample Lak12m_FD_114543 | JGI IMG/M metagenome (GOLD analysis project Ga0172371, IMG submission 114543) | Freshwater microbial communities from Kabuno Bay, South-Kivu, Congo - kab_022012_12m | ecosystem: Environmental > Aquatic > Freshwater > Lake | place: Democratic Republic of the Congo: South-Kivu... | reverse complement strand
CATGAGCTACCTGAATTCGAGCTTCAGGGACCAGTCTTTGCAGTTTGGATGCCATTTGATCGATATCTTCGATGCGGTTATACAGATAAAACACTTGCCCGTTTCTCATTAGTTCTCTTTCAATTGAATCTTTAATGATCGTATCGTTTCTCTCTAGTACATATGTCTGAATCGGATATCGATTCTCAGGTGCGGTTTCAAGTAGCGACATATTTTTTACACCCATGATGGCCATTTGGAGAGTTCTAGGAATCGGAGTCGCTGACAGTGACAATACATCGATATTCACTTTCATCTCTTTGATTCGTTCTTTATGCAAAACACCGAATCGTTGTTCCTCATCAATAATTAGCAAACCTAGATCGCGAAACATCACGTCTTTACTCAAAATTCGATGAGTCCCAATCAATACATCCACTTTTCCTTGGTGTATGTCCATTAATGTCCTCTTTTGATCCCTAGGAAGAACAAACCGGTTCATCAATTTGACATTGATTCCGTATTTTTCCATTCGTGAGCGAAAAGTATTGTAATGTTGTTTAGACAATACAGTAGTGGGCGCGAGATATGCAACTTGTTTCCCATTCAGCACAGCGCGAAAGGCGGCTCGTAATGCGACTTCGGTCTTTCCAAACCCGACATCTCCACAAAGTAACCTGTCCATTGGACGAGATAAGGTCATATCATGTAACACATCGTTGATGGCTTTTTGTTGGTCGGGAGTTTCGTCATATTCAAAGTCGTTCTCAAAATCCTTTTCGAGTTCTACAAATTCTTGAAACGCGAATCCGGGTGTTTTTTCCCTTTCGGCGTATAACTGAATTAACTGATCGGCAATGTCTCTCGCCTTGGCACGGACTCTTTGTTTTGCTTTTTGCCAATCACTGCCACCTAGTTTTGAAAGTCTTGGGACAAATCCTTCGCTACCTGAATATTTTTGAATCAGATGAATTGAATCCAACGGAATATAGAGTTTATCTCCATCTCTATATTCAATGTGAATATAATCGTTCTTGATTCCATTAAGTTCCATTGTCTTTACTTCGAGAAATTTTCCGATGCCAAAATCATAATGAACCACAAAATCGCCTGGAAGCAAATCGCGAATTGAGGAAAGGCGTTTCGATGTCTCAAAGACAGAGACATAGCGCCCTCGTCTCCTTAAGTGTCGTTGTTTAAAGATGGCGGATTCAGTAATAATACGGAAATTTAACTGATCTGAGATTACATCAAAACAGCGATCGCTTTGTAAAAGGTGAATACCGCCCTTCTTGATAACGTCACTTTCGCTCAACAGGTAATATGGAATGTTCTTGTCGGACAAAAGTGCTTTGATTTCACTAAGTGATGAATTTGATGAAATCGCTAGAACTAGCGTATTTCTAGGAATTTCGGTTCGAATGTCTTCAGCGAACAAATCTAGATTGCCTTGATATGATAATGGAGTTTTACCGAAAAACGAGACGATTCTATCGACCGTGGGCTTGTTTGTGTATTCAAAGAACTCAAAATAAACAGTAGAAATGGAGTGAGTTGTTGAGAGTGGGTAGAGTAAATCAAAGCCCATTTTTGCATAATCATTTGTCGAAATATACCACTCACCAATCTGAGTTGACATGATTTCATACTGATCCAAAACGCGATGAAAATCTAAAAAAAACGTCACCGAATTTGGCTCAAATGATGCGATTGTCGTTTGCTTTTCAAGAATTATAGGCATATATCGAGATAGTCTGTCAAGTTCTTGATGAGTCTTTAAAAGGTCCAAATCGTGCGATATTTTTTGTTTTGTATCCGAAGAAAAATCGATTGAATCCATCTTGTTTTGTATGATTTTTTCCATATTCGACATTTCTTCTTCGTCGTAGATAAATTCGTTCACCGGAACCACTTTAACTTGTTCTAGACGGCTTACGGAACGCTGCGTTTCTATATCAAACTGCTTCATCGAGTCAATTGTATCCCCAAAGAAATCCAATCGAACCGGATTCGTTTCTCCAATCAGAAAAATGTCAATGATTCCTCCCCTTTGACTGTAATCTCCCGGCTTTTCAATGACATATTCTTTAGTGTATCCGAATTCAAACAATTTTTCATTCAACTTAGTTGGGTTAATCTCGTCGCCAACCTTAAGAGTGAAAATAGATTTTTCCCAAACCTTACGGTCTCTTTGCGGTTTTAGATATCCAGCAAGATGTGTGATCAACACATATTTCTTCTTTTGAAGCATGTTTGTTATCGTATTGATTCGCTCCATTTTTAATTCCATGGAGGACACGAGCAATTCGCTTGTGATGAACTCATCTTGTGGAAAAAAGAAGACCTCGTCAGACGACAAAACTAGAGATAACTTGTCATAAACAATCTGTGCATGATATAGATTAGGACACACAACAATAAATGGGCGATCTTCTTGGCTGTATCGATATGCCAGGATTAACATTGCGTTTTCTTCTGTCGTGTTTTCAAACAAGACCTTGGAATCTTTCTTTTCAAATAAATTGTCCACACGAGACATCTCAGGCAATGTACTTAACCAATCTAGTATTTTTTTCATAAGTCCTCCACGTCATTTTAGCGAGTCCGAGGACTCGCTAGGGGTATGATGATATCAAAAAGACGATTTATCGTTTCCTATTTTGGAAGTGATACGATATGCTGAGTACAAGTCTGGTTGGTATAAATCTCAAAAAGAAGTGAATCAATTTCATACGAAATCCCGGAATTATCAATGACTTTCTATGTATAATTCCCTTGACAGCAACCTCAGCACATTTTTTTGATTCAATGCCTGGGAGGCTAAATCTCGAGCTTCTGCCACAATTCCGAATTCAGTCTTAACCGGTCCGGGACATAATGTCAAGACTCTTAAATCCTTTTGGGATTTTCTTAACTCATGATCGACTGCGCGTGACATAGAAACCACATATGCCTTACTAGCGGCATAGGTTGAGAGTAAAGGTGTTGGTAAAAACGCAGCCATACTTCCTACATTGAGTATAACACCTTTTTCCATGGATGCAACAAATAGTTTCGTTAGAGTATGCAGCGCCAAAATGTTCAGTTCAAGCATGTTGATTTCCGTTTCAAGTGGAACATCCACATAATTTCCCACTTTTCCAAACCCGGCATTATTCACGACAATCTCAATCGGAAGATGTTTGACATCTTCGTGTAGTTGGTGGCATTGCTTTAAATCGGACAAATCTGCAACATGTACCAAAACTTGTATCGGATAGGAACTCTCTAGTTCTTTCTTGAGTTCTTCTAGACGATCTTTTCTTCGAGCTACCAAGATCATGTCGTATTTTCTTTGAGCTAACTCTCTTGCGATATCTCTTCCGATTCCACTGGAAGCTCCGGTGATGATGGCATACATTCTATGTATTCCTCCTGAATGATGATATTGGATATTTCATTTTGATACGCAATTACTTGAAAAGCATAGGCGTTCATACCGCCAACAGTGTAATCAAAGGGGTTCGCAAAAACTTGAAACCTCTTCTGTTCCAATTTTCTTTCGAACATAAGCAACCCTGCGTCGGTTTTTTGAACACGGAAAATTCCTTGGGTCATTACGGGGTTGTTTCTGTGCAATTGAATGAGTGCTTTGAAAAATTCGAGTATGTTTTGATTCCATTTTTCGATTTTCCACGGGAAACAACGTCGGTTGTCTGGATCCTTTCCGCCGGACATTCCGATTTCGTCTCCATAGTAAATCGTCGGTACTCCTGGAAAGAAAAACTGGAAAAGAAGCGCGAGTTTCAGTCTTTTTATTTCGTGGTCGAGTGAAGTGAAGATTCTCGGAGTGTCATGCGTTCCCAATGCGTTAAGCAATCCTTTTGTATACTCTAAGGGAATCATCTGTTGCAAAGTAGTCAAAGAATCAATCCATTCCTCAATAGAAACTTGTTTTCGAACAAAAAAGCGTTGAACCAATTCGTAAAATTGGTAATTCTGAACACTATCGAACAGATCCCCTCGTAAGTAGACTTCTGGGTTGTGCCAAATCTCTCCGATGATGACCGCTTCGGGATTCAGACGTTTGACTTCGGCGCGAAACAGTCGCCAAAATTCATGATCCACCTCGTCCGCCACATCCAAACGCCATCCATCGATATGAAATTCGTTCATATAATGTCTCGCAACAGACAAAAGATACGCCCGAACCTCTGGATTTTTCGTATTCAGTTTCGGCATGTTTCTTTCAAACGCATAAGTTCGATATGTCTTTTCTTGTGTGAGCGAAACAGGATATGAATCAATGAAAAACCAGTCTTTATACTTGCTTCTACGTTGATTTGTCAGAACATCTTGAAATGCAAAGAAGTCCGAGCTGCAATGATTGAAAACCGCGTCTAGAACAACACGGATTCCTTTCTTATGTAATTCCTCGACCATCGTCCGAAACGTTTCAGAAGAGCCTAAAACGGGGTCGATTTTCATATAATCGATTGTATCGTATCGATGTGGCGATTTTGAGTATGCCACTGGTGTCAAATACACCAAATTCACTCCAAGTGATTGAAGATATGGTATTTCCGCGATGATTCCCTTGATGTTACCACCAAATTTGGAATAATACGTCGGTTCGTTTTCCCATTTCTCATATACGATGTCACTATCGCGTTTACGACTGAACCGATCTGGAAATATTTGATAGGCGACCGCGTCTTTCAACCAATTCGGAGGTGATTGTTTTCCGAGAGCTTCAATACTCGGAATTTCATACGAACCAACTCTTTCCGGCTCAATAGAAGACAACCCATATTCAGAATAATACATCGGTGGCAACTCTTCGTTTTCACATATTTCAAAGAAATAGACGGCTCCGCCATTCACGGGTTCAAAAGTCGTATGATAATAATGAAATTCTTGGTCTTTCGACAGAATCGACATCGGATGTATGCGTTTGGAAGAGAGGCCGTCAAAACGATTATATTCGACAACGCTTATCTTTAGCTCATCTTCATTCGAAGTACGAAAGAGGAGTGTGATATCTTTATCTTCTGTTATATAAGAATAATTTGAATTTGCGCGATGGAACAATGCGGACTTATTCATTGGATACACGATTCTTTCTCTTGTTTCTGATGAGCATCAATATTCCAAGAACAATCATGAGAACACTCATATATTGTGAGGGGGTAGGAAAATTAGAATAGGTTCCCTGTATAAATGATAAGAAATCACCGCGATCGTCTCCACGAATCAATTCTATGAGGAATCTCCATACGCCGTATGAAATAAGATACACTTCAAATTCGATTCCTCTCCATTTTGGCATTTTATTTAATGCGGCGAAAAGCGCAAACAAGAAAATTGCTTCAAACAGTTGTGTCGGATAAACAGGACCGCCTCCGCTAGCTCCGGCAGGGAAAGAAACTCCTAAGAACGAGTCTGTCGGAATTCCGTAACAACATCCGGCCATCGTACAACCGATTCTTCCGAACGCATGTGCCAAAACAACGCCAACAATAAGTGTGTTCAGAATCTTAGGAAGGTTTTGTTTGGCAGATGGAAATCCAAAACGAACCAACAACACAAAGCAAACTAACCCTCCAATCAATCCGCCAAGAAAAGTAATGGACCCAAACGCCCATTCTCCTTCGTGGATAGTATGAAAGATTCCATCAGATAAGTAAGATACCCCTAATGCCGCAATTAAGCTGATAACGATGAAAAGAAGTAGTTTATTCGTCTCTTTACGAGTAAATCCGTCTCTTTTCTCGAACCGTCTCGCTACATATGTTAACATGAAAAACAGTCCGATTCCAATCAGTAAATTATACATCGGGACCGAATATCCCAACAAGTCTTCCCACAAATATGGATACAAAGTCATCAACTCCTTTGTTCAATATTATATCATATATGCGTCGGTCAATTCATTAAAAAGCGGTTTTAGCCATGAAATATGCCTGGATTTCGTATTATCTGTGATGTTTTTTTGATAGTCCCTTTACATCGTTTAAAATGCTTGATAATATTAACACATCAAGAAAACTATTATAGGGGGTAGTATGGAAAAAATCAAAGAGTCCTTTTTGGACCTCATGAAACACAAAGGCGCCTTTGCATATGCCATAATTCGCGCATCACTGGCGTTTCTATTCTTTCTTGGCATCGTTTTGCTACTCGCGGTCGATTCGAATATCATTTCCGGTCATGTTTCGATTGCACAATTGCCCATCGGCGGAATCTTGATTTTGATTTCGTTGATTATTTTATTCGGTCAGTTCTATACAATCGTCGTAAAAGACGCCAAGTTGTACAATATCTCAATCATTGTGCAATTGGTCTTTGTGTCCGCCGTATTTTTATGGGGCTGGCTGTTTAAAGCTGTCGGCCTCGGATTCGCAAACATCGGTTTCGGCTTCTTATTGATTATTCTCGTGACCATCATTGTTTGGGTTTTGAAATTTGTAGAACCAAAAGTCCAAGCAATGCTCAATTCAAAACTCGAAGTCGTTCAACACATCAGCGTAGAACCACAACCGGAAATTGTGCCCGAACCAATCGTTCATCCAGAGCCTGTCGTTGAACCACAACCACAAGCGCCAGTAATTGAACCAGAAGTCATCGAGCAACCAGTCGAAGTTGTCGAACCAGAGGAAGTAACTCTCGTGGAAACAAAACCAGAAGTTGTTGTAGAACCACAACCTGCAGATCCGGTCGTTGAACAAACCCCACCCGTCGAACCGGTAGAAGCTCCAGAAGAGGTTTCTGCAGAAGAACCTGTAGAAGAAAAACCGATTCAGTAATCTTACTCATACAAAAAAACGGACCTTTTCAGAGTCCGTTTTTTGTTTGTATCTAGGATTATCCTTTTGTCGCTCCAGCCATGATACCCTCGATTAAATATCTCTGGAAAATCATGTATAGAATCGTAATCGGCAACGCCACAATCAGTGCGCCTGCGGCGAATGTCGTATAACTGGAGTTTCTCGGGTCAGAAATCATGCTGAAGAGACCAACTGCCAAGGTCCATTGTTTTGCAACCGTGTCGGTTCCGGTTGTTCCGGCCAACTGAACGTCCAACAAATACTTTGGCAACATGTAGTCCATCCAAGGAGCCATAAATTGTCCTACGGCAACGAATGATAGAATCGGAACCGATAAGGGTAAAATGATTTTGAAGAAGATTTGTGATTTGGATGCACCATCCAACATAGCGGATTCGTCCAAATCTTTCGGTATTTGTGACAAATAGCCTTTAATCAGCCAAATGTTTCCGGGCACGCTACCACCAACATACAATACAGTCAACCATGTCGGTTTTCCGAGCAATCCGAACACTTGGAACAACGTGAACATCGCAATGAGTCCCATAAAGGACGGGAATACTTGCAGAACCAAAATCGTCATCAAACCGGCCTTTTTGCCTTTGAATTTGAATCTAGCGAACACATAACCGGCTCCGGTAATGAAGATAACACCCAAGATCATGTTGAGAACAGCGATAATGAATGTGTTTTTATACCACGTCGGGAAGTGTGTGTCCACAAACAACTTGCGATAGTTTTCCCACGTGAACAAATCTTTCGTTGGCAGTAACAATGTCGGCAAATCACTGGTGTTGGTTAAGGATGCGCCAATCAAATATAGAATTGGGAACATGACCAAGCCAGCGGCTAATGTCAATTGAGCAAAGGTGAAAAATTTCAGAATGAATTCTTTCGGTCCAATGACACTACGCAACGAGCCTTTGAATAATTGCTTTTTGCTTGGAAGTCTCAACGCATAGATAAATCCGACGATAAAGACCAAACCAACGGTCGCGCCAAGGGTTTTGTTATACCCTTTACGTTCGTAAACATCCGCAGTCATGGCGCTGAAAGTGAAGATAAGAACAATGGCCAAATAGATAATTCCAACGGTAGCCAACATAATTAATCCTCCTTGAACGCACGGGTCTGCGAATAGTTCCATGCGGCGACAGATCCGACAATGATGAATATCAATATGGAGAACACGGAAGCCATGTTGTAAACCTTCTTGCTGACGGTTAATGTATACATCCAGGAGATCAAGATATCGGTGCTGCCTGCGAAGGCAGAATCAATATCTCCGGCCCCAGTACCACCTTGTGTGATAAAGTAGATGACACCAAAGTTGTTGAAGTTTCCTGAGAATGCCATGACCAAAATCGGTGCGGTGGAATACATAATCAACGGAAAGGTAATAAATTTGAATTTCTGTCCTTTGGATGCGCCATCGATGTCTGCTGCTTCATAAAGCGTTTTGTCGATGGATGTCATGATGGACGTCATCAATGCCATGAAATACGGTGCACCAAGCCAAATGTTGATGACAATCAACGCGATACGAACGAACCAGATGTTGTTCGAGTTTGAGAACCATTGGATGTTTTCTTGTCCCAAATAGAAGAATTTTTGGAGCGCATTCAACGAATCGTACTGTGTTGAAATGATTCCCCACTTGGTAAACAACTGTGTGATTCCCGCTTGTGACAAGATGGAGTTTACAACCCCTTTATCACTGAAAATGACGCTGAAAGCCATTTGCGAAATCAATGCCGGAACGGCCCATGGAAGAATCAGGAATGTTCTCCAGAACTTCTTGAAAGGAACACGTTCCGCGCCGATGATAACCGCTTGGAACATACCTCCGAAAAAGACGGTAGCCGTTGAGAACACAGCCCAAATGACTGTCCACACAAAGACCCTCCAGAATGTTTCTCCGAACGGAATGCCTTCACCAAAGGAGAAAATACGTGTAAAGTTATAGAACCCGACCCATGTAAACAATCCCGAATCGGAGTCAAATCCGCTATAACTGGTAAATGCGATTAGAAATCCGAACAGAATCGGCATCACAGAAATGAAAGTGATGACGAAGAGCGCCGGCAAGATCATGATATACTCGAACCCGTGTGAATACACATCGGAGAACCACTGTTTGTCTGTGATAAACTCTCTGGTTTCCTCATATTTCTTGCTTGTATTGTATGCGTCTTTAACCGCCCAAATCCAAATGAAGATAAAATATGCCAGAAGCAAAGTCGAAATCAAGCCCTGAATGAGTAAATATCCAGATACGTGCCCAAGCAACGGAGTTTCATCCAAAATACCGGATACCGCTCCATAGGTGATTCCATCTTCCGTAAACGCGACGGATTTTAACGCATCATGCAACGATTTGTACTCGTATGTCACTTTTTCCGTCGTTCCGAGTGTAATAACGGACCATAGTCCTTTTAAGAAAAAGCCCGCTTTGTCATAAAAGAAATTATAATATGTCGTTTCAAATTGCGTGCGAAGTTCAGGATGGACCGAGAAATATACTTCCAACAAGAAACGGTTGTAGTTTCCTGAATCATATGAAGTATTCGCTGCATATCGGGTTGTGATATAGTTACGAAGATAATAAGTGAATTCTGTTCCGTTATATCCGCTGACATTGGTATAATTCAGCTCCGGAATATAACGAACATATAAGGTGTTGTCTTGATCATATACAATGGTTCCTTTTACTGTCAGTGTCTTTAATGAGCTCAAGTAATCTGCATTTGCAAGATCTGTGGCGTCCACAAAGTCGGAACTGTCCGTAATGTTGGTGTAGCGATAAACGCTCGTACCCAAAACACCGTTAGAAACAGTGGATTTGATGTACACGGTTTTTGTCGTGGAATCATAATATAATGAAGACGTGCGATAAGATACGGTGTATCCCGTCACATCATCAATGATGTCATCGGGATTGTTTACATTCACATAATACTCAACACGTGTTTCTCCTTCTCCCTCAATGACCTTGTAATATTCGACATTGTTGGATTCATAAATGTTCACGCCTTGAATAATGCTAATAAAGTTCATGGACGCAATGGTAGTGTCATCTTGTGTGTCACCGATAAGTAGGTCGGTATCCTTGATGACGCATGTATTCGATGTGCGCAAGGCATTGGTTCCGTCAGTTACTAGGTCTGTGGTTAAAACGAAATACCTTGCTGTGGATGCGTCGATGATTTCAGTCGCAGTATAATCAATTAATTCTCTCATCGTGAAGCCGCCACCTAAAACTTCAGCGTAATACGCTTCAAAATCTGGGAAGTTTACGGTTCCGTCGGCTTTGTCAAACAAATAACGGTTGTAGAAGTTTTGGGCGAAAGTATCGCTAAACAAATCCCCCGTTTCCACCGACAGTTTATCATAAGGGTCAACCTTCGTGAAATAATGGCTGGTGGACAGTTCAATAAAGGCGAATAACGCAAAGAAGAAAAAGAAAAAGACTGCTTTAATGATTTGTTTGTTGAAAACTTGACCAAGTCCCGGCAAAATGCCGGAAGCAACGCCCTTAAAGATGTGTTTTCCCTTGCTTTTCATCGTCTTCTCCTTCCAATGAATAGGTCAATGATTAAGAAAGAAGGCCTCCTTGCGAAGGCCAACTAACCTAATTAAGTAAAAACTAAGAACCTAAAGCCTTGGAAGCCAAATAGGATGCCTCAGCTTTGATTTGTTCTGTTGCAATGTCGTTGCTCGAATCCCAAATGTTACGAACCATCGTTTCGGCTGCCGGCCAATAGTAAGCAACTTCTGCGATTGTTGGCATCGGGAT
>Ga0172371_10013597_pt1 | contig 10583 bp, 6 predicted proteins | sample Lak12m_FD_114543 | JGI IMG/M metagenome (GOLD analysis project Ga0172371, IMG submission 114543) | Freshwater microbial communities from Kabuno Bay, South-Kivu, Congo - kab_022012_12m | ecosystem: Environmental > Aquatic > Freshwater > Lake | place: Democratic Republic of the Congo: South-Kivu... | reverse complement strand
GTTGTTTAATCCTCGGGTTTTGTCTTATGCTTAAGGCTGGTATCGGCTGGCTGGCCTGCCGACCGGGCTATGACCCCAACATTGTTAATTGTGGATGATGAGAAGACGACGCGCGAAGGTCTGCGCGCGGCGTTGGAGCATCGTTACGATGTGTATTTGGCCGAAGACGCCAAGGCGGCGGCGGAACTGCTCGAAAAGGAGCCGTTCGATGTGTTGCTCACAGACTTTCGACTCCCCAGCGAAGATGGCATGAAATTGATCGCGCGGGCCAAATCATTGTCGCGGCCACCGGTATGCATTCTCATGACGGCTTACGGGTCCGAGGAACTGGCCGTCGAGGCGATGAGGCGCGGGGCGGATGATTATATCGCCAAAGGACGTTTGCAGATTGAGGAACTGGAGTTGCGCATCGGGCGGGCGCTGCGGCGGCAGAACCTCGAGGTGGAGAATGTCTCGCTCAAGCAACAGCTCAATGCGAAGTTCGGCTTGGAGAATCTCGTCGGCGAGTCGCTGGCAATGAAGGAAGTCCTGGAAATCGTGCAGCAGGTGGCGTCAACCCGGGCGAGCGTGCTGCTGCAGGGCGAGAGCGGTACGGGCAAGGAAATGGTCGCCAAGGTGATTCATCAGCTCAGCCCGCGTGCCCAGGCGACGATGGTGACGGTGCATTGCGCGGCGCTGACGCCAACCCTGCTGGAGAGCGAACTGTTCGGGCATGAAAAGGGGGCGTTCACTGGCGCCTATGAACGGCGGATTGGGCGTTTCGAGCAGGCGCAGGGCGGGACTTTGTTTCTGGACGAGATCGGCGAGATTGACGCGTCCATCCAGGTGAAGTTGTTGCGTTTTCTGGGAGAGCGGACGTTCGAGCGCGTCGGGTCCAACAAGACATTGAACGCGGACGTGCGGCTGATCACGGCCACGAACAAGAATTTGGCCGAACTGGTGAAAGCGGGCAAGTTTCGCGAAGACTTGTTCTTCCGGTTACGAGTGGTGGAGATCTGGCTGCCGCCCTTGCGTGATCGGCTCGAGGATATTCCGCTGCTTGCGCAGGGGTTTCTGCGTGAATTTAGCGAGGAAAATCACAAGACGGTGAGCAACTTCACCGTGGACGCGCTGGAGCTGTTGATGCAATATCAATGGCCGGGCAACGTTCGTGAATTGCGCACAGCGATCGAACATGCCGTGGTGCTGTGCCGCGGCGATAAGATCACTGCGCGCGACTTACCGCCGATGGTGCGCGCGGGGACGGCTGGCGCGTCCGGTGGCGGGGGGCCGGCGCGAGCGCTCGCGCGCAGCGATCTGACCATCAAAGAAGCCGAGAAGCAATTGATCGTCCGCGCGCTTAAAGAAACGGAAGGAAATCGTACCGTGGCGGCCCGGAAGATCGGCATGAGCCGCCGCACCTTTCATCGCAAGTTGCACGAACACCATCTCGAGGGCTTTTGACCTATGCCATTCCTGCAAGACATCATTCATAAGATCGAAGTGGGCGGCGGCACGCGCTTCTTCCGCATTGGCCTTAGCTTGCTCGCTGTCACGGTGCTGACCGCAGGGTATAACTGGCGCGCATTCAAGAACATGGCCACCCAGGAGGCAATGGACACCGCTCAACTGGCCAGGAATATTTCCCAGGGCAAAGGGTACACAACTCTGTTTATCCGGCCCTTTAGCATGTATCTGGTAAAGAAGCACAGCCTTGACCGGCAAGGGGCGTCGGCGAGCGCGTCGGTCGCCGATCCGGCCCAAATCAAGGAAATGCATCCTGATTTGGCCAACCCGCCCTTGTATCCCGTCCTGCTGGCTGGGCTGATGAAGGTGTTGCCCTTCGAGTATCTGCTTCCCGCGAAGCCCAGACCCTTTTGGACCAACAACGGCAAGTTCGCGCGATTTCAACCCGACTTTTTGATCGGGCTGTTTAACCAGCTTCTGTTCTACGGCGTCATCGTATTGACTTTCTTTCTCGCCCGGCATTTGTTTGATGCACGCGTTGCCTGGCTATCGGGCGGCTTACTCTTGGGAACGGAGTTGTTCTGGCGGTTCAGTGTATCGGGGTTGTCCACGATGCTGTTGGTTCTCATCTTCGTGGCGCTGACGTGGTGCCTGGCTTTGTTTGAGCGGGAGACGCGCGAGCCCAAGTGGGGTGTGGCGGGGATATTTTTGTTGGCCGGTTTGTCGGGTGTTGTAGTCGGCGTGGGCGCGCTGACGCGCTATTCCTTTGGCTGGCTGATTCTGCCTGTCCTGTTCTGCCTGATCCTGTTTGGGGGCCGTCAGCGTGTTGTGTTATCTCTGATCGCCTTGGTGATGTTTGTTGGCACGTTGACACCGTGGCTGGCCAGGAATTACAGCGTCAGCGGCACACCATTCGGCACCGCCGGCTTCGCGGTGATGGAAAACACGATGCTCTTCCCGGAACACCGTCTCGAACGGTCGCTCGATCCGGATTTCAGCCGCATTTACCTGATATCATTTTGGGTGAAACTCATGACGAACTTGCGCCAAATCGTGCAAGTGGATTTGCCAAAGCTCGGCGGCAGTTGGATTTCAGCCTTCTTTCTGGTTGGGCTGCTCATCAGTTTTCGCAACCTCACCGTCAGGCGGCTGCGCTACTTTCTCCTGGGCTGTCTGGCGGTCCTAGTAATCACCCAGGCGCTGGGACGCACCCAACTGTCGGACGAATCACCCGAGATCAATTCCGAGAACTTGCTCATCCTGCTGGCTCCGCTGGTGCTGGTCTATGGCGTCAGCTTGTTCTTTTTGTTGCTCGACCAAATCGAGCTGCCGTTCTACCAGTTACGTTTCCTCATCGTTGGTGCGTTCAGTGTAGTCGTTTGCCTGCCGATGATTCTGGCTTTCCTGCCCCCCAAGACCAACCCCATAGCATACCCACCCTACTACCCTCCCGCTATCCAGACCGTTGCGGGCTGGCTGAAGGAAAAGGAGCTCACGATGAGCGACGTGCCATGGGCCATGGCTTGGTACGGCCAGCGCCAGTCCGTGTGGCTCACCTTGAAATGTGCTGCGGATGCCAAAGACCCCAGTGTGCAGGAGAACTTCTTTGCCATTCATGACTACCAGAAGCCCATCAACCTCCTCTATCTAACGCCTCGGACTATGGACGCACGCTTTCTGACCGAGTGGATTCGCGCGGGTGAACAAAGCTGGGGCAGCTTTATACTCGAGAGCATGGTGAAGAAGAAGGTGCCCGATTTCTTCCCCCTTAGTGAGTCCCAGTCGGGCTGGCTTCCCGAACAGCTCGTTCTTACAGATTGGCAGCGGTGGCGAAAGAATCAATGAGCCGCAGACCCTTACCTGTAGCAAGATGAGAAACACCCTTCTTTTGGAGGTTATCGAGACCGGTCTCCTCGCCTCATGAAGCCCAAGCGGTTCAACCGGCTCAGTCCGCGATCACGCAAGTGGCTGCTTTGGATCGCAGCGGCCTTCTGTCTCTATTCGCTCGTCGGTTTCTGCGTGCTGCCGGCGATCATCAAGTGGCAGTTGCTCAAACTCCTTCCCGGCGTTACCGAACGTCGCGTGGCGGTGCGGCAGGTCAAACTGAATCCCTGGACCTTCTCGCTCACGGTGCGAGGATTGGCGCTAACCGAGCCCGAAGGACGCCCATTTGCTTCTTGGGACGAACTATATGTGAACTTCCAGGCCTCGTCGCTATTCCGCTGGGCTTGGACATTTAAGGAAATCCGGCTCGTCAAACCGATCGGCGAAGTCATCCTGCTGGAGGACGGCCGGCTGAATTTCGCAAACATGCTCACAGGGCCCACGAACGCGCCGCCGAAGCCAAATGAACCGGCCAGCATCCCGCGCATCAACATCTTTCATCTGGCGGTCACCAACGGTTTTGTTGCGCTGGAGGACCGGACGCGGCGTTCGCCTTTCCGCACGGAGTATCGCCCCATTAATCTGCACTTGCGGAACTTCACCACTCGCCCGCATTCCGAGACCCCTTATTCGTTCCGCGCCGAGAGCGATGCGGGCCGCAGCCTCACCTGGGCGGGAGACCTTACGGTGCAGCCGCTGGAATCCGCCGGCCATCTCGAAATCACGGGTGCGCAACTGCCACGCTATCAGCCTTACCTCGAAGACTTCACGCGCGCGATTCTGACGAACGGCCTGGCGGATGTACAACTGGATTATGGCTTCGCCGCGAACACCAACGGTTTTGACCTGGAGGTCACGAACGCCGGCTTGCGGGTGACCGAGGTGCAGGTGCTCGATCCGGACACCCGCGAAATCATTGGCGCACTGCGGGGTTTCAACGTGCAGGGGGCTCGGTTCAGCCTGCGTGAGCGCGCCCTCCGTTGCGGCGCCGTGAAGGTGTCCGAAGCCATGCTTCTCCTCCGGTTAAAGCCAGATGGCCACTTGAACCTCCTCGACTTGCTTGCGCCCCCATCGCCCGCGACCAATCTGGCCGCTGTCTCTTCCACGGCTGTCCAGGCCGCGCCGCCTCCAACCGTGGCAATGGACGAATTCACCGTTGACCAGACTGCCGTTCGCTTCGAGGACTTGACCCGGCAAACGCCGTTCAGGACCGAGTTGAAGCCAGTCGAAGTGAGCGTGAAAGGGTTTAGCACCAAGCCGGGGACCGCGGCCCAATACTCCTTCCACCTATCGAGCGAGGCGGCCGAAACGCTGGAAGGCGCGGGCAGCTTCTCCATCAGCCCACTCTCGTCCCGTGGCGAAGTGAGTGTCAACGCCGTGGACTTGAAGAAATACTTGCCGTATGCGGAGAACTTCTTCCGGGGCAAGATTGTGGGCGGAAAGCTTGCGGTGCGCGTGCCGTACCGCGTGGCGCAGGAGGCTGCCAAACTGCAGGGCAGCGTCACGAACGCCAGCCTGTCGCTCACCAACCTCGAGTTGCAGATGCCCGAAAGCGCTGAGACGGTTACGCGCATTCGTCAGATCGCATTCGAGGGCGTGGATGCCAACCTCGACGAGCGACGAGGAAGAGTGGGGCTTTTTAGGGGGCACGGAGGTTCGGTGGTGGTGCGCCGTGGCCAGGATGGCACCATCAACCTGCTGACCTTGCTCGCGGGTGCGCCAACCAATGCACCCCCAGCGCGCGCCGCGGAGACCGGTCCGACGAACCGGGCTGCCTATGCCATCGGCGGCTGGACGTTGAACGTGGACGAAATCCAGCTCGACGACTATGCGCTCAAGCTCGAGGACCTGAAACTGCCCAAACCTGCCTCCTTCCTGCTGGATCAGCTCACGGTTAACCTGAAGGGTCTAAGCACGGCCAGCAATCGGCTCGTCACGGCCAAGGTGGGGTTCCGCGTCAATGAAGCTGGCACCGTCGCGGCGCGCGGCACGGCGATGCTCGCGCCGTTGTTTGCGGATGTGGACGTGGACCTGAAGAGTCTCGACCTCCGCGCCGCGCAGCCGTATGTCGAGCAATTCGTCGGGCTCGGCATTGTGAGCGGCGCGCTGAGCACGGCCGGCAAGGTCCACTTCCAGACGAACGACTCCTCCGCACCGCTGCTCACTTTTACCGGTGCTCTGGGCTTATCCAACCTGGTCACGACTGACCAGGTCTTGTTCAAGGAGTTCGTGCGCTGGGACGACCTCGCGGTAAAGGGCATTGACGCCGCACTCGCCCCTAACCGCCTCAAGATTGACGAGGTCCTCCTCGCGCGCCCCAGCACCAGCCTGCTCATCGGCACGAATCACCAACTAAACCTCTCCCTGATTCTCAGAAAGGAAACCAAGGACACCACCGTCACAAAAACTGTCGGTGGCTCTGCGCCCACCACCAATACGATCGAGAAAACCTCCAGCGATTTGTTTCCCGTTCAGCTCGGCACTTTGACGCTGGATCACGCCGCGTTCGCGTTCGCCGACGAATCGGTGCAGCCACGGGTCGCCCTTGGCGTGGAGGAACTCAGCGGCACAATTAGAGGTCTTTCGTCGGCGCTGGACAAGACCGCCGAGGTAAACCTTAGCGGCAAAATAGATGCGCAATCGCCATTCTTCATCAGCGGCCGCGTGAGTCCCTTGTCCGCGACGCGGCTCGTGGACCTCACCATCACGAACGCGAACACTCAGCTCACGCCAGTGAGCGGCTACCTGGAGAAGTTTGCGGGCTACCCGCTAAAGAAGGGGCTGCTGAGCACGAGCCTCCGCTACCGTATTGAGGGTGCGACCTTGCGGGCGGAGAACAAGATTGCGGTGGACCAGTTCACCCTTGGCCCGCACAACAACAATCCGGATGCCAGCAAGCTGCCCCTGAAACTCGGCGTGGCGCTGCTCAAGGATAGCAACGGTCGTATCGCGCTCGACCTGCCGATCGAAGGCAACCTGGACGATCCGAAGTTCCGCCTCGGCCCAATCGTCCTCCAGGTCCTGGTGAATGTCATCGTCAAGGCGGCTACGTCGCCCTTCAAGATGCTGGGGGCGCTGGCGGGCGGTGGTGGCGAGGAACTCAGCTATGTCGAGTTCGAGCCCGGCACCACGAATCCCGTCGCTGGAGAAGTTGACAAACTCGGCAAGCTGGCGGCGGCCCTGGCAAAGCGGCCCGCCCTGAATCTGGAGATCGAAGGCGCGATTGACCCGAACACCGATCGCGCTGCGCTGGCCAGGCAAAAGCTGGCTGAAAACCTCAAGGCGAGCCGTCAGCGGGAACTTGCGGCGAAAGGCCGCGCGCCCGCGTCCATCGCGACGTTTCAGATCGAGCCGCAGGAACGCGAGCGCCTGCTCCGCGCTGCCTTCGTCGAGCAGTTCGGAACAAATATCGCCAAGATTATCCAGACGAACCTGGCGCGCCTGACCGGCACAAATCAGCCAGCGGACATGACCGCAGCCAAAGCTCCTGCCAAATCGAGTCGTAACTTCCTGCAGGGGATCGCCGGCGTGTTCGGCGTTGGCTCTGGCAGTGGAGATAGGGTCGGGAAGAACCTCCCCAAAGCCGATCGCGAGGCGCTGGACCTGGCCACGCCCGAGGTCATGGAGCAACTGCTGGCGGAGAGAACTGAAGTGACCGAGGAAGACTTACGGCAGCTCATGACCGCCCGTTCGCGCTGGGTCCAGGACTGGCTGGTGCAAAACGGCCAAACAACCGCCGACCGGCTATTCCTCGTTACGCCGAAACCCGTGGATGCGGCTTACCGCGGCGAATGCCGGTCAAACCTGTCGCTGAACTGAGCGGAATACCACGTAGAATATGCAATTCATACACCTGAGACTGCCTGCCCTCGTCGCACTGATGTTGCTGGCCCACAACGGCTCGAGCGCCGAACTGCCGACTGCCGGCTCGCCGACCGGCATCAACGCCGCCTTCGTGAAGCTGTTTGGCGACGTGTCGGCCTTCTCAGCTCGGCTTGACACCCAGGTGCTCGACAAATCGGGAAATGAGTGGCTCCGGATGCCCATGGACTTTGCCGCTTTCGACAGTAAGATCCGCATGGACATTAACCTGGAACAGAGCACAAGCCGTGACCTGCCCGCCAGCACCATTACCAGTCTGAAGCAGTCGGGCATGGACCGCATGGTCAGCATCTTCCGGCCCGACAAGAAAGCCACTTTTGTCCTCTACCCCGGTACCCGGAAGTACCATACCCTGCCCCTGGCCAAAGGGGAGTCCGAGGCCATGGAGAAAGGTCTCGTGCTGGAAAAGACTGCCCTCGGAAAAGAGACGATTGACGGCCATGCCTGTGTGAAGAATCAGGTGGTGGTTAAGAACAAGCAGGGGCCGGTCCTCCAAGCCACCACGTGGAATGCGGCGGACCTGAAAGACCTGCCCATACAAATCCAGACGAAGGAAAAGGACACCACAGTGATCATGCGCTTCAGGCAGGTCCAATTCGCGAAGCCTGACCCCAAGCAGTTCGAAGTGCCGGCGGACTATACCCCGATCCAATGAGGATCACCAATCTGAACCCGGATGCCGCCATCGGCGCCACCGCCTGGTTCGTGGAAATGGAGGGGCACCGGTTGCTAATGGACGCCGGCACGCACCCCCGGATCGAAGGTCGTGCCGGGCTGCCGCGATATGACCTGGTGAAGAAGGAGGAGTTGGACGCCGTTGCCATTTCCCACTGCCATCACGACCACGTTGGTTCCTTGCCGGTCGCCATGCGTTACTTCCCACACGCCCATGTCCTCATGACCGAGCTGAGCTACTTCCTCATCGAGCGCGTCCTCCACAACTCCGTAAACGTGATGAAGCGCCAGCGCGAGGAATTGGGCCTCAAAGGGTATCCGCTCTACAGCCACGACGAGGTGGACGTCATTGCGCCCCGGTTTCAGGGATTCAAGTACAATCGCGAGGTGGATTGGGCCTCTTTCCACAAGACCCGCGCCGGCTTCCTCTCGCCAACCCTGGAATTCTACGACGCCGGGCATACCCTGGGTTCCGCCGGCATCATGGTGCGCGGCCGCCGCGAGACGCTGTTCTACACGGGCGACGTCTGTTTTCACGACCAGACCATCCTGAGAGGCGCGCGCTTCGAGGACGTGAAAGCCGACGTGCTGGTCATGGAAACCACCCGCGGCAATCGCGCCCGTCCGGCGAACTCGACCCGCGCAAGTGAGGTCGAGCGTCTCAGCCAGGCCATCGAGCACGCACTCGCACGAAGAGGGTCCGTGCTCATTCCCGCCTTTGCCCTGGGGCGGACCCAGGAGATTCTCGCCCTGCTTGCGCTCCTTATGAGCGAGGGCAGACTCAAACCCCAGCCCGTTTACATCGGCGGCCTCGGCCGCGTATTCACTGAAATCTACGATCTGCAGTCGCACCGCGCCCACCGTCAGTACCCCAACCTGCAACTGCGGGAAGCGCTTAACCTCGTCGTGCTGGAGCAGGGGCAGGCCCAAAAAATGAAGCTAACCGGCAACCGCATCTTCGTTATCACCGCCGGCATGATGAGCGAGCATACGGCCGCCCACGACCTCGCCCTGCGGATGATCGGCGACGAACGTCACTCGATCTTCTTCGTCGGCTACGCTGATCCGGACACGCCGGGCGGGCGCCTGAAAGCCGCCAAACCGGGCGAGACGTTCCTCCTTAGTCCAACCGCGGGCGAAGTAACTCGGCTCTGCGAAGTGCAGGACTTCGATCTCACCGCCCATGCCGACCGCAGCGACCTGTTGGACTTCGTCGGAGAAGTCGAGCCTCGCGTGGTTTTGCTTAGCCACGGCGAAGAGGACTCCCGGAACTGGTTCGCCCAACAGATCCACGCGCGCCACCCCAGGATCAAGGTCATTCAACCGACGCCGGGCGAAGCGGTCGAAGTGTAGGCAAGGGATCACACGACCATTGTCCACCTGGCTTCAGCCCTTGGTCCACCCTGAGCCCCGCCCCCCCGTGGCTACCTCCGTCCTTCCTCCGTTCCTCCTCCGATTACGTCTCGAAGGAACAACGGAGGAAGGACGGAGGAAGGACGGAGGTACTATGGAGGCGGTCCGGGGAGCACGCGTTGGGTACAACCACGCCAATGTTTCGCAACGCCTCGCTCGAACATGCTGACCCCAAAGGCGCTGACTTGGGTTGGAATGAACTCTTCAAAGCTAACCTAAGTTCGATCCGTCACGCGGGTGCCCTCGCACGCTCGTCTTCGGGAAACTACCCACCCCGCCTGCGTAGCAGTACGGATTTTATTTTGCCTCGCGCCAGGTATTCTTCCGCTGATGATCGTTGGCTGATACCATGGCCGTGTGCCTGAATAAGATGACCGCGGCGGCGCAGGGGTGCGTGCTGAGGCAGGGGTCACGGGTATTCGCGCTGCTGGGGAAGGTGACTCCGTCCGGACTGAGTCCATTCACTCGCCGGGACGTGGCTGGGAGTTGGGCGCTGACTGCCGAGTTTGGGTGTCTGCGGTTGGAACGCCTCACGGGGGAGGAGGAGGTGACCGGCGTGCAGGTGTACCTGCCGATCCCTTCGTCCTACGATTATGGCGTGACCGGCGCCCACGGATCGCCGGAGCTGGCCCGCGCGGTTTTTGGCGTGCTCGCGCCCGAATTGGAGCAATTGGTTACCGTTCTGCGGCGTGGCAGCTTTCCGGTGCTGGGATTCTCCCTCAACGATCTAAGGTGCAGCATCAGCTCCGGTATTATACCGGGTTACTGGCCGCACGTGGTGATTTCGAACATGGCCCTCCATGGGAACCTGCTGTCTCTGGAGACGTTCATGCGGATACTCGTATCCTCACTCCCGCAGAGCCGGTTGGGCGGTCGGTTCCCCAGCCTGCAGCCGGCACTTAGGCACACGATGCGAATCGTGGTCACGCCGCGCCGCGGCATTCCCTATACCAAGGAAATCCTTGCATTAGCGCCAACCCCCTCCTGGCTCCGCTAAGCCAGGGCGCCTGCTCCTGGCTTTAGCGGGCCAGGCAGGCTGTTTTCTTCCGTATTCATTACTCGCCGCTGCAATGCTACGCGCAAGAGGACGGTGGGAATGGATACCGGCATTTGGCCGGGAGTCAGCCGGTTGGCTTGCAACCAGGCTTCAGTCGTGCGACAAAGTGGGCATGAAACCTCGCTCTCGCCGTGCCTTCTTCCAGGAATCCCTCGCGCTGGCCGCGACGGCCGTTGTGCTCAAACCGGGCTCAGGGTTGCTCGGCCAAACCGCTTCGGGTGGGTCC
>Ga0172371_10013596_pt1 | contig 10583 bp, 7 predicted proteins | sample Lak12m_FD_114543 | JGI IMG/M metagenome (GOLD analysis project Ga0172371, IMG submission 114543) | Freshwater microbial communities from Kabuno Bay, South-Kivu, Congo - kab_022012_12m | ecosystem: Environmental > Aquatic > Freshwater > Lake | place: Democratic Republic of the Congo: South-Kivu... | reverse complement strand
CCTGGAATTTGTTCTGGTTGTTATGTCCCAAGATGGTTGGGTTCAGATTCTTTTGATAATAAATGCATTCCTTATGGAATGAGGTTTGAGCATGAATTTGGTTCTTTTGAAGAAGCATTTTACGACGAGGATTCTGATGATTTCACAGTTAATGATTGGAATGAAGAAACAGAAGGATTTTTGGTAGTAACTGCAGTGTCTGAAAATAATTTAACTCTTTTAGTAAATAAAACTTTACTTGAATCAGAAGCTGAAGATTTTGAATATTCTGTTTCAGTTTCTCCAGATATTTCAACAGAGGGTTATGATATTTATTATGTTACTGAAGACGAGAAAGCAGATATTACTGTTCAAGAATTTGCAGGCTCAAGACAAGAAACATTTTCGATTTCAGTTACTGACATTTCTTATAATTCAGAAAATCCTAATGAAAGTTTGATTTCTTTAATCGCTGGTTATTCTGGAACAAGAACTCAACCACTGGTTATGAACGCATATTGTGATATTGACGGAATTGTTAAAGAACAAAAAGCAAAATATTCTGACGGAAGTTGGGCAAAATGTCAAAATAGTTTTGAATGTGAAAGTAATGTTTGTTCTTCTGGCGAATGTATTGAAGTAGCAAGTATGATACAAAACGCAGGAACTTTCAAAAGAATCGCTGTAACTTTTTGGTGTAAATTCACAAACCCTATTAACGACGATGAATATAGCCAATGTGTTTATGACCTAATTGGCGGAAAATAAATTTTTAAATCTCTTTTTCAAATAATTTTTATGTATTGGCATTTGTTGATGACTGAAAATTGTAATTCGCAATGTAAATATTGCTATGAAAAATCTATGAAAGAATTTGATAATTCTCTTTCGAAAAAATTTGAGTTTGATTTTACTGCTCCTTGCGAATGCGAAGTTGACGTCGATAAACTTAAAAAATTTTTGAAACAAGATGAGAAACCAATAATTATTTTTTATGGTGGAGAACCACTTTTGAATATTGAAAAAATTAAAGAAGTGATTGATAATGTCGATGCTGAATTTCGAATGCAGACAAACGGGAAACTTTTGGATAAACTTGAAATAAGTTATTTGAAAAAAATTTCTAAAATTCTTGTTTCAATCGACGGAACAGAAGAGCGAACTGATTACAATCGCGGAAAAGAAAATTACAAAACTGTTTTAGAAAATATAAAAAAAATTCGAAGACAAGGTTATCGAGGGGAAATTGTCGCAAGAATGACAATCGCACAAGAATTTCCTGATTTGTTTTCACAAGTGATGCATTTAGTTGATTTGATAAAACAAAATTTATTTGATTCTGTTCACTGGCAAATTGACGCAGGATTTTACGAAAGTGATTTTAATGAAAAAGAATTTTCAAATTTCGTCGAGAAATATAATCAAGAGATAACTAAGTTAATTAATTGGTGGCTTGAAGAAATGAAACTCGGAAAGGTTTGGAAATTTTATCCGTTTCTTGGAATTTTTGAAAATCTTTATTTTAATAAATCTGCAAAATTAATGTGCGGAGCAGGACATTCTGGATTTGCGATTACCACCGACGGAAAAATCGTGGCGTGCCCGATAATGAACAATATAAAAAATTTTTACTGCGGGAGTATTAATTCTAAAATTTCTGAAATAAAAAAAATAAGCCCGATTGAACCTTGCTTATCTTGTGATTATTTTGAAAAATGTGGGGGCAGGTGTCTTTATTCTAATTACGCAAAACTTTGGGGAGAAAAAGGACAGAAATTAATTTGTAAAACAGTTAAGCATTTAATCTATGAGGTAAATAAAAAAATTCCAGAAATAAAAAACTTGATTTATCGACGACAAATTTCTGAAAAAGATTTTGAATTTGAAAAATATTTTGGGCCTGAAATAATACCTTAAAAAGAACCTAAGCGGTTCTTTTTTATCTCCCTTCTTGTTCATGTGAAGCGATATTTTTTACTCGGACTTGCGTTCACTTACGACGTAAACAAAATATTGCAATCGCAAATCCTCGATGCCTCCGTTCATATCGCATGAAATTGAACCTAAGCGGTTTCCACAGAAATTTTTTTTACTTTGTGAATTTCTGTAACATTCAAAACACATTGGTTTTGAAGTTTTTGTAAACTTCCCTTTTCTGCTTCTAAAATTTTTCCGAAGAAATTTTGGAAGGATAGAAAACCATTGCGACAAAAAGTTTTCTATATTCCGGAGACAATGCATCTTAAAATAATTCGCACTCTTGCTCAAATCTTTGATGCGACTTCGCAAAAATGCTCACCCTCGATGGATGCATCAAAAATTCGTTTGTGCTCAAAAAAATAAATCTTGTTCCTCTAACTTGTAATTAACTTTGTTCAACGATTTTGTCGACGAGAATTTGAATAAAAATTTTCACAACTCGATTTTATTTTTGAGAACCTTGAATAAAAATTTCGCGTCATATTAATTATTTTTTCTTAGCGGAGAAATTTGACGAAGTCAATTTCGGAGCAAATAAATTTTCCTTCAAATAATTTATAAACTTATTTTTGTTTTTTTATTTATGAAATTTTCTTTTAAGAGAAAAGTTTTGAAAAACGGGCTAGTTGTAATTTTTGAAAAAAGAAATATTCCCGTTGTCAGCGTCGGAATTGGAGTTAAGCAAGGCGGAATAAATGAATTTGAAGACGAGAAAGGAATTTCACATTTTATTGAACACATGCTTTACAAAGGCACGACGTCTAGGACAAATCAGCAAATTGCAGAAAGCATTGAAAAAAACGGGGGGGATTTGAACGGATTTACTTCTGAAGAAATTACTGCGTATTGGTGCAAAATGCCGAGCAAGAAATTAAATATTGCGTTGGAAGTTTTGACAGATATGGTGAAAAATTCGGTTTTTGACGACAAGGAATTAGAAAAAGAAAGAAAAGTTATTTTCGAAGAAATAAAAATGCGAAAAGATAATCCGCACATTTTTGTATTAGACGAAATTCAGTCAAATCTTTATGACGGAACTCTCGGGCTTCCAGTTATTGGAAATGATAAAACAATGAAAGCAATTAATCGTGAAAAAATTTTGAAAAAATTCCAGGAAGTTTACAAGCCAAATAATTTAATTTTATGTGTTGTTGGCGACGCTGATTTTAATTTTATTATTGACTTTGCAGAAAAAAATTTCGGAGATGAAAAAGGGAAAAATTTTGAACAAAAAATAAAATTAAAAAACCAAGAAAGAATTTTGAAAAGAAAAGGAATTGACCAAGCGAATTTAATTTTTGCTTATCACGTTCCTCTTTCAAGAGATAAAAAATCTTATGCCGCAAGAGTTTTGAGTTCTTTGATGGCTGGCGGAATGTCATCGAGATTGTTTCAAGAAATTCGCGAAAAAAGAAACCTTGCATACGGAGTTGCGGGTTATTCTGAAATAAATAATTTTTTTGCGTATAACTCAATTTACGTCGGGACTACTCCTGAAAATGTAAAAAAAGTTAAAGAATTAATTTTAGAAGAATTTAAAAAAATCGCCGAAGGACTTGATGAAAAAGAATTTTCAGAAATCAAGGAAAAATTAATCGGGAATTATTATATTTCTCAAGAAGATTCTCAAGGACAAATGATAAACCTTTTGGTGAATGAACTAGGAGGTGACGCAAAATCTTTTTATGATTTTGAAAAGAACATTACTTCAGTTAAACTCGAGGAGGTTAAAGAAATTGCAAGAGGGGCTTTGAAAGATTTTAGTTTTTTTGCACTTGTTCCAGATAAAAAGAACCTAAGCGGTTCTTTTTAGAAATCTCCCTTCTTGTTCATACGAAGCGACATTTCTAAATGCCTCGATGATGTCGCATGAAATTTATCGAAAAATTTATTACCACTATTAAGTTAATCATTTTAGAAAAGTTTAAATAGTCGCTTTGTTTTTATTTTTTATGAAAAACTTACAAAATATTTTATCTAGAAATTTAAAACTAGCTGTTGCTGTTGGCGGACTTGCAATTGGAAGTGGTTGTGTTAGTAATTATCAACCTGTTTCAAGAGAACCAATTTATACGCAACTTCCAGACGGAAGAATTTTAGTTGAAACTCCAAGAGAAAATTCAGGAAAAACTTTTGCAGAAACTCTTGTTAAAACTGCTACTTTTCCGACGATAATTAATCTTTTTTATTAATCTAAATATTTATATATTAATTTATTTTTAATAGATTATGAAAAAGAGGTGGGGAATTTTTATTTTAATTTCTGTTTTATTTATTTTTATTCTTTTGAATTTTATTTCTGCTGTTTGGTGGAATCCGTTTTCGTGGTTTGAAAAAACTCTACAAAGCCAACCCCCGATTACTTGTGCAGATAAGGGTTTAGACGAATGCGATCCTTTGTCGAGTTATCCCCATTGCGTTAAAAATTCGTTTTCAAATTCTAATTGTCTTTCTGGAGTTGTTTTAATTTCATGCACCCCCTGTGGGTCGGATCCAATGGATGTTAATTGTGAATGCAAGTTCGAGTTGGGTTATGATTGTGATGGTGACGGATTTTTAGCAGATATCGACGGTAAACCATTAGATACTTCTAATCATTATATTTCTAGTTGTAGATTTCTCCCGGACTGTGACGACGAAGATCCTCAAATTTTTCCTGGTTCAAATGTTTGTAATGATTGTCAAAAATGCGGTTCTGACGGAAAATTAATTTTTGATGTTTCGTGTAATCTTCCTAACGACGGTGATTGCAAATTTTGCAATTCAATAACCGAAAAGTTCGAACAAGATAATTTGGATGAGTTTGCTTTGTTTCCACTTTGTAAAGAATGCGTTGATATGACTCCCACTTATAACCCTTTGATGAATCCTCCAGATAATGGCGACTGTAAAAAATGCGACACGAGTGGAATTGTTCCAGATGATTCTGACATTAATGTCGGGGAATGTTATGAATGTATTTCTGGGACACGAACTTATAACCCTTCTTTTAATTTACCTAATAACGGGGCGGATTGTAAAAAATGTACTACCTCTGGAATTAAAGAAGACCTAACGGATAATTCTTTGCCTGTTCCAGAGTGTCAAAAATGTGTTGAAACTTCAACTGGTCCAGGAGTTTTAGAATTAGATACAGATCCTGTTGCAAATGATTGTTGGGAATGTATTGCAGGTTTGAAAATTCTTAAAAGAGATTTTGATTTAAACGATGGGGATTGTAAAACTTGTGATAGAAATTCAAAAACAATTGTTCCAGATGATTCTGATTTAGATGTAGGGGATTGTAAAAAATGTGTTTCAGGAACTCCAACCAACGACGACACTTTAGATTTACCTAACAACGGAAATTGCAAAAAATGTTCTGGAGGGAGTTTAGTTCCAGATTTAACTGATACTGGTTTGCCTGATCCTGATTGTCAAAAATGTGTTGAAACTTTAAATGGTCCTGGAATTTTTGAATTAGATGTTGATCCAATTACTGAAGATTGTTGGACTTGTAGTTTCGGAGCAAAAACTTTTAGTCAAGATTTTCCAACTGGCGACGGAGATTGCAGAACTTGTGACTCTGCGACTTTTTCAATTGTGAATGATAACTCAGACAAACCTTTGTCATATCTTTTTTCTTCTTTTTCTTGGCTCCAGGGCGCTCCAAAAGAATGTGTTAATTGTGTTTCTCAACAACCAAATTTTGACGAAACATTAAATCAAGCAAATGACGGCGATTGTAAAAAATGCGACGCTGCGAGTTTAATGATTTTACAAGATAATCAAGATACTTCTTTAATCGGAACTTGCAAAGATTGTGAGTTAGGAAACGCGGTTGATATTGCCGACGGAAAAGAGTGTAACTCGGTTTTAAATTCAATGTGTTGCGGAAATTCTTGTCGCAGATTTTCTTCGCAATCAGAATTTGAAAGAACAGTTTGTTGTGGCGGACATACTTATACTCTTCATAGATTAATTGACAAAAGAAGATTTGAATGTTGCGACGGAAATTTCAAATATTTGGCGAGTGATGATTCTTGCGGAAGTTGTGATAGAAAGTGTGAAGGCTCAACGCCTTATTGTCTAATGAGTCGAGGTATTTTTGAAGATTGTTTTAAATGTGTAGAGTGCAGAATCGACGGAGATTGTCCTCCTGGAAAATCATGTCTTTCGGGTTCAAATAAATGTTTTAGTTTGTGGCCACCTGCGATTTGGGGAATTTTTACTTCTTCGATTCGGGCTGCTACTCCTGAAGAAGCAACAGAAATATTAAAATCAAGATTGGGACATTCAAGCAATGTTATTTGCCCTGGTGGTGGGAACGAACAAATTATCGTAACGATTTTAAGTATAACCCCAAATATTTTAGGAATGCCTTTTGGAACAAGTCAGGTATTTCAAATAACTTATTCTGTTGCAGTAACAATAATAAACTCTGGAGGAGTTGAAAATTAAATGGAAAAGAAATTTTTTGTTTTGCTATTTGTTGGAATTTTTTTAATGCATTTGGTTTCTTCATTTTCTGTTGGGGAATTTTTTTCTGAATTAAAACAAAACCCGTCGGAATATTATCTTCTTTGCGATTCTACAAATACCGAAATTATTTCTTCTGCAAAATCTTTTGCTGATTATTTTGGGATTGAATTTTCTAACGAGATGATTCAAAATAAAAGTCCGCTTGCGATTTTAATCCCACCTTCATTCATGTATTATTTTTATTTTTATGAAAATGAAATCTCTTATGTTGAATCGAAAAAAACTTCTGACGTCAATTTGTTATCAATTTATTTTTCTAATTCTTCTGAATCAAGTGTGTTGGATGAAATGAGTTTTATTTTTAATTATTTAAAAAATAATCAAGATGAAAACGAGAGTTATTTGCTTTTTTCAAATTCTGGAATTATTGATTTCGAAAAATTTTCTTGTGAAGGGTTTGTTTCTACTTCTGTTTATGAAAAAAATATTTTTGGTTCGTTTGAAGATGTTTGTGTCGACGAGAAAACTCTTTTGAAAATGGAATGTGACAGTGAATTAAAATTCAATTCAGTTGAATGCGAGTCAGGTTGCGTCGACGGAAAATGTAGCAGTTCAAAAGAATCTGTTTTTTCTTTAATTAAAAAATGGAGTGCTGGAAAAAGACTTTCTTTCAAAAGTATTTTTGATTTGTTTAAACTAAATCTTTTTTTAATTTCTAAAAATGAAAACTAATTTTGTCCTCGGGGTTTTGATTTTTTCAATTTTTCTAATTCAGATTTTTTTGATCTTGGATTCAACGCAAATTAGTTTGAGTCCTGATGCAAATTTTTATGTTCGTAGAGTTTTGCCGATAAGTTTTGTAAAAGGACAAGCGTTTGAAGTTGCTCTTGAAATAACTCCTGAAAATGGTTTTTTATTTGAGAACAATTCTTTTTTTCTTGCAGAGCTCGCAAATAATGCGAGAATAATTTCTGCGATTGGAAATCTAAGTCCGATAATTGAAGAAGATTTAATTTTTTGGAAAAAACTTTCTCCTGAAAAATATTCTCTGGTTTATTCTGTTGTGAGTAATGAGGATAGAGTTAATTTTAATGGCAGATGGGAATTTAATTTATCTGGAGAGGAAATTGGAGATTCTGTTTATTCGGGGTTTGTCGTCGGAGATTCTGAAATTTTTTCTTATGATGAAATAGATAATCCTCAAACAAGTGGTGGAAGTGGTTCTTCAAAAAATACAAATAATCTAAAAAATATTTCGGGAAATCAAACTAATTCAACGATTTATCCTGACGGAATTTTTGAAGAACAAGCAACAAATCAATCTGGAATTTCTTCTGAAATTTCCAAAGATTCTTATGAAAAAGGAATTTTTATTTTGATTATTATTTTGGCTGTTTTTATTTTCTTAGTCCTAATTCGAAAAAGATTTAAAAGTGTGAAATCCTTGTAGATTTATGAAGAAAAAAGAGGGAAGAAAACTTCATAAAAATAAAGTTAAGAAATCTAATACGAAATTTAATTATAAAATATTTTTTTATATTTTGATTCTTTTGATTTTGATTTTTGCTGGAGTTTTTGTTTTGCTCGGAAGATTTCCTTTATTCAATCCTGGCGATAGTGTAACTCGCTCGTTTAATGATTCTGAAATTCACGTCGGAGAATGGGTAAATGTCACGCTTAGAATGGTTTCAAATTCGCAAGGAGTTGCAAGAACTTTTCAAATTAATGAATATCTTCCTGCTTCGTCAATTGCTTTGATTATTCCTTGTCAAGGTGGACAGATATTTGGAACAGATCCAGATCGTTATATAAAATTTGGTTTATCTGATCTTCCTGATGGAACAACTGATTTGTGTTATAGCATGAACATTTTATCTTTTGGAACATTTTCTTTTGATAATAGTAATTATGCTTTTAGAGAAGGGGGTTCAGCTGTTGCCTCTGGCTCAGTTAGTGGGGAGAGAATTTTAAATATAATCAGTTCAGAAATTTGTGACGGAATTGATAATGATCAAAATGGATTAATCGACGACGGCAGTGTTTGTTTTACAAATGTTTATTGTGATAATGATACTGATACTTTTTTTGATAAATTTCCAGATGGGAATTGTAGTTCATTTAATTGTGTTTCTACAAATTGCAGAGCAACAATTGGAGATGATTGCAACGACACAAACTCGACGATAAATCCTTCTGCTACGGAAATTTGCGACAGCATTGATAATAATTGCGATGACTTAGTTGACAACGGGAATTTGTGTTCTGAAGGATTAACTTGTGAAAATGGACTGTGTGTTCAGCCAGGTTGCAATTCTGTTTGGGCGTATTATAATACTTCTTGTAATGAAAGCGATGTTCTGATTGGTTGGTATAAAGATACAAATTGTAGTGTTGTAAGAGCAAATGAAACTTATGATTGTGATAATAATTCAAACGGAATAATCGGAAATGTTTCTGATATAAAAACCTTGAGAGTTGGTGAATTAGAAATGTTTATCGACGGAAAAAAATTTAATTGGTCAAAAGATTATAGCGACGATGAATACGAAGTTGAATTTTTGGATGAAGATGAAAATGTTTTAGTTTCATTTGAGTATGATTTCGAAGATGATGATGCTTTAAATTTGAAAAAAATTTATTTAGAAAAACAGCGTTCAAGTTCGGATTTTGGATATTTTATCGTCGAGGGATTGTCTGGAATTAATAAAACTCTTTTGGTTGATAAAATAGATTCTGCAAGCAATTATGTTTGTGTTAGAGATAAAGAAATTTTGGATGTCGATGATTTTACTGATGGATGTACTGGTTCAAAAGAATATTGGGTGAAATGTCCTGGAAATAATAGTAGATATAAATGTCTTGCAGAAGGAAGCGCGTTTTCTGTTTTAGGAGTTAGAAATTCTGCAATAAAAGAACTTTTGGATTTTACGCCTATTGATAATTCTGACGACGATGATTCAGATAATACATGTGTTTCGAGGTTTGAATGTTCTTGGTCAAGTTGCGTGAATAATATTCAAACATATCATTGTACTGATTTGAATAATTGTGGGGGAATTAATCCTGGGACAAATCAACTACCTCGAGCTTGTAATTCTTCAAATATTGGTACGACAAATACAGTTACAACTCCTTCGAATAATTCAGGTAACCAAAACCCCTCGAAGACAGACAAAGGTAAAATAATTTTCTATGTTCTTCTTGCAGTGATAATTTTTGTTTTCTTACTTATTCTGGTAATATTTTTTGTTCAATATTCTAAAAAAAGAAATCAGGGATTTTCTGTTCCAGTAAGATATTCGTAATTGACGACGAGAAAATGAGTTAATGAATTAATTTATTATTTACTTTTCAAAATATATTTTTTTAAGATTATTTTTCTTTATGCTATTTTGTTTCTCATATTTGTTTATAAAGTTCAGCAATTTTGTTTCAAAATGAAAAAAGAATTTGTGATATTGTCTCTCTCTCTCTCTCTTGCTAATTAATTTAGTTTGCGCAAATTCTGTGACTTTTAATGAAACAAGTATTACTGGCGATGTTTCTTTAAATAAAGGTTCTGTCCCAGATGATTACTATTCATTTGTAACTTTTGATTTAAATGATTATTTTAATAATTATTCAATTGACAAATACACAATTAAGGCAAATCTTTCCTTAGTACTTATTTCATATGGAGGTTCTCTTACTTCAAATGTTTCAAATATTTCAATAGAGTTATTGCCTAATCAAAGCATTAACCTTTCTTCAATCGGAGAAGCAAAATTATTTAATGAGGTAAAATCTTCAAAAACATTTTATAAATTCGAAGACATCTCAAGCAATAAAAGATTTGAAATCCCTTTGGATAATTTAGTTAAAAATTCTATTTTAAATGGAAACAGATATTTAACGATTAGAATACAAAGTTTGGATTCTGTTTTGTTTCCAGATACAAAAGTAGATTCTACAGAAATAGAAATTGGTAATGATTCTAATTTTTTAAGATTTGGTTCAAGTACGCAAAATTCTCTAAATGATTACAAGCCAAAATTAAATATTTTTTATAATGCTACGAATAATTCAAATATTCAGGTTCAACCAAATGAATTTAGATTTTTGCCACAAATTTTTTCTCCTGTTCCCTTAGTCACAACCGGGTTAAATAGAACTTATTTATTTTG
>Ga0172371_10013592_pt1 | contig 10585 bp, 4 predicted proteins | sample Lak12m_FD_114543 | JGI IMG/M metagenome (GOLD analysis project Ga0172371, IMG submission 114543) | Freshwater microbial communities from Kabuno Bay, South-Kivu, Congo - kab_022012_12m | ecosystem: Environmental > Aquatic > Freshwater > Lake | place: Democratic Republic of the Congo: South-Kivu... | reverse complement strand
GAATTCCACCTGTTCTACACCTACAACCCGCGGCCTGAGGCGGACGGCCGGGTGTACTGGTTCACCGCCGTCAGCACGAGCCGCGACCTGCGGCAGTGGACCGAACCGCGGCTGCTCACACCCCGCGACCAGGCGTTGAACTACTCGAGTCCAGGCAATGTGATCCGGTTCGCAGACCAGTGGGTCCTGTGCCTGCAAACGTACCCGATTCCCGGTTTCCGCAAGGAAGACCCAATCCGCTACGGCAATGCCTCGGCGCGGGTATTCGTGATCCGTAGCCGCGATCTGGTCCAGTGGAGTCCGCCGGAGTTGCTGCGCGTCAAAGGTCCGCACGTGCCGGTCGAGCAGATGGGGCGGATGATCGATCCGTACCTGGTCGAGGATCGGGCCGAAGCGGGCAAGTGGTGGTGTTTTTTCAAGCAGAACGGCGCCAGCCGCGCCTGGTCCCGGGACTTGGAGACGTGGACCTATGCCGGCCATTTTGAGGCCGGCGAAAATGTCTGCGTCATCCGCGACGGCGAGGACTACGTCCTGTTCCACTCGCCCGCCAACGGGATCGGCGTCAAGCGGTCTTCGGACCTCGCCCACTGGCGCGACGAGGGCTTGCTGCCGCTCGGGCAAGCCGACTGGTCCTGGGCCCGCAACGGCCGTCTCACCGCGGGATTTGTGCTCGACCTTCGCCAGGATCCGGCCGTGGGCAAGGCCCTGATGTTCTTTCACGCCTCAGCCTTTCCCGAGCAGACCCGGGGATTCCACGAAAACTGCAGTCTGGGAATCGCGTGGAGCGATGATTTGAAAACGTGGTCGTGGCCGGGAAAGACGGCCTGAACCTGAATAAAAGCGAACGCTCAGAGTCAAGAACGAAGTCGATTTCCCTCACCGGAACCGTATCATGTGCAGAGTCCCTAAGCCCCCGCGAAGCCGTGCCGTCTGCGTCTGGATCGTGCTCGCGATGGGAGCCAGCCCGGGTGCGATCACGAGCGTCCCGGCTCAGACATTCGTCCCGGAATCCGCTCGCCAGATCCCCCTCGTCCGCGACGTCGACGTCGTCGTAATCGGAAGCTCGACGGGCGGTGTCGCCGCGGCGATCGAGGCCGCGCGGCAAGGCGCCCGCGTGTTTCTCGCTGCGCCCAAGTCCTATCTGGGCGAGGATGTGTGCGCCACCCAACGGTACTGGCTGCCGGAGGACGAACATCCCGTCGCTCCGCTCGCGAAGGAACTCTTCGGGAGCGGACTTTCACCCGCGACCTCGCCAGTCGACGTGCCCACGCCGATGCACGTCAAACGCACGCTCGACCAGGCACTCCTGGCCGCCCAGGTGGACTTCCTCTACGGCTGTTACGCCACCGATGTCTTGCGTGACGCGGCGGGCGATCCGTGCGGCATCGTAATGGCCAACCGCGGCGGCCGTCAGGCGGTGTTGGCCAAGACGATCATCGACGCCACGCCGCGAGCCACGGTGGCCCGGCTCGCCGGCGCCCAATTTGCCCCCTACCCGGCCGGCATCCAGGTCTTCCAGCGGGTCGTGATCGGGGCCGAGACATCGGTGATGGCGGGGGATGCAGTGCGCAAATTGCCCATCGGCCGCGCGGAGGCGAAGGGCGGCGGGACGGTGCCGGCATATGAATACACGCTGCGAATCCCCATGCCCGACGGTTCGTGGGGCGCCTTCGCGGCGGCCGAGCAGACGGCCCGCGACCGGACGTTCCACAAGGATCAACTCGACGCCTCGGAGGTGCTCTTTCAAGTTCCCCCCGATCCGATGCAGGGAGCCGCCCACGTGGCCGACTGGCCCGGCAGCGACACGGTCCCGCTGGACGCGTTCCGTCCGCGTGGCATCCCGCGACTGTATGTGCTGGGCGGCTGCGCGGATCTGTCGCGTCCAGCGGCCGCCGTCCTGCTCCGCCCGCTGGCCTTGATCGATCTCGGCGCGCGGATCGGCGCGGCGGCCGCCGCCGAGGCGCAGCAACTGGCCGCCGTTTCCCGGGCGAAGCTCCCCGGCCAAGCCGTCACACCCGCGGTCGCAGGAGATGTGAAGGAACTCCTGGTCGGTGTGCGCCCGACGCAAAGAGGACTGCCGACCGTGCCTGCCGAATCCCGCGGGCTGCCGGTGCTGGGACGATACGACGTCGTGGTGATCGGCGGGGGGACCGGCGGAGCGCCGGCGGGAATCGGGGCCGCGCGGCAGGGCGCCAGGACGCTCGTGGTCGAAGCCCTGCACGAATTGGGCGGAGTCGGCACGCTGGGCAGCATCACCGGCTACTACTCGGGCTATCGCGAAGGCTTTACGGCCGAAGTCACCGCGGCGCTGCGCGAGCTGGGCGTCGGGAAGGACGCCCGTTGGTCGGCCATCGGCAAGGCCGAATGGTGGCGCACGGCCAACCGCCAGGCCGGCGCCGAGATCTGGTGCGACACGCTGGGCGTCGGAGCCTGGGTGGCCGAGGGCCGTGTGTGTGGCGCGGTTGTCGCCACCCCCTTGGGACGCGGCGTCGTGCTGGCCCAGACCGTGGTCGACGCGACGGGCAGTTCGGACATCGCCATCGCCGCCGGCGCGGCCTACCAGTTCGTCGACGCCTCGGAGCCGGCCATCCAGGGCGCCGGCCTGCAGGCGCTGAGCCTCGGTCTGCGAGGCCCCAACACCGATTTCACGTTCGCCGAAGACACCGACCTGGTCGACTTCTGGCAACTGAACGTGAGCACGCGGGCGAACTCGCCCAGCGCGTACGACCAGGGACAACTGCTGCAGACGCGGGAACGGCGGCGGATCGTGGGCGAGGTCACCCTCACGCCCATGGACCTGATTCTCGATCGCCACTGGCCGGACAGCATCGCGGTGGCCAAGAGCCATTTCGACACCCACGGCTTTACAACGCATCCGATGTTCTGGGCCCGGCAGCCGGACATCGAAGCGGGCCGCGGAGAGATGTTCGTCCCGCTGCGCGCCCTGGAGCCGAAGGGACTCGGCGGGATCCTGGTGACCGGCCTGGGACTGGGCGCCCACCGCGACGTGATGCCGATCCTCCGGATGCAAGCCAACCTGCAGAACCTGGGCTACGCCGCGGGAGTCGCCGCCGCCCAGATGGCCGCCGGTGGCCTGGACATGCAGGCCCTGCAGCGGCATCTGGTCGAGAAGGGCTGCCTGCCGGCCGAGGCCGCGGGCCAGCGCGACTCGTTCCCCTTCTCCGACCAGCAGGTCCAGGAAGCGGTCACCCATGTCGTCCAGGGATCCGCTCTCGGGCACGTCGTTGCCACCGACTGGCAGAACCGACAGCACATGGTCGACGCCAAGTACAACAGCCACGACGTGGCGGTGATCTTCGCGCACCCGGCCGTCGCCGGGCCCCTGTTGGAAAATGCCTACGCCGCGGCCGCGACGCCGCAAGACCGCTTGCTGTACGCGCATCTCCTGGGCATCCTCGGCAGCCCGACGGGCGTCGAGACCCTCGCAGCCCACCTGCAGGCCGCCGAGGATTTCGATCCGGGATGGAACTTCAAGGGCATGTCCCAGTATGGGCGGAACCTGAGCGAGCTGGACCAGTTCATCGTAGCGCTGGGATGCACGCGCGACCGGCGGGCCGTGGCGCCGATCCTCGCCAAGCTCGCCCGGCTCGACGCCCAGCAGGAATTCTCCCACCACCGCGCATGCGCCTTGGCCCTGGAAATGCTCCGCGATCCACGCGCCGCCCAGCCGCTGGCCGAACTGCTGGGCAAGCCCGGCATGAGCGGATACGCCGCGGCGACGCTGGCGGACATCGATCGGCGCAGGAACCAGCGATCCGAGTCGCTGCGAGAGCTGATGCTGGCCCGGGCGCTGTATCGCTGCGGCGACGACCACGACCTGGGCCGGAGGATCCTGGAAGCCTATGCCCAAGACCTCCGCGGCCCGTACGCCCGCCATGCCCGGGCGGTCCTCGAGGAAGCCGCTTCGCGGTGACCACGGCCAGACGACGGAGCAGAAAGAACGTCCTCGGCGACGGCAATTCCGCACCCGCCGACGTTGACCCCGAACGGCCGGACGGGCATAATCCAAGCAGAACCCCAGCACAGGAACTGCCACCGTGAGTGTCGTAATCCAGACCGAGGCCCCGCCCATCCGCCAAGATGAATCCGGCGCGCTGCGAGTCGGAGACTCGCGGGTTCTGCTTGAATTGGTGATTCAAGAGTTCCAGGATGGGGCGACGCCGGAGATGATCGTGCAGCAGTACGACACACTGTCGCTGCCTGACGTGTATGCCGTGATCAGCTACTATCTCCGTCATCGCGAGGAGATTCAAGCCTACCTGACCCAACGCGAGCAACGCGGGAGGGAGGTGCAGCGGCGAGTCGAGGAGGGCCAGCGCGACCTGGGAGACATCCGGCGCCGATTGCTTGCGGCTCGTCCCGCCTGATGCGAGGTGCCTTGTGTTGCGGTTTCTCGCCGACGAGAACTTGAAGGGGGCAATCACCCGCGGACTACTGAGGCGAGAACCCGACCTGGATTTGGTGCGCGTGCAAGACGTCGGATTGTCGGGGGCGGATGACCCCGACGTTCTCGCGTGGGCGGGCCGAAGCGGTCGGATTGTGCTCACCCATGATCTGGCAACGATTCCGGATTTTGCTCAGGATCGCGTCGCCGCAGGTCAGGCGATGCCCGGCGTTTTCGTGGTTCCGCGCCGGCTGGCGGTGCGTCAAGTCATCGAAGACGTGCTGTTTCTCGCGGCAGAAACGACGCCGGAGGAATGGACGGATGTGGTGCTCTACCTGCCGCTCTGAGTAAGCACGCCACAGATTCTGACCCGAGAGTTCGAGCACTTCTGCCGGGAAACCAAGAGCATGCAAGTTCATGTCAGCATGTCAGGACTCACCTGGCCTGTACGAGTGCGGCGACTTCCTCAGCCGATAGCACGCGGCGATAGATGCGCACGTCGTCCAGCCAGCCGTGAAAGCGGGCGCGGGCGAGTCCTGGACTGTGGCCGCCGACGACAACGTCGCTGGCCGGGTTGATGAAGCCCCGCCGCTCGAGCGTGGCGACTTCCGCGCCATCGACGTACAGACGCATCAAGCGATTGTCGAACGTGGCGGCCACGTGGGACCACTCCCCGACGGGCAACGGTTGGGGGCCGTACAGTCCATGACTCCACTCGCTCTGCGGAATCTGCCAGACCGGACGACCGCTGCCCAGACCGAGCCGGTAACCGGTGGTGTCTTTGCCGGTCGTATTGAGCATCCAATGGTCGCTCTGCTCCGCCTGGTCCGGCTTGCACCACAGCGCGACGGTAACCCCGCCGGTGTAGAAGAACGGTGCCGGGGCGGGGCACGTGGCCTCGCCGTCTCCGCAACGCAGCGTCTGGCCGCCGCGTCCGGGCTCGATGGCCATGCCGGTCGCTACCAGACGGGTCTCGTTCGGTGACGAGTCGACCAGGCGGCCGTCGGCGATCTGCTCGAACTCCCAATGCGCCAGCAAGTCCCCGCGGATCCGCTGCGGCTGCCACGGCAGGCGGTGGCCGAATCCGGCCCGCACTTGTTCGTAGCGGCGCTGGGGCGGCTGCAGCCCCACGTCCTCCGGAACGATGTCCGTCGTCGCCTCGGGCGCCCAACGGGTGCAGAATACTTCCTTGATCGTGTTCAGGAACGAAAAGCCGAGGCCCGAGGTGGGCTCGATGTAGTGCCCTTCGCCGAACTCCGTCCAATTGTCGAAGACGACCAGTCGGCGGTCCCAGCGCTCGGCCGGCTTGGCATCGACGAGCGCCTTGGCATCGCGACAGGCGGCCGCAAAGTTCTCCGCCTTGGGGTGGGCGACATAGCCGTCGGGTCGCGCCCTGTCCCAAGGCCGCGGATCCCAGCCCATGAACACGTTGGGAATGTCGGGGACGTTTCCGGTGCACGCCTCGCGCTGTTCCCAGGTCTCTTTGTAGCGTGCGAGCACGTCCGCGTGCTCGCGGTACGGGATGCCGTCGGCGTCGATGCCCGCGTCGCGGACACCGCTGGGGCTGAGTCCGTACCCGGTCACGGCGTCCCATCCGCTGGCAGCGATCTGTCGGCCGAGCTCTTCGTCCGGGCCGTCCATGCAGGCGATGATCCGCAGGCCGGCGAACCCCGCATCTCGACAGCGGGCCCGCATGGCCTCGAGCGTCTGGCGCGTGCCCTCGGGACCGCCCAGTTGCGGCAGCAGCCTGCGCGGCTGCCACACGAACAGCAGCGGCATATTGTCCAACTTCAGGTACGAAGGATGCCTGAAGTAGTTGTCCATCCAGAACGGCAGCACGTTGTTCAACAGGTCGTCCGCATCCTTGACGCCCGGAGCGCAGCCGTTCTCCCACATGATGCAGAAGTGGAATTGGTCGCGGTACTTCGCCTGGAAGAGTCCGTCGTGGATGGCGTGCCCCAGCGTGTGCTCGATCTTGGGCTCCAGGTGTGCCCGGTACCAGCAGTAGATGAAGGCATTGACGCCGTGCTCCAGTGCGTACTTGATGTGCCAGTCGGCGACTTCGGGCGTTCCCTCGTCGTACCAACCGATGGCTGGGCGCCGTCCGGGCCAGGGTTCGATCCGTTTCCAGCCGTAGTGCGTGCCCTCCTTCCAGAGCGCACAGTAATGCATCAACCCGATGTAATCGCTCTGGGCCGGTTGCGGCTCCGGGACATAGCCGGTCCGCGGCAGGTCCGGCAGGGATTCAAAGGCCAAGGGCAGCGACTGGGATCGAGTCGCCGCGCCGGCAGCGATTGCTTCGACGATGACGTCGAAAACGCCCGCCTGGTCGGCGCGGATCCGCCACGTGGCCAGATCCAAGTCGTTTTGTCCCAGGTAAGGAATCCGCTGGTCCATGCCGCCGAGGATCTGGAGCCCGGCGGGGACGCGCAGACGCAGGTGGACGTCCTCCGTCTCGCCGCCGAGATTCTGGACGGCCGCAATCACGGTCTCTTCGCGTCCGGGCCGCAGCTTGGCGCGCCCCGCAGCTAGATCGCGGAGGTACAGCCACGGACTGCCCACGGCCCGATCGGCCAGGATCAGTTTCTTTAGCGTCACCCGCCCCGTGCCGCCGCTGAAGCTTAGGGCCAGGCGCTGCAGGGTTCCGGTCCACTGGTCGGAGCTGACGCCGGCGATCAGGGTCGGCCGTCCGTTGCCGTGCGGCTGAAACGTGACCGAACCGGCCCCGGCGGTCGTGCAGAAGTCGATGTGGCCTGTCCAGTCGGGACCCGCTGCTTCCAACTCCAGGCAAGCGAACGGCAAATGAGTGAGATCGACGGCCAGTGGCGGACTGACGAACATGGCCGAAGCTTGGGGGAACGTCAGCTGGGCAGCGCCGTCCGCCAATTCGCACGTTGCCCCGCCCAACGCCTGCCAGCCGGCCCAGCCGTCCTGACCGCCAAAGTCCCCCTGCACGGCCGCCTCGGTGCCGGTGGCCTCGAGTCCGAGCAAGGCCGTCTCGCGAGCGAGGCCCGGATTGCAGATTTCGAGCCGGTCGATCACGCCGGCAAGCGGACCGATCGCGAGCGGCTCGGCGCCAGGCTGAATCTTGCCCGCGTGCCGGCGGCTGAAGTGTTCGCCGTTCACCTGCATCGTCAGCGTCGCCCCGTTCCACTTCGCCTGCACGTCGTACCATGTGTTCGGCTGGACGATCGGACCGCTCAGGCGAGGTTCCCATTGGCCTTCCGTCTGTACGAACAGCGACAGGTGGCCGCCTTCGTGTCCGTCGACGCGGAGGAGGTACTCACCGCCTTTCGTGGCCAGGACTTGGGCGTTCTTCGGCAACTCGTCGAGCCGGAACCGGCAGCGCAACTCGATTTCCGGCCGCACGCGCAGCCCCGGCGCGTCGTTCCATTGCAGCGAACAGCCGGCAACCAGTCCCTGGCCTCCCTCCGTAGCCACAAACGCAGGCGTCCCGCTCAGCAACTGCAGGTTCGCTCCCGACGGATCGGCCGTCCCGTCGAAATCCCATCCGATGCCCGCCTCGGCCGCCCCGCCCAATGCCAGTGTGGCCAGCACAGCGAACGCACTGCGCAGCATCGCTCGAGAACCCCGTGGCGTGAACTTCCACTTTGCAATCCGACTATCTCCCGCAAGCTGGAAGCTGAATCGAGGGACAGATCGCACCGGTGGCTCCCGATCGCTGCCTGGAGCGTGAACGCACATAAGATGCTCCTTGAAGCAAACCTCTCGCAGGTCCCTGCCGTTAACCTCGACCACAAGACGGTACGTCGCGCCGGTCGCCAGTATCCGCTGGAGGCACGCTGGAAGTCAATCGCGTGTTCGGGGGAATACTCCGGTCGTTACCGATCGCAGAAACGTAGGACCCTGCCACGCCGGCAGGCCGCCTTTTCTCAGGTCGTAGGACACGCCTTGCCATCCGCCTTGCCATCCCCCTCTCGCCCTGTCGAAAACCGGGTGCTACCATAGCCCAGCTATGGCCAAGACACCCATGATGCAACAGTACGAGGACGCCAAAGAGGTCTGCGGGGACGCGCTGCTGCTGTTCCGCATGGGAGATTTCTATGAAATGTTCTATGAGGACGCCAAGACGGCCGCCCGCGTGCTGGGATTGACGCTGACCAGCCGCGACAAGGGCGAGAACCCGATCCCCATGGCCGGGTTTCCTTACCATCAACTGGACAGCTATCTCGGCAAACTGATCGCCGCCGGCTTTCGGGCGGCCGTGTGCGAGCAGGTCGAGGATCCCAAGAAAGCTCAGGGGCTGGTCAAGCGCGAAGTCACGCGACTGGTTTCGGCGGGCACGTTGACCGACGACGCCCTGTTGGACCCCCGCGAATGCAACTACCTGGCCGCTGTGGCGTTCCCCGTTGCCCAAGAAAAGCGCGGTGGCGATCAGGTCGGCTTGGCTTGGGCCGACCTGTCGACGGGCCGGTTCTTTGCCACCGTCAGCTCGGCCAGCCAGTTGGGCGACCAGCTGGCGCGGATCGCGCCGTCCGAGTGCCTGGTCGCCGAGGACTTGGCCGCCGAGGTCGCGCGCGTGGCGCCCCACCGGGTGCTGACCAAACGTCCCGCCTGGGCGTTCGGCTACGATTCTGCGTTGACGGCGTTGACCCAGCATTTCGGCACGGCCAGCCTGGAAGGCTTCGGGTTCACGGACGACGATCGGCTGGGCGTCCGCGCAGCGGGAGCCGTGTTGGACTACCTGCAGGAGACGCAGAAGTCGTCGCTGGGCCACATGGACCGGCTGATTCCTTACCGCCAAGGCAGCGCGCTGGAGATCGACGAGGCGACGCGCCGCAGCTTGGAACTGACGCGGACCATCCGCACCGGCGCAAGGGACGGTTCGCTGGTGGCCGTCCTGGACCGCACGGTCACCCCCATGGGATCGCGGCAACTGGGGGATTGGCTGGCCAGCCCGCTGACCGATCCCGAGGCGATCACGGCGCGGCTGGATGCGGTCGAAGAGCTGATGCAGGAGGATACGTTGCGCGGCCAGTTGCACGACCAGCTGCGCGGCGTGTACGACCTGGAACGGCTGCTGGCTCGCGTCACCACGGGCCGGGCCAGCCCGCGGGACTTGAGCTTCATCGGCCGCACGCTGGGCGGCCTGCCCAAACTGAAGGCCAAGATCACCGCCCGCCGCAGTCCGCTGCTGAGCCGCCTGGAAGCCGAACTGGATTTGTGCCCCGAGCTGCGCGGCAAGCTGGAAGCGGCCCTGATCGCCGACTGTCCGCTGTCGGCTCGCGACGGCGGCTTCGTCCGCAGCGGTTATGACCAGGAACTGGACCGGCTCCGCGACCTGGCGGCTGGCGGCAAACAGTGGATCGCCCAGTACCAGGCCCGGGCCGTCGAGCAGTCGGGCATCCCCAACTTGAAAGTCGGCTACAACAAGGTCTTCGGCTATTACATCGAAGTCACCAACGCCCAGGCGGACAAGGTGCCGGAGAACTTCATCCGCAAGCAGACCCTGAAGAATGCCGAGCGGTACATCACGCCCGAGCTGAAGGAATACGAGGAGCAGGTGCTGACCGCCGACGAACGGGCAAAAGAGCTGGAGTACGAGTTGTTCGTCCAACTGCGGGACGCCGTCGCCGCGGCCGCTCGCCGCTTGCAGGCCACCGCGACCGTGCTGGCTCGCCTGGACGCCTTGACCTCGCTGGCCGAACTGGCTCGCCAACGCGGCTACTGCCGGCCGGAGGTGGTCGCCGAGCCGATCCTGGACATCGTCGACGGGCGGCATCCCGTGCTGGACATCCTTGAACCCGGCGGGACGTTCGTGCCCAACGACACCCAGGCCCGCTCGGACGCCGGCATGATCCTGTTGATTACCGGCCCCAACATGGCGGGCAAGAGCACCTACATCCGTCAGGTCGCCCTGCTGACGCTGATGGCCCAGATGGGTTCGTTCGTGCCCGCCAAGAAAGCCACGATCGGCATCGCCGACCGAATCTTTGCCCGGGTCGGGGCCAGCGACGAACTGACGCGCGGGCAGAGCACGTTCATGGTCGAGATGACCGAGACCGCGCGGATCCTGAACAACGCCACGCCGCGGAGCCTGGTCATCCTGGACGAAATCGGCCGCGGCACCAGCACCTACGACGGCGTGTCGTTGGCCTGGGCGATTGTGAGCACGTGCACGACCGGATCGGCTGTCGGACGCTGTTCGCCACGCACTAT
>Ga0172371_10013590_pt1 | contig 10586 bp, 8 predicted proteins | sample Lak12m_FD_114543 | JGI IMG/M metagenome (GOLD analysis project Ga0172371, IMG submission 114543) | Freshwater microbial communities from Kabuno Bay, South-Kivu, Congo - kab_022012_12m | ecosystem: Environmental > Aquatic > Freshwater > Lake | place: Democratic Republic of the Congo: South-Kivu... | reverse complement strand
GGTCGCGAAAGCCAGCCATGACCGAGGCTCGGGCCAAGATAGCCGCGGCTATGCTCCTGACCCTGAAAGGCTCGCCTTTCCTCTATTATGGCGAAGAAATCGGCATGACCTGCCAGAGATTGGCCAGGGCGGCCCTGCGAGACCCTCTTGGCATCGCGACCTGGCCTTTAGGCTTCCTTGGCCGCGACCCCGAGCGGACACCGATGCAGTGGAATGGCGCTCCCGATGGCGGCTTCGGTTCTCCTTCGCCTTGGCTTCCCATGAATTCCGATTGGAAAGCGAGAAACGTGGAGGCTCAGAAAGCCGACCCTGGCTCACTCCTTTCCTGGTACCGAAGCTTGGCGAGATTGCGTCGCGAAGAGGCGGCTCTTCGCCATGGGGAAATTCGGTTTGTGGATTCGGGAAAGGAGATTCTCGCCTATGAAAGGCTGGATGAGCCTTCGGGCGGAAAGATTCTCGTCTACCTGAGTTTTTCTTCGCGGCGGATTCGAATCAGAATCGCGACAGAGCTATGTGTACTGCTCGGAAGCCACAGGGCTGCGGGATCGGTCCTCGCCTCCGGATTTGCGGAAATGGGCCCTTGCGAAGCCCTCATCGCGCGTCACGCTTCCTAATATCGGTAGCGCGGTCTTCCATTTTCGATTGCCCTTTCGATTTGATAGTTCTGCATCGCCGCGAAGGCGGCGAGAAGCCTGGTTTTGTCCGGATACTCCTCGAGTCCAGCGGATTCCAGGGCGCTGAGCAGTTCGTGCACCGTTTCCAGCGTGGAAAGGAAGAGGGGGTCGGGTTGCCGTTTGATCAGCCAGCGGCTGGGCGTGCGCGGCGTAAACATGAGGCGGGGCAATCGCAGAAGGCCAGGGCTCTCGCGCAAGACGACTTTCGAGCAAGGCCAGGTCGCGTCCACGAGGAAGGCCGTTATCCTGCGTCCTGAAGCGGCGCCGGCGAGCTTGACGCCCGACTCCTGCTGGTTGAGATCGAGCGAGCCGGCGCCCGGGTACAGGAGCAGAGGATAGTTTCCCGGATCGTCGATGAGGGCTCGCACCCGGGCATTCGCGTCGAAAGCCACCCCCTGGATGATCTCGGCGTCCGCGATATTGAGACAGGTCATTCGCCCCGTGCCGCAGCGCTCGCGGCGCCATTCTTTTGGGTGCATGAGAAGGACAATTTTTGTGCGCAGGCGCATCGCCGGCTCGGCGGGGCACATGCATGACGATAGGGGACGTCGGCATCTGACGCATAGTTCCCGAAACATGGAAGGCTTCTCCTGCAAGCACTATACAGCGGGGCGGGGTTTCGGGATATCCTTGTGGGCGGAGGCGAAACAGCGTGAAGAGGATCAGGAAAATTCTTTCACGGAGGGCGACTCTCGTGTTTTTCGCCATGGCCGCCCAACTGGTTGTTCTCATAGGCGTCCTGAACATTTTCGCGGATTCCTTCTACATTTTTTACGCGGTGAGTATTGTCCTCAGCGTGGCTGTCGTCATATGGATCCTCAACGATTCGAGCAATCCGGCATACAAGTTAGCGTGGATCATCCCCATTCTCGTGTTTCCCATTTTTGGCGGTCTCTTCTATGTTTTCTTCGGCAAGACCCGTCTCAATAGGACGATGAAGCGACGAATGGTGGAAAGCGCGGGAAGCATCATGACTCCAGCGGACCGCGGCGAGCGCAATATCCAGAAATTGGAGGCACTCGATGCCGACGCCGCGCTGCAAGCCCGCTATCTAAGCGCGAACGCGGGGAGCCCGCTTTGGACAAATACCGCCACCGAATATCTGCCAACCGGCGAATTGGCTTTCGAGCGGATCGTGGAGGCGCTGAAAAAAGCCGAAAAATACATTTTCCTCGAATTCTTCATAATCGCGGAAGGCGAGATGTGGGATACGATTCTTGCCATCCTCACCGATAAGGCAAGGCTCGGCCTCGACGTGCGCGTCATGTACGACGATTTCGGCTGCATCGCGCGATTCCCCTCACATTACAACAAGACTCTCGAAGCCTTGGGAATTCGTTGCGCGGTTTTCAATCCACTGCGACCCATACTGTCATCCAATCACAATCATCGCGATCACCGAAAAATACTTGTCGTCGACGGCCGGATAGGTTTCACGGGGGGCATTAATCTCGCCGATGAGTACATCAACAAGCTCAACCGGTTTGGCCGCTGGAAGGACAATGCCATCATGCTGGAAGGAGAAGCGGTGATGAGCCTTACGCTCATGTTCCTCCAGCTGTGGAACCATGCCCGAAGAGGGAAAAAAGATAACCCGCCCTGCGATTTCCCCGCTGTACCCGGATTGCCCCCTGTCCTCTCTGATGGTTTCGTGCAGCCCTATGAGGATAGCCCTCTCGATGAGGAGCCCGTGGGCGAGAATGTCTATCTCAATCTCATCGCGAAGGCCAGGCGCTATCTCTACATCACGACTCCCTACCTCATCATCGACAACGAGATGCTGACAGCGCTCGCTTTGGCCGCGAAGAACGGCTTGGATGTGAGAATCATCACTCCTCATATTCCTGATAAATGGTACGTCCATGCCGTCACCCGGGCGAACTACGGAGCCCTCGTCGAAAGCGGAGTAAGAATTTTCGAGTATATGCCCGGCTTCATCCATTCGAAGATGTTCGTGGCGGACGACCGTTTCGGCGTCGTTGGCACGATCAACTTGGATTTTAGAAGCCTCTTCCTCCATTTTGAGTGCGGGGTATGGCTCTGTGGCTGTCAAAGCGTCGCCGCCATGCGCGATGATTTTCTCTCGACGCTGAAGGAATGCGGGGAAGTGACTCGCGACGAGCTCGATCATATGAAGGTGCACAAAAAAGCAGTTGGCTGGTTCCTGAAAGTCTTTTCCCCCTTACTGTAAAAGTTCACGATCCTGCGACCTCCCCTTAAGGCCAATATCCGCCGGCCCCGCGGTCGGTTCCCATCCTTTACCTCGCGCGGATATATGACTATTTTAGTAAAATAAGATTTCCTGAATATCGTAGATGGAAATCTGGGGAGCGTTCTATGTCATTTATTGTTCCTGACCTCAAATATTCCTTCGATGCCCTTGAGCCTTATATCGACGCCGAGACGATGCGCATCCACCACGACAAGCACCACGGGGCTTATGTCGCCAATCTGAACAAAGCGGTCGATGGCACCGAATACGCGGATTGGCGTATCGAGGCTTTGGTGCGCGAATGGGACAAGCTGCCGGGCACTATCAAGACCGCTATGAGAAACAATGCGGGCGGGCATTACAACCATAGTCTGTTCTGGGACTTCATTGGCCCTGGCGCGGGAGGCAAGCCTTCCGGCTCTCTCGCCGTTGCGATCGAAAGGGACCTGGGGGGCTTCGACGCGTTCAAAGCCGAGTTCACGAAGGCCGCGATGGGGCGCTTCGGTTCAGGCTGGGCCTGGCTTTCCCTCGATGGTTCCCGCAAGCTTCTCGTCGAATCCACGGCCAATCAAGACAATCCCCTCTCGGAAGGGCGATTTCCCCTGCTCGGCGTGGATGTCTGGGAACATGCGTATTACTTGAAGTATCAGAATAGAAGGGCGGATTATGTCGAGGCATTCTACAATGTGATCAACTGGCGTGAGGTTGAAGCGCGGTTCGAGAGGGCCATGGGCTGAGGAACACTCTGCCGGCATCGCCTTCACCGCTGCTGTCTTGACCGGTCGTCATCGATGGCCGGTTAAGTGGTTCCTTGTTTACGCTGTTTTCCTTCGTACATCATCGTGTCGGCCATCTTTATCATCTCGTGGAGAGTGGTGGGGTTTTCTGGGTTATAGCGCACCATTCCCGTGCTGAGTGAAATTGGATAGCGGATGCCTTCCGCCGTATTGCGGCGGGCGAGGTTCGCCTCGAAGCGACGCTGCAAGATGGCTATGCTGCCCTCGGGAACGTCGAGCGCGAGAACGATGAATTCGTCCCCGCCCCACCGGCCTATTATGTCGGATTCCCTGAATGTCGAACGAAGAGCCATGACAGCCGCTTTAAGCGCTTCATCACCCTCCTCATGCCCGAAAGTGTCGTTGATCGATTTGAGTTTGTCCATGTCGAAGAAAAGAAGGGCCATGCCGTTTTTCGTCCTATGCGCGTGTTTGAGCTCTTGTTCGGCGGCGAAGGAGAAGCCACGCCTGTTGTACAATCCGGTGAGTTCATCCGTGACGGACAGGTTCCGAAGATTTTCCTCCATGCCTTTTCGCTTCGAGATATCCCTCACCGTCACGAGAATCTCAGCTACGTTCCCTTCGGTCTCACGGATGACACTTCCGCTGACTTCCGCCCAGAAGATCGTTCCATCCTTGCGCGTCAGTCGGTATTCTCGGTTCTGGAAGCTGCCAAAAATAGAGAGCTGCTTCAAATCCGATTCGGCGCTCCTCCTTTCTTCGGGCAGAATAAGGGTGAAGACATCGCGCCCGAGAAAATCGACTGTGTTTTCATAGCCAAAGAGAAGAATAGCCTGGTTGTTGGCGGTGGAAATGCTTCTGTCGATTCTTATTGTGACGATTGCGTCAGGTGACATTTCCACGATGGAATGATACAGCGCTTCATTGGCCTTGAGGGCTTCGGTAGCATTCCTCTGTTCGGTTATATCGCGAACTATGCCGCTGAAGCCCGACAAATCCGATCCATTGCCTGCTATTTTCACCCGTATCTCGATCCAGGCCCTGGATCCATCGGGCAGGCAAATTCGCATGATGTCACGGAATGTCGCAGTGCTATCGGTGGCTGCCTTGACATAGAGATTCCGGAGTTGGGCAGTGAAGTCGGGTTCAACGAATTCCGACAGCCGATGGCCGATGACATCTTCCGACGTGGCCATCCCGAGAACCCCGGCGAGTCTCCGATTTGCGTACTTGATTATTCCCGTCGTATCGGCGATGTAGAGCCCGTCGGCGACTTCATCGAGAAAATAGTGCAAACCTTGGGTGGGGATTATGGACATGGAATTTTCCGGAGCGCTTAGCCCGGCTGCCGCGGCAGCAGTTCTTTTTTCCATGGTTCGCCTTTATGGACTATGGACAACATTATAAAACGGCTCGCAAATACTTTTAGTTCCGGTAGTAAAGCACAAATAACGATTTCAGGCAAGCACGGCTTGGTGAAAAGGCTATGTCTCCGCGGCGCGGACGGATGACCCGCGAAGGCGGATTCAAGCATGAATTTCGTCTGAAGGAGAAAGACGGTAGCCAACTCCTGGTTCTGTGGTGATGAGATGGGGATCCTCTGGGGCAGCCTCAAGCTTAAGGCGCAATGCGCGTATATGGACGCGCAAGCTCCCTTCCTCCATCTCCCACCCTTGACCCCATATTTCCTGAAGCAGTCGATCCTTGGTTACGATTTTGCCAGAATGCCGGATCAGGTATTCGAGGATGGAATATTCAGTGGCTGTCAGGTGAACGGAGCTTCCCTCCTTCTTTACCTCTCTCGTCTCCAGGTCGACAAAAATACCGCCATTCGCATATCGCATCCCGGAGTCAGGCGCATTCCTTCTATACACAGCAGTAAGCCTTGCGAGCACCTCGTTCGTATAGAATGGCTTTACGATATAATCATCCGCGCCCGCATTAAGAAGAGAGACAATATCTTCCTGGGAGTTCCTAACCGATAAAATGATTACGGGAACACCGCTCCACGCTCGGAGTTTCGCGAGCAATTCCTTGCCATCCATGTCCGGAAGGTTCAAATCCAATAGCACAACATCCGGTTTGTAGCTGACGACGCTCTGCATGCCTTCAAAGCCCGTTGCCGATTCGAGGATTTCGATTCCTTTGCTTCCAAGCGCTAGAACAAGCAAACGCCGAATCCTGGGTTCGTCATCGATAATCAGCACGCGCATCAGAGTGCTTCCTCCGCGATCTCACAGTTGGGGAAGAGCGCTTCCACATAGAATCCATCATCGCCTTTGCTCGCGTCGATCCGCCCCCCATGCGCCTCGGCGATGCCGCGGCAAATTGCCAGTCCTAAACCAATGCCCCCAGGTTTATCCCCTTTCGTTCTGAGAAATTTCGAGAAAGGGGATCGCATGCGTTCGGCGCTGAAGCCCGGACCGGGATCCTTGACGATGATCGAAAGCCCACCTTCCTTCTTTGCGAGGAGAAGCTTGATTATATCCGTCTTGCGCGAATAGCGAACGGCATTTTCCAGCAGATTTGACGTGAGTCTCGCCACGAGCATTATATCCAGGGAAAACTCGGCGGGGCCTTCAGGCAAGACAACTTTCAGGTCCCTTCCCTGTAGCGCAACCGAGGAAAGGCTCATCGCGGCGCGTGCGATTTCCCCGGCCTCGACCGCTTCTCTCTTCAATTTAAGTATTCCTGTCTCGATGCGGCTAATCGAGAGGAAATCCTCGACAACTTTATTCAATTTTTCTGCGTAGGCAAGAGCATCTTCAAGCAGTTCCCTTCTGATCAAGGCATCAGACGAGAGAGATTCTTCGCGCAACGCGCTAAGCGAGCCGGTAATCATCGTCAATGGCGTTTTCAGTTCATGCGAAACCGAATCGAACAATACTTTCGCGAGGCGATTGGACTCAAGTTCCAAAGCCGCCTTGCGTGTTTCAGTCTCCGACCTCTCACGCGCCACAAAGAGCGCGAGACTTTTCCCAAGCGCAAGATAAAGCTGATCATTTTCTTGGATTTTGCGCTGCTTTGGCGCAATTCTGTATCCAATCGCCCCAGCCGGCTCTTTCCCCGCGGCTACGGGCAAAAATTTAAACGATGCCTGGGGGACGCGAGGCGTGGATTTCCCGCACGCGATTCCCTTCCCAATGCATTCATGAATCGCTTCCCAGTCGTCTGGGCATGTTTGGTTTTTGCCGCTTCCAAACACGTTTTCCGAGTTTATTCCTTCCCTGTTGATCACTACGAGGGCCTCGCCACCTGAATGCCGCTCGATAAGCTGGGCAATTACATTCGCCGCGTGCTCAATCGACTGCTGAATCGATAACTGCTCGGAAGTCTGGAGCAAAAGAGTGGCGGCTTTGTCGCGCTGGACCAAAAGGCGCTCCCTCGATCTGAGCCCCGCCGAAAGCGAGCCTGTCACTGCCGCAACAAGGAAATAGAGGCAAAAAAGCAGAATATCCTCAAGCGAAGTGATAGCAAAAGTGAAGCGCGGGGGAATGAACAAATAATTGTACGATAGGGAGGACAGGATAGCGAGAATGACGATAGGGAAAGGGTTGGCGACAAGGGATAGAAAGAGAATGGTCGCCAGATAGACGAGCGCGATGCTCCTATTGCCGATAAGCGGAGCCAGGAACCAGTTCAAGGCCGTCACGAAAAGGAATGTGGCAATTAAAGCTATATACTGGCCTAATGGCGCAACAACAAGATGACGCAGGGAAGCGCTTAAGCTTTCTTTTTTCTGCCCACGCTCATCGCAGACCACCACGACATCAAGGGCTTTTGATTCACTTAAAATGCGGTCCGCCAAGGTCGCCCGGTGAGGGAGGAAGCTCAGGTTTGACAATCCCGATCGCCCGATGACGAGCATGGCCGCGCCTGCGTCGATCGCCGCGCCAATGATGCCCGATACGACATCGTCATTTACCAGCGTCAATATTTCCGCGCCAAGGCTTTTCGCAATTTCGAGATTGGAGGCAAGACGCTCCCTGTCGGCGCGCTCCATTTTTGAGCCATCATCGACATGAATCGCTACCCATGAAGCCCCTAGCGATCCGGCTTTTTCTTTCGTCCAGCGCGCCAGGTGGGCGGAATTCGGAGAACTCCCTATTCCAACAGCAATAATGTTTTGCTGTGTCAGGCCGATCTTATCGTTCATTCCTTTCGCGTCTCCGCCATGCGACAGCAAGCATGACTCCTATGGCAAGAAGCGTCAAGCTGATCAATACCCTGCTTGTATCGACAGGATGGTTGACAGGAGCGCCTTGTGAGACAAGTTCGAGCGTCTTTGCGTGGATGTCGAGATCTCCCCCATGTTCTGGACATGCCCGATGGAAGGTTCCTCGAAGCCTCACGATATCGCCGCTCCTCGCATATCCGCCGATATTCGCGTCGGATGGCAGCATGGATTTCTCGATCCAGGCGCTGATAGCGGTTCCCTCATCCGAAATCGATATCCATGCGTAGTTGCCGCGCACCATCACATCACCGATAAGCTCGCCCGTGATCTCTACCTGATGTTTGTCATAAATTTTCGCATTATCGATGAGCTCTAAGGCGCTCGCTTTTTCGATGCCATGGTCCTGCCCTTGGGCAAAGGTATTTCTCTGGAACGCCAAGAGCATGAGCAAGAGCAGCAAAGGAAGCCGTACCTTGTTTTTCATTGCCTCCTCCTCTTGAAGAGGGACGCCGCAAAGCCGATCGAGGCCAGGATTGCCATGAACTCGAGGCGTCCGGCCCACATGACAAATATGTATAGATACTTCAAAATTGTGGGCATCGATGGGCTTGTGACGCCTATCGTAAGCCCGACATTCCCTGTGATTGACGCAACTTCAAAAACGGACTCCATAAGTGGATAGCCGGCGGCGCAGGTCGCAAGCACGACTGCCGTGAACATGACCAAATATAACAATACGATGCTCGCCGCGCTCCGCACCTGCTGATCTCCTAAAGACCTCTCCCCATGATAATGAAACTTCTCTATTGATATGGCTGAAGCCGGATTCAATAGCCGCTTCGTATCCTGGAGTATGGCCTTGAAAAGTATGCCAATCCTGAGACCCTTGAATCCTCCAGCGGTTGAGCAAGCCGAGCCGCCTATAAGCATCGCGACAACCATAGCGACCAACCCGACATTGCCCCACTCGTTCGCGAATTGATTGGCGTATATCGTCATAAAGCCTGTTGTTGTGTGCGCAGAGGCGAGTTGGTAATAGCCTTTCCTTATGAGCATGCCTATGCCGGGATAGACCTTGAGTTTCATCAAAGCCCATCCGACGATGAAAGACAACATCATCATTGTCGTTCCGAACGACAGTGTCTCAACATTTCGGAACAGCTCTTTTCTATTACCCCGAATTACCGCCGAGTGGAGCGCGAAATTGAACGATCCGACCATGAAAAAAAGAAAGGTGAGCAGTTCATATACTGCGCTGTGATAGTACAGTATGCTCTGCGACATTGGGGCGAAGCCGCCAGTGCTCCATGCGGACATGTACACCCAGAGTCCATGCAGGAATGCCCTGTCTGGCGTCAGGCCAATGGCGATACCCGCGGCCCACAGCAAGGAAGTGCCGATCGCCAGGTACAGGAGACTGATGCGCCAGATCGACGTAACCGTATGGGTTACGCTCGGGAAAAGGCGCTCATCTTTGCCTTCCCCCACATAGAAACCGTAGCTTCCCCCTGTCCCGTCGACGAAAATGGCAAGGGCGAGGACGACGATGCCTTGGCCCCCGACGAAGGTCAAGAGATGGCGCCACATGTTGAGGCCATTGGAAATATGGTCCAAGTCCTGGATCATTATGAGGCCTGTGGTCGTCAGTCCACTCATGACATCAAACATGCAGTCGAGATACGAGAGGTAGTGGCCTGATAGCCAATTCGGAAACGCCGCGAGAATCATCGCCATGATCCACGATACAGCGGCCGTAACCATTCCATGAGTCCAGCTCGGCCTTTTTACCGCTTTGCCAAGAAGGGTAAACCCCGCACCAATCGATAGTATCAAGCCAAATGAGAGAATAAAATCAAACATGACCTTGTATTCACCCGAAACAAGGGCGGTGAAGATGGGAATCCAATAGATCAAGGACATGCCTACCAGGATCTTGCCGGAAAAATAGACAATGATCCTGATGTCATCGAGGCGCGTTGAAGATTTCATAGTATATCTGCAATCCACGCGCCCGCCACGATCAGAAGACATCCAGCGACGCCAAGCGCCAGGGCAAACAATAATTCCGCCACGATGCCTTGCGCCGCGGGTGATGCCTCCATTCGGGCTTTTATGCGTTCCACCATTATCAGCCTCCCCCGATGAGGGCGCGTCGCAGAGAATTGGCGTCATTTCGGTTGACGAGCGCGAACACACGATCTTCCGCCTTCAGGATGCTTTGTCCCCGAGGCAGGTAGGTTGATTCGCCTTGAAGTATGGCGATCAGCAGCGATTCTTTCGGCAGCTCCAGGTCGCTCACCGCCATACCGATGACGGGCGAACTCTGGGTGATATCCACTTCGGCAAGCTCAATATCCCCTCTGTCAAAAATCGAGGTCAATCGCAAGCCATTTGATGGGAGCACATTGCTGATCGTCTTGGCCGCCAATGTTGTCGTATTGATCACGGCATCGATACCGAGATTCCTGAAAAGCGTTTCATTCGCGGGATCGATGACACGAGCGATACTGTTCTTGACGTGATAATGCTTCTTTGCCATCTGACACGCGACCAAATTGTCCGCGTCACTGCCGGTAACGGCGACGAAATAGTTCGCCTTTCCCGTACCCGCGTCTTTCAATATCCATTGATCAGTGCCGTCCCCGCAAAGCACGGTGATTGAAAGACTTCGCGCCACAAATATGCTCCGGGACTGATCCTTTTCGATGAGCACGACTTCATAGCCTGATCCGACAAGAGTCTTCGCGAGATGAAAGCCGACTTTTCCCGCGCCTACAACGACAATG
>Ga0172371_10013587_pt1 | contig 10586 bp, 8 predicted proteins | sample Lak12m_FD_114543 | JGI IMG/M metagenome (GOLD analysis project Ga0172371, IMG submission 114543) | Freshwater microbial communities from Kabuno Bay, South-Kivu, Congo - kab_022012_12m | ecosystem: Environmental > Aquatic > Freshwater > Lake | place: Democratic Republic of the Congo: South-Kivu... | reverse complement strand
CGAACTCGAAAATCGTGTCGAACGAACCCTGCAACAGGGCCACTCGTAAGCCAGGACGCGAGGCTGTCCGGCGTTCGATCTCGGCCTGTTGATGCCTTCCGTAAGCAAGCACCGCCGCCAGCACCATGCCCGCGACGATGGCGGGCCACGCCGTCCACCTTGGCACCGACACGATGGAGCTACCCGCGACGGGCCACATGCGCGCCAAGGCGGCCGCCACCAGCATGACGACGGAGCTGACACCGTACGCACCGAAAATGTCCGCAATCTGTAGCAGACTGACCCACGAGATTTGCGTATGCCCGAGCAAAGCCATCGAAAACCCGGTGATCGCATGCCCCCGCACCAATTCCAGTCCGGTCCAAACGACCGGCGCGGCCCCGACGATCGAGATTCGCCAACGGTGGACGGCGATTCTCGTCAGCAGGACGAACAGGACGGGATACACCGCCAGATACCCCGACAAAGCGAACCATCCCAGGTACAGGGCTGGATGGGCCAAGCGAATCCCCTGCAAGACGGCCAGCCAGTGGATCAGGGAGGCCGCGGCCAGGGCTCGATAGGGCCGCCGCCCGGGGAGACGGTCACATCGGACCAGCAGCAGCCAGCCGACAGGGGCGATCCAAGCCAGCGGCCACCAGCCCAGGGGCGGGAAAGCGGCCCACAGCAGCACGCCGCTCAGCAGGGACAGGACCAGCGTCGACGGCAGACGCTGCCCGGGCAACCGGGATGACTCGCCACGCGGCTGGCATGCGGCTTGACTGTGTGGATTCACGGTGGCTGAGGCGAACATCGGGGGGTGATGACTGGTCCGGCCAGCGGCGAAGTCTGCAGGAGTGGCCCCTGGAACTTCGCTGCTAGCTTCTTACAACCCGGAGTTCAACGCCGCGGCTGGGTGTGGACAACCCGCGTCGAACGGTCGGTGGCGGCCGATTGTAGTGCATGTCGCACGCCGAGCCGAATAGCAATTGTGCGGTTCGCGAGTTACTCCGACCTGCCACGGCCAGCCGCAGGCGGTATGATGATCGATGCCACGGAAAGTTGGTTGGGGACGGGAGACGCACCATGAGCGTGATCTACGTATTGCTGCCCGCTGCGGCTGCACTGGCGGTCGCAGGCGTCGCCGCTTTCATCTGGGCGGTTCGCCGCGGCCAACTGGACGACTTGGACACGCCTGCCGTCCGCATTTTGCACGATGACGAAGAAGAGCACGAGCCCGGAAGTTGACTCGCATGCCGAACGCCGTCTGCCCCGCTTGGTGGAGCCTGTCCATCGCCACAGCCGTCTTGCTGTGGTCCGGCGGCTGCGGCCGCCAACCCGAACCGGAGCCCCGCCCCGACCGGGAACCCCAAGCCGCGTCGGCGGCCGCCGACGTGCCGACGTCCGGGCGTTTCTGCCTGCGGGATGCAACCGCCCAAACGGGCATCCACTTCGCGCACACCGACGGCAGTTCCGGGCAGCGGTACATCGTCGAGACCGTAACCGCCGGTCTGGCAGAATTCGACTATGACGGCGACGGCCTTGTCGATATCTACTTTCTGAACGGAGCGCCCTTGCGAGGAACTCATGCCGGCGGGGGCGAACCGCCGCGGAATGCACTGTATCGAAACGGGGGCGGCTGGAAGTTCCAGGACATCACCGAGCCGGCGGGCGTCGGCGATACCGGCTTCGGTCTGGGAGTCACCTCCGCCGATTATGACAATGACGGGGCCCCGGACCTGTTTGTGAGCAATTACGGGCTGAACGTCCTGTACCGCAACAACGGCGACGGGACATTTTCCGACGTAACCGCGGCGGCCGGAGTGGCGGGCGCGGCAACCGTGGGCGCCGGCGCATGCTTCCTGGATATGGACGCCGACGGCGACCTGGACTTGTACGTAGCGAACTACGTCCAGTTCACGTACGAGAACCATCGCGTCGTCTCCCTGGACGGATCCCCCCAGTACGTCGGGCCGCGCGAGTACGCGCCCGAGCCGGACCAACTGTACCGAAACAACGGCGACGGCACGTTCACCGACGTCAGCCGGGAATCCGGGGTGGGCAGGCATGCGGGCACCGGAATGGGCATCGTCGGCGCGGATTTCGATCAGGACGGCGACACGGATGTGTTCGTTCTGAATGACGTTGCCTCCAACTTCCTGTTCCGGAACGACGGAGCGGGGAGGTTCGACGAAGTCGGCCTCGAATGCGGCTTTGCCTGCAACGGCCGAGGTGACGAGTTGGGCAGCATGGGCATCGACTGCGGCGACTACGATAACGACGGCTGGCTCGATTTCTTCATGACCTCGTACCAGAACGAACTGCCGGTGCTGTATCGCAATCTGGGCAACGGCACCCTGGAGGACGTGACGATCCGAACCGCGGCCGGGGACGGCTGCTTTCCCTACGTGAACTGGGGACCGGGGCTGGTGGATCTGGACAACGATGGCGACCGGGACTTGTTCGTCGTTTGCGGGCATCTGCAGGACAACATCGAATTGGTGGACCAGACGACGGGCTACAAAGTCCACAATGTGCTCCTGATGAACGCCGGCAACGGCACATTTCAGAATGTGTCGGACGCAGCGGGAGACGGGCTCAGGCTGAAACGCAGTGGTCGTGGCGCGGGCTTTGACGACCTGGACAACGACGGCGATCTCGACGTGGCGATCCTGAATTCCCGAGATCCTCCGACCGTTCTGAGGAACGAATCCCAGACGCCGAATCACTGGCTGCAGGTCACCTTGCGCGGCTGCCGGGCCAATCGCGACGGCGTCGGTTCGCGGGTCCGCGTCGTGGCGGGCGACTTGACATTGGTAGACGAAGTCCACAGCGGACGCGGCTATCAGAGCCACTGGGGCTCGCGACTGCAGTTCGGACTGGGGGAACGCACCCGGGTCGACCTAATCGAAGTCCAATGGCTGGGCGGCGCCCGCCAGCGGTTGGAGAACTTGGCGGTCGATCGCTGGCTGACCATTGTCGAAAACCCCGCCGAGCCGCCAGGGAACAGCGGCGGAACCTGAACATGGCGGAAGTTGGTCAAGTCAGCCTTGACGGATTCGGACCATCCGTTAACATCCCGCCCTGCTCATTGGAACTGCCTCCGCCGGAGCGTGAGCCTCTCGCAGGCTTCTCCTCGGAATAGCTCCGCAGGCAGGGTCGAGATTCTCGTCGATCAAACAAAGTGGCCCGGGGAGTCCAACCTCCCGCGGGCCATTTTTGTTTCTGTCGCAGAACGCGGATTGGGTCACCACCGCTTCGAGATTCGTCGGCATTTGCCAGACTTCAGGGCCAACGGTGCTGGCTCCTTTGCCCAGTCCTCCCGCCCGGTGGCATCGCACGTCACGTCATGCGGTTTCCGACCGCCCGGTCATCGAGAAAAAAATCGCCGCCATTGTGCTTCGCGGCACGCGGTAGGCCAGGCGACCAACCCGTCCAACCGACAATGAGCGAGGCATATCCACTTTAACGCCAAGCGGCGACGGAGATCCGTGCAAGATCAGAACGTGCCCCAGCGAAAAGAGTCGTCGGGCTGGCATCCCCGTGCGCGCAAGTGGTGCACTGGACGGCGCGTGGGTGGGCGGGACCTGGGCGTCTCCTTCATCCGTGCTCGGGCTTTACCATCCGTGCTGCACTCTTTACTACCCGCGGAAGGAGTGAGGCGAACGTCGCGACGGCCGCGCAATGGTCAAGGCCGGACGGGCCACGAGGCGCGCTCGTCGCTGGCGTACGGGCCGATTTTGTCGAGGGGGATGCGCTGGAATCCCAATCGCAAGGCGGGCGAGTCGTCCTGCAGCTGGAAGTTCTGGTGCTCGGCGTCCACGAACTTGGGATCCTGGTCCAACAAGTTGTCCTGAAACGTGACCAACGGCTTCGCCTTGCCCTCGAAATCGCCCCAGCGTCCGCCAACGCAGACGTTGCGAGCGATGACATTGCCCTTCGGCGCCATCGGCTCATCGTCCAGGATGCGCACCAAGGGCGGATAGCGTGTGCTCCAGGGCGGGTCGGTGCAAGGCACTTCCTGAAGCCCTTTCTTCAAGCCGTCGAAGCCGCTGGCGGCCCAGCCCAGTCCGCGAGCATCCACGTGAGTCGCCGGCACGCAGTCCACGAAGATGTTGTTGGCGATGGTGCAATCCCGGCCACCGCCGATCATCGCCGCGCGACTTACCTTGTGGAACACGTTGCCCAACACCTCGGTGCCGCTGAACTGGTCGTCCAAATAGACGCCCACGCACCCGCGGCCTTCGAAACCTTGGATGTGGTGCAGGTAGTTGTGGCGAATGACCGTACCGCGCATCGTCCAGTTCCGCCCGGCGTAGATGGCGCCCGCATCGTTCGATTCCGTACACACGTCGTGGATCTCGTTGAACTCAATCAGGTGGTCGTTGCCGCCGAAGCCGATCGCCGTGTGTGGCGAATGCGCAATCAGATTGTGCGCGGCCCGCTGTCCGACGCCGGTCAGCATCAGGGCCGGGCGATACATGCGGTTCCAGCGGCTCCAGTCATGCAGGTAGTTGTTCTCCGCCACGTGGCCGGCAGGCTTCAACGTGCGGCGGTCGCCGCCGTCCAGATTGATGGCTCCGTCCCCAGTGGCGTACACGTCGCAACCCACGACGGTGTGCCGCTGACCGCCGGACACCTGAACCGCCCAACTGCCCAAGTTCCGCAGCGTACAGCCGACCAGCCGATTCTGCTCGCCGCCGCGGATGGTGATCGCCGTGCCCCGCGCGGCCTCGAACGTGAAACCGCGGAACGTGACGTAGGACGTGTCCGACAGGGTCAGCAGGGTGGGCAGCACCGAGACGACCGCCTGGCCTCTGGCGATCTCCGCGGGCGGCCAGAAGTAGAGCAGGCCGGACTGACGGTCCAGATACCATTCGCCCGGCGCGTCCAGCTCGGCCAGGATGTTGAAGCCGTAGAACCACTGGCCCTTGCGATAGCCGTAGCCGTGGTACGGCTTGGCCACCGTCAGCGTCCGCGTTGCCGGGTCCAACGCTGCAATTTTGTGTCGCTGTTCGGCCCAGTCCCAGAACCAGTAGCCCAAGACCCAGGCGTCCGGCTCGCCGACCCAGCGGTTCGGCCGATCGCCGTCGTAAACGAAAATGCCCTCCGCGCACCCCTTGGTCCCGCGGACGTCGACCGGCGTGGGCCCGCGAATGTCAACAATCTTGATGAAGCCTTCGTTCGGCCAGCGCGCCAGCGTCATTGGCCGATCCTGGAAGAACAGTTCCAGACCCGGCCCGCCCTGCTGGCCGAAACCGCCGCTCATCTGACCGAAGTCCGTGATCCCGAGCGCCCGCAGATCGGCTTGCACGACCCTGTCGCGCCCCTCGGGTGTGAGCCGCGCCAGAACGGCCGCATCCTGGACGGGCCTCCAGCCCGTCACCACGCGGCCGCCGACCAAGCGGACTGGCTGGCGATCCCGGGCGCGGTAGACCACCGGTGCATCGGGTGCGCCGGAATCCTGCGCCGTCAGGCCCAGCGGTTGCTTCAACTCGTATGCCCCGCCAGCGACTTCGACCGTTACGCCGCCGGGCGGCAACGATCCCGCTGTTTTCAGCTTGCGGATCTCGTCTCGCGCCCGCTCAATCGTGGCGAAGGGCCGATCCTGGGTTCCCGGATTCGTGTCGTCACCAGTGACGGCGACGTACAGTGTGTCGGCGGACGCCCCTTGGCAGGCGAAAACCAGGGTGACGACGGCCAGGACGGTAGCGAGTCTGGTCATGTTGGTTACTCCTTTGCTGACGCTGGTTGTAACATATCCGCTGTTCCCAACCACCAGACCACTAACCATGTCACAGAGAATACTCCGGTGTCGAATGCTCCGCAGCGCTGCGTCGGTCGGGGCGGGGCCGTACTGTCCGCGGCGGCCGCGGTGCGGCCAGCCTTGCCGCATGGTGCGGCCAGAACATCGTCGCGCAGTGAACTTGTCCAAGTCCGGCAGTGGCGGGGGTAGATCGGCCAGTCTGCCGTAGCCTGCCAAGCATATTCGGATCAGGGCGTTTCCCCCTTGTCAACTGACCCAGCGGCTTTCCTCGCCCGCCTTCACGCGATCAGGGCTACCCGGCTGGGCACACTCGGTCGGCAGCGACGCCAGCGCCTGCCGGATCGTGGCCAGCCGGGTAGCGGTCGCTCTCGCCTCCGTCGCGTCACTGGACGCTGCCCGGCAGTCGGCTCCGTAGCAACTCGGCTATCCTCTCAGCCGCTTTCTGACCGCCGCGCTGCTTGATCAGCCCTCCCTTGGCCATGTCGACGATCACCACGCGCGTGGTCTTGTCGCCAGACGGGACTGCCTCCACCGTCACGAGAGCCGGACTCAGACGCACATGCTGATCGGGCTGCCCATTCGGCTCAGCAGCCAACGCGGCCTGGTTGCCGTTGTGGAACCAAGCGGCCACGCCCTGTGACGCAGCAAGCAAATAGCCGAACGTCCCTTGTAAGTTGCCGCCGATGGCGACATGATAAGGAGGGAGCCGAGAATCGGGCTTCGGAACCCCGACTTCTTCGGCAGGCGGTGCAGATTTCGGAGGCACACGGTATGAAGGTCCGATTGAAGATCCTGCATGGGTCCCTGCAAGACTCGCACGGGCATCGCGCCGGCTTGGAAGTCGCCGTCCGCGGGCCGCAATTCGTCATGGGCAGCGGGGCGGACTGCTCGATGTGCTGCCGCAGCGATTCCGTGCTGCCCCACCACTGCGAAGTGCGATTGGACTCGCGGCAGGCGATCATCCGCCCCCTCTCGAACAAGGCGAGGACATTCGTCAACGGCCAGCGGGTGGAGCACGAACAGATCTTGCAGGCCGGGGATCACCTGCGGATCGGCCGGTTGGAGTTCGAGGTGCTGATCGAACAGGATGCGCCGGTGGCTGCGCCGGACACCGAGGTGGAACCGGCCAGCGATTCGGCAGGCGAGGAACTCAGCGATCTGCTGGCCCGGGCGGACGAGCGCGAGCGGATGATCCGGCAGGAACACCCCGAACTGCGCGTCCTTCACCTCGAGTCGGCCGCCAAGGAATTGGCAGACCGGGCCGCTCAACAGGCCGCCGCCGCGGAACCGCCGCCGGCACGAAAAAAGGGCAAAAAAAAGCCAGGCAAACTGCCGACCCCGCCGCCTAAGGACGAAATTACCGGCGACGACTCGACCGAGGCGGCCCAGGAAGCGCTCCGCAAGATGTTCTCCCGGCGGTGAGCCCTTTAAGTTCCCCGCCGCAGACCAAACCATTCGATCTGCCGGCGCGGACAGAACTGCAGGCCGTGCTGCTGGGCATAGTCGTCCAGCCACTGGCCGATCTGGCCCAATTCGTCGATCTCGATGCCCAGCGGCATCAGCATGACCCGCGTGCGGTCGATTTCCGGATAGTGCTCCAGGTACCGGAGGACTTCTTCGCAGTCGACACGGTCGCCGATCACGAACTTGAATTGATACCGGTGCTCCTGGATCAGCTGCCGGATGACCTCGGGCACATGCCGCGCATGCTCGTGCCGCGTTCGCCAGCGGGCCGCCAAGGCCTCGTCCGGCGTGGAATTCGACATCTTGGGGCTGATCGACATCAAATCGCACGAGAGCGGCAGATACAACGTCCCGGCCGTTTCGATCGTGATGTGGACGCCCGCCTCCCGCAGACCCACGCAAATCGGAATCAACTCGGCAAACAACATCGGTTCGCCGCCGGTCAAAACCGCGTGTCGGCAGCCATAGCCCACAACCCGCTCGATAATCTCTTCGACCGCCAAGTCCTCGCCTTCGGGAAACCACGAGGCAAACGGCGTATCGCAGAACCAGCAACGCAAATTGCAGCCCGAGGCGCGCACAAAAACGCTGTCGGTTCCCGTCAGAAACCCTTCGCCTTGTATCGACTTGTAAATCTCGCAGACGCGCATCGATCAGGTGTCCCCTTCCGCTTTGCCCGTATCATGCCAAAATGCAGACAGGTTACGGAAGGGGCCAATTGAAACCAAAGGAAAAACCATCATGTCGCTTCAGTTTCGCGACCAGCTCGAGACGTTCGAAAATCAGTTTCCCGGACGCGACTATACGATCGAAATCCGCTGCCCAGAGTTCACGTCGGTGTGCCCGAAGACCGGCCAGCCCGATTTTGGCGTGCTGACGTTCATTTATACCCCGGGCCGGAAGTGCATCGAGTTAAAGAGCTTAAAGTTATATTTACAGCAATTTCGGAACGAAGGTATTTTTTACGAAAACGCAACCAACCGGATCCTGGATGACTTTGTCGCGATGGTCGAACCGCGCCGCGTCATGGTGATGGCCGAATTCAGCGCCCGCGGCGGCATTACGACGACCGTGACAGCAAGCTACTGTGCCGAAGGACTGCACGAGGAAGGCCCCCCCGTCCGTCACGACACCTTCCGTTGATCGACGAACCGCGCGCCTTTGCCCTCAAACCGCGGAAGCGAGCCGACCGGCACACAGCGGACCTCGACCGTCAGGCCTAACCGCAGGCGGAATTCGGCCACCACGCGTTCGGGCTGGCCGCGGCGGTCCTCGATTTCGACGGTCAGGGCGTCCAATTCACCGGCCTTCCGCGCCGTCACCCGGTACTCGGCGATCTCCGGAAAGCCGCGCAGAATCTGCTCGATGGCGCTGGGAAAGACATTCACGCCGCGGATCACCAGCATATCATCCGTGCGGCCCAACACGCCGCCCTCCAGGAACACGAAGCGGTTGTCCCCCGGCTTCTGCCAGGTAGGGCGAACCACGTCGCCCGTGCGATAGCGAATCACGGGACTCCCGGCACGTCCCAGCGTGGTCAACACCAACTCGGCCAGCTGCCCGTCGCCGGCCGGCTGGCCGGTGTCCAACGCCGGAAACTCGGCGATGAATTCGCTCTCCACCACGTACAGGCCACGTCCTTCCCGATCGCCGTAGCCCCATGGGCCGATCTCCGTGGCACCGGCATGGTCCACCACCCGCGCGTCCCACGCCGTCTCGATGCGTTGCCGAATCGCCGGCACGGACCCGCCCGGTTCGCCTGCGACGATCAGGCATCGTACGGGCAGCGCCGCCAAGTCGAACCCCTGCTCGACGGCGATCTCCGCCATGTGCAGCGCATAGCTGGGCGTACAGAACACCGCCGTGACACCCAGCGTCCGCAGCAGGTCCAAGCGGGCCGGCGTGCGAAGACCACCGCCGGGAACGACCAGCGCGCCGCGAGCGATCGACGCATCGTGAGCCGTCCAGAAGCCGATGTAGGGCCCGTACGAAAAAGCCATGAACGTCCGGTCCGTCGCCGATAGATCCGCAACGTCCAACGGGAACTGCCAGACGTCCAGCCACCACTCCCAGTCGGCCGGCGTGTCCAAGATCGTCAGCGGACGCCCGTGACTGCCGGACGTGCGATGACAGCGAACGTAGGTCTCGACGGGATACGTCAAGTTGGTCGCCCAATCCGTGCCTCGCTGCTGCAATTCGGCCTTCGACGTGAACGGCAAGTCGGCCAATTGCTCCAGCGATGTCAGCGGGCGGCTCAGGCGGGCAAGTTTCGCGGCATAGAAGCCGTTGCCGGGCAGGATCGTACCCAGTAAGCGATTCAGACGCTCCAATTGAAGCCTCGCCAGACTGGTCGCGTCCAGGGCCTCCAAGCGTCGCCGTTCGTCGGGGGTGGTGAGGATCATGGTCCGCAGACAAAAATGTGGATGAACGGGTTTTGCCGCAACTCGGCGTTTGTCGGACGCAGCCCTCGGCTTGCCAAGCCGGAGCAGGCCCGTTAATCAAGCCCCTTGCCGTCGCAGACCATACCGTCCTGCGGCGGCCCCGGCGGGTTCGAGTTCTCCGCCTGGTGCCACGCGGGCAGGAACCCGCTTCTTCGGATGTGCGGTTCCAACTCGGTGCCCGGCATGAACCAGACCAGCAACGGCGTGGTGATGACCGTGGTCGCCAGGGCCATCAGGACCAACATGCAAAACACGCTGTCCGGGATCACGCCCAGATCCCGTCCCACGTTGATCACGATCAACTCCATCAAGGCGCGGGTGTTCATCATGGTGCCGATGCACAGGGCGTCGCGGCCGGAGAAACCGCTCAGTCGCGCCGCGACACCGCAGCCCACCAACTTGCCGAACACCGCACAGAACAGGACCGCCCCGAACAGCAGCCAGTGCGTCCCAGACGCCAACGTGCCGATATTGGTGCGCAGTCCCGTATAGGTGAAGAAAATGGGCAGGAAGAACACCGTCAAGAAATCCCGCAGGTGTCGGGCCATCACCTCCCGAAACTCGGTCTCGTCCGACAGCACCGTGCCCAGGAGGAAGGCGCCGAAGATGGCGAAGATCCCGATCACGCTGGTGGCCAGCGCGCACAGGAACAGCAGCACCAGAACCACCGCCAGGCTGTTGAGGCTCAGGTCGCCCCGGCCTCGCGCCAGCGCCCGCCGCACGAAGATCTTCAACCAGGGCCGGGCGACGAAGACCAGCAACACGAAGAATCCGACGGTCGCCAGCACCATCCCCAGACAGCGCCAGATCTGGAATTGGGCCTGGACGAGACTCGAGATCGTGGCCAGGATGATCCAACCGCAGGCGTCGTCCACCGCCGCCGCCGCAATCGTGACCACGCCGATCTGGGTCCGAGTGATGTGCAACTCCATCAT
>Ga0172371_10013585_pt1 | contig 10587 bp, 15 predicted proteins | sample Lak12m_FD_114543 | JGI IMG/M metagenome (GOLD analysis project Ga0172371, IMG submission 114543) | Freshwater microbial communities from Kabuno Bay, South-Kivu, Congo - kab_022012_12m | ecosystem: Environmental > Aquatic > Freshwater > Lake | place: Democratic Republic of the Congo: South-Kivu... | reverse complement strand
GGGAGCAAGAACAAAAAGCTCAAACCACTCTGTTTGGTTTCTCAGCTTAAGTTGTCCCACGTCGTGACGCCACGAGTTGAGCCCGCAGGCGAAACTCGTGGTAGTTCACGCGGGCGGTGGGAACCCCTAGCTTTAGCGTACGGGGTAGCCCGCATTTTATCTATCTTATTTTTTCTCGTTACTTTAACAAAATGTTTATATACCCCTAAAAAATACATTTAGTAAAAAGAGGTTACAATGGTACAGAAAAAAAATATTCCTGCTACGTCCGTTCAAAATGAAGAATCATTTTTTTCTTCTTTTCTGAGAAACATTAAAGACACTTTAGTTAGTAATTTAGTAGGAAACATCAAAGATAATATTAAAGAGAAAGTTCAGCGGATAGAACGGAAAGTATTCCGCAACATTGCTGCATTCCTGTTCTTCCTATTGGGAATGATATTTTTGTTCATTTCGGTAGTGTTCTTTTTAGATTACTATTTAAAATTAAATTTCGCGTGGGGATTTTTGATTTCTGGCGGAGGATTAATACTTATTTCTCTAATCTTCAAATGGTTAGCGAAAAGACAATAAAAGAGGTAACTTAAAATGGTTAAGAAAGTTGTAAAAAAGAAAGTTGGAAAATTCCAGAAAGCAGTGCAAGGACACTTAAAAAAAGTTAAAGCAAAGTTAAGAGATGCAGAGAAAAAAGTTCATGTAGCTATGAAAAAGAACCCCGAAAAAGCTGCTTTAATTGCTGCTGGTGTAGGAGTAGCTATCGGTGCTGCAGTAACAGCTGCTATTCTACGTCATAAGAAGAAATAAGTTCTTTATTTTTTGTTTTTTAATTTCTATCTTTTTTAAGTTTAAACTTGCCCTTTTCGCAAACCATTTAAACTAGATAATTATCTCTTGGTTATGGCAAAAAAACCGATTAAAAAGAGGATTAAACCCGTTTCAAAACGACTCACTGCCAAAAAGATTAAACCAATTAAGAAAGTAGCTCCTAAGCGGAAGCTAGCAGTGAAGAAAGTTGTAAAGAAGCTCACCAAAAAGATGGTTGCTAAACCGATTATTCCAAAAAAAACCCTGGTGGGAGTGGTTACTCATTTTTATGATCATATTAGCGTAGCAGTGATTGAGATGATGAATGAAGTAAAACAAGGTGATGAATTAGAATTTATGGGACATGAACATCAGTTTAAACAGAAAGTTATTTCCATGCAGATCAATCATAATCAAGTTCAGGTAGCTAAAAAGAAACAAGTGATTGGGATGAAAGTAATTCATCCGGTTAAGGCGAAGGATTTAGTGTATAAGTAAGACCTTAAGTATATCAAACAGTAAAGTATGTTTAATACTGTGTAGATATAAATTATATAAAAAAAGAGGTAAAGGTAAAATGTGGGATGGATTGTTTGGATTATTGTGTCTGGTTGTAGCCATTTTAGTAATTTACGACGTGTTTGCTAACCAGAAAAAGATGAAGACCGGAATGAAAGTATTGTGGACCGTATTAGCCGTATTATTTAGTGTAGTTACGGGAATCGTATACTTCTTCGTGGTATACAATAAAAAGAAGAAAAAGTAATCTTTTTTTGTTTTTTATTTATCGTAAATGTTCTTGCGGTGTCCTATCTTGATTATTAAGATAACTAATTTTTCCTCTTCAAAATCAAATATAACTCGGTAATCTCCAACTCGAAATCGATATCCGGGTATACTCACCAATTTCTTAATATCACATGATTCTGGTCGGATTCTTAATCTCTCCAAAGCAGTAATTATTCTCTTTTTTATGACATTATCAAGCTTCTCCAGCTCTTTAAATGCTGTTGGAGAATAAATAAGTTCGTACATTATAATCCCAACTTCTTTTTAATTTGTTCGTGAGTATAAAATCTTCCGGCTTTGATATCAGCTCTGGCTTGTTCTATTTCTTTTCTGGTTTCTTCGTTAACTTCTTGGGAGTCTTCTACTAAATTCCAAATTACTTCTTCATAACTCTCTTTATCATATTGCTTTCTCGACTTTAAAGTATTTACGAGTTGTTCACTTACTTGGATGGTGGTTGCCATAGCAAGTATATAACGGGTTATAGTTTATAAATTTTTCTATCTCTTTTGTAGGAAGTATTGTTCATTAGAAATATGAATGGGGCTGCGAGGACTTTCATGCAGCATTTTTTGCTTGCTTTTGAACCCCGGCCTGGCGGCTTTTCTGCAGCTGCACCCGAACCGCCAATCCTACCAAGCTAGACTACAGCCCCATAAAGAACTAAAATTTGCTTTATAGTTAAAAAGGTTATTGTTTTCTAACCACATAAAATATCTCATTACTAAATTCTAAGACTTCATAAGAATATCCTAATCTCTGACATAACCATTCCATCCACTTGCGTCTAGGAGCATTCATGGGTTTGCCACTCATAGTTAAAGTAGGAAAGCTAATCACTACCCACTTAGTTGGAACAGCTACTAAAACATCTTCCGTTTTCTTATGTCCCTTCCCTCGATCTAAGATATCTGTAATCTTAAACAGAAAAGCTAAATCTGCTGAAGGCAACTTCTTAACCTCTTCTACCTTAGAAACATCTAAAACTGATGCTTTCCCCAAAACCTTCTCTTGTTTGAAATAATCATTGATTAAAGCAATCTCCTTTTCATTGATATCATAAGCATAATACTGAGCTTTAAGTTTCATAAAACCATAAGAAAGAGGGTTAATTCCACACCCTAAATCTATGATGATTTTTGGTTTACCAGTGATCTTGAAGATTTGTTTGTACAATTGCGAATAGATCTCTAACCTTTCCCTAGTTGAAGAATGTGACGCTAAGATTTGAGTTAAATCATTAAAACCGTTTGATTCTATCTTTTCTTCTCGGAACAGGCCATAAGCTCTTCTTAACTTAGCTCTTACTTCTTTGATCATCATTTTATATTCAGAAGAACGTTTATTCTCTACGTTTAGTTTAGGATTCTGAGTTAGATATCTTTCCAGCTGCTCTAGAACAATCTTATCGCTAATTCCAGCTAATTCTTTTTTCTGTTTTATGTCTTTAACCAGATTTAGTTTATCCATAGTCAATATTACTTATTCATAGTAAAGCAGGAATCCCACCACCATAAACACGAAAGACCATAATACCAAAGATAAGAAATTAAACGCGAATCCTAACACCAGAAATACTCGATATCTCTGGGAATACCAAAACTGTCTGGTTAATCTTTCCCAATATTGGAGGAATATGTACCCAAAACCAGTGATAAGAATGATTAAAGCTAAAAGTTTGCTCCAATACTGTTGAATTACGGATACGGCGATCGCTAAAACTATCAACATTATGCTTATTATCCAGACAAGATTCCAGTTGAACTGAATATTTTTCTGTTGCAGATATTTCTGCAAGGAGACTAAACTGTAATAATGGAACCCTAAAAAAATCAGTACCGCTAAGTATAAGTTCCACCAATCTTTAGTTTTTAGAGCATATAAAGTTAGGAAAAAAGCGCCAAAGAACCCACATAAAGAAAGTACCACATAGTCAGACACTTTATGCATGTCTCGTTGTTCCGCTGAGCTGTATTTACGGCTTAAAATCAAGCCGATAATGCTCCAGGCTACGGGCAAGGAGAAGAATAAAATCAATGGATACTGAGTAAAGTCCAAAAAATAATTTATAATAAGAAGCAGAGCTGAAACCACCAAGGTGGTAATAAGTCCAAATTTAAATATGAAATCCCAATCTTTGGCTTTCACTTCTTTCTTATAATGATATCTTACCATCTTTAAGGACGAAATCGAATGAGTATAAAAAGCTTTTTAAAGCAGAGAATAATAGTTAGAATATGGGTAAAAACTGGGAAGGGTTCAAACAAACAACTAGGAAAGGATGGCATTTCTTCTGGGAAGAAGATTCGCTTTGGAGTTGGATAGCTAACATTCTAGTTGCTTTTATATTAATAAAGTTCGTAGTTTATCCATTACTGGGTCTTATTTTAGGTACGAATTTCCCTTTAGTGGCAGTAGTTAGCGAGAGTATGGAACATGGTTTACATGATGATATTCTTTGTGGTCAAGTATTTGAGGATTATCCTGAATCTTTTGACCAGTATTGGAGAGTGTGCGGTTCTTGGTACGAACAAAACGGGATAACTAAAGAACAGTTCAAACAGTTTCCTTTCCGAAACGGTTTTGATAAAGGAGATGTAATTATTTTGTGGCGAGCTAACCCTCAAAATATTCATCTGGGTGATGTGTTAGTGTTTCAAGGGTCTAAACCTCAGCCGATAATACATCGAGTAGTTAAAACTTGGGAAGAAGAGGGATTAAACTATTACCAAACTAAAGGAGATCATAACTCTGCTAGTATTAACGGTCCTTATGGAGAGACCAGAATAGTTTCTAATCGGATTTATGGGAAAGGTGTACTTAGAATACCTTACTTAGGATGGGTTAAGATTCTGGTAGTAGATGCTGCTGGGTTGGTTGGAATTCCTATTAATAGTTAGAATTTATACGTTCTAAATAGATAAATTATATAAAGCAGGAATGGAATTTCTCTTAAATTAAACTTAAAGAGGGTGGTGTAATCATGTTTTGTCCAAAATGCGGTTCGTTGTTACGGCCTAAAGATAAGGCCGGGAAGAAAATGCTTTACTGTACTTGTGGTTTCTCTAAGGCTTTAGAAGGAGAAAGCGGTGAAATCCATGAAAGAGCAGCAGAAACAGGAAAGAAGATTGAAGTAATGGAACAGGTGGAAGTATATCCAAAGATTAAGATAACTTGTGAAAAGTGCGGTAATACTGTAGCTTACTATTGGACTCAACAGACAAGAGGTGCAGACGAACCGGAAACAAGGTTCTTTAAATGCACCAAATGTAAACATACTTGGAGAGAATATTCTTAATGGTTTTTTCTCCTTCCGACCTGTTTAAAGAACTTAAGAATGATGAGTTGTTTAAAGAGTGGAAAGTTCATCACTCTAAAAGTTATCTTTCGCACTTTTTTTGTCCAATCAGTCCGGATTTTATTCTGTTAGGGCCATGGGATCTCGGTTTTTATGATCTCCAGGATGGTAAGATTACCGTTTTTACTCATCTTCAAACTGGGTTTGAGATAAAACCGGCTGATGACGTGTTCAAACGGGAAGAAGCTAAAGTAGAAGAATTACAGTTAAATAAAGTCAAAACAGCCTTTGAACAAGTGGATAAAATGTTTCAAGATAATAAGAGCGAACTATTCCCTAAAGAGATTTTCGGAAATGGCTTTATAATTCTGCAAAATTTTGAGAATAAATTGATGTGGAACGTTACTTTTATTACTAAAACTTTAAAGTTTGCTAATCTTAAAGTGAGTGCGATAGAAAATAAGATTATTGATCATACTTTGATCAATTTTGTGGAAAAACAGTTTAATCCTAAAGTTAAAGAAAAGAATTCTAAGTGATATTTTTGGATAATACGCAAAATAATATCTATCTTCTTAATAGTGTAATGATTCACTATCTATCAGAAATTAATGTCTGTTACTATAAATCGTAGGAAAGTATAATTTATATACCAGTAGATTTTCATTTTTCTTGATAGATGTTTAGGAAAGAGGGGTGGTAGGTGTGTCTAAAATATCTTATAAAGCGCAAAGTAGTTGCCAGAAGTTAGAATCTTTTTTTGGCAGGAAGAAAATTGAAGAGATAGAAGAACAATAAAGAAAATCAATGATTTTCTAATGTTGAAAGTAATTTCAACATAAGTTTTTCTTTTTTTTATCTTTTATACAAATTATCTACTTCAGCTTGAACTCTTTTAGCTACTTCATCAATGGGAAGAGTGCCGTCGATCTTTACCACATGCTGTTTCTTGCCAACTAATTCAATGGCGTGTTGATAATTCTCAGCTACTCTTCTTAAAGTTTCAAGAATTTCATATCTTTCAGGGCTACCGGTTCTAATAGCTACTCTTGCTAAAGCTTGGTCTGCAGGAACTTCTAAAAATAAAGTTAAGTCTGGTGTTGGAAGTCCTTTATGTAAGGCGATTAAATCCTTCATAGGCACACCTTGAGACTGGTAAGCTAGGGTAGAGATCATATGTCTATCACAAATTACTTGAACACCCTTATCTCGGTTTGGAGTAATTAGGTTATCTAAATGCCAGACTCGGTCTGCAACAAACAAATGAGCTAAATATCTCTCTGTATTTGTAAATTTGGTTTCTCCACGTAAGATGCAACGTATTTCTCTTCCTGCAAGAGTATACATAGTTGGTTCTCTAGTGATAAAAGGTGTATACTCTTTGCCCTTATCTACAAAATAAGAACCCAATAATCTGGATTGGGTGGTTGTTCCTGCTCCATCTAAACCTTCTAGTACGATAAATTTTCCGTCGACCATTTTACAAATCAACTCCACCATCTACTCCTGTAGCAAGATTTCTTCCTGCTAAGTATCCTTGTTCTCGAGCTCGGGCAATCTTATTTCCAGGGTCATCATAATTTACAAATCCTAAGAATAAAGCGGACCAAGGATCATGTCGTTTAACTTGATCGACCATTTCCATAACCATACTGCGGTAACCAAAATGGCCCGCCGGCTGAGTTCTTAATTCTGCTAGATGTTGTAATTCACGCAGATTCATTCCAAACGTAAAACGAATGCGGTGATTAAAGAGGGTAGCATACTGAGCTGCTTGTTCTAATCCTACTTCACGCATAACTTGATTTAAATTTCGTATCTCTGCTTCTACCTCCTCTACTGCTTTGCTCAAGCCTACTTCTTCCATTTCTGGGGGCATAACAAAGCCGAGGTCAGGTGTAAAAAGTTGTCTTTGCTGAGTTAACATCCTATGGCGCTCTAAATCTCGATATTCTCCAAAGCAACCCACCAAATCAAAAGTAAATGGATAACCTGCTTCTAATCCACGACCGGTACGATCTCGACGAGTCTCACGATTCCCAGCATAAGCTTGGAAAACCTCAAATTTTTTAGCCAAAGGCAAAGAAGAGATCACTTCTTGGGCTTGTTGTAAAGAGATATTGGTGTAAGGAAAGAGAGCCGAAGCCAACACTTGATCTATATAATACGCTGGGCTCACTAAAGTCACTCGATCAGAAGTAGGAGTAATTCCAGCAAAAATCTCTTTAGCTAGAGCGTACATATTTCGGTTTATTTCCGTTACTTTAAGATTTTTTCTTCCTTTCTTGATGAAAGAAGGAATTTCTCGAGCTAATTCTTGTTCTAATTCTTCTCCTCGGATTTGAGCTTCTCGTAACTCGCTGCTTTTTAGATGAGTAATTATATTAGTAAAGTAACGACCGTTTCCAAAGATACCTAACTGTGTTAAGGTTGAGGAAGGAAGAACGCATCTTCCCACATCCAAGGCTGCACATCGTATAGTAAAGGCATAAGCAGTACGGAAACTTTTTCTTTCCTCTTCATTAGCTAACTCCTTTTCTCTTACTGAAACATTCTGTCCATCGTGATTAACAAGTATTGTAAACTCACTTCTTGGAAAGACTTTCTCAAAATAAGAACTTAGCCTTCCGATACTGGTAGAATATACTTCAAAGGCATGATTGTTAACTCCTTCAAACTGTGTTAATAAACCGGATTCTTTAACTTCTTCCGGACGCAGGTATTTCCATCTTCCCTGTTCATCTTTCTGATCAAATTTAACATAACGGGTAGATTGTTCCAATGGCGAGCCACCGATTCTTCTATCTTCGAAAAATTTTGTTCCCAGCTGAGATACTCCTTCAATTCCTACATGAATTCCTTCCAGTTCACCAACTGAATCATCTCCGAAAGCATTTAAAACTCGGTCCATAAGTTCCGATCCCTTTTCTGCGGAAGGTTTTCCTTCTTCATCTAAGAATTCATTCACTAATGTTTCGCGTAATCCAGTTGAAGCTCGTGAATATCTTGCGAATAGTGCTCCGGTTAGTTCAGGAGGCAATTCTTTTACTACAAAAGTAGTTCCGTTTAGATTTGAGACATATGCTTCTAATTTTGCTCTTACTTCCATTGGTACTTGAGAAATATTTGCATATCTAACCATAATTCCACCCCTAAATAAATTTCAAACAGCTCCTGTTTTAAAACCTTTGTAACCTCTAATTGAGGACATTAGTGTTTTCCCTCAATTAGAGTTTGAAAGACATAACTATTCGATAATAGATTTATGTCTTTCATTATTCCAACATAGAGTTAGAAGGATACAATAAAAATAAAGCAAAAACAGATCGTTGATTAAATGTTTTGCAACACTTTAGCCAATCTTTCATTTCCTTTTTGAGATTCAGCCAATGCTTTAATAGCTTTATGGTAATCTCGCTCTGGTATTGCCTTTGTTCTTTGGAGTAGTTCGTCAGCAATAGTAGCAATTTGTGTCACCATAGCTAATCCCACCTGCATCTCTTCTATGGTGTCTGGATTAAGGTTATACTTCCCTAACTTATCTCTTAGATGATGAAGGTCATCACACCCGATAATACTTTTCCTACCGGAAGAGTTCTTACCAATATCCTCCAAATCAACTCTTAACTGATATGCCTGTTGGAACTCGGGAGTACTTTCTATCTCTAAAAGTGCACTGTGAGCATTTTCTAACATCCAGCGATAATTTTCTACATTAGTGATTCTTAGATTAAGAGTATCTTTTTCAAAGTAGCGATATGCTTTTGGTCCAACATTTCCGAAAAGTACTGGTTCTTCTAAACCGGTTAATAACTTCCTTAAATCACTTAGAACTTTAACGTAATTTCCTCCACGATGATTTCCTAAGAAATTACCTCCTAAAGCGAAGTCGCTTTTCTTCATACCTTCTTGTATTCCAGCTAAACCTAAAGCTACTCTTAATTCAATCCCTATCTCTGTAAGATAAGGATCGGTTGCTCCTTCCAGTGCTTCTATAATCACTCCTTCGCGATTCTCTAAGTATACTACTTGTACTTCTGTTTGCAGATAGTCATAGTTTGGACCAGTACCCTCAAAAGTATCTTTTGGGACCTTCACTTCTCCAGTTTTTACATTTCTAACTAAACCATAAGTCAAAGAAGTAGTTCTCCACTCTGCTGGTTTGGTAGCTTGATCTTGAGACGGAGGGAATAAGTTGGTGTGTGGATGAAAACCCCAGTTTCCTTCTATCTGTTCTAATGAAGATAAGAACTCCACCAATCGATCATACTTCTTAATGTAAGGTTCAATCTGCTTTCCACATTTGTCTGGTTGAAATATCTTTACGATATCTCCTAAAGAGTAAATTTGAACATTATGTGTAGATAAATCAACATTAAGACAAGGGGGGTTATAATCCATTTTAATCACCACAAGGCAGTTTAAATCTCTTTTTTATAAGCATTTATCTGTTTAATCATAACTATTCCTTTATAACTATCTATTTAAACCAGAATGAAAACCTTTTCAGTATGATTATTGGTATTACTGGCAGTTACGGAGCAGGAAAAGATGCAGTTGCAGAAATTCTGCAGAAGATGAATTTCTATCATGTTTCACTTTCAGATTTGATTAGAGAGGAAGCCCGAAAAAGAAAGATTGAATTAGTAAGAGATAAACTAATTGATCTGGGAAATGAATTACGTGTCAGGTATGGAGCTGAGATTCTGGCTAAAAGAGCTTTAGAGAAGGTCAAAGACGGCGAGAATTATGTTTTTACTTCAGTACGTAATCCCGCCGAGGTAGAATTGTTACAGAAAAGAGAAGATTTCTTATTAGTTAAGATAATTGCTCCAGAGAAAATCTGTTTAAACCGCTTGGTATCGAGAAATCGTGAGAATGATCCAAAAACCTTGCAAGAATTAAGAAAGATCTATGCTCGAGAGAATACCTCTAATCCTGCTTCTCAACAATTGCTAAAAGTGGCTAGTATGGCTAAAATAACCCTTAACAATGATTCTGATCTAGAGACGCTTAAGAACAAAGTGCAAAGGTTAGTAAAAGATCATCTGTTTGAGTTGCAACCTAAACGACCAGATTGGGATCATTATTTTATGGACATTGCTGAAGCGATAAAGATGCGAGCCACTTGCATGGGACCGAAGAAAGGAGCGATGATTGTCAAGAATAAGCAGATCGTTTCTACCGGTTATAATGGAACTGCACGTGGAATTGAACATTGTACAAATGGTGGATGCCAAAGATGTACTGCTCGTCACCTAGGAAAGATAAAGTCCGGAGATTATTCTCTAACCTGTACTTGTTGTCATGCAGAAGAAAATGCTATCGTACAAGCTGCTCATCATGGTATTTCTACTAACGGAGCTATCATGTACACTACTTTTACTCCTTGCAGTACTTGTGCTAGGATGATCATTAATGCTGGAATTGTGGAAGTAGTAGCTAAAATTATTTATCCTGATGATGTAGGTACTTCAATGTTGAAAGAAGCCGGAGTTAAGTTAAGAGTTCTGAAATAACTATTCTAAGTGTGGAAGCACGTCTTTTGCAAAGCTATTTGCAAATCCCATAGCTCCTTTCTTCACATATTCTAACTTTAAAGGTTCATAATCTAAATCTAGAACTATAATTCCTGCATTTGGGTATTTATGGTGAATAGCTTCTACTGCAGGTAATCCTCTCGAAAAACATAATCT
>Ga0172371_10013582_pt1 | contig 10591 bp, 7 predicted proteins | sample Lak12m_FD_114543 | JGI IMG/M metagenome (GOLD analysis project Ga0172371, IMG submission 114543) | Freshwater microbial communities from Kabuno Bay, South-Kivu, Congo - kab_022012_12m | ecosystem: Environmental > Aquatic > Freshwater > Lake | place: Democratic Republic of the Congo: South-Kivu... | reverse complement strand
CAGCGGCTTCTCGCAATAGACATCTTTGCCGGCCTGCATGGCCGCGATGGCAAGCAGCGCGTGCCAGTGATCGGGGACGACGATCGCCACAGCGTCGATGTCCGACCGCGCGAGCAATTCGCGGAAGTCCTTGTAGGCGTCGCAGCCTTTGCCCCGGCTGACGGAAACCTGCGGCGGGGCGGGCGCGACAGCCCAGGGCTTGGCCGTCCCTGGACCCAGAATCCGATCGTAGACGGTCGCTTGCGGGTCCCCGCCGGAAGCCTTCTCGGCGTAGTACTCGTCGATCCACCGCTGGGCGGTTTCGCGACCGAGGACGCGTTCGGGGTAGTAGTAGCCTTTGCCGGCCCGGTTCACGTCGCAAACGGCCACGATCTGGACGTCGTCATGCACGAGGAAAGAGGGGACGATTCGCTGGGCCTGGTGCCCACAACCGATCTGCCCGACCGTAATCCGGTTGCTGGGGGCCGTGCCACCGAAGACCGAAGCGGGTATGATCTGCGGCAGGGCCACCGCGGAGGCGAACGCCGCGGCGCTTTGAACGAAGCTCCGCCGAGTGCATTGGGTTGATGGACGGTGACGTTGGTTCATCCGTTGCCGTAGGTGTACCAGGCGGATCATGGCTTCCTCTCCCTTGGCGTGAGGCCGACTTCACGTGGAGCCGCGGCGTCACGGACGAATTTCTGGATCCGTTTGCCGTTGATGTCGCCGGCATAGAGGTTTCCCTGCGAGTCGACTGCGACCGCGTGCAGCCAGTTGCACTGGCCGGGCTGCTCTTGGCCGTCCTGACCGACCCGCACCGTCCAGAGCTGCCGGGCCTTGCCATCGGTAGAGAAACGCAGGAAGATCGCGTCCTTAGGAGGCGGATAGCGGCCGTCTCGATACCACGTCTGAGGCGAGGAGCCGCAGACCCAGATCTCGTCGCGGGGCGTGATCGACAAGCCCCATGGCATGATCAGGTGCGACCACTCGTCGAGGAACCTCCCCTGCTGGTCGAACAACTGGATGCGGCCCGCATTGCGGTCGGCCACGTACAGGATGCCACGCGCATCCAGAACGATCTGGTGCGGCAAGCAAAACTGGCCTGGCCCGGCGCCGTACTCACCCCAGGCTTTGACGAACTTGCCCTGCGCGTCGAAATGGACCACGCGGCGATTGCCGTAGCCGTCGCTCACGAAGACATCGCCGGTCGGCGTGATGGCCATATCGGTCGGCCCGTTGAAGTGGGCCTCATCCTCGCCCGGCTGGCCCGGCGTGCCGAGCGTCCGCAGCAGTTCGCCCTCCGGCGTGAACTTCTGGACCACGTGAGCCATGAAATCCGTGATCCACACGTTTCCCTGCTTGTCGAACCGCAGGCTATGCGGGCCTTTGAACTGCCCTTGTCCCCAGCTCTTCACCAATTCGCCTTGGGTCGTGTACACCTGCACGGGGACCCGGCCGCGTTCCAAACACCAGATCCGATCTTCACGGTCGACGGCAATCCCCGGCACGGCGGCGTGGGGTCCGAATTCGGCGGGGCGTTTCGGCCAGGCGGGATCGACGGTGTACTCGATCACCGTTGGCCGGGGTGGGTAATTCGGCTGGGCCGCCGGCGCGTGGATCGCGGCGGCAGCGATGACAGCCGCGATACCGATTGTCGTGACATGGGCTTTGGCTTGTCGTGTTCTCACAGTCGTCTCCGATGGTTGATGGTTATGTTTCACTTCCGCCAGTTCGCTTCACAGGGTCTAGGGCTCGCGCATCGCTTCTGCGGTCTGACTGCCATTTTCGCTTACCCGGAAACCGGTTGCCATAGGTGTACCAGGCAGGAGGACCGAAATTGGCCGGTACAGCCGGACTGGTGTCGAGGACCGACTGGTTGTAGTAGCCGCAAGTCAAGATGTGCTCGAAGATGTGCCGTCCCCACGCTATGCTCGCCACCCGCTGCAGTAGCTGATCGCGACAGCCGAGGATCGCGTTCCGGTGCCTGCGAACCAGGCAGGCTACCGCCTTGCAGGGATGCGTCTGGGCGTGGACCGCAGTCTCCCAGCTTCGGTCGCCCCGATTGAGCTAATAGCGGGCCGAATGGGTTGACCTCAGCAGGATCGGCTGCGAGAACAACATGTCCACAATCGATAGATGGAGGCAGAGTCTTCTATCGTCCCGGGACTATCGGCGTGAGCGATATTTCCAACCGCTGGAGGGTGATGGGGTTCGGGTCCTTGCTGACAACCTTGATCTGATGGGTCCGCGTTCCTACCAGCGATTCTGCCGGAATGCTGAACACCGCCAAACGAGGTCCTTCCTTCGTGGCGCTATGGTGGCGAAGCTCACTGAGCTTGCCGTCTACGAGCACCAGCGGCATGGGCGCGGCAAGGCCGCGGGTCGGGACAAGCTCGACCAGCACCTCGCCTATCCAGTGGCGGTCCGGGATTGGCCCGAACCGCATGGAGAACGCGACTTCTTTGCCTGTCGCGGGCAAGGGCGGCTGGTATTGCTCGCCCGGCGCTGTGATGTCTCGATAGGTAATCCCGATGCGCCGCGGTAGCTTCAGCAGCGAGTCGAGAGAACCCATGGCCTTCAAAGTGCTCCGATACACATCCGGCGGCCAACTCGAATCCTGGAAATAATTGAACAGGTACACGGCCTCCGCGCCCCGGGAGAGAACTGAGACGGCGGCTCCAGTCGCCAACTCGGGCGAGACCACAGATGCCGCTCCGCCAGGACATGGCCGATAAAGGACTTCCAGCCCGCCGGCCAGGATCGCCTTCGATCCTTTCAGAACCTTCCGCCAGCGTTCCAGCGGCATATCGAATTCGAGAGTAGCCCAGCGCGGCGTGGCGACCACGAGATCGATCAACCCTTCCTTGGCCCAAGTCGCGGCATCCAGTCCCATGGCGAGCGCCGTTTCCGGGCGCGAGGGGACGCGCACGCCCAGCAAAATGGGATGCCCGCGCTTCGCGGCCACATCGGCAATCAGCTTATGGATCTCGCGGATCCACGCGGTGAGGATGGGGGTCCCCTCGGCCTCTTTGCCGGCGCTGAAGACGTAGGGCTCGCGCATAAAGTCCAGCTCAAGACCGTCGATGTCGTAGCGGTCCAAGCTTTCGACGATCAATGCCTCGTAGAAATCCCGAACCTGCGGTACTGCATAATCCAGGCAGGTCGCAAAATAGCCCGTCGCGTTCTTCCGCGCCCACTGCGGATTCTTCTTCCAGAAGCTCCCATGGAACGGGTGCGTCGGGATGTCGTTTTCGTGACAGTCGTTCATCCGCAGCGTGATCCAAGGCGAGATCCCCCGGTGCCGACAGCGCTGCACTACGCGAGCCGGATAGTCCACGCCCTGCTGATGCACGGCCAGCATGTTGCCAATCCCCTTGCGGAATGCCGGCACGTCGTTGCGCCGCATGGGAGCGAGAAAGGGCTGATCGTCCGGCCCCGCCGGATCGTAACCGTCCCAGAACGATTCCCACACGCGGCTCTCATAATTCGTGCGCCGAGCGTTCGTATTGCAGAGGAACACTGTGACGCCGGCATCGGCCATCACGTCGATATACCGGTCGATTAGCTCGCCAGCCTTCCCTTGAGGAATCGACCGGCACCAGAAGAAATTGGTGCAGTCCTCGTTGTGGTACAGCCGCTTGAGAGACTCCGCCGCCACGGTCGTCGCATTCAGGGTGAACATGCCCAAAATAAGACACAGGGCTATTCTGATTCCGTGTCGACCGAACCGTTTTACTCGTCGAACCATGCTCGATACCTCCTCATATTCAAGGATTCTGAGTACGCCACCGGCAGCATGTTTGTTCGGCAAGGACTACTTTGGCAGAACATGAAGCAGTCGAGTTTCGCCGAGCGGTACTGCCAATTCTAACCGCAACACGCCTTCATTAGTCCCGAAGGCGACCGGGCGGCCGTCGGCCAGATCGATCAGGTGGCCCGCCTCGAAGCCGAGATCGGCAAGGTCAATGGCCGTGTCTGGTCCCAGCGCTTCGTGGTTGATGACGAAAAGGAATGCTTCCTTCTTGCTGGCTCGAATCGACGCCTCGATGTCGGGATTCGAGGAGCGGACATGCGCCCGGACCCCGGCGGTTTCGGCCATGGCATGCAAGACCGCCGCAAGCTGCGCTCGCACAGCGGGCTTGTCGTCCTGCCAGGTCTTGAAGTAAGTGTCCTGAAGGCACCCTCCAAGCAGGTACACGCATCCCTTCCCTATCTTCCGGCGCACGATGCCCGGCTGCCCGCTTGCCGTCTTCAGGAGAATTTCGCCCGCCGTGACGGCGGCGGGGCGAGGGCTCACCAGCATGAGGTCGAGCGGCTGGCCCAAGACCGTTCCCCGGATAGTATCGGTGGAAAATACGGACTCGTCCGGAGGATTGGGTGGCCGGTTGGCCCAGGAGGCGGCTGCGCCCACGCGAGGGACCCAGTGGCCCGCGCGGCGGATGCGATCCGTCTTACCGTTCTTTACGCCGAAAAGCTCTTCCATCACGGCCATGGGCCGGCGGTACTCGTCGCGCTGTGGCACACAATCGGCAATCACGATTCCCCCACCGGCGACGAACGAGGCGATCCGTCGCGCAACCAACTCGGGCAACAGGCTGACATCGAATAGCACCAGGATCTGGTATCCGTCGAGGCGGTCATCCTTGATTTGTTCTTCATGCAGGATGTCGAGCTCGCCAAAGGCTCGCAAGAACAGCTCGTAAGAGAGCCCCACGTTGAAATACTCTTCCTGGACCTGGATCAACTGCGTACGAGGGAAGAGCATGCACGCCTTGGCCTGGACCTTGGGCGCGTCGAGCAGCCTTGCGCCTGCCCGCTGGATCAAGCGAAGCCCTTGGCCGAACGATTCCCAATGCCGAGCATCGGACGGGATCCCGTAGCCCGTAAGAAGGAAGTTAGCGCCTTGCGCGACCGCCGTGGTGCTCATCTCGCGTTCCGACCAGTGTTTCGCCTGGAGCTCCGGGCCCATGAAGTCCTTGAACCAAGCTGTGTTGTAGGTTCCCACCCAGAACCCAAGCTCCTTGCCATACGCACGGGTCAGATTCCTCATCTGTGCGAAACAGTAGTGCGTCTGGCTGATCCGCGGCTTCGGCAGACGCGAAGGCTCGCCGAAACGAAAGTCGAACATCATGTAGGGATAGATGTCGAACACGAACATGTCGGCGAAGTCGCCGCCCCAGTGAAATACGTCGTCGATCATAAGCTCCGAGTGCGAGCTATACCCCGCGCCGAATGTGTTGTGGCTGTCGTGCGTGAGCACGGTCTTAAACGTTGGGTCCAGTCCTCTGAGGATCTTATGCACCTGTCGCCATCCGTCCGGAAAGTAGTCGGATCGGAAGTTGATCACGTCGAGCCAACGTTTCGGGTCGTTGCGGATCGAATCCACATCGCTCGGCATGTCATACCCATACCGCTTCTTGAATTCGGCCTTGACTTCGGCGTTGTAGCCGAAGGATTTCGGCCCCCAATGAAACGGCTCATCCTGGTAGGGAAACACGTTATAGAGACGTGGAATGCCTTGAAGCGCGGCCAAGGCCTTCTCGGCTTCCCGGCGAACTGCCCGGGCGTACTCCGGCGAGTAGACACAGGTGGCCGGAGGAGCTTCACGCCCAAATCCTTCGAGTGGCCCAAGGTGATACGTGACGATCATCCCTCGCGATTGTGCGTACTCAAGCAACACGGCCTCTTCGGCTTTCGGGCGACGCGTGGGCATTTCCATGCCGGTAAACCCGTCGGCAAGCATATTGTCCACGGTATCGCGTAGCTCTTGGGGGGCGATTGGTCCGCCTTGTCCTTTCCAGCCCTTGCCCGCGGGAACCGGTGAGAACTGTGTCGTAACGGGAAAGAAATCAAGCCTTCTGGCCGGTGATAATTCTCGGCCGGAAGACGCTTTCTGCTGCGGCTGTCCCGCGGCAGTTTGCGCCGCACAAAAGGCCAAGGCGAAGAAAAACGTCCATAGATTACGTTTCATGGCGGTCTTCCTTTCCGTCTGTCATCCTTCTGGCGAGTCCCCCAAAGAGAAGCTGGCGAGCCAAACTTCAGCGTATCGGATGGCGGGGCAAGCCTGACGCGCCGAAAATAGACGTGAAAGAATGACGCCGCCTTTCCGCGGCTGAAAGGGCGCGGCCCCATTGAAGCTTGACGGCAGCTCTTGCCGATTACTCCGCTGCGATCAGCACAACGCGATCGACGAAGATTGCGTCCAGCTCCGGATCGTGTCCGTGGGCGAACCAGAAGTACGGGCCGGCGACGAAGTCAACAACGCCCAGATCGATCCAGCGGAAGTTCTTGTCGAACGAGCCGTTTTCGGCCGTAAAGTCCTTTGCGGAGAGGGCCATGGTCTTGAGCGACTTCTTGCCCCGCGGGTCGTAGACGCCCCACGAGCCGAGCGTGTCCTTCTTGGCGGTTCCTTCGCATCGCAGCGAGGCCAGGACGCGGTACTTGCCGCGCACCGGCGGCGTGTAATTCGTGTTCCAATCGACCTTCGTTCCCATACGCACGCTCTTGCCGTTCCAGCCCCGGGGATCGTTGACGATCGTGGCCGCGTTCTGGTAGTTGTTGAAGGAGAGGGCGTCGAAAACGACCCAACGGTCTTCCGGAATGCCCTTGCACATCTCCGGCGGATTCTTCTGCGCGACGAACCCGGCCTTCAGGCCTTCCAGGTAGAGTCCGAAATTCTGCTCCTGTGAAATCACCGCGGCCTGCGTCTTGAATCGTTTGCAGAGCTGCACGAATTCTTCCGCGGCCCGGAGAGGATCCTTAGGGCCAAGAAACGGCATCTTCTTCTCGCGCGATTCGCAACGAAGCGGATAGTAGCGACTCAGCCAGACGTGGTCGATGCCCATCTTCGACTTCCGCAGCCGGCGCTGCTCGGCCGAATCGGGGCCGTAGAGTTTCGTCGCCGTTTCCACCGCCTGGTTCATGACCTCCGTGACCCGGTTGAGAGTCGCCAGGTCAATCCACTTCGCCGAGTTCATGCCGAAACAGCCCAGATAGATCTTCTCTTTCTCCGCGCGCGCGATCAGAATATCCCAGTATTGATGGATCAACGGGGCAACCGCTTCGCCGTAATAGCCGCGCAAGAACTCATCGATCAGCTTCTTGTCGTCGAGGGACGGCTCCCACATCACGCGCAGCAGCAACCAGTTCTTCACTTCGCAGAAGTCGTCGCCTTCTCCCTCTTCGAACAAGCCGATTGCCCCATGCTTGACGAAGTAGCGAACGTTGGGGGCCAGGACGCGAAGGTTCGGATGCGGTCCCAGGTAGTCGTTGTAGTTGGTGGTATAGTCCCAAATGAACAGGTGCTTCGCCAACCAGCTCCAGCCTTCCATGTCCGCGGCGAACTTCCGGTTCTGCTCGCCGTCCAGCGGCTGGATGTAGGAGCATTCAATCGTGCAAAGGCGAATCAAGACGTTGTCGCGCGGCTTGATTGTCTTGGGCGGCTTGCGCGTGTACTGATACGCGAGCGATTCGACCAAAACGTCGGGAAACTCCTTGGCAACCGCCTCGGCGACCTTGTTGAGCATCACCAGGAGCGTTCCCGCGTGGCTTTCCTCCGCGTCGTCGATCGCCTTGCATTTCGCGCAGGTGCAGGACCCGTACCAGTCGTTTTGGGAAACGTCGATGATCCGCGCGTCGGGATTGCTCCGCAGCGTTGCCAAGACGTTCTTGATCAGCTCTCGGATCATTTCTTCGTTCGTCAGGCAAAGCTGCGCATTTTCTTGGGTACGTTTGCCGTTGATTTCCGAGTACCAGTCGGGATGGGCGGCGAAATACGTCTCCGGGGGCAGGTACTTGTAGAAGGAATGGACGAAATTGATGATCCGCACCGCGCCGCCATACTCCGCGGTCAGGTTCCCATTGCCCTTCATGCGGGCGGAAAAGGCGGTCGGTTGAGCGTCGCGATGGTACATCTCGCGCGAAATCATCTGCGGCGCGTAGGAAACATTGAGGCCGTCGGCGATGGTCAGCGTCGGCTTCTTGGGGATGAGGGTATCCTGAGGCGTCCACCAGCGAACGCCGACGACGTCCTGCAGGAACGAATAGACCGCGTACAAGCACCCTCGCTTCGGATGCCCGGCGAGAACCAGATTCCCGCCGTCCATCTTGATGAGAATCTCATCAAACTTGTAGTCCTTCTTCGGGGCCTTCGCCGTGTTGCCGATGAACACCCGATGCCCGCCCGCCGAAAGGGCTTCCTTTTCTCCAATGGTCGGGAACACCGCGCCCGTAACCAGCTTCAGATGTTCCGACAGCTCGCGCGCGGCCGTCTTCTCGACTGGCGTCGGCTCGTTGGGCAGGACGATCTTCCACGCGGTCGCGCCATCTTTCGTCATTTCCACGGAATACGAATATGTCGGCAGGGACAACAAGCAGAGCAATGAAAGTAAGTTTCTTCTCATGGCGGCTTTTGTGGCTACGGGTTCAGCATTGAGGATAACGATTCACGCTACGATGATCGCGACATCCGTGCTGCTTCGGCGAAGGAACTTCGCAGAGCGGACGGCCGCCTCCACTGCGGACTGACCGTTTGAGAAAGATCCCTCGGCGCGAAGTAAGCCTTCACGATCGTTCTCATTGTATCACTGTGCCGGCTCCGTGTCAGCGACACGTCGGGCATTCTCGTCGCTGCCTTCAATGCGTCCTGTCTGGAACGGCATACGCCCACGAAGGCGATTGCGAAGGCCCTCGGCATGGATCTCGGAAGGCGGAAGGCCTTGGTTACCGAATCCGGGCTCGCCCAGGGGCCACATGGCGTCGCGATAGTCGATATGCATCCAATCTCGGCTGGGCGCCGAAGTCGTGTAGCGCCAGCCGCCCACGGAGACATTCCTCGGCTGGGCTGTCGCAATTGCCTGCGAAGTGCGGCAGGGCGCGCTGCAAAGCACAACCAGAAGGCCGCCGACGCAGAACCGCCATGGTCCACGCCAACGGCCGGATCTTCGATACACGTTCATTGGGCTCTCCTGCAAGCTTGCATTTGCTCTAGCGGGCGCGTTTTTTGGGTACTGTCGCGTTCGGACCGAGGGCGTCAATTGACCCGGTCTAAACAGGCTTGCGCAATCTGGGGTCTGGATCGCGAACCGTGGAGTGGTTGCGATGGTCGTTCGTACCGAGTACGATTCCCGTGTAGTCTAAGTCCTTGGTGGTCGTGGTTCAAGAAGAACAACCGATGATAGCAATGAATCTCCGCAGACTTGGCGTCTGTCTGGCCGGGTTCCTCGTCGCGGGTGCGGCAGTCGCCGCCGAGCCGGTCTTCCAAGCCGGCTTTGCCGAACGAGACATCACTCCCGAGATCGGTTCTGGTTCCCGATGAACCATGCCGTCCATTTCACCGTTTGACGCACCATGAAGCCCCGTTTCAAAGGAGCCCTTATGAAAGCCGCAGAGTCCAAAGCCAAGCTGACACCAACCCATCCTCGAAATGCCTTCTTGGGAAGTCCTGTGCCGAGTCTGCTCCCGATTGGCGTTTTTGTCCTGGCAGCGCTGATGTGGCCTTGCGAGCCTGCACTGGGCGCTGAACCGGCCAAAGGCGACGCCAAACGGGTTGACCTGGGCGGTGGGGTCACTCTGGAAGTCATATACTGCCCGCCGGGCGAGTTTACCATGGGCAGCACGGCGGAAGAGAAGGCTTGGGCCGTTGGCCCGGAAGGGGGCTGGATGCCCGGGACAGGCCGTGAAAAGCCTGAGGGCGATCCGCGACCCGCTCGGATTAAACACGGTTTCTGGATGGGCCGGACGGAAGTCAGCGTCGGGCAGTTCCGGCGTTTCGTCGAAGAGAGCGGCTACGTCACCGACGCCGAAAAGCCCGGCGGATGGACCCAGTGCTTCGACCCACAGTGGGACGGATATCACCTGACGACCAAGGTAGTGAATCCCTGGAAGTCGATGCCGGGCAAGAGCTGGCGCGACCCCAACTGGGCATTCCCGAACCTGGATGTCTATCCCGTGGTGTGTGTGAGTTGGAATGACGATCGGGCATTCTGCAAGTGGCTGACGGAGCGGGAGCGAAAGGCCGGCCGGCTGCCCGAGGGCCTGGAGTACCGATTGCCCACGGAAGCTGAGTGGGAGTACGCCTGCCGTGGTGGCCGGCCGCGAGCGATTTTCTGGTGGGGCGATGAACTGGAGGAGGGCGAAGGGAGACTGAACATCTCGGCCATCGATTTCCTACCCGGCCGGAAGAAGACCTGGCCATTGGGAAAGGCGCCGTGGAGCGACGGGTTTGCGTTCGTCTCGCCGGTGGACCATTACGGCGAAAAAGGACGCAATGGTTTCGGCCTGGCCGACATGTGTGGCGGCGTCTGGGAGTTCGTGTTGGACCACTTCGACCCGCAAGGAGCGCATGAAGAAGCATATTTCGTGGAGAAAGACCTGCGGCCGGTGTGCCGGGGTGGCAATTACTTCGACGTACCGGGAAACGCCCGTTGTGCCGTCCGTCTCGGTATCCAAAGTACCACTTATTCCGACTCCCGGGATGGATTTCGCATCTGCCTGGGACGCCCTGTGGCTGGGGAACCACCGAAGTAGTTTCTGTTGCGGAAGCGATTTCGGGGCGGTTGAGGGCCGGACGGGGTTGAACAAGAAGGACGCATCCTTATCCTTTGGGTAGGTT
>Ga0172371_10013581_pt1 | contig 10592 bp, 14 predicted proteins | sample Lak12m_FD_114543 | JGI IMG/M metagenome (GOLD analysis project Ga0172371, IMG submission 114543) | Freshwater microbial communities from Kabuno Bay, South-Kivu, Congo - kab_022012_12m | ecosystem: Environmental > Aquatic > Freshwater > Lake | place: Democratic Republic of the Congo: South-Kivu... | reverse complement strand
TCAAGCTCCTTGAGATTTTTTGCGTGATCAAGAATTGTCCTTTCCAGATCCACCCCGCTTTTGCCGGAAAAAAGCTGCTGCTGGTTTTTTTTGATGCGGCTCAAGTTCAGATGCAAAAAGATATTCCAGATCAAAACCGCCAGCGCTACTACAATCGCTCCGATTACGCTCAATCCCAAATTGTCCTGGACGAATGAATTCAGCATAAAAAAACCTTTAATAAACTTAGCACTGAATTTCTCGAATGTAAACCCCGCACCAAAAATATTATGTGTTCAACATTTTGGTGCGGGGTAAAGAAAAACTCCCGATTAATGGGAGTTTACGCAACTGCAAAACAGATGCTGCTCGCTCTCACAATTTTCCTTCCCACTCCTTGAAAAACCTATCCAGAAATTCTTCCATAAACCTATGTCTCTCTTCTGCCATTGCTTTCCCTGTCTTAGTGTTCATCAAATCCTTCAAAAGCAGCAGTTTTTCATAAAAATGATTGACTGTCGAACTTTGACTCGCCTTGTATTGCTCGAAAGATGTATGCGCTTGAGGCTTAATTTCTGGATTATACATTTCTCTGCCTTTCGCTCCGCCAAAAGCGAATGTTCTTCCGATTCCGATTGCGCCGATTGCATCTAATCTATCCGCATCCTGGACAATCATCCCTTCTTTGGTTTTCATTATTGAATCGACCTTCGCCCCCTTGAAAGACATCATTTCAATGATCTCGCAAACACGGGAAATGATTTCTTGACCGATATTTTGTTTTTCAAGCCATTCTTTTGCGCGTTTGGGTTCGTCAGTTTCTCCCCCCCCAGTTAACTTGTAATCATCTAGATCGTGGAGCAAAGACGCAAGCTCAACCGAAAATAAATCCGCACCCTCTTCTTTGCCAATCTGAGCCGCCGTCTTCCAGACACGATAAACATGCCACCAATCGTGTCCGGAACTATCGCCTTCCATTTCCCGCTTCACATAATCCACAGTATTTCTTATAACCAGTCGATTTTGATCTTCAACGTTTTTTTCAGTCAATATTTCCATCGGATTATTTTTTATTATTAATTCTTATATTCGTATGAGATTCGTAATTCGTAACTAAATCATTCGTCATATACCTTATCTTTTTCGATCATTTCTTTTTTGTCTTCGCCTGACAGCACGAATTTAGCGGCGATGAATTTCACAACGCCTTCCGAGCGGTTTTCGAAAGTGTGCGATCCATGTCCCGGTTCGATGAGATCGCCCGTTTTCACAACCTGCTCCTTTTTTTTCCCGTTTTCTTTCCAATGCGCAACTAGTTCGCCTTCAATAATATATATTGTTTCCCAGATTTTTTCGTGGTGATGCCATTTTAATATTGAATTTGGCTGCTGTTCGTCATATTGAAACTCATATTCCGAAAATCCAAAAATCCAGGCCTTGCGCCCTTCCGGACTGTCAAAAACTTTCGCGTTTTCCCGTGAAACAATTTTCATTATCTTCTTTCCTGCGTGTTAATTATACTTACACCAGTATACTAGATTACTGGTGCAAACCTCTACTTCTCTCCCCAATCCACCATTTTTCTTTTCGCTTTTTTGGTCGTGAAGCCTTTGGGATATCTTTTTTTGAGCTTCACCATATTTTCGCCGATAATTTCCTCGATGTCCCAGCCAAAGAAATTGCAAATGGCCGCCATATACCAAAAAGTGTCGCCGATATTTTCCCGAATACCGGCCGTTTGGTCGTTTTCGTGCGCAAAAGTTTTTTTGATGCAACTCGCCACGTCTCCAGCTTCTCCGGAAATCCCCAGCCCCCAGGTCATGATTTCTTCGTTGCGGTTTTCGAACTTCTTCGCAATTGTTTTCACAAACTGTTGGTATTCCTTGAGATCAATTTTATTTTTCATAATTTCATTATTTACTTATTCGTATATTCGTAAGAGATTCGTAATTCATAATACATTATAAATCTTCCAACTCATAAACATCATACGCCACTTCTTCATAGGGATGCGCTTTTTTCATCGCCGCGACGCAATCGCGGACAACATTTTCCTCGCACAGGATTTCGATTTTTTCTTCCTCGACTTCTTCGATTTTTCCAACCTCGCCAACAGAGGGATGGGCGCCCGTTTCCGGCTTGAATCTTCCCGTCCCGCGCGAACTGAAAGAGCAATGGGAATAGTTTCCCAGTTTTCCCCCGCCGGCGACATGAATCGCCTCTCGCACTTTTTCCGCGTACGTAACCGGAACAAAAACAACGAGTTTATATTTTTTCATTCGGAGAGAGAGGGAGTCGAACCCCCGAGACCCTTGCGAGCCTACCGCATTTCGAGTGCGGCCCATTCGGCCACTCTGGCATCTCTCCAATATTATCGTGGACAATGGAGGACTCGAACCTCCGACCTCTACAGTGTGAATGTAGCGCTCTAGCCAGCTGAGCTAATTGTCCGATAACATTGTGTGGACCTGGGGAGAATCGGACTCCCGTTTCAGCAATGCGAATGCCGTGTATTACCACTATACGACAGGCCCATTTGCAAAAAACTAGTTATCAGATATTAACTTCAGTCTCTCCATTTCCTCTTGCAGCAATCGGCTTTCCTCGTCGTACTCTCCTGAATGCATACTTTGCCCTTCATAGCTGGCCGCTTTATGGTCGATGTGAAAATTCACGTGAAAATGGAAATCAACAACCCGGACAAAAAGATGAAACCTCGGAAAAGGCTGGTCGGTGAGTTTTCGCACAAACGCCATTTCTTCGCCTTCGCGCTTTTGAAAAGCATACCCCGCCCGGCGGAAAAAATGGGCAGCGCCTGCGGATGGATTTTCAATGACAAATTTCATACTGAAACTCCCTGAAAGATTAACAATAAAATACTAGCGAATATCACCGGAAAAGTAAAACTCCGGCTTTGGAGCCGGAGTTTGTAATAAACAATTTTTTCAACTTATTTTTTCTTCCTGACAATCAAGGCTGCAATTGCCGCTCCGAGAGCCGCACCGATACCGGCTGAAATGACAGCCGCTTTTTCCGGATTTTTTTTCACGAAATCCTCAACTTTCTTCCCCGCTTTCGAAAGCTCCGCTTTCGCCTTCTTGAGCTCCTTGTCGGCAAAAGCTTTTATTTTTTTCTTGTCGATCGTGTTTGCCATTTTATTTCTTAATAATAATTAATCCCAGAAGCAAAACGCCAATGCCCACAACCGCGTATCCAATCCCGTTGCTTATTTTTACGAAATCATTAATGAAAATTACGATCGCGATCAGGGCAAAAATAAATCCAACCAAGATGAAAAACATTCCCAAAACATGCTTTTGGGCGGAAACATAAATATTGTGTAGCTGAACTCTTATTCTTTCGGCGAACCCACCCGCCAAGTTTTTGGCAAACTCTCCCAAATAACCTTCGATCTTTTCTTTCCAGTCCGTTCCATGTTCCGCCGAGTTTTTGTTTTCTTTTTTTTCTGTCATTTTTCTTTCTTACACCCATATTATCGCATTTCTTTTTATTTATGACAAATCCGGAAAGAGGAATGCCACAGGGATTGCTAAATTATAGCCTTTGAGGGATTGAAGTGTTTTGCTCTTAGCGAAACCAAAGGATAAAAAAGTGGTTCTGGCAGCGCATTCCACGAAAACCAATCCCACCTTTCCCACTTTTCCGGCTCCATAATCTTCGGCTCGCCTGAATCGAAGTCCGCCACCAGATGAAGCGTCACCACGTGTTTTCCTTCTTCTTTCGGCACATCATTGGTCACCGCCCCGAATCGGATATTCTTTATTGTGATTCCCGCTTCTTCAAGAGTCTCTCTTTCCGCGCATTCTTCCCAACTTTCGCCAAATTCGAGCCACCCGCCGGGCGGGCTCCAAGTATTTTTTCCGTGCGAACCGATCCTTTTCCCCATCAAAATTTTCCCGTCGCGTAAAATATACACTCCAATCCCCACTCGGACTTGTTTTTCCATAAACTTAATTATAATTGTCGGGCTGCCGAGAATCGAACTCGGATTACACGAACCCGAATCGTGCGTAATGCCACTATACCACAGCCCGATGTATTTTTGGTGCGGGGCGCGTCGCGCGTACTACCGGTATACTATGCTCCGATATTTTACTGGGCGGGTCGCGCGTAATACCGTTATGCCGCAGTCCGGTTTATAAATTCCTCTATTTTCTCCACCATATCTTTTGAGTCCATATATTCAATGAAATTTTCTGTCAGTAACTTTGCCGAGTTGGAAACATGACATCCAGTTTTATAAAGACAAAAAATCGGAACATTGAAAGCGTCCGCCCAGCCGAGTTCTATTCCGAGGCCCGTTGCTGGATATGATATTTCGGCAATCACCAAATCGCATGTTTTCAAAAAATCTTTTGAGTTCGTCGGCAGATCGCTTTTCTCATGAGGAAATATAATGTGATGATTTCTACTTAATGCACTTTCCCGAATCGGTTTATAAAGTTCATTTTTAAAATCAAAGCTCTTCGAATGTCCAAAATATATTTTCATTCTGCCCGAATAAAAAGTTATACTAATATTTCATCAGAAACCTTTGCCAATATTTCCACCGCTTTTTTATTCTCCCTCAACTTTCTCACGGCGTCAATGATTTCTTCGGCTTGGCTTCGCAGTTTTCTTTGCTTCCAGAGAAAGGCTTTCATTGTTTTGTCATCCGGTTTCCTTTCAAAATATTTGGCAAGAATCGCAAACCATCTCTCAATCGTTTCCTGCGCGACATCGAGGCCGGTTTTTATTTCCGGCGGATTGTTGAGAAGCCAACGCAACTTTTCCCAATTTTGGTATTTTTCATAAACCAGCTCATCCTCAAGCAGTTTATTTGTCGAATCAAACGCGGTTGTATGTTTCAAAGCATAAAATCCGTGCTTGTTGAGAATATCCTCCCGCCGCATATCGCACCAAAGATGAAATTTCCACCCGGCTTCAAACGGCGTGATTCCCTGAAATTCCAGATTGAGCTGCTCGTGCAGGACGTGCGTGTCCTTCCTTTGCACCTCATCCGTCACCCGCCGGACATCCGGCAGCAATGTTCCCAGCAAAAACAAATCGGCTTTCATGGCCGGATGCCGGTCGAGATATTTTTTCGCATAGACGACATGGGAAATTTGAAAAGCCACAGCAGTTTGAAATCCTAAATTCTAAGCACTAAACTCTAAACAAATCCAAATTTCCTAAACCAAAAATTCAAAACGTTTTGGACTTAGATCATTGGAATTTCAATATTGTTTAGGATTTAGATATTAGGATTTAGGATTTTATTTTACGTAGTATTTGTTCTTAATCTCCTTGTCCTCCTCTTCTTTTTTTTCTTCAATTTTTTCCTTCGCCATTTCACGAAGTTTCGGCAAATTTTCTTTCGAGAGTTCTTTCGCCCGTTTAAGCAAAATATTTTTTTTGTTTTCTTCCGGATTTTCGATGACCTCCGAAAGCAGGACGTCCAAAATCGCACCCAGCATCGGCCCGGGCTTGAGCTTAAGTTCTTTCATAAGATCGTTGCCGTCTACCTTTAGCATCTTGACCGAAAGCGGATCGCTCGAAATTTTGTCCACCATATATTTGAAATGGCGAAGCTTATACGGAACCGCTTTGGGAACTCCGCTTCCCAGTCGGTCACCAATGCGCAGATCGATGAGGTCATCAATATTTTCGAGACCCACTTTCCTGACCAGCCGCCGCACGCTCGAGGCGCCCACTTCGTCAACATTGTAATAGAACATGTGGTTGTCGACCAAAAGCCGGACTTTTTTGATCATGTCCGAAGAATATTTCAAGCGCTTCAAAATTTTTTCAACCACCCGCGCGCCGACATGATCATGGTTATAGAAAGTTGAATAAGCTCCTTCTCCTCTTTTTGTTTCAGGTTTGGCGATGTCGTGGAAAAGAGTTGCCAGCCGCACTTCAAGTTTCCCCGACGGGCAGTTTTTGAGTGACAAAATCGAATGCTCCCAAATGGAATAGATGTGATGGCGGTTTTGGCCGACTCCGTATCCCTTTTCAAGTTCCGGAATGATATACTGAAGTAATTTTAGTTCTCTCAAGAGTTCAATTCCCTCCGCGGCAAAATCAGAAGTCATAATTTTATTGAGTTCGTCCTGAATCCGCTCAAGTGCGATGTGTTTCAAATTATCCGCATTCTTAGCAATTGCTTTTTTAGTTTTATCTTCAATTTCAAATGATGTTTTTTTCTCCAACTTTCTCGGCCCACTATTCGCTCTGTTTCGCTTTACTTCGCTCTCACAAGTAAGTGTTGCAGCAAAACGAATTGCCCGCATCATCCGCAGTGCATCCTCGTCAAACCGCTCGTTCGGATCTCCAACGGCTCGGATTATTTTTCTCTCTAAGTCTTCCTGACCTCCAAATAAATCAACTATTTCTAAATCCTTTTCAGCCCCTTTTGAATTTTGAGTTGTGTTTTTGACTTTTGACTTTTGACTTTTGACTTTCAATGCCAGCGCATTTATCGTAAAATCGCGCCTAGAAAGATCTTCTTCCAGAGTACTCGCAAACCGCACTTCGTCCGGATGCCGTTTGTCTGAATACTTCGATTCAATACGGTATGTTGTAACTTCCACCACTTCTATGGTTTCATTTTTTTCGCTTTCAACAACTTTTGAATTTTGAGTTGCAGTTTTGACTTTTGACTTTTGACTTTTGACTTTCACCCCCACCGTCCCAAACTTATTCTCATAAAAACTATCCGGGAATATTTTCACTATTTCCTCCGGCTTCGCGTTCGTCGTCACGTCCCAATCTTTGGGTCCGACGCCCATCAGCAAATCCCGCACGCACCCGCCCACGATAAAAGCCTCAAAACCAGCGGCTTCGAACTGTTTAATAATATCGATAATAGGCTTTGGGATTTTATCAATCATATTTCAATTATGGGCCTGCCCCGTAGTTAACGCAAAGCGTTATACTTCGGGGTTTGGGAATTTTGGAAATCATGCAATTTATCCTAGAGTAAATTGGTAATCAAAGCAATCATCGCGTCCTTTTCTTTTGGATCGCTTTCGGCGACAAGAAGCGCTAAGGCAACCAGCGTATTATCGTTTATTTTCCGCTCCCCGCTTTTTCTAAATAGAAAATTATTTCGGGCGAGAAACTCGATGAATAAAAATGAAGCACTTCGCTTGTTGCCATCCACAAAAGGATGATCCTTGATTGTAAAATACAAAAGATGAGCCGCCTTTTCTTCGAGCGTTGGGTAAAGTTTCTTCCCGCCAAAAGATTGATTCAAGTTTCCAATAATCGCTTCCAGGCCGTATCCTCTTTCTTGCCCAAAAATTTCTGTCGCCTGTTTCTTTTTCATTAAGTTATGTTTCAATTCAGCAATTGCTTCTTTCGTCCAGCTATAATCCAGCTTCCGCTTATATTTCGGAGTTTTTTTCTGAATTGCTAGTTTCCCTTCGTCATATTTTTGCAACAATAACCAGGAATTTGTGTAATCGGTGATAACCTTCAGCAGCCCTTCAGCCTCAACTTTTTTGAGTTCCCTGTTTGCAATTGCGTTCTGAAGCAAAGTAATTGCATTTTCCAATTCCTGCAACTTTATTGTTTTTTGCTCTTTCAATCTTTTTTCGTTCAGTGTGAATCCCTTGAGCAAATGATCCCGCAAAACCTTCGTCGCCCAGATGCGGAATTGGGTAGCGCGTTGCGAATTCACTCTGTAGCCAACGGAGATGATCGCATCGAGGTTATAGAAAGCTGTTTTGTATTTTTTTCCATCAGCGGCAGTATGTTCCAAAATGGAACTAACTGAATTTTCATAAAGTTCGCTGGACTTGAATATATTTTTCAGATGCTTGGTGACAGCCGGTCTCTGCGTACCAAAAAGTTCCGCAATTTGTTTTTGCGTCAGCCAAACGGTTTCCTCCCGCAGGTTCACCTCAAGCTTCGCCTGCCCGTCTTTAGTTTTGTAGATCACAACCTCCCCTTTGGGAAAATTGTTTCTTTTTCCAATCATAAATTTCTTCCACCTCCCTCTCCTTACCAAGGAGAGGGCTGGGGTAAGGTTGTCTCAATCCTATCACGCCATAATATTATTTCAAATTGCACTCTAATTCCTGGGCAAGGTCTCCCACATTAAATTAAATATTAATTTCTGCAGATCAGCCAACTCTTTTGATTCGATTATAATAGCCATTTTCTCTTTCCATGACGCAACCAGCATTTTATTGTTATATATATTTACTTCTGGAGAAAAAGTCATTTCGTTTTCCGGTAAAAGGCGTGTATCACGCATTTCTTCCTGATTGTGATTTGCTCTTTCAATAGATAATCCGTTGCTTGGCATTATCGCCCGAATAAATATTTTTTTTTCTGCCCGTCTTTTATAATATTCTGGAAAAAAGTTTGGAAGCCCCTCGTGCATTGTTTCCACATTCGCATAGGCCAGGATTATTTCTTTCGATGTCAGCGTATCTTCATAGGCTTCCCGCATTCCTTTTTCGCCTTCGAAAAATTGCACCTTGGGCTTGGTAGTATAGATATTTTGGAGAGATATCAATTGGGGCAGCAATTCGGAGACTTTTTGCTTCTGTTTCTCTATTTTTTTGGCATTTTCTTCCTTTTCTCTTTCCAAATAATTCAGCAGCTGCTTTGGATCATGTGTATTGAAAAGAGTTGTTGAGCCTTTTCTATATTTACTAATCAACCCTTTTTGGAGTAAAACCTCGAGCAAATCATAGATACTGGTTCGGTTTAGGCCGGTTTTTTTGGCTATATCTGTTGCTTTTGTTGAGCCCAGCTCTATTAGAGCCAAATATACTTTTGATTCTTTTTCGGAGAAATTCAGTTGTTCAAAAAGCTTATTTATCATATTGTTGTGGAAATTATTTCGACACTTTCAATATATTATATAAGCCATTATATGTCAATGTTTCTTAATATGCATGTTATTATTGCCACAATTTTTTGCGCTTGTGATACAATGTGCCGTTAGGATGAAAAGTCCTAAAGAACCTTAAAAATCTATCTCCTTAAAGATTGCTCATTATGCTTTCCGGCCGGACACATAATTGCAATTAAACATTAAGGAGAACGACATGAAAAAACTATATCCACTGGGAAAAGTCCGGGCTTTGTTTTCCGGCAAAGGAGAGACTTTCAGCGATATCGGCGTGAAGATCAATCCCTCACTAGAGGGAATGGATTTCACGAAGGAAATGCTGTCGGAAAAAACGACAAATGGGAATAAGAAATTGTTGTCCCTGGAATTTTGCTGGCTACCAGTAAAAATCGTCGAGGCGTACAACAGCGCAAAAACCGAAGAGGAAAAGTATGCAGTTTTGGTCGGCAAAGTCTATTCCAATTGCCGACTAAACTGTAAGGGATGTTTTGCGAAATCGCCGGATGTTTTTAAAGGGCATCCGCTGGTTCATCCCGAAAAAATCCTCGATCTGATCGGGGAGAGCGTAAAGAAACTCGGAGCCAAAACCGTGAAATATCTCGGCCCGACAGAATTCTTCCGCGACCGGGATGTGTTCAAGTGGCTCGACCGTTTGGATAAAATGGGAGTCGTTATCGGCATTTTCGTAAAAGATCCTCTCTTTGGAGATGACGAGGAAGTCGAAAGGCTATTTGGCGCCCAAGGAATCCATACGTCGGAAGAGTTGGTGCGGAAACTGTCATCTTACCAAAAACTCCGCATTCTCTTTAACTTTCGCTCATTTGACGAGGATCTCACCAATGATCTTGTCAGCGGCGGTTTTACCGGCAAGGAAAATTACTCCGGAAATTATAAAGTCGTTCAAACTCGCGCCTTGCAATTATTTTATGAATATTTTGCCAAGCGCGAGATCGAGCAAGGAAAAGAGGCACGGCTAGTGATAATCAACGCGCCTCTCATCGAGGAAACCGTGGATGAAGCGTTCGACATCTTTCGGTATTTCCTCGACCGGGGCGTAATCACTTGCACCGCACCGAGTATGCAGAGCGGATGCGGGCGCGGGCTTTATCAGGAAGTGAAAAAGAGCTTCCTAAAAAAACTCCACAAAGAATACGCCAAGATATTGGCTTATTCCTTGAAGCGAGGAGTGATCTCGAGCGAATATCTTGAAAGATATGGTCCCTCACCATATGCCGGAATCAACCATTGCGCCCAACTTTGCAACGGCCTCCTTATTCGCGAAACTGGCCAGCTCCTACGCTGCCCCGGAGCCGATCACGAAGGCTGGAGAGACGAGATCAGTCCTATTGATCTACTCGAAAAAGGTCTCGCATGGGCCTGGCCACATACCAAGAATTACAAACAGGGCTCTCGGGTAAACATAGGTTGCGGAGCTAAACCCAGCATCTTTACCCAAAAATTCAATGAAAAAGTTCTAAGGCTGCTGAGTGGCAAGGAGTAGCGTCCTTCCAAATCGCAAAAAAATTACGGGAAGTGCTCAACACGACACTTCCCGTTTTTTTATTCTCCCCTCGCGGCAATCGGGTTTTTCTTTTATAAATATTATTCTCATAAAATTGTTATGGTAAAATTATTAGAATTTATTTACATACTATTCCAAAGCAAAAAGTGGCCATTTTTATCCAGCAGATAAATTTGACCACTCTCGACGTTTTTTATCTTTTATCTTCTATTTCATATTTCT